>OKPX01000222.1_pt1 | contig 31089 bp, 24 predicted proteins | sample 1613911 | NCBI WGS metagenome assembly OKPX01 (sample SAMN04436892, study PRJEB24849) | human gut metagenome | biome: human gut; feature: NICU; material: stool | host: Homo sapiens | place: USA: Saint Louis, MO | collected 2012-02-03 | reverse complement strand
TCTGAATCCGCATCCGCGTCGGCGTCTGCATCGGCATCAGAATCCGCGTCAGCATCCGCATCCGCATCCGCGTCGGAATCAGAGTCGGCATCCGCGTCTGCATCGGCGTCGGAATCAGCGTCGGCATCGGCATCGGCATCGGCATCGGCGTCCGCATCAGCGTCGGCGTCGGCGTCCGAATCTGCATCCGCGTCCGCATCGGCGTCCGCATCCGCATCCGCATCGGCGTCCGCATCCGCATCCGCATCGGCGTCCGCATCCGCATCGGCATCTGCATCAGAGTCTGCATCGGAATCAGCATCGGCGTCGGAATCGGCGTCGGCGTCGGCATCCGCGTCGGCGTCGGCATCCGCATCTGCGTCGGAATCCGCATCGGCGTCGGAATCATCGGGCGGGTTCGGATTCGTATTGGGATCGGCAGGCGTTGATGCAGTGGCAACGCCTGGATCAAGCCGCGTTAATTCCTGAGGGCGTTCGGCATCAGGGAAATCAATGCCAACCGTTGGGTATCCGGCACCAGGGTCCACGATCTGACCGGTTAAATCGAGGACCACATGTGTGTGCGAGCCGCCGCCGCTTCCGCCGGCATCACTGCCGCCAGTGCCCCCAGCCTGGGGACCCGCGGCTGGCGCTTCAAGAGTTTGCGTCGGATCCTGCCCATCTGCGATCGCCTGTTGTATAGCGGCAACATCTTGTTGCTGAGTAGCCGTAGGTTCAGTGGTCACGCTGCCCGTACTGTCCCAGTGACTGTCACGGCCAAGGTCCAGTTGCTTGCCATCCGTCAAAGACAAGGTAATTGCACCAGAAGCCCCTGTCTCGACCTGTTCTCCTTCGAGGACCCTGTCACCTTCAACCAATAAACGCTGGCTGCCATCAGGTGCTACTGCAAACACTTGTCCTATTACCGCTTTGACGATCCCAGAGACGCCGCTCATGTGTAGTTCCCTCAATCCTGTTCTCGCCCAATTCATCCACTGACCAGGCGTAGAATGCTAAAAGAGAATTTAATTAGTATTTGTTATGCAACTTGTAACAAAGGTAATGAAAGCACGTTCCGGCAGAGGATTTATTGATGCCGCTTCGCTTAAGGACCTTATATTAATAGATGAAGTGAATGAATAGTAGTGCGGGCAGGAATTTAGGTTAAAAAAAAGGGACTTTGTCAATAGTCCCTGTGTCGTACATGATATATATTGCGTAAACAAAAATGACGAATTATATAAATCCCTCATCGTCATCATCGGAAATTAATCCTTCCAGACCACTCAACGAACGACGCGCCTGTGCACGGCTGGTCAGCTTTGCCTGAGCGACCGGTGGCAGATCGGTAATGCTAATGATGCCTTTACTCATCAGTACTTCGATCAGGTCCTCCAGGACGCGAACCATCTCAAGATCGCTTTGCCGCAATTGCAGTAGCGATGCCTCACGAATTTCTCTCTGCCGCATCCATTCGTCAATTTCTGCTGTGCTGACTTCACTTTGTTCTGTCATGGCATGAAAAGGGACAAGCTCCACCTGAATAATACGCCCCGCTTCATCGCGTTCTATGTAGTACATTTTCAGCCTCTTTTTAGCCTGACAGGTTAATTTCCACCCAGGGTGCTGGCATCAGCAAAATAGCGCCCCATTGCGCCATACAGGCCGATATTTTCGAGAACCGCCAGTTCGCCCGCTGTTTCCACACGTTCAGCAATCAGTGGCAAATTAATTTGTCGGGTTGCCCAATAAATGGCCTCGATAAACAGTTTTTTATCTTCTTCACTATCAATATTACGAATGTAGCTACCGTCAACTTTGAGCCAGGCAAGCCCCCACTGCGGTAAATTTCCGATGAGATGGAACCGGCCGCCAAAATGTTGGATCCCTAAACGGCAGCCCAGCGCTTTAAGCCGTTTAACCAGCATAGTGACCCGCTCGGCATCGGGTAGCTCGTTTTCATCCAGTTCCAGCGTCAGGCGCGATGCCAGTTGTGGCGCATTCATTAGAGGTTGTAGCAGTGCATGAAGGCTTCGGTCATCAGCCACACTGGCGCCGCTAATACTCAGTGCAAGTGGTCGGTTCGATTTTTCCATCTCACGCAGCGTCTGTTGCAACATCACTATATCCATACGGCGACTGAGATCGAGGCGGTGGATCCACGGCATAAAACGTCCTGCGGGTATCAGTTCGCCTTCCGGCGTTCTGATACGGGCAAGCACTTTATGGTGCAATACAACATGCGCATTGTTGCACTCATAAACCGGCTGCGAGAAAAGCTCGAAAGCACCGTCTGTCAGTACCGCATCCAGACGGGTATACCAGCTATGATGATCCTCTTCGCTATCGCCTGTAACCGTCATATCCGTGCTGGCAAAAAAGCGCATTTCGGTTTCCGCCATCGCCAGCGCCTGGTCTGCCTGCATCAGTATCGTCTGTGGCTTGTCGCCAACATGGAAGGGCACCAGTGCGAAATGGGCAACCGGTATCACATCGCTCATTCCTGTTTCAGATAGCGCCTTAAGCTGGGTACTGAGGGTGTTAGTCAGGTTGTCGAGTTCATTATGCAGGAACTGCGGGGCAAGGATGGCAAACTCCCTGCCGCGCACACGGGCCAGGAAACCTTCATTACGGAAGTAATGTTTTTGCAAGCCATTGAGAATATCTGCCACCGCGATCAGCAGCTTATCGGTTTTCGCGCCGCCAAGACGCTGATTAAGGCCGATAAGATCCTGAACCCGCAAGAGGATCAGGTGGCCCGCGTCATTCTCTTCATCACTCAGACGCGACTGCAATTGCATATCAAAAGCTCGACGGTTGTTCAGGCCCGTCAGGCTGTCGTGGTAAGCCTCCCGGCGCAAGGATTCGGTGCGCTGCGCCTGCTCGCCAAACAACGCCTCAAGTTGCGTCACCATCAGGTTGGTCGCTTCAACGACCCGACGCAGTTCCGGTGTTTTCGGCAGCGCGGGAACATTGAGAAACTCACGGCGACAGATAGCCATCGCCTGCTCCACAATGTAGTTAAGGGGTCGCAAGAGACGGCGCAGCAGCAGAGTTACACCGAGAATAAATAACAAGCTACAGCCGATAAGCCACAAAAAGCTGGCGACCATATTGTCCCAAAGACGCGCCAGGGCGAACATCGGATGGCTAACGACCTCAACCCTGGCAACCTGCGTCCAGCCATGCGTGACAATGGCGTCGCCCTCCCCTGGACTCAGATTTACCATGCGGACAAACCAGTCCGGCACGCTGGCGCTTTGCGGATTGTCGGTGCGCTCAATGATGGGTTTGTTGGTTTTAATATCCACCACCCGAATACGGTAAAAATAACCGCTGTCAAAAATGGAGTTCACCATCAGTTCCGTCATTGCCGGATCATCAATATGGGTCGTCAATGACAGCCCCAGCGCGGTTGCCGCATCCTGTGCGTGGGCGCTGAGCTGATTCCGGTATTGCTCCCTGGAACCCTCCAGAGAAACAAAAAAGTTGCCGCAGAAAATGACGAGCGTAAATAAACAGATGCCGATCAGTAGCTGCTTATAAAGGGACATAGCCACATCCTATTCATTAATTTCAAATCCTTCTGCACGCATTCTGGTGAGAAGATCCTGCCAGCGGGAGAGTCGTTTACTGTCCCCCACGCGTTTATTCCCGCCGGATTGCGGCAACCACAGCCCTTCCCCATTAAAAGCATAAACCGGGAGCAGATCTGTACGCTGTGTGGCAGGCAAGATGGCGGTTTTCAGGTTATCCAGAACTAATGGGATTGCATCAGGGGTGGCATACCACGTCACCACCATATGCGCCTGATTCAACTGAAGTGCTTTAACGTAAGTAATACGCAACTGGTTGGCGGGAACCCCCATCTCACGCAGCGTAAAATATTTCGCCAGCGCAAAATCTTCGCAATCCCCTGCCCCTTTACGTAAAAATTCTATCGGCGTTGCCCAATAATCCTGCTGATGCCAGACGACAATGTCATCTTTGAACGCCATTCGGGCGTTAAAAAAACGGTTTACCTGATTCAATTTATCCTGAATCGTGCCCTGCGGTGGATTTTTAAGCAAGGCGGCCCATTCATCAATCCGCTGCCTGGCGGCTGGTGTCGCCGGGCCGTAGAGCCGCTCAGTTTGCGTGGAGATGGCGTTAAAATCCCACCCGGCGCCCAGTCCGGGAGAGAAAATAAACAACACCACCAGCGCGAAGGATAACCCGCGTCGCAGCGTTGCACACAACAAATGACGGTGGGGGCGCCGCATACGTCAGCCTGTCCGGGCAACGTTGCTAACGGGCATTGTCAGTTGCATGGCGCGCTCAGGTCGCGTCAGCCAGCGTTTACGGTACGCGACATAGCCGGAAAGGTAATGCTCAACATCGTCAATCCTGACGCGATAGCTGTGGTGACGAATAAAAAAGCTGCCGACAATACGCGGCGGATTTTTAAAAAACATGGCCAGCTCCGGCCAGAAAAAACCATTCGCCAGGTAGCGGGCACGGGTTTCCAGCGCCTGGTTGAACACGGTCATATCGAAGTCCGCTAACAGGTGCTGATATGGCGAAACGGCAAGCCGTTCTATCATCCGCGACGCCGCCATCATCAACTCCAGCAACGTGGGGTAAGTGGTAATACGTTCCTGCACAAAGTCGAGATGACCGCGCACATTATCCAGACCGAACTGATAATAGCGTTCCAGCGGTCGGTAGAGCGTCAGTTCATTAACGCAGTAACTGAGCCAATGGTCATGGGCCTGCCAGTGCTTCTGTTCGATAAAATAGTCCATTGCCCGCTCGACCATCTCCAGCCAACGCGGTGTCTTCGTCAACCCATAGAGACGCATCAGAGCAAAGGCGGCTTCCCCGTCGTAATAGATAATGCGGTGCTCCGCCTTGAGCGATAAATCCCCGGCGTTGAGCACATGTACGAAGCCCCCATTCTGTGCGTTCTGCATAAAACCGATGCCAGCCGCCAGCCGCGCCATCGCACCCAGATAGCGTTCGTCATTGGTCAGTTCTGTATATTTCGCCATCGCCAGGATACAGACCGCGTTACCGCCCAGTTTGATCTCATCCCCCGTATCCACCAGGAAATCGGCTTCGCTACCATCGGGCAAGGAGCAGGTACGAATAAACGTGGTGCACAGGGCATCCAGCGCCCGCTCAATAGCCGCAAAATGGGCGGGGTGTTGCGTCACTTCCCACCCTTCGAGCAAAGCATAGGTCGAGCTGGCATGGCGCAAGGCGTTATAGGTCGGAATGGCGCGATCAAAGCAGGGGAACCAGCCGTAATGATAACGTCCGGAAGGTGTCACCTGGCATGCCAGGTAATCCGTCGCCGAGTCAATCATCGGCTCCAGGGCAGTCTCCTGCCACTCGGGCAACTGGCGATAGCCGCTGTTACGTCCGTCCGATTCGATGGGCAATACCTGCTCGCCGTCGCAAAACAGCGCGCGGGTAGTGAAACGCCACAGCGTCTGGTCAGGATCCTGAGGCCAGTTCAATACCGCCCCAAAGCGACGACGGGAATAATGGGCAAGGTTACTGGCGTTAGGGGTGGCGACGCCGTGACCGCCGTTATAGAGCAGCGCGTTGGCGGCGATCTCTTGCTCCAGCATGGCATAGCAAAATGCCGGATCCAGACTCAACCCGAAGCGAAAATAGTTCCGTTTAGTCTTCGCCAGACGAGCTTGCAGCGTATCCCAACGTAGCGTGTCGACCTTGTCGACCATGTCAACTCGCAGCCAGCAGGCCTTAAGACCGCTCTTTTTACGCCACTGTTGCAGCGCCTGCGTTCCCTCTTGCCAGGCTTTGTCGAATGTCTCGCCACAGCCGCGCACAACGTGGGCACGGCTTTTACTGTCGGACACGCTAAAAAAGATGACCCAGGACGGGCACAGAGACGGTTTCGCCGCTACATCCAGCGTTTCCATCACCGGGCGGGTTTGCGCAAGTAAGTGGCTGAGCGACATTTGACTCCTTAATTGCTCCCGGGCATCCCCAGTGCTGAAAATCCTTGTATCATAATAACATTATGAATGCCTGGTTGTGTATTCTGTACATCTATATCTTTGCCCGTTGAGGCGGTGCTGTGAGGCCCTTTTACGCACTTTTTCTGTTGCTGCTTGTCGGTGTGGTCGCCCATGCCGACACGCCGCTACTGTGGAACCAGCCCGCTAACCCGCAGACCTGTCCGGTTGGCGATGACGCCGTGTGGGTGCAGTATGCGGGCGGCGCGGCCTGTATTCGCTACTTTAGTGCGGGCTCCCTGCACGATGCGCCGCTGGCACTGGTGATGTTTAAAGGCGATCGGGTATCGCTGATTAAGCGCCCGCCAGACCAGATCCCGGCCAATACAGCCGACGCGCAACGCCGCGAGGCGCAGGCCATTTTTCGTCGAAGCGGGCTACCAACATTGATTGTTGCCCGTCCGGGAACCTATGGTTCCAGCGGCAACCACTATCGCCGCCGTCAGGCAGAAGAATTTCTCGCGCTGAATGCCGCCGTAGATGCCATCAAAGCGCGCTACGGTATTGCGCGCTTTATCCTCAGCGGACACAGCGGTGGCGCAACGGCCGCATCGGCGCTGCTCACGTTTGGACGCCGGGATATTGACTGTGCCGTGCTCACCTCCGGCGCCTGGGGGCTACTGGAAAGGGCCGGGCGTATGCGCAAAGAACGTGGCGAGGCATCAGCCCCAGACCTGGACGGTACCGGGCTCGCTAACCCGTGGGATCCCCTCGACCACATAGCGGGTATAGCGAACGATCCCGCACGATTAATCCTGGTGATCGGCAACCGGCAGGATCGTAACACGCCGTTCGATCTGCAAACCCGGTTCGTACAGGCTTTGCGTGAACATGGCCATCAGGTGAAGCAGCTCGAACGCCCCGCCGTCGCGCCGGAATATCATGATTTACAGGGTAATCAGGGAGTTAAGGCGATTGCCCTTTGCCCACACCACGGCACTGCCCTGAATGAGTAAGGATACAACCATGCGCCAGAACCCCCCTCGCCCACGCAACACTGGCACCAACACGCCGGGCTGGACCGCCGCAGATCTTACGCAGTTGTTACCCGGCAGCCTCTGGCACAACAGCCCGGATGCCGCCTGGATTGCGGGCGACATCGCCATTTTGCATGACAACACGCCGTATGACCGCCCTTGTCTGTTCGTTGCCATCGACACCGATACCTGGCTGCAAGGCTCAGGTAATACCGGTATTTACGCGGGCTGGAAGGATACGCACACCCTGCTGCCAGAGCAGGCTTCCCGCTACTGCGGCGCGATTGTCCAGCGCAAACTCGCAGGCCTGCCGCCTGACTTTCCGCAACTGGTGGTTGGTGACAGTTATCAGGCGCTTCACTTACTGGCCGAAGAAGCGCGGCGACGATTTAACGGCAAACTGGTGGCTGTCACAGGTACCGTCGGCAAAACCTCGACCAAAGAGATGCTGGAGGCGATCCTGACCGACAACCTGTCTGTGATAGCCAGCCGCGGCAACCACAACACCCGTACCGGCGCCTCCGTCACCCTGGCGCGTGCAGTATCGAACCCGCAGGCCGTCGTGATGGAAGTGGCCATCTCCGCGCTCTGGATGCGTAATGGAGGCGTCGGGCATCGCATTAAGCCGCACATCGTTATCATTACCGAAATCGGGATGACTCAGGTGGGCAAGAACGTGACCACCCTGAATGACGTGGCACGCTATAAGGCGCGCATCAGTCATGGTCTTATCCCCGGTGGTTACGCCATTTTGCACCGCGATATGGCCGAGTATGCGACTGTCGCGGCAAGCGTTGAACGCGACGGTGCGCGGATTATCAGTTACGGATTCAACCCGGACGCAGATGTGCGTATCACCGGGATAACACCAGACGACAACGGAAGCAGAGTCACGGTCGCTTTTCATCAGCAGGTCGTCAGCTACCGGCTGGCCGTGCCCGGTAACGGTGGCGCGCTCAATTCGGTTGCATCGCTGATTGCCGCCGAGCTGCTGGGCGTGAACCTGTCGCAGATTATCGCAGGCCTTGAGGGTTATCGCAGCGATGGTCAGCATCTGTGCATTACCCCGTTGTCCCTGCCTGGCGGCGGGACAGCCACGCTGATTGATGACAGTTACAACGCCGAATATCTTTCTATGCTCAATGCGTTTGCGGTGGCGGCACAACGTGCCCGTGCTCATGGCGGACGTGTCATTGCCCTGCTGGGACGCATTGTCAATCTCGGCGATCAGAGCCAGGCCATTCACCGTTCTCTGGCGCCGCCATTACTGGAAGCTGGCTGCCAGCACGCCTTTCTGCACGGCGAGGAGATGACGGCATTACATGAGACACTGCCGGAAGCCACGCGGGGTGGTCATTTTCTGACGGCGCAGGCGCTGGTTGACGCCGCCGCCCCGTCGCTGCGCCCCGGCGATATCGTGCTGGTAAAAGGCAGCGTGCGAAACTCGGATTTCAGGCAGGTTGTCACTCTACTGAAAACCCGGCTTGCCGCCCCGCCCGCGCTGCGTAAAGGGCACACCGCGCGCCTGCTGATCAACCTCTCGAGCGGTGAGCAACGCGTCGCGGAACGGGCCGATAGCCCCTTTGCGTCGCACTACCTCAGCCAGTTACTGCTGGCCTGTTGTGTCGCCGATCGCCTGTTAAATAAAAAAACCACCCTGGAGACCGCCATCACCGTGCGGGAGATCGCGGCGGATATCCTGAAAGGTAACCCGGCCCTGACACTCAGGCAGGGTGACAAACTGACCGTGAAGTCCCTGCTACAGGGAATGTTGCTACATAACGCCTGCGATGCGGCCATTAACCTGGCAGAGCATCTGGCAGGCAGCAGTGCAAAAGCGCTGGCCCAGTTGCGGGAACTGAGCGCCACTATCGGCATGCCGCACACGCATATGAATACCGTCTCCGGTCGCGTGCGCCCAGGGCAACGCACGGCACTGTTGGATATCGCCAGGCTTGTGCGCCATTTCTACCAGCGCTATCCGCACCTGTTGCCGTGGTTTTGCGAACAGGAAGCCGTCATCGGCGAGCGCATCTATCGCAAAACTGGCAATCTGCACAGTGACGGCAGCGCGTGGGGGCAATTCAGTGCCGGAAACTGGGGTTTTGCGCTGCAATGGTTTTCAGGCGAACTTTGGCTGGCCTGCGCGGCGGGTGCAAACGATGCTTTCCACCTTGATTATCTTCTGGATGAACTGCTGACGCAGGCCGATACCGCTCATCAACCGGTCGCCTGTGCCCCCAGCGTTCGCCAGATTGACTCACCAACGGCGACGCTGACATTTCTGGGGGATACCTATTTCGGTGAGTGGTACACCGCCCGGCGTAAGGCCCGCGGTATTGATGACGCACTCCAGCGCTACGGCTATGACTATAGTTTTGCGGCTATCGCCCCCCTTCTTCACAACAGCGACATGACGCTTGCCAACTTTGAAGCGGCGCTGACCACCGATCTCAGCGCCAGTCTTGCAGGCCGTAAACCGTTCTGCCTGACAGGCGATCCGGCCGCCTCTGTCGCCGCCCTGCGCAAACAGGGCATCAATGCGGTGGCGCTGGGCAACAATCACGCGATGGACGCCGGGTTACCCGGTCTGCATAGCACGCTGACAGCGTTTCGCGAGGCGGGAATCGCCTGTGTGGGTGCCGGGATAAACGCGCAGCAGGCGCAAGCGCCGCTGATCGTCACCGTGGGCAAGCGGACGTACAAGATTTTCAGCGCCTACTGGTATCGACGTTATATGGAAGAGGAATGCGCCTTTTATGCCCGCCCTCGCCGCGCGGGCGTCGCCTGTATCAGTGGTGGGCTGATTGAACAGCTTCGCAAAGAGAAAGCGAGCGCTCACCCCGCCACGCTGATTGTTCTTGCTCACTGGGGGCTGGACTACCGCTGGACCACCGCCCGGCAGCGCACCCTGGCTAAGCAACTGAGTGATGCCGGTGCCGATCTGATTATTGGCTCCGGGCCGCATATGGCAGGCGAAGCGACGCAGCAGGAGCAAAGCCTGGTGATTTACAGCATCGGTAATGCGGTGTTTAACAGTAATGGTGAATATCAGGAGCGCGGCATGCCAGCTTACGGTTTTATCGTTCGTCTGTTAGTGGGTACCCGGCAGCCGCAAATTCAGTTACTGCCCATCTTTACTGATAATAAAAAGACCTTCTGGCAGCCCCGTCCGGTGAATGAGGTGGAGTTTTCAACGCTGATTACGCATCTGACGCAACAGGGAATGCCTGTTATTCGGGAAGGAGAAACGGGCACGGGCTGGCGTGCGCTGACCGTCGATAATGAATGCAGGCTGGTGATGTCGCTTAGTGAGTGCTTTGGCGAAAGTTAACACCGCTCTGGCATAAAAAACGGCATCTTACACAGTGGATATCCCACTTTTCAGATGCCGTTTACTTATTTTGACCGGATACTTATCGCCTTTTTAACGGGCTATAAGTCCCTAAGGTATTAATTGTGCTGTGATTTCATCGCACTTAGCTTGTAAAAGCTCTCTGTATTTAGGGATCTCTTCAGTCTGGCACTGGAGGACTATGCAATATCCCTCAATCCATACTTTTATATCCTGATTCACAAAGTGGCTTTGAAAAATACGCGCCCATTCGTCACTCGGTACACCTTCAAGTTCGAAATATTTAAGCGCGCCGTTCCCACGTAAACTGCGATGCTCATCCAATCCAATTATTTTCATTTTATTCATCCTTAAGCAAAACCATAGAAATAGTAATGCCTGAAAGATGAACAAATTAAGGAGATTATAAAAAGAATATTAAAATAAAACTTAACTCAAACTATCACATATTAAACCTGAAAATTTCAGTTAATGTCGCGTAATAATATAAGTATCAATAAAGGATAAAGAGATATCACTGACGTGCGCAAAAGAGCAAACGTAGCCAGCCGACGTTTGCTCAAACATAAAGGAGGGTTTTCACATCTGTTCGGTGAACATCGGCAGGCGAATTTACGTCACGCTGCGATACACCGGGACTCGCCGGGTAGTCCCCGTCAGGTTGTCAAAGATATCCACTTCCGCCGTGGCGATCGCCATACCGGTTTTTCGCAATCGTTGCACATCGGCAGCAATACGCTGGATCCCAAACCAGAAAAGCCCGTCAAGCGCTGTAACCGGTAGCCCTCTTTCCAGCGCCAGTTTTAGTCGTTCGCGTGGCGCTTTTACCTCTTTGGCGATTTGCTGATAAGGCGTAGCCACTGACCCGGAGGCATCTACCCGCCGGATACGGGTTGAAAGGCGATACTGGAATGCCTCCGGTATATCGCTTAAATCGGTTTTCAGGGTATAGACGCAGCCGAAACGTTTGCCGTTGAAAATAACGTTTTTCTGACCGATTTGTAGCTCATCACGCAGGCTGGCAATCAACTGCGGCGCGCGAATTAACAATAAGCGAAAAGGAAGCTCAAAGCTGGTCACGTAATCGACGTTGAGCAGCGCAATGCGTAATCGCTCTTCGGCGTTCGCCTGCGTCTGACGGCACTCGTCAAGCGTGTCTGCCCACTGGCGAGCGATACGGGGAGATTCATTCAGTTCGGTGAAGCTATATTTTTCGATTTCATAATCAATCCGATCCACCACTGCGTCTCCCTCATTCCTGCGGATAAGTGTAAGTCTGCCGGGCGGTTATTTTAGCAACGAAGCGGCGTGGTCGAAAGCACTCTTGTTTTAAGATATCCCGACGCCATACCAACAGAAAAACGGGGTATTTGCGAAGATACCCCGCTCAGGGAGGGACGTTATGACGGGACGGTCAGCGCGCCATTAACGCAAATACACCCCAGCCAAGGAACTCACGCGTCCAGCTAACATGGCGTTTTGGCGCTGCCGTAAGCGTCGCACGAATCTCTGGCGCGAAATCATCATCAGGGTTGGCCTCAAGCCAGCGGCGCATCGTCAGCCATTTCGCCGCTTCATATCGGTCCCACCCTTCCTGGTCTGCCAGTACCATCTCGACGACGTCAAAGCCCAACTCATCAAATGATGCGACAAGCTCAGGTAGCGTATGAAAGTCTGCTATCGCGTTGGCAAAACAGGCCTGGGCTACCTCTTCCGTTGGCGGTAGCTGCCGCCAGTAAGGCTCGCCAATAAGGATAATCCCTTCGGGGCGAAGGCTTTTTTGTAACAGCGCGATAGCCCCTGCTACGCCGCCACCAATCCAGGTCGCGCCCACACAGGCTGCCACGTCACATTTTTCATCCGTGACAAAACCTGCCGCATCGCCATGAATAAATGTCACGTTTTCGCTTACGCCAAGTTCTTCGCTACGCTGTTTCGCCTGTTCGCTGAAAAGCTGGCTCATATCAACGCCGACGCCGGTGATGGCATAATCGCGCGCCCAGGTACAGAGCATTTCACCCGAACCGCTGCCAAGATCCAGTATGCGCATGCCGGGTTTCAGGCGTAGTACCGCACCGAGTGTCGCGAGTTTTTCTGGCGTAAAGGGGTTATGAATGCGGTGTTCGCTTTCGGTAATCGTAAAAATGCGGGGGATATCCAATGCAGAAATTCCTTTTACTGTTGATGTAATGACCAATAACCTTAAAGATTGTGGTGATTAAAAATATATCACCTTAACCTAAACGTTATCTCAACAGTACGAAATATCGCCTGCATGTTTCGTGATAATGACCGCATTCATACGCCAAAATGATTAATCTGCCGTGTGAAAAATGCCCGCTCTTTGGAGCGATGTCATGAGATTGTCGCATCCGCCCAGGCGAGAGCTTCCTCCATTGCATCAACAGCCGCCCAGCCTGGAATATTCAGTTTTTTTGCCTGTTGCTGTACCGTTTCCCATTCACAGCGCTCATAATTTTGTACCAGGTTAAGGACGTCATAAAGCGTACCCTGTTTATGCACCAGCGCATTGCGAACAGATGAAGGGAGTGCAATTTGCTCAAAGATTTCTTCAAGCGGGGTTTCCAGCATGGCATCCAGTAATGAAAATAATCCGCATAAAAATGCCTCCTGCGAACACGTTGAATGCGTACGCGCGACAATGATTTCGCAGAATTTTGCTCTGGACAGAGAAAGATGATAAAGCTCGTTAGTGTCTTTATTAGAGAGATTGGCCAGGCAAACCAGCGACACAAAGCGAGTTAATTCACTTCGACCCAAATAGATAGCAATTTTTTTGAGCGTTAAGTTGTCGACACCGTTTATGCCACTAACGCGATGCACAATATTTTTGGCATATTTTAAGATCTTGTAAGTCAACGATAAATCATGTTCGAGTATACGCCCAATTTTATCAAAATCTAACTCTGGCGCGTTAACTTCGCTCATTAACTGGAAGAGGTGTGCAGCTTTGTGTGGCAGGCGTTTGCTCTGAATAATTTCCGGCTTACTGTAAAAATAACCTTGAAACAAATGGAAGCCCTGGTCTTTATATTGTTTAAACTCGTCATATGTTTCGATTTTTTCCGCCAGCAGATTTTTTGTCTTTAACTGCAACGCATGACGTTTCAGAAATCCATTGATTTCCTCAAACGAATTTGCCTTAACGTCAAATTTCAGGATAGTTATATAGGGTAAAAAACGATCCCACGCATCGTCCATCGCAAAATCATCTAACGCCAGCGTATAGCCTGAAGCGAAGAGATAGCGTACGGCCTCGAACAGCGCATCATCAGGGATGGCATCTTCAAGTATTTCAATGACGACGCGTTCGCGAGGTAAGATGTCAGCCATCCCCTGAACAATCATTTGATAGGGGAAATTAATATAAGAGATGTTCTCCCCTACAAAGCGAAAGGTCGGGATACCCAGGAACTGGTCGGAGATCATCTGGCTGGTCGCATAATCGGCCGGTACGTTTGGAAAATAATTATTCATTCCAGAACGAAAAAGGAGCTCGTAGGCTACGGTATGCAAGTCACGATCGAATATCGGCTGTCTGGCAACGAAAGAGTCCATAGCTTTCCCCCTAAGTACCCATTAGATTAAGTGAACCAGAAATTAAATTTAACTTTAATCCGAATGTTCATTTATTTAATTGAGTTGTTTGAAAGATACTTTTTCTCGCGCAGCTATGATCAAGCTAAGCAAATTCCCCAGGCGTTCAGTTTCAGAGAATACAATTAGCCTGCAAATCAAATTCTATGAAAATTATGTAAATTCATTTTAATAGCAAATTATTATCATCTCATTCACTGCCAGTTAAACTTATAAATGATGTTATACGCAGTTTTATGGCAAAAATGAGAGACATCGCAATTTTTGAAGTGATAACAATGAAAGCATAACTCACAGATACAGGTTGGCTGTTCGGTAAAAGCACTCTTTTCAGGTGGGCGCGGTATACCTTTTGGAAAAGACACTCCCACTCACAATGCTGTATCGACTCGCCTTTACATCCGCCGTGCCGGGCACAAAACGTGCGACCGATCACAAAAATAACCTTGTAATTCAACGGTGAAATTACAGGTTTCAGTCCTGTGACAACGCGTCGCTCAATGGGCATTTATTCCGCAAAGAAATTAATCTGTCGCCAAAGCCCGACACTCTGTAAGTTGCGGAAAGTATTTAAAAAAATGCCTCTTGTAAGGCACAAAATTTAGGCGTACATTAGCCCCGTCTGATGCGAGATGCATCAAGAATTCGGAGATGGAGCTGTGGCCGAAAGGGAGAAAATTCCCATTTTCAATTTGGCGTAGTTTCACCTCTCTATACTCAGTCCTGATCTGGTCATGAATGCATACGTATGTATGCGGAGCGATGAAGCGTGAAATATTTCTTTATGGGCATTTCGGTGATGGTCATTGTTTGGGCCGGTACATTTGCCCTGATGATCTGAGCAACGTTCGTAGAACGAAAAGAAGAACAGGAGCCATTTGGCTCCTGTTTTCATTTGTGAAAAGGCCTGTGTGCCCAGGCTTACTGCTCTGTATCTTCCGCCGTGGATTTTGTGGTAGCGGGAAGCAGACCATCGGCGCGGAACATCGCTTTGATGCCCCTTACCGCCTGGCGAATACGATCGCGGTTTTCAATCAAGGCAAAACGCACATGCGTATCGCCATAATCACCAAACCCAATGCCCGGCGACACACAAACTTTGGCATCCTGTAGCAGCTTCTTAGCAAACTCCAGCGAACCCATGGCGGCGTAAGGTTCAGGGATTTTCGCCCAGACGTACATGGATGCCTTTGGCATTTCGACCATCCATCCGGCTTCATGCAGACCTTTTACCAGCACATCGCGGCGGCGCTTATACTGTGCGGCAATATCGTGCACACATTGCTGGTCGCCTTCGAGCGCGGCGATGGCTGCCACCTGCAGCGGCGTAAAGGTACCATAGTCGTGGTAGCTTTTAATACGCGCGAGCGCATTCACCAGCGTTTTATTGCCGACCATAAAGCCGATACGCCATCCCGCCATGTTGTAGCTTTTAGACAGCGTAAAGAACTCAACCGCCACGTCGCGAGCACCGGGAACCTGCATGATTGACGGCGCTTTCCAACCGTCATAGACGATATCCGCATAGGCCAGGTCGTGAACGACCAGCACATCGTAGCGTTTTGCCAGAGCGACCACTTTTTCAAAGAACTCCAGTTCTACGCACTGCGCGGTAGGGTTGGAGGGGAAGCCCAGAATCATCATCTTCGGTTTAGGGTAGCTTTCGCGAATCGCGCGCTCCAGCTCATTGAAGAAATCAACGCCTTCCACCAGCGGCACAGAACGCACCTGGGCGCCGGCAATCACCGCACCGTAAATGTGAATAGGGTAGCTCGGATTGGGCACCAGAACCGTGTCGCCATGGTCCAGGGTTGCCAGCATCAGATGTGCCAGCCCCTCTTTTGAACCGATGGTGACGATCGCTTCGCTTTCCGGATCGATATCGACCTGATAGCGATCCTGATACCAGCGCGAAATGGCACGGCGCAAACGCGGAATGCCGCGCGACGTGGAATAACCGTGCGTGTCCGGGCGCTGGGCAACAGTACAGAGTTTTTCAACGATATGGGCCGGTGTCGCGCCATCAGGGTTACCCATGCTGAAATCGATAATATCTTCGCCGCGCCGACGCGCAGCCATTTTCAGTTCAGCCGTGATATTGAAAACATAAGGGGGGAGACGATCGATACGCGTAAAACGGCGTTCAGGACTGAATTCAGCCATAACTTCCTCAGATTAACGTTAGCGCCCGGACCGTCCGAGCGACGCCGCCACGGTTGTGGCGTTTCCTGAACATAGCCTGAAAAAAAACCTGCTGTCGAGAGGAAACGTGAAAAAATTTTACGTCTAAAAAAGAGGAAGCCGCAAAAAATGCGCAAAACAAAATCCTGGCAGCGAGAGAAAATATACACTCTTAAATTTAACAAGTTGATATCAATGAAGTTACTTTCTAATAAGGCATTTTTTCACATGTGGCGAAACTTCTTCCGACCCGTATCAATCCCCTTTTAAGGAAGGGGGTTTTCCTCATTGCCAAATACGCGCACCTGACTGGTCATTGGCGGCGATGTTTTTTATCATAGCTTTTTCACGCCTTTTACATGAGCATTCCCGTGCACGAAATATTCAACATGCTGCTGGCGGTATTTGATCGCGCGGCGCTGATGCTGATTTGCCTTTTCTTTCTGATCCGTATCCGCCTGTTCCGCGAGTTACTGCATAAAACGGCGCACACGCCAAAAGAGTTGCTCGCTGTCACGGCTATCTTCTCAATGTTTGCGCTGTTTAGTACCTGGTCCGGCGTACCGGTCGAAGGCTCGCTGGTGAATGTGCGCATTATTGCGGTGATGTCCGGCGGCATCTTATTTGGCCCCTGGGTGGGCATTATTACTGGCGTAATCGCCGGGATACACCGCTATCTGATTGATATCGGCGGCGTAACAGCCGTACCTTGCCTTATTACCAGTATTATCGCCGGGGTTCTCTCTGGCTGGATAAATCGCAAAATCCCAAAGCAAAAGCACTGGAGCGTGGGCATCATCGCCGGGATGTTGTGCGAAACCCTGACCATGACGCTGGTTGTACTTTGGGCGCCGTCGACCGCACTGGGCCTGGATATCGTATCGAAAATTGGCGTGCCGATGATTCTGGGCAGCGTCTGTGTGGGCTTTATCGTTTTGCTGGTACAAAGCGTGGAAGGTGAAAAAGAAGCCATTGCCGGACGCCAGGCCAAACTGGCGCTGGATATCGCCAATAAAACCCTGCCGCTGTTTCGCAACGTCAATAGCGAATCCCTGCGCCAGGTATGCGACATCATTCGCCGCGATATTAATGCCGATGCCGTGGCCATCACCAACGCCGACCATGTGCTGGTGTATGTCGGCGTGGGCGAAGACAACTACCGGGACAGTGACGATATCATCAGTCCGACGACACGTCAGGCGATTGATACCGGGGAGATCATCATTAAAAATAATGATGAAGCCCACAGGACGCCGCAGATCCACTCAATGCTGGTGATCCCGCTATGGGAAAAGGGGATCGTTACCGGCACGCTTAAAATCTATTATTGCCATGCGCATCAAATCACCTCCTCGCTGCAGGAAATGGCGGTTGGTCTGTCGCAAATTATCTCTACGCAACTGGAAGTTTCCCGTGCCGAGCAGCTACGTGAGATGGCTAATAAAGCGGAACTGCGCGCATTGCAAAGCAAGATCAACCCGCACTTTCTTTTTAACGCCCTCAATGCGATTTCATCCTCTATCCGCCTTAATCCGGACACCGCCCGCCAGTTGATTTTCAATCTGTCGCGCTATCTGCGCTATAACATTGAATTAAAAGACGATGAGCAGATTGATATTAAAAAAGAGCTCTATCAAATCAAAGACTATATCGCCATTGAACAGGCCCGTTTTGGCGACAAGTTGACGGTCATTTATGACATTGATGAAGAGGTGAGCTGCGTTATTCCCAGCCTGCTGATTCAGCCGCTGGTCGAAAATGCCATCGTTCACGGTATTCAGCCCTGCAAGGGAAAAGGGGTGGTGACTATCAGCGTGGCGGAGTGCGGCAACCGCGTGCGTATTGCCGTACGCGATACGGGAAACGGTATTGCACCCGAGATGATCGCCCGTGTGGAAGCCGACGAAATGCCGGGTAATAAAATCGGTTTGCTCAATGTCCACCAGCGCGTGAAGTTACTGTATGGCGAGGGGCTGCATATCCGCCGCCTGACGCCGGGTACCGAGATTGCGTTTTATGTGCCCTTGCACACCACACCTGTGACCACGCCGGCCACGCTGTTGCCTTAACGGGAGAAGTGAATGAAGGTCATCATTGTTGAAGATGAATTCCTGGCGCAACAGGAGTTGAGCTGGCTTATCAAAACGCACAGCCAGATGGATATAGTGGGTACATTTGAGGACGGTCTCGACGTGCTGAAATATTTACAGCACAACAAAGTGGACGCCATTTTCCTTGATATCAACATCCCGTCCCTGGACGGAGTCCTGCTGGCGCAGAATATCAGTCAGTTCGCCCATAAACCGTTTATCGTGTTCATTACCGCCTGGAAAGAGCATGCGGTAGAAGCATTCGAGCTGGAAGCGTTTGACTATATTCTTAAACCGTATCAGGAATCGCGCATTATTAGCATGTTGCAAAAGCTGGAAACAGCCTGGCAGCAACAAACCGGCACTAGTGCCAGCCCTGCCGCACGCGAGAATGCGACAATCAATCTGGTGAAAGATGAGCGCATCATCGTCACCAGTATTCACGATATCTATTACGCAGAAGCGCATGAAAAGATGACGTTTGTCTACACCAAACGTGAATCCTATGTCATGCCAATGAATATTACGGAGTTTTGCAGCAAGCTCCCGGCGGCGCACTTTTTCCGCTGCCATCGCTCCTACTGCGTCAATCTGGATAAAATTCGCGAAATTGAACCCTGGTTCAATAACACCTATATCGTGCGGCTGAGAGACCTGGATTTCCAGGTGCCCGTCAGCCGCAGTAAGGTAAAAGAATTCAGGCAGTTAATGCATCTTTAGAGATAATACCCCAGCGACTGGCGCAGGTGCGCGCCGGCGCCGAGCAGGCCTGGATTATCGTGTGTGATCAGGAATACCGGGATATCCTGTACGTAGGATTTGAAACGTCCTTTGTCTTCAAAACCACCGCGGAAACCGGAGGCGGTAAAGAAATCCAGGAAGCGCGGCACAATACCGCCTGCGATATAGACGCCGCCAAACGTACCGAGATTCAGCGCCAGGTTGCCGCCGAAACGTCCCATAATGACGCAAAACAGCGACAGCGCGCGGCGACAATCGATACAGCTATCCGCCAGGGCACGTTCGGTGACATCTTTCGGCTGCAGGTTTTCCGGCAGCCGTCCGTCCGATTTCACGATCGCGCGGTATAAATTGACCAGCCCCGGACCGGACAGAACACGCTCAGCAGACACATGGCCGATCTCCGCGCGCAGCTCCTCCAGAATAATGCCCTCTTCTTCGCTGTTCGGCGCAAAATCCACGTGTCCGCCTTCACCCGGCAGGCTGACCCAGCGCTTATCGACATGCACCAGGTGTGATACGCCAAGGCCCGTGCCTGCGCCATAGACCGCGATTGGCTTGCCTTCAACCGGCTCACCGCCGCCGAACTGAGTCAGGTGCTCTTTTTTCAGCATCGGCACCGCCATAGAAACAGCGGTGAAATCGTTAATGATTTCCAGATGTGCGAAGCCAAGGTTTTTTTTCATCTCGGCGATAGAGAAAGCCCAGGTGTGGTTGGTCATCGCCACCCAGTCACCGGTAATAGGGCAAGCGATGGCGATACAGCCATCTTTTACCTCTGCCTTATGCTCATCGAGGTACACGCGTACCACCGCCTCGAGGCTGGGATAATCAAGGCCGGAATAGGTTTTGGCCTGGGAGATGGCTCCGCTACTGAGATCGCAGAGCGCTAATCGTGCGTTCGTGCCACCCACGTCCCCTACTAAAGCATATTTTGTCATTCTTTTACGGCTCCGCTAAAGTCAGAATAAATCTTTGGCACACTGTAAATTCAAGGCGCTATAACGACAACGAACATAGCATGAGTGCCCCGGGATTATCGATCTTCGTCACAAATTAACGTAATGGTTTCAGCAATGTTTGCACCCGCCGGATATTTTCCACAAGCGTGCTGTGACCCTGTGCTCAGTTAAAAGGAAATGAACATGCTCCATCCGCGAGCCAGAACGATGCTGCTGCTGGCGCTTCCCGCGCTGATTATCGGTGTCGCATCCAGTCTGGTGTTATTGCTGGTCATGAAAGTGGCCGCCGTTCTGCAATTGATACTCTGGAATGGGCTGCCTTATCGTCTGGGTTTTACCCCTGACTCCCCTTTCTGGGTGATTATGATCCTGACCCTGACCGGGCTGGCGGTCGGTCTGGTGATTCGTTACAGCGCCGGACATGGCGGCCCGGATCCGGCAACCGAGCCGCTGATTGGCGCACCAGTACATGTCTCTGCCCTACCCGGCCTGCTGGTTGCCCTGGTGCTTGGCCTGGCCGGTGGTGTGAGTCTTGGGCCGGAGCATCCTATTATGGTGCTCAATATTGCCCTGGCCGTGGCATTGGGTGGAAAATTGTTCCCGCGCGTTGCCCCTCTCGACTGGACTATTCTCGCCTCTGCCGGAACCATTGGCGCACTGTTTGGCACCCCCGTGGCAGCCGCGCTGATTTTCTCCCAGACGCTGAATTCAAATACTGACCTGCCGCTATGGGACCGCCTGTTCGCCCCGCTGATGGCCGCCGCCGCAGGCGCTCTGACCACCGGGCTGTTTTTCCATCCCCACTTCGCTCTGCCTGTTGCGCATTATCCGCAGATGCATCTGGTCGATATCATCAGCGGTGCGGTCGTCTGCGCCATCGCGATTGCGCTGGGGATGGTAGCGGTCTGGTGCCTGCCGCGTTTGCACCAGTTGATGCATCGCCTGAAAAGCCCGGTACTGATGCTCGGGATCGGTGGCTTTATTCTGGGCGTGCTCGGCGTTATTGGCGGCAATATCACCCTGTTTAAAGGGCTGGATGAGATGCAGCAAATGGCGTTCGCGCAGACCTTTACCGTAACGGATTATCTGCTATTCGCAGTGATAAAACTGGCGGCGCTGGTGGTTGCGGCGGCCTGTGGTTTTCGCGGCGGGCGCATCTTCCCGGCGGTGTTTGTTGGCGTCGCTCTCGGTCTGATGCTGCATGAACACGTCAATGCCGTCCCGGCAGCAATCACTATCTCGTGTGCCATTCTCGGAATGGTGCTGGTCGTCACCCGCGACGCCTGGTTGAGCCTGTTTATGGCTGCCGCCGTGGTGCCGGATACCAGTCTGCTGCCACTGTTATGCATTGTGATGTTACCCGCCTGGCTGTTGCTGGCAGGAAAGCCGGTGATGATCGCACCACGCAAAAAATAGTGCGTAACGGCAGAATTTAGCAGAGGAAATCAGCGAGAACCGGCAAGCTGGTGTAAGCTCGAAGGCCACATGTGTAAACGTATACACTGACATTAAGGGCATATGTATGGTTTATCTGGCCTCCGGGGATCGCTATCAGAAAATGGAATTTCGCCGCTGCGGTGACAGTGGTCTTAAGCTTCCGGCAATCTCACTTGGACTGTGGCATAACTTTGGCGATGCAACACTCATTGAAAATAGCCGTCAGCTACTCAGACATGCTTTCGATTTGGGGATAACTCATTTCGATATCGCCAATAACTACGGGCCGCCTCCCGGCTCTGCCGAGCGCAATTTTGGTCGTCTGCTACAGGAAGATTTTTTGCCTTATCGGGATGAACTGATCATCTCGACCAAAGCAGGCTATACCATGTGGGATGGCCCCTATGGCGACTGGGGTTCACGCAAATACCTGATTGCCAGCCTCGATCAAAGCCTGCGCCGGATGGGGCTCGATTATGTCGATATCTTCTATCACCACCGTCCGGACCCTGAAACGCCGCTGAAAGAGACCATGCGAGCGCTGGACCACGTTGTCCGCCAGGGCAAGGCGCTGTATGTCGGTCTGTCGAATTACCCGGCCGATTTGGCGCGCCAGGCCATTGAGATACTCAATGATCTGGGCACGCCCTGCCTTATCCATCAGCCCAAATATTCGATGTTCGAGCGTTGGGTGGAAGACGAACTGTTGACTGTGCTGCAACAAGAAGGGGTCGGCAGCATTGCGTTTTCGCCGCTGGCAGGCGGACAACTCACCGACCGTTATCTGAATGGTATTCCGGAAGATTCACGCGCCGCCAGCGGTAGCCGTTTCCTCAATCCCGATCAGATTACGGATGAAAAGCTGGCAAAAGTCCGCAAGTTGAATGATTTGGCGATAGCCCGTGGGCAAAAATTATCGCAAATGGCGCTGGCATGGGTTCTGCGCGGGGACAAGGTGACCTCCGTGCTGATTGGTGCCAGTAAAACCAGCCAGCTTGATGACGCCGTCGGCATGCTGGCTAATCGCCAGTTCAGCGAAGCGGAATGCGCCAACATTGACACGATCCTGAACAGCGCAAAATAACAGCATTTTTAGCAAAAAGTGCTGTCACTACGGATTTAGGAGTTCCTCCGAAGATGCGGGCATAAACGTTACATAATATTGCTGCAACAGACCCGATCGTGAAGGAGAAAACTATGTTCAGGTCACTGATTCTCGCAGCAGTATTAATGGCATGTGCCCCACTGGTCGCTAACTCTGGCGAAATAACACTGCTGCCTTCTGTAAAATTGCAAATTGGCGATCGCGACAATTACGGCAATTATTGGGACGGCGGACGCTGGCGCGATCGCGACTACTGGCATCGTAATTACGAATGGCGTGACCATCGCTGGCGTATGCATGACCGTGGCTACCACCGTGGCTGGGATAAGCGTGATGCTTACGAACGCGGTTACCGTGAAGGCTGGAATGATCGCGATGATCGTCGCGGCCCGGGACGTGGTCATGGCCATGGTCACTGGCGTTAACAAACAGGCTATAAGCAAAAAGGAGCGCATGCGCTCCTTTTTCTTTGGCAATATTTAGCGTTATATCCCTAAAGCGGTTCCCACCAGCAGCCAGCCATTTAGCGCCACCACCAGGATCACAATCAGCCAGCCAACGCGTTTGACCGTCGGCGTATTCACCAGCTCCCCCATTAACGCGCGGTCACTGGTAAAGATCAGCAATGGCACCAGCGCCAGGGCGATGCCGAAACTGAGCAGTACCTGGCTCATCACCAGAATGCGTGTGGGATCAAGCCCCATCAGGATAACGACAAACGATGGCATCATAGTGATGGTCCGGCGTACCCATAATGGAATATGGAAACGCACAAACCCCTGCATCACCACCTGCCCGGCCAGCGTCCCTACCACGGTAGAGGAAAGCCCGGCTGCCACCAGGCTCAGGCCAAACACGGTAGCCGCCGCATGACTGAGCAGCGGTTCAAGCGTTAAATAGGCTTCGTCCAAATCGGCAATGCCGGTATGACCATTGAAGTGAAATGCAGCAGCGGCAGTCGCCATCATCGCCAGATTGACGAAACCGGCGATAGTCATCGCGATACCCACATCCCACTTAGTCGCGGAATACCGCTCGCGGCGCGTTCCCTCATGCAGATACTGGGTCAATGAGGAGTGCAGGTAAATCACGTGCGGCATGATTGTTGCCCCTAACACACCAGCGGCAAGGAATACGGCTTCGGTACCCGGCAGGCTTGGGATCAAGATGCCTTTACTGAGCGGAGCCAGTTCAGGACGTGAGAAAACCAGCTCAACAATATAAGCCGCCGCAACAAACAGCAGCAGCCCGCCAATGACTTTTTCCAGCGGTTTCTGCCCGCGGCGTTGCAGCATCAGAATTAAAAAGGTGGCGATCCCGGTCAGTACCGCACCTTGTAACAGCGACACGCCGAGAATCAGCTTAAAACCGATGGCGGCGCCGATAAACTCGGCAAGGTCCGTGGCCATGGCGATAATTTCCGCCTGTACCCAGTAGAACCAGACCAGCGGACGCGGGTAATGATCGCGAATTTGTTCTGCGAGGTTTCTACCCGTGGCAATCCCTAACTTTGCTGACAGCAGTTGAATCAGCATGGCCATCAGGTTTGCCCAGACAACCACCCACAGCAGTTGGTAACCGAAGCTGGCCCCGGCCTGAATATTAGTGGCGAAGTTACCCGGATCGATATACCCGATCGCCGCAATGAACGCAGGTCCCATTAACGCGAGCTTTAACTTGCGCGCTGCACGTCCACTGCTACTCTCAACGCGACTGTTGTTCATTTCTTGCCCCTAAATATAGCCTTTGCTATGTTTCATGCTACCAAAATGAGAATGATTATCAAGTTCATTTAGAATAGATTCGATTGATTTCTTCGATAGTCAGAAACGATGACGGGCCGGATGTTTTTAAGACGGGAACGATGAGATGCAAATCACACCGTCTTGTTAAGAGTTTAGCATTACAGTGCAACTTTTCATTCTTTTACTTAACATAACAGAAATGTATGGTGGATCACTATTTTTGAGTCTGGTCACAGGTCATTAATATACTGTGTGTTTGATCTCGTTTTCTTTCCGCTTGTTACATAGAATGTGCACGAAATTTCTACCCGTCTCATATTTGGAGCAAATATGTCCCGCGTTCTGCACTTTGTTCTGGCGCTTGCCGTTGTGGCGCTGCTTGCATTACTTGTAAGCAGTGACCGCAAAAAAATCCGCATTCGCTTTGTTGTCCAACTGCTCGTGCTTGAAGTCTTGCTTGCCTGGTTCTTCCTGAACTCTGACGTGGGTCTGGGTTTTGTGAAAGGCTTCTCCGAGATGTTTGAAAAACTGCTCGGATTTGCCAACGAAGGGACAAACTTCGTCTTCGGCAAAATGAACGATCAAGGTCTGGCATTCTTCTTCCTGAAAGTGCTCTGCCCGATTGTCTTCATTTCTGCGCTGATCGGTATCCTGCAACATATCCGCGTACTGCCAATTATTATTCGCGCTATCGGTACCGTCCTGTCCAAAGTCAACGGCATGGGTAAACTGGAATCATTTAACGCAGTCAGCTCCTTGATTCTGGGCCAGTCTGAAAACTTCATCGCTTACAAAGATATCCTCGGAAAAATGTCCCGCAACCGCATGTACACCATGGCGGCTACCGCGATGTCTACCGTTTCGATGTCAATTGTTGGCGCGTACATGACCATGCTGCAGCCAAAATATGTGGTCGCGGCGCTGGTTCTGAACATGTTCAGCACCTTTATCGTGCTGTCCCTGATCAACCCATACCGCGTCGATGAGAGCGAAGAAAACCTGCAGATGTCTAACCTGCATGAAGGACAGAGCTTCTTCGAAATGCTGGGCGAGTATATACTGGCGGGCTTTAAAGTCGCGATTATCGTTGCGGCAATGCTGATCGGCTTTATCGCTCTGATTTCTGGTCTGAACGCCCTGTTCGCTGCCATTCTCGGCATCTCCTTCCAGGGGATTCTGGGCTACATCTTCTACCCGATTGCCTGGGTAATGGGTGTTCCGTCCTCAGAAGCGCTGCAGGTGGGCAGTATCATGGCAACCAAACTGGTTTCCAATGAATTCGTGGCGATGATGGATCTGCAGAAAATCGCATCCAGCCTGTCTCCGCGTGCGGAAGGCATCCTGTCTGTCTTCCTGGTTTCCTTCGCTAACTTCTCTTCTATCGGTATTATCGCCGGTGCGATTAAAGGCCTGAACGAAGAGCAAGGTAACGTGGTTTCCCGCTTCGGTCTGAAACTGGTTTACGGTTCAACGCTGGTGAGCGTCCTGTCCGCCTCTATCGCGGCACTGGTACTGTAATTCAGATAAACCGGGGGCAACCCCGGTTTACGCCTTCCCAGCCGCGACTAATGGCTGCGGTTTCCCCAGTAAGTATCCCTGCAGATAATTCACCCCGGCATTCAACAGCAACGCGCGTTGTTCCTCTGTCTCGACATATTCCGCCACCACCGTCAGTGACTTCGCTTTTGCCAGCTCGCAAATGGATTTCACAATCATCACATCCTGCGGATCGTGGGCAATATCCCGCACAAAGCAGCCATCAATCTTGATGATATCTGCCTCCAGACGCTTTAACCGTTCGAAATTAGCAAACCCCGTACCGAAGTCGTCAATGGCAATTTTAAAACCGGCCTGACGCAATTGCTGAATGTTCTTCACGCTGAATTCAGAATGCGAAAAGGCCTGCTCTTCGGTAATTTCGATAATGACTTCACGACAAGAGATCGCGTAAGCCGCGAAGAGCTTCAGTAATTTTGCGGCAAAATCTTTTTGCATCAGCGTCAGTGGCATCAGGTTTACTGAGAAGCGCTGACGTTGTTTATCGCCAGGTTGCGGATTTGCCTGCATCCATTGCAGCAAGGTTTCAATGACCTGCATGTCGAAGCGGGTGCTGAGATTAAACTGCGCAATCACAGGAATGAAGTGCGCCGGGCTCATCACCTCACCATCACTGACAAGACGCGTGAGGATTTCATGATAACCCTGCCTCTGCGCGTCAAGGATGGGCTGAGCATACAGTTGCAGCGTGCGCTCATCCAGCGCCCGTTTTACCTTATTAAGCAACATTACGCGCTCAGTCGTCTGGCCAGTCACGATGGCCAGGCTGTTGGTCAACGCCAGCGGTTGAGGGGTGGTACAAGCCTGTTCAGAGAGCCAGCTCAACTGCCCTAACGTATGGTGTAGCGTTTCTCCCGCACCGTTCACGTCTCCCCATGAGGCGCCAAACTCGACATCAAGGCTGGTATTTTGCCAGTGAAAGCGCTGGCTATTGAGGAAATCAAGCATGTGCTGCAAGCGATCGGCAGCCTGTGGGCCCTCCAGTACCAACAGTAATTCACAGCCAGGCAACTGGAACAATAATTCCCCTGGCTGTAACAATGGGCGCAATGCATGAGTGACGCTACGCTTAAAATAGACACGCATCATCATTCCGTAATGCCGGCTTAAAAACTCCAGATTTTTCATATGAAAACAGCAGACAATCTGATTCCTATTTTTCTCCAGATGCAATTCCAGCGCACGTAAATTAGGTAAACCAGTCAACGGGTCAGTTAATGCCTGCTCCCGCCAGCGTTTTCTGATCCATACACTACGATGATATACACGGGTCATATATATTAAACATATGGTAAAACAGATCAGTACCGACATAACAAATGCCAGCGAGTATTCCGTGTTAACCCCATGCAGAAAATTGCGGTTATAGGCAGCCAGCACAAAAGCAGATACCGCCCAACTCAGCATAATTAGCGGATAACTTAATTTGCTGATAACTAGCGTAAAGAGAATAAAAATAAGTGGAACAAGATACCCCGCAACAAAATCGGAATGATAAGGCGAACACAAAACAGTGAGGATAGCTATCAGCGAGGCCATCCATAACGAAAGGAATAATCGTTTCTTTTTCGTAAAACAGGGTTTAAAGCTTTTACGCCAAAACAGGTGTGCATAGCGCGGACTGATAATCATCCTTAATGGATAATAAAACATCATCGTGAAAATCAGCGATGCACAGATAAGGCTTTGAATATCAACGATTGAATAGACTACTGACGCAGAACCAAAGTAACCCGACAGATGGTCCGGAAAGACGAAACACTGACCCGCCATATACATGGAGAATTTTATCCCTGCCGGAGCGACAAACCCCATCCAGAAGATCCGCAGCGCCATATTTTTATTCGGGAGGCTGTGACGCCAGCGTATACCTATTTTCCAGCGGACAATGGCACATACGGCAAAAACCGGGAAAGTCTGGCAGAACAGCAATATACCAGCCTGATTAAATGGCAAAGGTAATAACCATTCGTTAGCGATAGCAAAACTGATAATAATTGGCAGGATGGCGTGGCGACCAAATATAAACAGCATTGAAAACATAACGCTCAACGGAAGCCAGGCGAGATAGACGTTACTGGAATCTATAATTGCTCGTGGTGAGATATAACGGGATACTGGCACCGCAATAAGACACATAATCAGAGCAATAATAAATTTTTGGTTATGTATGTATAATTTAGATTTCATTATCGTTAATAAATTGATCTCACCTGCTCATTTTTTGTCAGGCACGGATAATATGTTTATTCGCATCGCGAATCAACATATAAAGCCAACGCATACCGTACTATGCCGATAGCATTAATAAACCCATAATTTCTTACTGAACCTGAAAAGGATTTACATGAGGAGACAAAACGGGGAAATAAAAAACCCCCGCCGTAGCGAGGGTTCAAATTTTGGTGGAGCTAAGCGGGATCGAACCGCTGACCTCTTGCATGCCATGCAAGCGCTCTCCCAGCTGAGCTATAGCCCCACGATGCGTTTACGTACCAAATTTGCTGGGTGCAAAATTTGGTGGAGCTAAGCGGGATCGAACCGCTGACCTCTTGCATGCCATGCAAGCGCTCTCCCAGCTGAGCTATAGCCCCATCGCGTAAAGCGTGTCGTGTTGACGGGCGGCATAATATGAATTCCCTCGCCAGGTGTCAACGGCAAAATTATCTGGTCGCAATCAATCGCTGAAAAAGCATTCAAATGAAAGACATTGCGAAACATCTCGCAGCCAGTAGTTAAACATGTCACATTTTCGCATAAAATGATGCTATAACATTATTCACTAATTATCCCTACAACCACTCTGGAAATAACATGCTCAAGGAACGAATGACCCCGGAAGAGCTCGCGCAGCTTACCGGTTACAGCCGCCAGACCATCAACAAATGGGTGCGTAAAGAAGGCTGGGTCACTTCTCCTAAACCAGGCGTACAGGGTGGAAAAGCCCGGCTGGTGCATGTTAATGAGCAGGTCCGTGAATTTATCCGCAATGCCCAACGCTCAGCCCATGAAATAACGTTCTCTTCTCTTACTGCTAAAGACCCTACTCTGGAAACACTGCTTCTGACACTGGCCAAAGAGATGACAATGCCCGAACAGAAACAGCTTTCCTCATTGTTACTTCGCGACGGCATTACCGGTTTGCTGTCTCGTCTGGGTATTCGTGAACAGAAATAAGATGAAATTACCTGATAAAATGACGACTGAGGAATTGGCGGATTATCTCGGCGTGGCAAAACAGACAGTGAATCGTTGGATCCGCGAACAAAGATGGTCCACCGAGAATTTACCTGGAGTAAAAGGCGGTCGTGCGCGTCTTATCCATATTGATAAGAATGTTCGTCATTTCATTATGAAAACACCCACCATGCGCCAACGCCACTCCCCTGCCTCGCTGGCGGAGCCCTTTCCGCACTATGAGGCTGATAAACAGACCTCGGCGCTTTTGAAAATTAATGGCATGCTGCAAAACATGACGCCGCTTGAACAAGAACGGCTGGTGGTGTTGCTCGTTCGCGAAGGAATTCAGGGTTTTCTACAAAGGCTTGGCATTACAGCGATAGATGCGGAGTAAAAAAAACGGCAGGTAAAACCTGCCGTTTTCGTTTTATGTGCCGTCTTACTGCTGGCTTTCGCGCTCAGTAATAAAATCCAGCGCTTTGTTGATACGCTCAATGCTACGGGATTTACCAATCGCATGTACAGTAACGTCCAGTGCAGGAGACTGCCCTGCCCCCGTTACGGCCACACGCAGAGGCATACCGACTTTCCCCATCCCTACTTCCAGCTCATCAGCCGTTGCCTGGATCGCGTGGTGCACGTTTTCCGCAGTCCAGTCAGCCAGCGCGGCGAGTTTATCGCGCACCACTTCCAGCGGTTGACGTGCGACCGGGCGCAGGTGTTTTTTCGCGGCATCAGCATCAAACTCAGCGAAATCTTCATAGAAGTAACGGCAGCTTGCCGCAATTTCTTTCAGCGTTTTGCAACGCTCACCCAGCAGTTTTACCAGATCCGCCAGTTGCGGGCCGTTGCGGGTATCGATATTTTCCTGCTCAATGTGCCACTGCAGATGGGTCGCCACATACTCAGGCGCCAGGGTGTTGATATAGTGGTGGTTCAGCCACAGCAGTTTATCGGTATTAAACGCACTCGCAGATTTGCTCACCGCGCCAAGTGAGAACAGCTTGATCATCTCTTCACGGGAGAAAATCTCCTGATCGCCGCTCGACCAGCCCAGGCGGACAAGGTAGTTCAGCAACGCTTCCGGCAGGTAGCCGTCGTCACGATACTGCATCACACTGACCGCGCCATGACGTTTGGAGAGCTTTTTACCGTCATCACCGTTAATCATGGATACATGCGCATAAACCGGCACCGGGGCATTCAGTGCTTTCAGGATGTTGATCTGACGCGGTGTGTTGTTGATATGGTCTTCACCACGGATCACATGCGTGATCTGCATGTCCCAGTCGTCGACAACTACGCAGAAGTTATAAGTCGGAGATCCATCTGTACGACGAATAATCAGATCGTCGAGCTCCTGGTTGCTGAATTCGATCGGCCCGCGGATCTGGTCGTCAAATATAACGGAACCGTCCTGCGGGTTAGCAAAACGAACAACGCATGGCTCATCCGCCGCATGATGTTCGTGACCGTGGCGGCAGCGACCGTCATAACGCGGTTTTTCACCTTTCGCCATCTGCTCTTCACGCAACGCTTCAAGACGCTCTTTGGAGCAATAGCATTTATAAGCAGTGCCCGCTTGCAGCATCTCATCAATAACCGCGTTGTAGCGATCAAAACGTTTGGTCTGGAAATACGGACCCTCGTCCCATTCCAGATTCAGCCAGTTCATACCATCCATGATGGCTTCAATAGCTTCTGGCGTTGAGCGCTCAAGATCGGTGTCTTCAATACGCAGCACGAACTCACCATTGTGGTTACGTGCAAAAAGCCAGGAGTAAAGAGCAGTACGCGCACCGCCGACGTGCAGATAGCCAGTCGGGCTTGGCGCGAAGCGAGTTTTGATTTTCATGAAAAGGCCTTACGTTTGATAAATATGCCGACAACCGGCAAATCCTGGAAAATTGAGGTCGCAATATTCTATCACTGTGGGGTGATTCCTCAATGTTGTTGCCGCAATCACGAGCTTCTATATGTATTTTGTATATAAATCATGCGCCCACGCTCGATTCAACAGCGGTTTGTTTAATTTTACGACGAACGAACAATTTCTTTTGAAAATGCGTTGACTCATTTTCAACTCTCCCTATAATGCGACTCCACACAGCGGGGGTGATTAGCTCAGCTGGGAGA
>OKPX01000221.1_pt1 | contig 31171 bp, 31 predicted proteins | sample 1613911 | NCBI WGS metagenome assembly OKPX01 (sample SAMN04436892, study PRJEB24849) | human gut metagenome | biome: human gut; feature: NICU; material: stool | host: Homo sapiens | place: USA: Saint Louis, MO | collected 2012-02-03 | reverse complement strand
TCTTTAAGCCATCTTAAATGACTCTGAGGTGTCTGTTAAACCCGTGGCGATTCAAACATCAATATCATTAATTTTAAAAATGCAATAAAAGAGCTTTTAAGAAATGTTCTCACCGAACCAAAAATAATTAGGAAAGGGACTGATTTTTATAGAGTTAGGATTTTAGATGATGGTGTTGAATATTATAATAGGATTAAAGATTTCATTTACCCTCCAATTGAAAATGCGAAGCTTGGTAGGTTGAACTCTATTGGCACACAATTACTTTATCTGTCAAGTCACGAACTGACGGCGATACAAGAATCAAGACTGCAAGGGATTTGTAAAAATGAAAGGAAAGAAATTCGTTTTCAGTTGACACGTTTTCAGATCACTGAAGATATTAAAGTAATAGAGATTGGCGGTTTTTTAGAACCTTATCTGTCACTTCCAAGAGATGGTGAAGCCATCAAAAAATATTTTCAGGATTACATCGGTTCAGACTATATGGATTCTAGTCTAAGGATTATCTCTGCTTGTGAATACATACTTTTGAAAGTGCTTAATAATTGCAAGAAAAACTCATATTATCTATCATCGCTTCTTTCCGAAGTTGTTTTTGAAATAAATAATGAATTTAAACTTGGTATTGAAGGTGTTAAATATCAATCTACAATAGATCAGTCTTCTGTTGTCACAGGCATGAATATAGCTTTTCAAAAAGATGCTTTACAAAAGATGGATATAAGAATGACATGTGTTAATCGGCCGAGTCAATTTTATTTTGGTCCTTTTATGGATTATGAATCAGAGTATTATAATGATGGGCCAGAAGATGATGATGGTAATTTTAAAATGAAAAAAACCGATGGTTTCTTCAAAGAAAGAATACGATAGAGTTTGATTTTTAATGAGTTAATATCTTCTTTTGCAATCGAAGAGCGGAAAAGCAAGGCAACTCATAGAAGCGGAGCTTCGGAGAGTTAGCCCTTGCTTATAGTTTGATAACAACTAAACTTTTATTTTACGCAACATACATTTGTGATATAATTGCTTATATAAATTTTTCCATTGTGGGCTAAGAAATGGATGAAATAATTGCACCGTTCGACCCTTCAAAGATAAGGATGGATTCAAAAGTCCAGTCTATTTATACCCTTATGAGCCGTGTAAGACACAATGAAATATTGACGCCTACATACCAACGTAAGAGTGTTTGGAATAACGATAATAAAAGTCGTTTGATTGAATCATTATTGGTTAGAATCCCTATCCCTGTATTTTACATTGATGCTACTGACGAAGATCAATGGAAAATAATCGATGGTCTTCAAAGGATTACTGCACTAAAAGAGTTTTTAGTTGACAAAACTCTCAGGTTAAGTGGTCTTGAATATACAACCTCTTTTGAAGGCCTTTCATATGATGAACTCCCAAGATCATTTATTAGACGAATTGAGGAAACTGAAGTTACCATTGTTTTTATAAATCAAGGAACTCCAGATAATGTTAAGTTCAACATTTTTAAAAGAATTAATACTGGTGGGACACCTTTAACACCTCAAGAAATCAGACATGCTTTGAATGATGGAAAACCTACTATTTTATTGAATGAGTTAGCCGATTGGAGGATTATCTCCGAGTTTTGGGGAACAGATAATGACAGAATGGAACTCAATGCTTTGGTTCTTAGAGCATTAGGTTATCTACTTTTAGACGTAGATGCTATTTTCGAAATGAAAATCGAAGATTACCTTGATGAAGCAATGAAAAAAATAAATGAACTTGATGAAGATGAAATCAATAAGGTTAAAGCTAAATTCAAAAATTCCATCAATGATTTAATCAAAATTTTTGGAGATATGGTTTTTAGGAAAAAATCATCTCAACCTCAAAGAAAGAAACCTATTAATAAGAACATTTTTGAAACATGGATGGCAGTCATACTGAACATTACTAAGACACAACGTAAACTTCTGGTTGAAAGAAAAGGCGAAGTTTTAGATCTGTTCGATAGGCTACAAGATGATAGTAAATTTAATTTTGCAATTTCTTCACGAAAGCCAGAGTCAATGAGAACACGTCACAATATGTTGATGTCTAAAATACAGGAATTGATAAATGATTAACTCATATAAATTAAAAAACTTTAAAAGTTTCGACTCGGCTAAACTTGCTTTTACCAAATTGAATGTTTTGTCTGGTATAAATGGTTCAGGGAAGTCTTCTGTTATTCAATCATTGTTGCTACTAAAATCTTATTATGATTATCAGTCATCTGACTACAATGTTATCAATTTAAATAATAATTATTGCCAGCTTGGGAAAGTACAGGACGTTTTCCATGAAGGGGCAGAAGATCAAAAAATAGAGTTAGTTTTAGAAATTGATAGAAAAGAATTTTTGTATTCCTTTGATTTGGATTTAGAAGAGTTTGGCTTAGATTATTTGCAGATTGAAAATGGAATACATGAAAAAATTGAAGTTAGTAAATTTTTCGATAATATTCATTATCTGCAAGCAAATAGAATGGGGCCAACTGTTCTACAGGAAAAAAATGATTATAAAGTAAGAAATCTTAGAGATATAGGTATATCCGGTGAATTTGTATATCATTATTTGAACATTTTTGGTAAGCAATCAATTGATATCCAAGAAAGGCTTCACTTAAATGCTGTTAATAGTACCTTAATTGAAAATACCATTAAATGGTTGCAAGATATATGTCCAAACATCTCTTTAAATACCGACTATATAGATGGGACAGATTTGGTTGGTTTAAATTATTCATTTGAAAGAAAATTAGGAATCTCTAATAATTATAGAAGCACAAATGTTGGTTTTGGAATTAGTTACGTGCTACCCGTAATTGTACAATGTTTGAAAGCTGAAAAAGGAGATTTGTTAATTATTGATACTCCTGAAGCTCATCTACACCCGCAAGGACAGTCAAAATTAGGTGAGTTATTTTCTAAGACAGCAAGTGATGGTGTTCAGGTCATAGTCGAAACTCATAGTGATCACGTAATCAACGGAATTAGGAAATCGGTAGTTACTGGATTTATTGTTCCAAATGATGTTAATTTTTATTTCTTTGAGATGGTAGATTCTGAAAATGATATATCCTCTCATACAAACATTCTATCGCCAAAATTGGATGAGAATGCAAAATTTGATTTTTGGCCTAATGGCTTTTTTGATGAATGGACTAAATCACTGAATCATATTTTAAGGGCTCAACAATGAACAAAGATAGTATATTTCCTTTCAATGAGCTTTCGATATTGGACTTAGATAAGTCTATGTGTGTAAAAAAATATTTCAACAGAATTGTATCGTTTAATAAACTACTTAGGAATGACCAAAAACTAAAAATTGCATATCATTCTTCTGTGTTAAGGCAACCATGTAAAGATGGACAAACTCTTCTTGACCATATTAATGACTCTGGCCTTGAAGTGGATAATCAAGGCGTATTATTAGCGACAATACAAGAAACTCCTTTTTTGGAAGAGTTGCAAGAACAGGCTTTGGAGCATGAATTATTTTTCAATGAAGATCAATCTATTGGGGGAGCATACGCTTACTCGCTAAATCATGCTCTCTTCTCAATCCCTTCATCGGATGAATGGGATAAATTCAATATAGAGATGTTAAAAAAAGAATTAGATAACAACGGTGAGTGGAGTTCATCGGCTGTCGAAGTTCTAAATCTTGGAGAGTTAGAGACAGAAAATTACAAAGATTCTTGGGTTGTCGAATTAATTGAAAATGATGATATTTTAACTCCTGAGCAACTTTTGGAACGACTTGAAAGTGATTGTAGTTCAGTAATTTTATCCCAATGTGCAATTGATTTTATACTGAGAACAGGAAGTAATTTAGGTATATTAAATAAAATTTATGAAATTACTTTATGTCTTCATGATTATTGTGTTAATAATTGGAGGGTTGGTGAAATAAGGCGTTCCCATATAATCGAGAAAGGTGTAATGCTCAAAGATGAATCTAACTCAACTATGCAACAATATGGAGATGAGAGAATGTTTAGGAATCATGTTGGAGCATCACAACAATATAGGCTCCATTTTAATATAACGGATAGTATTAGAGGCTATATTGGTGGTATTTCTGATGAGCGTAAGATCTTCTTGGCATACTTAGGGAATCACTTACGCACTGTACGTTTCAATTAGGTTAATATTGATATTAATTATTCAAAAATTGGAGACAAAGGAATGTTCTCTGAATTTTTTATAGCCTTTGTGATTAACTCTTGAATTCGTTCTTCTTTTGCTTCCTTCGAAACTCTTGACAGATGTTCTCTGCCAATAGCCTCTAAAGAACTAATAGTATGTGTATGAATTTTGGTATTTTGAATGTTAATTATTTCTTCAGTAATTATTTTACCAAATTTATTTTTGAATGAACGTTCTTGAATGAAAGGGATAGTAAAACCCATCGCGATAGCTATTTCTTTAACTATCTCACCGTTATTGATTTTCATTCCTAAAACATTGGAGACTTTTCCTACAATGAAAATGATTCTTGCATCTTTCTTGCTGACTCGACTAATTTCTTCTAAACATTTTGATATGTCAAAAATATATTGAAAAACAGTGTAGAATCTATTTGGACGAAATTTTCTATTAGATCCAATTTCCGACTTGGCTATTTTTAGAACATCATAGCCTAAAGCTTCAACATTTTTTCGATATTGTTGGTGATAATTAAAAACATTTATATAGGGAGGTGAAGTTATTACCAAGCTTACGGTGTTTTCAGCTAAAGGTAATTGTCGGCAATCAGCCTGATAACATTGCACCTCATTGCTGTTGTAAGGTAATTCTAGGACAACTTGAATGTAGTCATCTAAAAGTTTGATAAGATTGCTTTTACATGTGTTATGAGGATGGACGTCTGATAGGATTAAATATCCTTCAACCATAATTTTTAAAAAATCATCTTTGAGATCGATTAAATCAATTATTTTTTTACTATATTCAAAAATTTTTTCATCTGTAATTTTCTGTAAGACAGGTTCTATTAACGAAGAGAATTTATCGACAATAACTTTTCTATTGCAGTATTCTAAATTGCTAAGTTTATAAATGTTGGAGATTTTGCAGGCTGACGGATTAATATCACAACCTATTGTTGCTAAATTAAGTTTTGATGATTCATACAATACAGTTCCGCTTCCTGAGAAAGGATCAAGAACGACATCACCAGTCTTTGAGTAGTTTTTCAACAATGCCTCAATGAACTGAGGGGAAAATTGCCCGTTCCATTTGAAAAGATTACTCCTTATCTTTTTGTTGATATCTAACAGTTCTTGGGCAATTGCATTCATATTCTTCTTAAAAATGTTAACTTCGTTAAACAGATCTAAAATTATACCATATATAATGATTTTCCGCTATAACATGCTTTAATATTAATTGTAGTGTTATATAGTAGGCATTTTTATTAAATATTCTTTATTTGTTCTAATGTTGACAATATATATTTAAGTATTATTATAAAAATAAATGGGAGGTTTTATGGAAATTAATGATAATCTTTGGTTTGGTTCAGGATATATTGATGAGTGTAGAAAAATACTTCAGGTAAGTAAAGAAAAAACAATTTATAAATTGAAGATACAACATTTGAATGGGTTTGTTGGCTTTCATTTGTATGAAGGGAGTTCTAATTTCCCTTTAGAGAAAGGGAAATTAGTTGTATTCCAATTCAAAGCGGAAGAGTTATTACAAAAAGAAAGAATGTTGATTAATATAGAATTGTCATGATGGTGTATTATCTTCTTTGCTTTTTTTGATAATAATATTTGCAAGTGACTCTTTCTCTATCAGAGGTTTTAAAAATAAAGCAATACTTTCATTTCCTTTTTGTTGTAAATAAAAGCTTTTGAAGTTAACTTTATTTGTCTTTGATGAGTAAGTGGCATATCCAGGAACAACAAATCTGAACATCTCATCCATGTGTTCTTTTTTTACCCCATTATTTATAACGTCGTCGGGAATGCAGTTGTTTTTCTCTAATAAAGATTTAAGTTTCGAAGATGCTCCTTGAAGATCGTAGGCATGGCTGAGAATTACACCATCTGACTCTCTAAAAATAATATAAATAGGTTCCTTTTCAAAAATATCTTTCAATCCATAAACTTCTATAATAAATAACTTTGGCAGTATTAACATAATAATATCCTTTTTAGTTTTTCATATGGCATAAAACTGATAAATTGATAATTTAACTATTATGACACACATGCTAAATTATTTAGTTGTATGCTTAAATTTTTAAAAAATATATCAATTTCTCATTATGCATTTTTTGCGAGTCTTGCCAATAATTATATGTGAGTTTTGTCAGACTCATGCTACATGAGCTTTGTATTTTTGAGACAAAACGTAATCACTCCACCACTGCATGAGACCCACTCGTTCTGCTAGATACTCAGCACGATTGTAAGCTGCAATAATTTCATCTTTCTTCGAGTGGGCAAGGGCCGCTTCTAGGACATTTGTTCTGAACTTACCAGACTCCTCTGCGGCCGTTCGTGCAATAGATCTCATTCCATGGGCTACAAGCTCACCTCCGAAGCCCATACGGATTATGGCCGCATTAGCTGTTTGTTCATGCATATGGTTAAGAGGAGCCTTTATGCTTGGAAACACCCATTCACGATGCCCACTTATCGCTTTCATTGACTCCAGGACTCGCAAAGCTTCTTTGCTTAGTGGAACTTTATGGGGCTTCTTCATTTTCATAAACTCAGCCGGGATGTTCCACATTGAGTTGTCAGTATCTATATCGGCCCATCTCGCACGAACGGCTTCCCCTGGACGAACCCAGGTCAGCAATTGCCATTCAATCAGCAATCTTGTCTCCAAACGAACGGAAGCATTGTTTAACACCATTAGGAAGCGGGGTAACTCGGAAGGGGGTAATGCTGGCATATTCTGTTTTTTAGGCTTACTGAACCGTTGGCCAAGGTTGTCAGCCGGATTGAACTCGATAAGTTCCTCAGTTGCTGCATAGCGGAAAATTTCATTCAGGCGGGATATGATGCGGCGAAGTGTTTCAAGGACACCTCGCTTTTCTATGGGATCAAGATGTTGCTTTAAGAGTTTAGGCCGGATCTCATTGATAGGAACATTACCCAATCCGGGAAAGATATTTCTCTCCAGGCTTCGCCAGATGTCTTCTGCATGGTCTTGTGAGATACCTGAGGTCTTTACCTTCTCGTCCAACCATTTCCTTGCTACGGCTTGAAGAGTGTGTTCAGTAGCACTCTTTAATGCCTTCGCCTTATTGTTGTTATGAACTTGGGGATCAACACCATTTGCCAGTAAGGAGAGATTTTCATCTCGTAAGGCTCTGGCTTTTGCAAGGGTAAGGTGAGGATAGGTCCCAAGGCTCATTTTTGTTCTTTTCTTGCTAACTGGTACTGCATACCTGAAATACCAATTTTTCTTGCCACCTTTCGCCAAAGGAGCGATTCGTAGAATCAAACCATCCCCGTCGAACAAGTTGATTTCTTTATCGGCTGGCTTGGTGCTTTTGATTTCAGTGTCAGTGAGTTTCTTAGCGATTTTTGCCATTTGGGACCCTCGGTTTTTGGACCCATCTTAGAGGGTCCCATTCAGGGTGCCATAACTTATAGTTCTCAGCAATTCTCACTGGACGACAATAGACGTAAAAAAGCCCGCAGAGCTTGTGCTGTGCGGGCTTAGTAGACTTCATTGTACTTCAAACAACTAAAAAGTGGTGGAGCTGGCGGGAGTTGAACCCGCGTCCGAAATTCCTACATCCTCGGTACTACATGCTTAGTCAGTCTTTACATTCGCCTGGCACCTGCGGACAGACACGCCACTACCAGACTAGCCTGATTAGTTTTAACGCTTCAACCCCAGGCAGGGCCTCCACGCGATCTCTTTTGGGTTTGACCTCTCTTTGATCCCCGTCTTAAGAGCGGAAGCTAGGGAGAGAGGGCTCAGAGCAGGTTATTAAGCTGCTAAAGCGTAGTTTTCGTCGTTTGCGACTATTTTTTGCGGCTTTTTACGAGGCCAACCGCCCCTCGGCATGCACCTTGGGTTTCGCAAATCCCGTCGAATCCAGAATCAGCCCCAAAAGTGTTGCGCTGAGTATAACAGATTTATGACGCAGCACACCAGTCCATATCGCTGTAATGCTTTTGCCAGAGCTGTCTGGCGAGAATATGAACAATAGCCACTGATGCCGTTACGAATAAAGATGATTAAGTTCAGAGGGAAAATTCAGAGAAGCGATATGGGAAGAGAAGGGCATGACATACGAGAAATCTTGATGTTCAAACATTTCTCTACACCCGAAGTGAGCGAGGCTCTGCGGGAAAGATGTGTTGCCCGGACACTCCCGCTGCGGAAGCATCCGGTTGGCGTCATTAGCGGCCTGCGTTTTTCATAATGCGGGCTTTATCCAGTTGCCATTCACGCTCTTTAAGATCGGAACGTTTATCGTGCTGTTTCTTGCCTTTCGCAACGCCGATTTTGACTTTACACCAGGCATTTTTCCAGTACAGCGAAAGCGCGACAACGGTATAACCTTCGCGGTTTACGCGACCATAGAGGCTGTCCAGTTCACGTTGGTTGAGCAGCAACTTACGCGTACGGGTTGGATCGCAAACATAGTGGCTCGAAGCCACCGCCAGCGGAGTGAAGTTGGCACCGAACAGGTATGCTTCGCCATCTTTCAGAATCACATAGCTGTCGCCGATGTTGGCTTTGCCCGCTCGCAGGGATTTGACTTCCCAGCCCTGCAGAGACAGACCCGCCTCAAACTCTTCTTCGATAAAATATTCATGGCGGGCGCGCTTATTCATCGCGATGGTGGCGGAACCGGGTTTGTGTACTTTTTTCTTCGTCATAAGTGTCGTGAAGCCATTGGTAATCTGATATCCAAAAAGACCTCATTGCATCCTGTGAGGTTCAACGCGTTATCTTAGCACGAGTTCCGGCGTAGCGTTTTCCTTTCATGTATGGGAAATGTTATTATTTGATGATTGTGTGATCGCAGGAAATGCTATGCCTCAGATTAGTCGCTCTGCGCTGGTGCCTTACAGCGCGGAACAAATGTATGAATTGGTTAACGATGTGAAATCTTACCCGCAGTTTCTGCCTGGGTGCACCGGAAGCCGCGTGTTGGAGTCCGGCCCTACGCAGATGACGGCGGCAGTGGATGTCTCGAAAGCGGGAATCAGCAAGACTTTCACAACGCGAAATACCTTAACGGCAAACCAAACCATTTTGATGCACCTTGTCGATGGTCCATTCAAGAGGTTGATGGGGGGGTGGAAGTTTACTCCGCTATCAGCGGATGCGTGCCGCATCGAGTTTAACCTTGATTTTGAATTTACCAATAAGCTGATTGAGCTGGCGTTTGGTCGTATTTTCAAAGAGCTGGCCGCCAATATGGTAGATGCTTTTACCGTACGTGCCAAAGAGGTCTACAGTGCCGGGTAAGATTGTGGTGGAAGTGGCGTATGCGTTGCCGGAAAAGCAGTACCTGCAGCGGGTGAGCCTGGAAGAGGGGGCAACCATCGAACAGGCGATTGTTGCCTCTGGCCTGCTTGAGTTACGTACAGATATCGATCTCAACCGCAACAAAGTGGGCATTTATAGTCGCCCGGCGAAACTGCAAGATGTTGTTACTGATGGTGACCGTATCGAAATTTATCGCCCGTTGATTGCTGATCCGAAAGAATTGCGCAGGCAGCGTGCGGAGAGAGCGGCGAAGAAATAGGTCTGTTCAGTCAGGCTTCGGCGAGTGTTTTTAACAGGCTGTTCAGCCTGGCGCTGGCATTCTTATACGGTGAGGCGCTGTTGAATTGAATCATACGTCCTCGTGTCCATTTTCCGTACCAGAGTTGGTGGTATAACTCATCGTCACTAAAGCCATTCACCAGTGATACCAGTTGCTGTTGATTCTCTTCCAGCATGGCAAGCAGCGTTGGCCATGACGTAATATGCTGGTAATCAGCGTAGTATTTTTGTGCAAGCTTCCCCAGTTCATTCCATTTAAAGCCTTTTGCCGGGAAGTCTACTTCTTCGCCTGCGGCTTCCTGTTGGTGCCAGTAGAGAACTTGCTCTCCCCAGCCAATCAGATAACTGACAAGATTAGCAACACTCATGCGACTACCGGCCACGTGCCCTTCCAGGCATTGCTGATAAGCGATGTCCGTCGGAATGCGGATGAGTTTTTTGCGCAGGGCGCCTGCCGATTTTTCCATTGCTTCCAGTAAGGCAGTTTTGCTTTCTGGCACGGCCATCTTCTCTTCCCCTGAAATGAAAAATGGCGCCATTGGGCGCCATTTCTAATCCTGCGATTACTCTTTTGTCAGGGCGGGTTTGTTATCAATGTTGGTTAATACGCCGCTGCTGTTAAAGGTAAGAGTCAGCGTCTGCTGGGTCACACCTTCGTGCCCTGGCTGCTGACGGAATACGTAGAACCAGGTACTGCTTCCGAACGGATCGGTCATCATCGGCGTACCCAATGCGTATGCAACCTGCTGTTGCGTCATCCCTACGCGGATTTTAGAAACGTCATTCGGAGTCAGGTAGTTCCCCTGATTGATATCAGGACGGTAAACCACTCGCTCCAGAGTGGAACAGCCTGCGGTCAACATCAGAAGAACCGCTGCGGCAGCAGTCAGCATTTTACAGCGCATAGTGATTTGATTCCTTTTCGGGCCCGAACAGTACGTGGCTCATTTGTAATGTGCCGATAATAATAGACCTTTAGCCAGTTTAAAACCTTTGCTACCTGGTCTGACGGCGAATTTATCGTGTACTGAGACCTTACTAATGGCAAAAAGTTTACGCAGCGAGTAGCTCTTTCGCATTTGCCAGTGTATTTCGGGTGACTTCACTACCGCCTAACAGCCGTGCCAGTTCCTGTAAACGTGCACGTTTATCTAAAGGCAGCATATGTGTTTCGGTCATTGCGCCATCGGTCTCTTTGCTAACAAAGAAGTGATGGTGCCCACAGCCCGCAACCTGAGGCAGGTGAGTCACGCACATCACCTGGGTAGATTCGCCTAACTGGCGGAGAAGTTTGCCAACAACCGCTGCAGTTGGACCACTGATCCCTACATCCACTTCGTCAAAAATCAGCGCCGGGGTTTCCATTTTCCGGGCGGTGATGACCTGAATGGCTAATGCGATACGTGATAACTCACCGCCGGAAGCGACTTTAGAAATAGCCTGTAAGGGCTGGCCGGGGTTCGTTGTAACGCGGAACTCAATACGGTCTGCGCCATCTGCCGTGAGCGTGTACTCATCAAAGCTAACATCGATATCAAATACCCCATGGGGCATCGAGAGCATATGCATGCTGTCTGTAATTAATTGTCCCAGTTCTTGCGCGTAGTGTACCCGCTGCGTATGAAGCTGACGGGCTGCGTCCAGTGCCAGTTGGTGGTGCTTCGCCACCGCAAGCTTCAGGGTTTCCTGGGAGTCAGCCTGGTCATCAAGCTGTTGCTGTTCTTCCAGCAATGCCTGATGAAATTGCGGCAGTGCTTCCGGACTGACATGGTGTTTGCGTGCCAGCGAAATCTGTTTTGAAATACGCTGCTCAAGCTCATACAAGCGGTTCGGATCGAGGTCCAGACGGTCACAGTAATGACGCAGTTCATCGCTGGCCTCGCTGACCTGAATTGCCGCTTCTTCGAGCATCGTGAGAACGCCGGACAGGCTGGCATCCATACCTGCCAGTTCGGTAACCATTTGGCGTGCGGTATATAGCTGGCTTTGCAGATTGGCATCTTCGCCGTCGGTCAGCAAATTCAGCGCATGCTGACTGGTACTAAGTAACTGACCGCTGTTGGCGAGGCGTTTGTACTCTTCATCGATCTGCTCAAATTCACCCGGCTGCGGGTTGAATTCGTTCAGTTCTTTCAATTGATAATGCAGTAGTTCGGCACGCGCGGTACGCTCCTGACTTTGCTGCTGATGCTGCGCCAGTTCGCGGCAGCTTGTATGCCACTGGCGGTAATGTTCTGCCATCTGTTGAGTAAGTGCATACTCACCTGCGTAGCCATCCAGCAACGCTTTTTGATGCTCAGATTTTACGAGCAACTGGTGCGCGTGTTGGCCGTGGATTTGAATCAGCAACTGCCCCAGTTCGCGCAATTGCGAAAGGGGAACTGCCGTGCCGTTGATAAAACCACGAGAGCGCCCGTCACTGCTGATAACGCGACGAAGTAAACACTCACGACCGTCTTCAAGCTGGTTTTCTTCCAGCCAGCGCTGTGCCGCAGGCGTATCTTTCAGGGCGAAACGCGCGCAAAGGTCAGCGCGTGCAGCACCCGCGCGCACCATGTCGGCATCGGCACGACCACCCAGGCAAAGCCCCAGCGCATCAATAGCGATGGATTTACCTGCGCCGGTCTCACCCGTGATAGCCGTCATTCCGCTATGGAAGTCGATCTCGAGTTCACGAACAATCGCAAAGTTGCTGATAGTCAGTTGTGCCAACATGGTTGCTTTCCTGTATGAATAACCATAACTGTGTTTAAATACAGTATAAACTGGTTTTATATACAGTAAAGCCCTGGGGCACGTTTTCAGAACAATTTTTTTGACCAGCCGAGTTTCGAGCTTAATGTATTGAAATAACTGTAGTCTTTAGGGTGTATAAGATTGAGATGGTAGTCGCAGCGTCGAATCAATACATCTTCGCCTTCCTGGATAGGCAGTGCGATTTGGCTGTCGCAACTTACTTCCAGATCGCTGCGACGGTGTGAGAAACGCAGGCGAATGGTGCTGCTGCTGTTAATGACCAGCGGGCGTGCTGAGAGCGTATGCGGGAACATGGGCACCAAAGTGATGGCATCCAATGACGGGGTCAGGATTGGGCCGCCCGCCGAAAGCGAGTAGGCTGTCGAACCTGTCGGCGTGGAGATGATCAGGCCATCTGAACGTTGGGAGAAGGCAAAAACCTCGTCAATATAAACTTCGAACTCAATCATATGGGCAACTTTACCCGGATGGAGAACGACTTCATTGATGGCAGTGCTGATGCGCTTCTGGCAGTCCTGCTGGCAGACTTGTACTTCCAGCAAAAAGCGCTTTTCCGCAATATAATAACCTTCCAGAACGTCAGCCAACTGCTGCTGTGCGTTGTCGGGGTCAAGGTCTGTCAGAAAGCCCAGATTGCCACGGTTGATGCCAATGACTTTAATATCGTAGCGCGCCAGCGTGCGTGCGGCGCCAAGCATATTACCGTCACCGCCGACGACAACCGCCAGATCCGCCTGCTGACCAATTTCGGCCAGCGTACCGGTACGCACGTTTTTTAGCTGTAACTCTTGTGCAATCTGCTGCTCGACAATGACGTCATACCCTTTTGTACACAGCCAGCGATAGAGCATTTCATGTGTGGTCAGCGCGGTGGGGTGGCGTGGATGACCGACAATACCAATACACTTGAAATGATGAGCCATTTTCTGGTGGTCCTTGTGCCAAATGAATGATGACAATCTGTCGCGTTCCCTTGAAACCCGGAAACTGATCCCCATAATAAGCGAAGTTAGCGAGATGAATGCGAAAAAACGCGGAGAAATTCATGAGTAGTAAAGAACAGAAAACGCCTGACGGGCAAGCCCCGGAAGAAATTATCATGGATCAGCACGAAGATATTGAGGCGGTTGAACCAGACGCTTCTGCTGAGCAGGTGGATCCGCGCGATGAGAAGATTGCCAACCTCGAAGCGCAACTGATTGAAGCGCAGAACCGTGAGCGTGACGGTATTCTGCGTGTGAAAGCAGAAATGGAAAACCTGCGTCGTCGTACCGAGCTGGACGTTGAAAAGGCGCATAAATTTGCGCTGGAAAAATTCATCAACGAACTGCTGCCGGTAATTGATAGCCTGGATCGCGCACTGGAAGTTGCGGACAAGAACAATGCCGACATGTCCTCCATGGTCGAAGGTATTGAACTGACGCTGAAATCTATGCTGGATGTGGTGAAAAAATTCGGCGTGGAAGTTGTGGCCGATACCAACGTTCCGCTGGATCCGAATGTGCATCAGGCTATCGCGATGGTGGAGTCAGAAGAGGTGGCGCCGGGCAACGTGCTGGGCGTGATGCAAAAAGGCTTTACCCTCAATGGCCGTACGATTCGTGCCGCGATGGTGACGGTGGCAAAAGCGAAGGGTTAATTTTCCCCTCACGTTAACCCTCTCCCTGCCGGGAGAGGGTTATAAGCATTATTCCGCCACGCTATCGCGAAGGGATTTGACCGGAATAACCCGCACCTGCTTAATCATATTGTCCTGCACATCGAGAATATCGATATCATAGTGTTCAATGCGCACACGGGTGCCAGCGGCCGGGATCTCTTCCAGGGCTTCAAGTAACATTCCGTTAATTGTCCGGGCCTCTGCTTCCGGTAACTGCCAGTTAAATGCTTTATTCAACTCACGTACGTTGGCGCTGCCATCAATGATCACAGACCCGTCATTCTGCGGTGTTACTTCTTCGGCAAGCGACGGCGACATCGATGTCGTAAAGTCCCCAACAATCTCTTCAAGAATATCTTCAACCGTAATCAGCCCCTGAATATCGCCGTATTCGTCCACGACCAGGCCGACTTTCTTTTTATTGCGTTGGAATTTCACCAGTTGAATGCTGAGCGGCGTACCTTCCGGCACATAATAAATCTCATCAGCGGCGCGCAGCATGACCTCTTTGGTGAACTCTTTTTTCTCCGTCATCAGGCGGTAGGCTTCGCGCACGCGAAGCATGCTGATGGTATCGTCAAGCGAATCCCGGTAGAGCACGATACGGCCATGAGGCGAATGGGTAAGCTGGCGCACGATCGACTTCCAGTCGTCGTTGATATCAATACCGACGATTTCGCTACGCGGCACCATGATGTCATTGACGCTTACTTTTTCCAGATCCAGTATCGACAACAGCATGTCCTGGTTGCGTCGGGATATCTGGGAGCGGGATTCGTTCACGATCGTACGCAACTCCTCCTTACTGAGGGCCCCGCTGATAACGACATCAGCTTTGATGCCCACCATCCTCATCAGAACCCGCGTAACACCATTAAGCAGCCAGACCAACGGCATCATAATGATTTGCAGTGGTACTAACAGAACGCTACTGGGAAAAGCGACTTTTTCGGGATAAAGAGCGGCGATGGTTTTTGGCAGGACTTCGGCAAATACCAGCACGACAAAGGTCAGCACACCGGTTGCAATTGCCACGCCAGCGTTGCCGTATAAACGCATACCAACAATAGTCCCCAGCGCAGAGGCGAGGATGTTGACGAGGTTATTGCCAATCAATACCAGGCTGATGAGTCGGTCAGGTTTACGCAGCAGTTTTTCGACGCGCTTAGCGCTTCGATGGCCCTGCTTTGCCAGATGACGCAGGCGATAACGGTTAACGGTCATCATACCGGTTTCAGAACCGGAGAAGTACGCCGAAATCACCACCATGATGATCAGGGTGACGATCAGCGTCGTGGTGGAAATGTGTTCCAGGGGGAACTCCTTATTAACTTAGGAAATGCTGCAGAACGCGGCTACCGAAATAGGCCAGCGTTAAAATGCCCGCACCTGCGACGTTAAACCACACGACACGGCGCCCGCGCCACCCTTTATGGTAATGGCCCCACAGCAATACGATATAGACGAACCAGGCGATGATCGACAGGACAGCTTTGTCGATATTCTCCATGCTGAACAGGTTCTTGAGGAAGAAGAGACCTGTACAGAGCGTTAAAGTCAGCAGAACCACGCCAATCTGCGTGATATGAAACATTTTGCGCTCAATACTCATTAACGGCGGCATTTCGCTGCTGAATGCCAGTCGTTTATTCTTCAGTTGGTAGTCAATCCACGCCAGTTGTAGTGCATACATCGCCGCGATAATCAGCGTGGCATACGAGAAGAGTGAAAGCCCAATATGAATCATCATACCAGGCGTGGTTTCGAGATGCGTGATGTACTCGTTCGGCACAAAAATAGCGAAGGCGAGGTTGATCAGCGCAAAGGTATAGACGATGGGCAACAGCAGCCAGCCACGGTTTTTCGACGCCACAATGGTCATGACCGTACAGATCATCAAACTGACCAGCGAACCGACGTTTAATAAACTTAGGTTTTGCCCACCATCGTCCGGGAAAATCCGCTCTTTAAGCGCGAAGCCATGAAACATCAGCGCGACAACCGCTGATAAAATCGCCATGCGGCGCCAGCCGCTGTTTTTCTGCAGCAAACCGGGAACGATCAGTGCGAGACTGATGGAATAGGCGGCAAGAGAAATTAAGGCGAACACGGGCATAGTGACGTCGACAGTTGACCTAAGAAGAAAGAGAAGCAGTATAACGTTACGTGACTCTGGCTCCAACCGTTGCATCACATACATCACGAATGTCTTCATGTTATACTGACGCAAATTTCTGTTATGCGTCGCCCTGGCGGCCCATCGTTTTACCTCAGGCGAGAGACAATGTTTGATAATTTAACCGATCGTTTGTCGCGCACCCTGCGCAATATCAGTGGTCGTGGACGCCTCACTGAAGACAACATTAAAGACACGCTACGCGAAGTGCGTATGGCGCTGCTGGAAGCGGACGTCGCCTTGCCGGTCGTGCGTGATTTCATCAACCGCGTAAAAGAAAAAGCGGTTGGTCATGAAGTGAATAAGAGCCTGACCCCGGGTCAGGAGTTCGTCAAAATCGTGCGCAACGAACTGGTTGCGGCGATGGGCGAAGAGAACCAGAGCCTTAACCTGGCCGCTCAGCCGCCAGCCGTTGTATTGATGGCGGGTCTGCAAGGTGCAGGTAAAACTACCAGCGTAGGTAAACTGGGTAAGTTCCTGCGTGAAAAACACAAGAAGAAGGTAATGGTGGTTTCCGCGGACGTTTATCGCCCGGCGGCGATCAAACAGCTGGAAACCCTTGCGCAGCAGGTGGAAGTCGACTTCTTCCCTTCTGATGTCGCGCAAAAGCCGGTAGATATCGTTAATGCGGCGCTGAAAGAAGCGAAGCTTAAGTTCTACGACGTGCTGCTGGTGGATACCGCCGGTCGTCTGCACGTTGACGAAGCGATGATGGATGAAATCAAACAGGTTCATGCCGCGATTAACCCGGTAGAAACCCTGTTTGTTGTTGATGCGATGACCGGTCAGGATGCGGCGAATACCGCGAAAGCGTTTAACGAAGCGCTACCGCTGACGGGTGTTGTATTGACCAAAGTGGACGGTGACGCCCGTGGCGGTGCGGCGCTCTCCATTCGCAATATCACTGGCAAACCGATTAAGTTCCTCGGTGTCGGCGAGAAAACCGAAGCACTGGAGCCGTTCCATCCGGACCGTATTGCTTCGCGTATCCTCGGCATGGGTGACGTCCTGTCGCTGATTGAAGATATCGAAAGCAAGGTCGACCGCGCTCAGGCTGAGAAACTGGCGTCCAAACTGAAAAAAGGCGACGGTTTCGATCTGACCGACTTCCTGGAACAACTGCGTCAGATGAAAAACATGGGCGGTATGGCGAGCCTGATGGGCAAGTTGCCGGGCATGGGGCAGATTCCGGACAACGTTAAAGCGCAAATGGATGACAAAGTCCTGGTGCGTATGGAAGCGATCATCAACTCAATGACCTTTAAAGAGCGTGCGAATCCTGAAATCATCAAAGGCTCTCGTAAGCGCCGTATTGCTGCAGGCTGCGGGATGCAGGTGCAGGATGTTAACCGCCTTCTGAAACAGTTCGACGACATGCAGCGCATGATGAAGAAAATGAAGAAGGGCGGTATGGCGAAGATGATGAGAAGTATGAAGGGGATGATGCCGCCGGGGTTCCCTGGCCGCTAAGACTAAATCGGCCTGGCTTATTGGCCATTTTGGTGCCGGGGTGTGCTCGCCATCCTCACGTACTGCGTGTACGTTCCGGTGGCTGCGCGCACGCAGCACCAAACTGACTGCAACGCCGACGGCCTTGATATCACAGTTTCTAAACTGTTGATTGCAATTTCCCCAGAAATCAGTAAAATTTTCGGGCTTTTAATATGACACCGGGCTCCGTTCCTCGATGGGGCCCGGTTGTTTTATTCACACAAGAGGATGTTATGGTAACTATTCGTTTAGCACGTCACGGCGCTAAAAAGCGTCCGTTCTACCAGGTTGTTGTCACCGACAGCCGTAATGCACGCAACGGTCGCTTCATTGAGCGCGTTGGCTTCTTCAACCCGATCGCGTCCGAGAAAGAAGAAGGCACCCGCCTGGATCTGGATCGTATCGCTCACTGGGTTGGCCAGGGCGCTACCGTTTCTGATCGCGTAGCTACGCTGATCAAAGAAGTAAACAAAGCAGCTTAATCTGTCACGGTGGTCATGATGAGCAAACAACTCACCGCGCAAGCACCTGTTGATCCCATCGTTTTGGGAAAAATGGGTTCGTCTTACGGTATTCGTGGGTGGCTCAGAGTGTTTTCTTCCACCGAAGACGCCGAAAGCATTTTTGACTATCAGCCCTGGTTTATTGAACGGGCGGGTCAGTGGCAGAGCATTGAGCTGGAAAGCTGGCGCTACCACAATCAGGACATCGTCATCAAACTGAAAGGTGTTGATGACAGAGATGCCGCGAATCTGCTGACCAATTGCGAAATTGTCGTAGATTCATCGCAGTTGCCGGAACTGGAAGAGGGTGACTACTACTGGAAAGACCTGATGGGCTGCCAGGTAGTGACCACCGAAGGTTATAGCCTCGGTAAAGTCATCGATATGATGGAAACCGGGTCAAATGACGTTCTCGTCATCAAGGCAAACCTGAAAGATGCATTTGGTATCAAGGAGCGGTTGGTTCCGTTCCTCGATGGGCAGGTTATCAAGAAAGTCGATCTCGCTACTCAAACCATTGAAGTAGATTGGGATCCTGGTTTTTAAACCTCCGGATATACGGTAAAAGACGGCGCTATGTGGATTGGCATAATTAGCCTGTTTCCTGAAATGTTCCGCGCAATTACCGATTACGGGGTAACTGGCCGGGCAGTTAAAAATGGCCTGCTGAGCATCCAGAGCTGGAGTCCACGTGACTTTGCTCATGACCGGCACCGTACCGTGGACGATCGTCCTTACGGCGGCGGACCGGGGATGCTAATGATGGTGCAACCTTTGCGGGATGCCATTCATGCAGCAAAAGATGCGGCCGGTGAAGGCGCAAAAGTGATTTATCTGTCACCTCAGGGGCGTAAGCTTGATCAAGCGGGCGTCAGCGAACTGGCAACGAATCAGAAACTGATTCTGGTGTGCGGGCGCTACGAAGGGATAGATGAGCGCGTAATCCAAACCGAGATTGACGAAGAATGGTCTATCGGCGATTACGTTCTCAGTGGTGGTGAGTTACCAGCCATGACGCTGATTGATTCGGTCTCCCGGTTTATTCCGGGTGTTCTGGGACATGAAGCTTCGGCAACGGAAGATTCCTTTGCTGATGGATTACTGGACTGCCCACACTATACTCGACCTGAGCTGTTAGAAGGGATGGAAGTACCGCCAGTGTTACTGTCGGGAAATCATGCCGAGATACGTCGCTGGCGTTTGAAACAGTCGCTGGGCCGCACCTGGCTTAGAAGACCTGAACTTCTGGAAAACCTGGCTCTGACTGAAGAGCAAGCAAGGTTGCTGGCGGAGTTCAAAAAAGAACACGCATAACAGCAACATAAACATGATGGGACGGCGTAAGCCCCCAATATCAGTTTACCCAGGATAAGAGATTAAATTATGAGCAACATTATTAAGCAAATTGAACAAGAACAGATGAAGCAGGACGTACCTTCCTTCCGTCCGGGTGATACCGTGGAAGTGAAAGTATGGGTTGTTGAAGGTTCCAAAAAACGTCTGCAGGCATTCGAGGGCGTGGTTATCGCTATTCGTAACCGCGGTCTGCACTCTGCATTCACTGTTCGTAAAATTTCCAACGGCGAAGGCGTTGAGCGTGTCTTCCAGACCCACTCTCCGGTAGTTGATAGCATTGCTGTTAAACGTCGTGGTGCTGTACGTAAAGCTAAACTGTACTACCTGCGTGAGCGCACTGGTAAGTCTGCTCGTATCAAAGAGCGTCTTAACTAAGATTCGCTTTCGCGACATCCTGTTAGAAAGGGCTGGCCTGTGGGTTGGCCCTTTTTTTATGGTTTAAAAAAGGATATGAAATTGCATTTATCCGTATGACCCGCAGTGGTAATGCTTATCCAAAGTCCCAACCCCAGCATCATGTTCTTGCTCCCCAGTCCAGACAATTGCTTCGTCGTCGAACACCGGCCTAACGTCCATACAATGGATGCTTATGGCTTGCCCTGCATGGTACTTTTGCGCAAGCCTTCATATGCGGTCTTACAGGCTTCTGGAAAATTGCGTGTATTAAATTGTTTACATTTTATTGCCATGTGATGAGGATAAAAATTGATGTGTAAAGATAAATGTACGTATTTTGGATTGAATTCTTTACTGATTGTGATATCGTGTCACCTCCTCACTGAGGAATAACTATCGCAAACGAGCCATACAGGATCACCAATCATGCAAAAAGACGCGCTGAATAACGTACACATTACCGACGAACAAGTTCTGATTACTCCGGATCAACTGAAAGCCGCTTTCCCGCTGAGTATTGCTCAGGAAGCGCAGATCGCGCAGTCCCGCCAGACGATTTCCAACATCATCGCCGGAGAAGATCCGCGTTTGTTAGTCGTTTGCGGCCCCTGCTCAATTCATGATCCAGAAACCGCACTTGAATATGCTCGTCGATTTAAAGCACTAGCCGCAGAGGTCAGCGATAGCCTCTATCTGGTGATGCGCGTCTATTTTGAAAAACCCCGTACCACCGTCGGCTGGAAAGGGTTGATTAACGATCCCCACATGGATGGTTCGTTTGATGTTGAAGCCGGGCTGAAAATTGCTCGCCAGTTATTGGTGGAACTGGTCAACATGGGGCTGCCGCTGGCAACCGAAGCGCTCGACCCGAATAGCCCGCAGTACCTGGGCGACCTGTTTAGCTGGTCCGCCATTGGTGCACGCACCACGGAATCACAAACCCACCGTGAAATGGCTTCCGGTTTATCAATGCCAGTGGGCTTCAAAAACGGTACTGACGGCAGCCTGGCAACAGCGATTAACGCGATGCGCGCTGCAGCAATGCCGCACCGTTTCGTCGGTATTAACCAGGCCGGCCAGGTCTGCCTGTTGCAAACGCAAGGCAACCCTGATGGTCACGTGATTCTGCGCGGTGGTAAAGCGCCAAACTACAGCCCTGCGGATGTTGCTCAGTGTGAAAAAGAGATGGAGCAGGCGGGACTCAAGCCAGCACTGATGGTAGATTGCAGCCATGGCAATTCGAATAAAGATTATCGCCGCCAGCCAGCAGTGGCTGAATCGGTTGTTGCGCAGATCAAAGACGGAAACCGTTCAATTATTGGCTTGATGATTGAAAGTAATATCCACGAAGGCAATCAATCATCCGAGCAGCCGCGTAATGAAATGAAATACGGTGTATCCGTCACCGATGCTTGTATTAGCTGGGAAACCACTGAGGTGTTGCTTCGTGAAATCGGCAATGACTTGCGCAGTAGCCTTGCGGCACGTCTGGCTTAAGAGGGTGTTATGGTTGCAGAGCTGACCGCGTTACGCGATCAAATAGATGAAGTCGATAAAGCGTTGCTGGAACTCCTGGCTCGCCGTATGTCGCTGGTTGCCGAAGTCGGTGAAGTAAAAAGCCAATACGGTCTGCCGATCTATGTTCCGGAACGCGAGGCCTCGATGCTGGCGTCCCGTCGTCAGGAAGCTGAAGCCCTGGGGGTGTCACCGGATTTGATTGAGGATGTTCTGCGTCGCGTTATGCGTGAATCCTATTCCAGTGAAAACGACAAGGGGTTCAAAACCCTCTGTCCTTCGCTACGACCGGTCGTACTTGTCGGTGGCAATGGGCAAATGGGGCAGTTGTTTGCCAAAATGCTGACACTTTCTGGCTACCAGGTGCGTATTCTGGAAAAAGATGACTGGGCACAGGCGCAGACAATCGTTGCTGATGCGGGCATGGTCATTGTGAGTGTTCCTATTCATATCACTGAAAAGGTGATCGCACAGTTACCGCCGTTACCGGACGATTGTATCCTTGTCGACCTGGCGTCAGTAAAAAGCGGGCCATTGCAGGCGATGCTGGAAGCACATAAAGGACCTGTCGTCGGTCTGCATCCGATGTTTGGCCCTGACAGCGGTAGCCTGGCGAAACAGGTTGTCGTATGGTGCGATGGTCGAAACCCGGATGCTTACCAGTGGTTCCTGGAGCAAATTCAGGTATGGGGTGCGCGCTTACATCGGATCAGCGCCGTAGAGCATGACCAGAATATGGCGTTTATCCAGGCGTTACGCCACTTTGCCACTTTTGCATATGGGCTGCATCTGGCCGAAGAGAATGTACAGCTTGAGCAGTTACTGGCACTCTCGTCGCCTATTTATCGCCTTGAACTGGCGATGGTTGGCCGCTTGTTCGCACAGGATCCACAACTCTATGCCGACATTATTATGTCGTCGGAAAATAACCTGGCACTAATAAAGCGCTACTACCAGCGTTTCGGCGAGGCGATTAGCCTGCTGGAGCACGGCGACAAGCGGGCGTTTATTGACAGCTTCCGTAAGGTGGAACACTGGTTTGGCGATTATGCTAAACGTTTCCAGAATGAAAGCCGCGTCTTGCTGCGTCAGGCAAATGACAGCCGCCAATAAATAAAAAGCCGTTTATACTGAAAAGCCAGTGGTATACCGCTGGCTTTTTTCTTTTTAAGGGACAGATATGGCTGAACCGCAACTGCTGTTTGATTATACCGGGCACCTGCCGGAATGCCCGACATGGAGTGAAGAGGAGCAGGCGCTCTGGTGGGCCGATATTCTTGAAGGCGAACTGCATCGTTATCATCCTGCTACCGGTGAGCACTCGGTGCTTTGTTTTCCCGAGGAGGTTGGCTGCTTCGCATTGAGAGAAAAGGGCGGTTTTATTGTCGCGATGCGCAATGCTATCTGGCTCGCCGATAAGCGAGGGTTGCTGGTACAGAAAGTGTGTGATAACCCGTCAAACCCGCAACTGGCGCGTTTTAACGATGGTGGCACCGATCACCTTGGCCGTTTCTATGCAGGGACATTCTGGGGGCCGGGCGATTACAACGGTGCGCTTCTGATGCGTATTGATAATGACCTTAAACCCAGGGTGATCCAATGCGATATTCAAGGCCATAACGGTCTGGCGTTCAGCCACGACAAGCAGTGGATGTTTACATCTGATACACCAAACGGGGTCATCTATCGAACGCCGCTGGATGAGCATGGGGAGCCTGGTGCGCGCGAAGTCTTCCGGAGATTTCAAGTCGGTGAAGGGATCCCGGACGGTGCGGCAATGGATGTTGAAGGCTGCTACTGGAGCGCAATGTTCGATGGCTGGCGTATTGCACGGTTTTCACCGCAGGGAGAGCAACTGGCAGAGTATCGCCTGCCAGTACGTTGCCCGACAATGGTCTGCTTTGGCGGACCCGATATGAAAACGCTGTTTATTACGACCACGCGGGAGAATATGGATGAGCAGGAGATAGCAGATTATCCTCTTTCGGGGGCGATCTTCACCCTGCCGGTTGAGGTGGCAGGAATGAAGAAGTCACCGTTTATAGAACGTTAAGCCGGGTCGACAGGTACGACGTTTTCACTGGGATAACAGCCGAGCACCTTAAGCGAGCGGGTAATGGATGTCAGCTCACGCAGGGCTTTTTGCACATCCAACGCGTGTAAATTCGCCTGAATATCCAGGTAGAACATCTCTTCCCACGGGTTGCCGTGGATCGGGCGCGATTCCAGTTTGGTCATGATCAGGTTGTGATTACGCAGCACCAGTAATGCTTCAACCAGCGCACCGGCCTGTTGACCGGTTGCAATCAGCAGTGTGGTTTTGGCCGGGACCTGATCGGAGACATCAATCGCTTTGCGGGCAAGTACCACAAAGCGAGTGATATTCTGCGTTTGGTTTGCCAGATTGCGTTCCAGTACTTGTAATCCATACAACGCCCCGCCGGCTTCATTACCCAGTGCGGCCACATGCGGAGAGTTTTCCTGTGCCACACGTTCCATGGCGGAGGAGGTACTTTCGCAATATTCAATTTTCAAGTGCGGGTAGCGATTCAAAAACTGGCTACATTGTTGGAAAGGCTGCGGATGGCTGTAAACGGTCTGGATTTTATCCAGGTCGGTGGAACCGGATACCAGCACGCAGTGGTCAATTGGCACGGTCAGCTCACCCACAATCGACAGGCTGGTGTGTTGTAGCAAATCGTAAACGTCATTGATGGCCCCGGAACTGGTGTTTTCCAGTGGCACGACCGCGTAATCAGCCTGACCTGTTTCAACCTGATTAAAAATATCGTGAAATTTCAGACAGCCGCTCTCAATAAATTGCTCGAAATGACGAGCGGCATACTGGCGCGCAGCCAGATGAGAGTACGAACCTTTCGGGCCGAGGAAAGCGATACGGGCAGAGTGTGGGTTAATTTTGTTGAGATGCTGCTGGAGCAGCGCCTGCTGGGTAAGAACGGAATCTTCGATAATAAGCTGGAACAGGCGAGTGATGTAATGGGCGTCGAGGTGATGCGTTTTACCTAATTGAATTAGACGTTCCAGCAGGTCACGTTCACGATCAATATCCCGAACAGGGCGGTGAGAAGCCAGTTTTGCTTTACCCACCTCAACCGCCAGTTGACGCCGCTCGGCCAACAGGGAAAGTAACTGCTCATCCAGGGCGCTTATTTTTACACGTAAATCCAGTAAAGGGTTATCCGCTGTCATGTTGTTGCCTTAATTGTTATCAATAAAAAAGGCCTCCCGGAGTGGGAGGCCTTGTTGTTCGTCTTCGCATTCTTTATCACAAAACGAATCGCCTCCCGGTCATGGGAAGGTAAAAAAGAATGCGAAGAAGAACGGAACATGTTTCATGAAAATTTCCTTTTGAGTGTCAGACTAAAGTACCTGTACTGTTTTCTCTCTGTCAATAAAAAACGCGCCCGAAGGCGCGTTGCTGATTAACTCAATGCTGTGAGGTTATTCTTCTTCAACGAAGTCCGCGTCTTTCACCGAGGTAGTGGCGCGACGCGCTTCACCCTTGTGCTGCACTTTATTGAGCTGCCGTTCCAGCTTGTTGATCAAATCGTTAATAGCGGTATACATATCTTCGTGTTTTGCGCTGGCGACCAGATGTCCGTTTGGCGTATTAATAGTGGCATCTGCAATGAAGCCCTGCGGTTCTTTCGACAGGATGATATGTGGATTAATAAGATGTGTTTGCCATTTTTCCAGTTTGGCGAGACGGTCTGCGACATGTTGGCGAATTGCTGGGGTGATTTCCATTTGTTTGCTGGTAATGTTCACTGTCATAAATTTTACCTCTTGTCTTTCCGTCTTGGTGATTCCAGCATACCTCGACCAATGTCAAAATGTGTGATTTAAATCACATTATTTTGTCACTTTTTGTCAAGGGAGACGTTTTGTGAGGCAGGACAGGAAGAGGGCAAATATTACTTGTCGAAGGCCGGAATACCCGTCATAGTTGATAGGATGATTTGAAGCTAAACCGCTTCAGCTCTGCCTTGCAGGCATAAAAAACGGCAGCTCGTGGCTGCCGTTTTGCGTTTTGGAATGACTCAACTACTGGAACCATTGCTAGCAATAATTTTTGCCACTTTATCGGCCTGAGCGGTCATCTGCATTTCACGGTAGGCATTTTCCATCAACGGCAGCGCATCGCGCGTTGCTTTGGTATCCGGGAAGTCACGCATCATACCTTCAACACGATTCACCACTGCGACCCATGCGCCGCGTTTGGTGTAGTACTCCGCCACAGAGTACTCATATTTCGCGAGGCGGTCTTTCAGGAAAACCAGACGTTTGGTTGCATCGGTAACGTATTGACTACGCGGGTAGCCACGAACCAATTTAGAGAAATCTTTAAATGCTTCACGCGCATGTTGCGGATCGCGATCGCTGCGATCAACGCCAAAGAAACCCTGCAGAGCGCTGTCATCTAACGCCATATTAGTCAGACCACGCATATACATGACATAATCAATGTTAGGATGGGTTGGGTTCAGACGTATGAAACGGTCGATTGCGGCCTGAGCCAGCGGAAGATCGGCATTTTTGTAATAAGCGTAGATCAGATCCAGCTGCACCTGCTGCGAGTAAGGTCCAAACGGATAACGGTTATCCAACGCTTCCAGTTGCGTTATGGCTGCCTTCCAGTTACCGTCTTGCAGTTTTTGCTGGGCAGTCGCGTAGATTTCATTTGGCGGATTATCAGGCACCACTTCCTTTGAACCGGAGCAACCCGCCAAAGCCAGGCTCAACGTGGCGGCTGCCACCAGATATTTCATGCGCGTCATGACGATTAGACTTTCCTCAGAATGTGTATGCGGGAGATTGTCTTTCCTGCTCCCGACTAAGACCAGCTACAATAGCACACTATATTAAACGGCAAAGCCGTAAAACCCAACGTTAACGAAGAAGCTGTATATGGCACAACGAGTACAACTCACCGCAACGGTTACCGAAAATCAACTCGGTCAACGCTTAGATCAGGCTTTGGCCGAATTGTTCCCGGATTATTCGCGTTCGCGTATAAAAGAATGGATTCTCGACCAGAAAGTACTGGTCAACGGTAAAATGTGTGACAAACCCAAAGAAAAAGTGTTGGGTGGAGAAAGCGTTGCTATCAACGCTGAGATAGAAGAAGAGGCGCGTTTCGAACCGCAGGATATCCCGCTTAATATTGTCTATGAAGATGACGACATTATTGTTATTAACAAACCGCGTGATTTAGTGGTTCACCCGGGCGCCGGCAACCCCGACGGGACAGTGCTCAATGCGTTATTGCATTATTATCCCCCTATCGCGGATGTTCCGCGCGCCGGGATTGTTCACCGTCTGGACAAAGACACGACCGGTCTGATGGTGGTGGCAAAAACAGTCCCGGCACAGACGCGCCTGGTGGAATCTTTGCAGCTGCGTGAGATAACTCGTGAATATGAAGCAGTGGCGATTGGTCATATGACATCAGGCGGTACGGTTGAAGAGCCTATTAGTCGCCACCCGACCAAACGTACGCATATGTCTGTACACCCGATGGGTAAACCTGCGGTGACGCACTATCGCATCATGGAACATTTCCGTATTCACACGCGCCTGCGTTTGCGTCTGGAAACGGGGCGTACCCACCAGATCCGCGTTCATATGGCGCACATCACGCATCCGTTGGTCGGTGACCAGCTCTACGGTGGTCGCCCGCGTCCGCCAAAAGGTGCGTCGGATGAATTTATTGCCGCGCTGCGTAAGTTCGACAGACAAGCGCTGCATGCAACGATGCTTCGCCTGTACCATCCAATCACTGGCATTGAGATGGAATGGCATGCGCCAATCCCGCAGGACATGATTGACCTGATTGACGCCATGCGTGCCGACTTCGAAACCCATAAGGATGATGTGGCCTGGTTATGACCAAACTGATTGTCCCTGAATGGCCGCTTCCCTCAGGCGTAGCGGCATGTAGCTCTACACGTATCGGCGGCGTGAGCCTGCCACCTTACGATTCGCTCAACCTGGGGGCGCACTGCGGTGATGACCTGACACATGTTGAAGAGAACCGTAAGCGAGCGTTTATGGCGGGAAATCTTCCGTCAAAACCGGTGTGGCTTGAACAGGTGCACGGTAAGGATGTCCTTAAACTTACCGGTGAACCATATGCCAGCAAGCGTGCCGATGCCTCGTACAGCAATTCGGCAGGGACAGTTTGTGCCGTAATGACCGCGGACTGTCTGCCCGTACTTTTTTGCAATCGCGCGGGTACAGAAGTGGCAGCGGCTCACGCGGGATGGCGTGGGCTTTGTGCGGGTGTACTGGAAGAGACCGTGAACTGCTTCGCTGATAAACCCGAAAATATTCTTGCCTGGCTGGGACCGGCTATTGGGCCCGATGCTTTCGAAGTCGGCCCGGAAGTGCGCGATGCTTTTATGGCAGTACAGTCTATTGCAGACAGTGCGTTTCGCCCGGCAGGGGAAAAATATTACGCGGATATCTACACCCTTGCGCGTCAGCGCCTGGCAAGCGTCGGCGTGACGCAAGTCTTCGGCGGCGATCGTTGCACTTTCAGCCAAAAGGATGATTTTTTCTCATATCGTCGGGACAAAAACACAGGCCGTATGGCAAGTTTCATTTGGCTGATATAACCTATCGAATCAAGACGATCCGGCACGTGTAACTTTCTTTTCGCATAATTCAGGTCATTCACCTTGAATAATTGAGGGATGACCTCATTTAATCTCCAGTAGCAATTTTGACCTGTTATGGGGGGAGTTATGCGTCTGGATCGTCTTACCAATAAATTCCAGCTTGCTCTTGCCGATGCCCAGTCGCTTGCACTGGGGCACGACAACCAATTCATCGAACCTCTTCATTTAATGAGCGCCTTGCTGAATCAGGAAGGGGGATCGGTACGTCCTTTATTAACCTCTGCTGGCGTGAACGCCGGGCAATTGCGTACGGCTATTGAGCAGGCGTTAAGCCGTTTGCCGCAGGTGGAGGGCACCGGCGGCGATGTGCAGCCTTCGCAAGACCTCATGCGAGTACTGAATCTCTGCGACAAGCTGGCGCAGAAAAGAGGGGACAACTTTATTTCGTCAGAGCTTTTTATTCTGGCGGCGCTTGAATCACGCGGCTCGCTTGCCGACCTGCTGAAATCAGCCGGTGCGACGACGGCAAATGTGACTCAGGCAATTGATCAAATGCGTGGAGGTGACAACGTGAACGATCAAGGGGCCGAAGACCAACGTCAGGCCTTGAAAAAATACACGGTCGATCTGACTGAGCGGGCTGAACAAGGCAAGCTCGATCCGGTTATCGGGCGTGATGAAGAAATTCGCCGTACCATCCAGGTACTGCAGCGTCGTACCAAAAACAACCCTGTTCTTATTGGTGAACCTGGTGTCGGTAAAACCGCCATTGTTGAAGGACTGGCACAGCGTATTGTTAACGGTGAAGTCCCGGAAGGTTTAAAAGGCCGTCGGGTATTGGCACTGGACATGGGGTCGCTGGTGGCCGGGGCGAAATACCGTGGTGAATTTGAAGAGCGCTTAAAAGGTGTGCTTAACGACCTCTCCAAACAGGAAGGTAACGTTATTCTCTTTATCGACGAGTTGCACACTATGGTGGGAGCGGGGAAAGCAGACGGTGCTATGGACGCCGGGAACATGCTAAAACCGGCGCTGGCACGTGGTGAGCTTCACTGCGTGGGGGCCACGACGCTTGATGAGTATCGCCAGTACATCGAAAAAGACGCGGCACTGGAACGTCGTTTCCAGAAAGTGTTTGTTGCTGAGCCGTCTGTTGAAGACACGATCGCGATTCTGCGTGGCCTGAAAGAACGCTACGAGCTGCATCATCACGTGCAGATCACTGACCCGGCTATCGTGGCGGCTGCAACTTTGTCGCACCGCTATATTGCTGACCGCCAGTTGCCGGATAAAGCGATTGACCTGATCGACGAAGCAGCGTCCAGCATTCGTATGCAGATCGACTCTAAGCCGGAAGAACTGGACAGACTCGAGCGCCGTATTATCCAGCTCAAACTTGAACAGCAGGCGTTGCTGAAAGAATCGGATGATGCCAGTAAAAAACGTCTGGAGATGCTCAACGACGAGCTTTCAGATAAAGAACGGCAGTATTCCACATTAGAAGAAGAGTGGAAGGCTGAGAAAGCCTCGCTTTCCGGTACTCAGTCGATAAAGGCCGAACTTGAGCAGGCAAAAATTGCTATTGAGCAAGCGCGTCGTGTTGGTGACCTGGCGCGGATGTCTGAACTGCAATACGGCAAGATCCCGGAACTGGAAAAACAACTGGAAGCGGCCACTCAGTCTGAAGGTAAAACGATGCGTCTGTTACGTAATAAAGTGACGGATGCAGAAATTGCCGAAGTGTTGGCGCGCTGGACCGGTATTCCGGTTTCCAGAATGATGGAAGGTGAACGCGACAAACTGCTGCGTATGGAGCAAGAGCTGCATCAGCGTGTGATTGGCCAGGATGAAGCTGTTGAAGCTGTATCGAATGCCATCCGCCGTAGCCGCGCCGGGCTGTCCGATCCGAATCGGCCGATTGGTTCCTTCTTATTCCTTGGGCCGACCGGGGTAGGGAAAACCGAACTGTGCAAATCGCTGGCTAACTTTATGTTTGATAGTGATGACGCCATGGTGCGTATCGATATGTCTGAGTTTATGGAGAAACACTCGGTATCGCGTCTCGTCGGTGCTCCTCCGGGATATGTCGGATATGAAGAGGGGGGATATCTGACCGAGGCGGTCCGCCGCCGTCCTTATTCCGTCATCTTGCTTGATGAGATCGAGAAAGCGCATCCGGATGTATTTAACATCCTATTGCAGGTGTTGGATGATGGCCGCCTGACCGACGGGCAGGGTAGAACGGTAGACTTCCGTAACACGGTGGTCATCATGACCTCTAACCTTGGGTCGGATTTAATTCAGGAGCGGTTTGGCGAACTGGATTACGGCCATATGAAAGATCTGGTATTAGGTGTGGTCAGCCATAGCTTCCGCCCGGAATTCATCAACCGTATAGATGAAGTGGTTGTGTTCCATCCGCTTGGTGAAAAACACATTGCCTCTATTGCTCAAATCCAGTTGCAGCGTTTGTACAAGCGCCTGGAAGAGCGTGGTTATGAAGTCAACCTTTCCGATGAAGCTTTGAAACTGCTGAGCGAGAATGGTTTTGATCCGGTGTATGGTGCACGGCCTTTAAAACGTGCAATTCAGCAGCAGATTGAAAACCCGCTGGCGCAGCAAATTTTGTCTGGCGAACTTTTACCGGGCAAAATAATTCAATTAGTTGTGAAAGATGATCGGATTGTGGCAGTGCAGTAAGTCACAAAACAGCAAAAACGAGCCTCCAGGGGCTCGTTTTTGTTTAAAAACCAGGCAAGAATTGCCTCTCAATATCTGTTTTGCCTGGAAAGTGAGCAAACGACGTTTTTTTTGAATTTTATACTTGTCACTTCCTAAGAACTCCCTATAATGCGCCTCCACTGACACGGAACAACGGCAAACAAGCCGCC
>OKPX01000220.1_pt1 | contig 31251 bp, 26 predicted proteins | sample 1613911 | NCBI WGS metagenome assembly OKPX01 (sample SAMN04436892, study PRJEB24849) | human gut metagenome | biome: human gut; feature: NICU; material: stool | host: Homo sapiens | place: USA: Saint Louis, MO | collected 2012-02-03 | reverse complement strand
GGAACGTTGCAGGCGAAGAAGCAGTTCGTGAATACAAAAAAGGCGACGAAATCGCAGCTGTTGTTCTGCAGGTTGACGCAGAGCGTGAGCGTATCTCTCTGGGCGTTAAACAGCTCGCAGAAGATCCGTTCAACAACTACGTTGCTCTGAACAAGAAAGGCGCGATCGTAACCGGTAAAGTAACTGCAGTTGACGCGAAAGGCGCAACCGTAGAACTGGCTGACGGTGTTGAAGGTTACCTGCGTGCTTCTGAAGCATCCCGTGACCGCGTTGAAGACGCAACTCTGGTTCTGAACGTAGGCGACGACGTTGAAGCTAAATTCACCGGCGTTGATCGTAAAAACCGTGTAGTTAGCCTGTCTGTTCGTGCTAAAGACGAAGCTGACGAGAAAGATGCTATCGCAACTGTTAACAACAAACAGGAAGACGGCAATTTCTCCAACGCTATGGCAGAAGCCTTCAAAGCAGCTAAAGGCGAGTAATATTTCGCCATACTTTGGACTGCCAGACGGCTGTTAGTACATCGCTTCGGTAAATTGCCGGGGCGATATTGCGAAGCAACGGTGCCTGACACGCGAAGTATGATGAGTATACTTGACAGATTACAGATTTCGTCCTGTAATCAAGCACAAAGGGCGGCTACGGCCGCCCTTGTTCAAGCTGTTAAGCTAATTTGCCCTGAAGGAAACCGGAGGAATCATGACCAAGTCAGAATTGATTGAAAGACTTGCCAGCCAGCAATCGCACATTCCCGCGAAAGCGGTGGAAGACGCGGTGAAAGAGATGCTGGAGCATATGGCCTCTACTCTTGCCCAGGGTGAGCGTATTGAGATCCGCGGTTTCGGCAGTTTTTCTCTGCACTATCGTGCACCCCGCACCGGACGTAATCCGAAAACGGGCGATAAAGTGGATCTGGAAGGAAAATACGTTCCGCACTTTAAGCCGGGTAAAGAATTACGTGACCGCGCCAATATTTATGAAGGTTAAGTTTTAATCTGTATTGAAACCTAATCATCGTGAAAAGCACCGACAGGTGCTTTTTTCATTTCTGGTCCCTGCATCCTGAAAGCTGCTCGCAAAATGCGTTTTTTTAGATGCAAGCGCGTTTAAATCTGCCCACCCTCGCCGCAAAACAAGAAAATCATGCCAGACGGCATACGTAACGCTGGTCACACTTCCCGTAACAAGGAGGTGGGCATGTCATTACCTGCATTAGCACTTTGTCTGAACTTAGGCATATTGCCACTATTATTTCTCCCGACACTGCCTGAAATTGAACATGTCTGGGTGATAGCCGTTACAGGATTACTGCTCGCCAGCAGGCATCAGCGCTACATTCGCTATGCAGGTTTTACGGTTCTGTTTTTCGCCTGGGGATTACTGGCGGCATTGCAGGTTCTCTGGCCTACACAACATTTGCCGGGTGCGAATCGGCAGGTGAGGGTAGTGATTACCGCCACCGATCATGCAACAACGCACTATGCTGACATCACCCACCTGGAGGGTAAGCGCGTCATTCCCGCGGCAGGTATTACGCTCTACGGCGAATATTTGCCGCAACCGGTGTGCGTTGGTCAGCAGTGGGATATGACCATAAGAGCAAGGCCTGTACACGGGCAACTCAATGATGGGGGATTCGATACTCAGCGCCATGCGCTGTCGTCGCATTTACCGCTTACCGGTCGATTTGTGAAGGCAAATATTGTGAATGCCCAGTGTAGCTGGCGTGGGCGATATCTGGATTCACTGAGTACGCATCTGGAAGCGTACCCCTGGCGGCAGGTCATCCTGGCGCTGGGGCTTGGTGAACGTGCGGCGCTGGATAGTGACGTAAAAGATATCATGCGTCAGACGGGCACAGCCCACCTGATGGCCATATCGGGGCTGCATATCGCACTGACAGCGATGATGGGTGTGCTACTGACCAGAGGCGTGCAGCGCTTTTTCCCCGCAAGACGAATCAACTGGCATTTACCGCTACTGATAGGTGTGGTCTGTGCTGTCTGCTATGCCAGTTTAACGGGGATGCAGCCACCCGCTTTTCGAACCAGTCTCTCTATTGGCATATGGGCTGCTTTACGTCTCTCTGGACGTTTGTGGACACCATGGCAGGTCTGGGTGTGCTGCATTGCCGGTATACTGTTTATCGATCCTATTGCTGTGTTGTCGCAAAGTTTATGGCTGTCTGCTTTCGCCGTCGCGGCACTGATTTTTTGGTATCATTGGCTCCCGTTACGGATTCAGAACCTGTGCTGGTGGCGCCGGATCCTCATCGATCTGCTGTATATCCAGGCGGGAATGACATTATTGCTGATGCCGCTGCAGGTTTTGTCTTTTCACGGCCTTAGCCTGAGTTCAATGGTGGCGAATTTAATCGCAGTACCGCTGGTTACCTTTGTCACGGTCCCACTCGTCCTCTTCGGTATGCTGCTGCATCTTATTGGCCCGCAAGGTATTGAATCATGTGTCTGGTATCTGGCTGATGGTTCTCTTGCGATTTTATTCTGGTTCCTGCAGCGCTTGCCGCACGGCTGGATTGATGTCGATGCACGCTGGCTTGGGCTAGCCTGGCTTCCCTGGTTTTTTCTTATCATGGGAAAATTGCGCTGCTGGCGCACCTTTCCCGCTGCCAGTTGTACGGCAATCCTTCTCCTGCTGTTCCCTTTTTGGCAGACCCATCGCGACGGTGACTGGGCGGTACATGCGCTTGATGTAGGCCAGGGTCTGGCGATGGTTATTGAACGCAACGGTAAAGCAATTTTGTACGACACCGGGCTTGCCTGGCCGGGTGGGGATAGCGCACAGCAACTGATTACCCCGTGGTTGCGTTGGCATCATCTGCAACCGGAAGGCATTATTCTCAGCCATGAGCATCTCGATCATCGGGGTGGGCTTAATACTCTTCTCGCCGACTGGCCGTCACTGTGGGTTAAAAGCCCGTTGGGCTGGGCCGGCCATCAGCCCTGTTTTCGCGGTGAACGCTGGCAATGGCAGGGGCTTACCTTCACGGCACACTGGCCACTCAAAGGCGTGCAAATGAAGGGAAACAATCGCTCGTGCGTGGTCAAAGTCGATGACGGGCAACAAAGCATACTGCTTACGGGAGATATTGAAAGCGCAGGGGAAATGGCGATGATGAGCCATTACTGGCAGCATCTCCAGGCTACACTTATCCAGGTGCCTCATCATGGCAGCAACACCTCTTCCACGCTCCCTTTTATTCAGAGAGTGAATGGAAAGGTGGCGCTGGTATCGGCATCGCGTTACAACAACTGGCGTTTGCCGTCGGCAAAAGTGCAAAAGCGCTATCGGCAACAGGCTTACCAGTGGTTTGATACGCCGCATCATGGACAAATAACAGTCTTATTCTCGCGGCAAGGTTGGAAAATCTTAAGCTTACGCGAGCAAATTTTCCCACGTTGGTATCATCAGTGGTTTGGCGTACCTGGAGATAACGGGTAGAATATGCGGCTATTTCAACAAGTGCTGGTTTTTTGAATGCATAACGACAAAGATCTCTCTACATGGCAGACATTCCGCCGACTTTGGCCCATCATTGCGCCGTTTAAAACGGGTTTGATCGTGTCGGGAGTAGCGTTAATCCTCAACGCAGCCAGCGATACATTCATGTTATCGCTCCTCAAACCATTACTGGATGATGGTTTTGGTAAAACGGACCGCTCAGTGTTGCTGTGGATGCCACTGGTGGTTATCGGGCTGATGATTTTACGCGGCATCACCAGCTATATATCCAGCTACTGTATTTCATGGGTTTCTGGCAAGGTGGTGATGACCATGCGCCGCCGCCTGTTTGGTCATATGATGGGGATGCCCGTATCCTTCTTCGACAAACAATCTACCGGGACGCTCCTGTCCCGCATTACCTATGACTCTGAACAGGTTGCTTCTTCCTCTTCCAGTGCGCTGATCACTGTGGTTCGTGAAGGGGCATCTATCATCGGTCTGTTTGTGATGATGTTCTATTACAGCTGGCAACTGTCGGCAATCCTCATTGTACTTGCGCCGATCGTCTCTTTTGCTATTCGCGTTGTGTCAAAGCGTTTTCGCAATATCAGCAAAAACATGCAAAACACGATGGGGCAGGTGACCACCAGTGCCGAGCAGATGCTGAAAGGGCATAAAGAAGTGCTGATGTTTGGCGGTCAGGAAGTAGAGACCAGCCGCTTTGAGAAAGTCAGCAATAAGATGCGTCTGCAGGGCATGAAAATGGTCTCTGCATCATCCATTTCTGACCCGATCATTCAGCTTATTGCCTCACTGGCGCTGGCATTTGTGCTTTATGCCGCAAGTTTCCCAAGCGTGATGGATACCCTGACGGCAGGGACTATTACCGTTGTGTTCTCATCAATGATTGCTCTGATGCGCCCGCTTAAATCGCTGACCAACGTCAATGCCCAGTTTCAGCGCGGGATGGCTGCCTGCCAGACGCTGTTCGCGATTCTGGATAGCGAGCAGGAAAAAGACGAAGGTACGCTGGTGATTGAACGTGCAAAAGGCGACGTTGAGTTCCGTGATGTGACCTTTACTTATCCGGGGCGCGAGACGCCTGCACTGCGTAATATCAACCTGAGTATTCCTGCAGGAAAAACGGTGGCACTGGTTGGCCGTTCTGGTTCGGGTAAATCGACCATGGCGAGCCTTATCACGCGCTTCTATGACATTGATAAAGGCCAGATCCTGATGGATGGTCATGATCTGCGTGAATATAAGCTGACGTCATTGCGTAACCAGGTCGCACTGGTCTCGCAAAATGTACACCTCTTCAACGATACTGTGGCAAATAACATTGCCTATGCCCGTACGGAAGAGTACAGCCGTGAGCAGATCGAACAGGCGGCGAAAATGGCCTACGCCATGGATTTCATCAATAAGATGGACAATGGTCTGGACACCATTATCGGTGAAAACGGCGTACTGCTTTCCGGCGGCCAACGTCAGCGTATTGCGATTGCCCGTGCACTGTTGCGTGACAGTCCCATTCTTATCCTGGATGAGGCAACGTCGGCACTGGATACGGAATCCGAGCGTGCGATTCAGGCGGCGCTTAATGAATTGCAGAAAAACCGTACCTCACTGGTGATTGCACACCGCCTTTCTACGATCGAGCAGGCAGATGAAATCGTGGTGGTAGAAGATGGGCGCATCGTTGAGCGTGGAAGTCATAGCGAGCTTCTGGCGCAACTTGGTGTCTATGCGCAGTTGCATAAAATGCAGTTTGGCGAATGATTGCGCGCATCTGGTCCGGTGAATCACCGCTGTGGCTGTTGTTATTACCGCTGTCCTGGCTCTATGGCCTGGTCAGCGGCATTATTCGTTTGTGCTGGCGGCTGGGGTTGAAAAAAGCCTGGCAGGCACCCGTTCCCGTTGTCGTGGTCGGTAATCTGACTGCGGGCGGCAACGGTAAAACGCCGGTAGTTGTCTGGCTGGTTGAACAGTTACAGCAGCGCGGTATCCGGGTAGGGGTGGTTTCCAGAGGGTATGGCGGTAAAGCCGCGCATTACCCGCTGTTGCTTACCCCTGAAACTACGACTACCGAGGCAGGTGATGAGCCAGTGCTTATTTTTCAGCGTACGGGCGCGCCTGTCGCTGTGTCTCCCGCCAGAGTCGATGCCGTTAAAGCACTTCTGGCGGACTCACCTGTGCAACTGATCGTCACCGACGACGGCTTGCAGCACTATCGTCTGCACCGTGATAAAGAAATTGTCGTTATTGATGGTGTGCGACGTTTTGGTAACGGCTGGTGGCTTCCCGCAGGGCCGATGCGTGAGCGGGCATCGCGACTTAAAACCGTTGACGCAGTGATCACCAATGGTGGCATTGCTCAGCCTGGCGAGATAGCCATGCGATTGCAGCCAGGGTTGGCCGTGAATTTACTTACCGGTGAGCGCCGTAATGTCAATGCGTTGCAAAATCTGGTAGCAATGGCCGGAATTGGTCATCCTCCGCGTTTTTTTGCTACGCTGCATGAAAGCGGCGCGCGTCCGGTGAAAACCGTTGCGCTGGCCGATCATCAGGCACTTTCCCGGCAGGATGTTGCGGCACTGCTTGAGCCAGAGCAGACGCTTATCATGACGGAAAAAGATGCCGTCAAGTGTCGCGCCTTTGCGGAAAATAACTGGTGGTATCTGCCCGTGGATGCGCATCTTGAGGATAAGCAAGCAGAGAAGTTGTTGCAGGAACTCATAAATCTGGTGCGCTGACGCTCTTGTCGGGGCGCGCCGTGTTCTACGACCGGGAAGCCTATGTCTGTGCCACAAATCACGCTGCAAACGGCCCGTCATCTTCATCTTGCCGCTCAGGGCTTACTGAGAAAACCATCCCGTCGCGCCACCCCTGGCGACATCCTGACGACGATTCAACGTATGTCGTTGCTACAAATTGATACCATCAACATTGTGGCGCGTAGTCCCTATCTGGTACTTTTCAGCCGTCTTGGCAAATATCCTACCCAGTGGCTTGATGACGCGCTGAAAAATGGCGAACTGATGGAGTACTGGGCGCACGAAGCCTGCTTTTTACCACGTAGCGATTTTGCCTTATTCCGCCATCGTATGCTTGCCCCGGATAAGATGGGCTGGAAGTATCGCGAGGCATGGATGCAAGAGCATGCGCAGGAAATTGAGGCGCTCATCGCACACATTCAGCAAAACGGTCCTGTTCGTTCGGCTGATTTTGAACATCCGCGTAAAGGGGCCAGCGGCTGGTGGGAATGGAAGCCACATAAGCGCCATCTGGAAGGATTGTTTACTGCAGGGAAGGTGATGGTTATCGAACGCCGCAATTTCCAGCGCGTTTATGATCTTACTCATCGGGTGATGCCACACTGGAATGACGAGCGTGACTTATTAACGCAGGCTGAGGCCGAGCACCTTATGCTTGCGAAGAGTGCACGCAGTCTGGGCCTCTTTCGTGCTGAATGGCTCGCGGATTATTACCGTCTGCGCCAGCCTGCGTTACCTCTGTTGCTTGAGCGTCTCCAGGAAGAGGGCAACATTGTCCCGGTGGATGTCGAAAAGCTTGGCCCCGCCTGGCTGCATACTGATTTATTGCCGCAGCTTGAACTCGCGGCAGCCGGAAAACTGACGGCAACCCATAGCGCTGTGCTCTCACCCTTCGACCCGGTTGTGTGGGATCGCAAACGGGCGGAACAACTGTTTGATTTTAGCTATCGGCTGGAGTGCTATACGCCTGCGCCAAAACGTCAGTACGGTTATTTTGTGCTGCCGCTATTGCATCGTGGCCGTCTGGTCGGGCGAATGGATGCCAAAATGCATCGCAAAGAAGCGGTGCTGGAGGTCATTGCGCTCTACCTGGAAAACGGTGTAAAACCGGGGCGCATGCTTGAAAATGGGCTTCTAACCGCTATCGGTGATTTTGCCCGCTGGCAAGGCGCGCAGCGTGTTACCTTTGGAAAACTGCCGGAAGGGCTTTTTATTGAGCATCGTCAGGGGCTGGAAGTCGACGCAGCCTGACCAATGAATATGTTAAAATTTACGGATCATGCGTCAGGTCCGCCAGGAGGAAATATGGATCATCGGTTACTGGAAATCATCGCCTGCCCGGTTTGTAACGGCAAACTCTATTACAGCCAGGATAAACAAGAACTGATTTGCAAAGTGGATAGCCTCGCTTATCCCGTGCGCGAGGGCATTCCAGTACTGCTGGAAAACGAAGCGCGCTCATTAACAGAAGAAGAGAGTCGGCCATGAGTTTCGTTGTCATTATTCCAGCGCGTTACGCGTCCACCCGTTTACCGGGGAAACCTTTGGTTGATATCAATGGGAAACCCATGGTGGTGCATGTGCTGGAACGTGCGCGTGAATCAGGGGCGGCGCGCATTATTGTTGCGACCGACCATGCGGATGTTGCGCGTGCGGTAGAAGCGGCGGGTGGAGAGGTTTGCATGACCCGCGCCGATCATCAGTCCGGAACGGAGCGTCTGGCCGAAGTCGTCGAAAAATGTGGTTTCAGTGATGACACCGTGATCGTCAATGTGCAAGGCGACGAACCGATGATCCCACCGGCCATTATTCGTCAGGTGGCAGAAAACCTGGCCACTCGCGACATTGGCATGGCTACGCTGGCAGTGCCGATTCATCATGCCGATGAAGCATTTAATCCGAACGCGGTAAAAGTGGTGACCGACGTGCAAGGTTATGCGCTCTATTTCTCGCGGGCGACCATTCCGTGGGATCGTGACCGTTTTGCTGTTTCTCGTGAGACAATTGGCGATACCTTCCTGCGTCATATCGGTATTTACGGTTATCGTGCCGGCTTTATCCGTCGTTATGTAAATTGGGAAGCCAGTCCGCTGGAAAATATCGAAATGCTGGAGCAGCTACGCGTGCTGTGGTACGGCGAAAAAATTCACGTCGCTGTTGCGACGGAAGTTCCGGGCACAGGGGTTGATACGCAGGAAGATCTCGTGCGCGTGCGCGCTGAAATGCATTAATTTTCTCTTCTCAATCCCCTCACTCTGAGGGGATTTGCTTTTTTCCAGCAAATTCTCGTATTGATTTGATCTCATCAGGTGACATCCCGTCATCCGGCGCTCATTATAAAAGCAGTAGTCTTCATGAGGGCAATCTGATATGGAACAACTGCGCGCTGAATTAAGCCACCTGCTGGGTGAAAAGCTGAGCCGCATGGAATGTGTCAGCGAGAGACCTGATACGACGTTATGGTCCTTGTATGACAGCCAGGGAAATCCCATGCCATTACTGGCGAGGAGTTTTTCCACCCCTGGCCTTGCTCGTCAACTGGCATGGAAAATCTCAATGTTGGCACGCAGTGGCACGGTACGTATGCCTGTCGTGTATGGCGTAATGACCCATGAAGAACATCCAGGGCCAGATGTCCTGCTTATGGAACGCCTGCGCGGCGTGCCGGTTGAAGCACCTGCACGTACCCCCGAACGCTGGGAACATCTGAAAGATCAAATCGTGGAAGGGTTACTGTCCTGGCACAGACAGGACAGCCACGGCTGTGTGGGAATGGTGGACAATACCCAGGAGAATATCTGGCCCTCCTGGTATCGCCAGCGGGTAGAAGTACTATGGACCACGCTGAATCAGTACCACAATACGGGGCTCACGATGCAGGATAAACGTATCCTGTTCCGCACCAGGGAGTGCCTGCCGTTGCTGTTCGAAGGTTTCAACGACAATTGTGTACTGGTGCATGGCAATTTCAATTTGCGTAGTATGTTGAAAGATGCCCGGAGCGACCAGCTTCTGGCTATGGTCGGGCCGGGTATTATGCTCTGGGCACCGCGAGAATATGAGCTGTTCCGCCTGGCGGATGGTCCTCTCGCCGAAGGACTGTTCTGGCATTATCTCCAGCGCGCACCGGTCGCAGAATCCTTTATGTGGCGGCGCTGGCTCTATTTGCTGTGGGATGAAGTGGCGAAACTGGTGAATACGGGCCACTTCAGTCGCCCCAGTTTTGATTTGGCGTCTAAGTCACTCCTTCCCTGGCTTGCCTGAGTCACCTTTCAGCCATTGCCAAATCCTCCCCAGTGTTTCATACCCGACCCGGTCGCTGTGCATGAGCCAGACCGGGGACGGGATGGCGCGTTCCCAGGGATTAAGAGGGGAAACGATAGCCATCTGATTCGCGGGAGCGGGCAGGGGGTGGAGCCCCGCATTACGGAAGAAAACCATTGCTCTGGGCATATGCGAAGCGGACGTCACCAGTAAAAAAGGTACGTCGCCAATAGCCTGTTTGACGGCGGCAGCTTCCTCTTCGGTATCTTTCGGTGAATCCAGGGTGATGATATCGCCGCGCGGTATGCCCAGGCTCTCCGCCACTCTGGCTCCGGCTTCTGCTGTACTGATGGGGTTCGTTTTTGCCGCCGCACCGGTAAAGATTAATTTCGCACCAGGATTCTGATGTAACAGGCGAATGCCCTCGTTCAAACGTGGCAGGCTGTTATTAATGAGATTTGAGCTTGGTGCCCAGGCGTCATTCCAGGTATAGCCGCCACCCAGAACCACGATATATTTGACCGTCTCTGCGCCGCGCCAGGTGGGATAGCTATCCTCGATGGGTTTGAGCATTTTGTCCGCAACGGGTTGTAGACTCAGTAGCAGAAGAATCAACCAGCTTGCGCTAATGATGCCTTTGCCCGTTTTTTGCCAGCGACTGAACCAAACGAGCAACAGCCCAATCCCAATCAATATAAGCAATGCCGGCAGGGGCAGCATCAGGCCGCCAATGTATTTCTTGAGCGTAAAAAGCACGCGTCCGTCTCCTTTTTAACCATACAGCAGGCGTTTTGCGTGGATCTTACACCAGATGGGTTCATTCTGAGCACGGCTGTGACAAAATAGCGGTTTTGTCAGGATCGCGGAGCGGCCATGCAGGATCGTAATTTCGATGACATCGCGGAAAAATTCTCCCGCAATATCTATGGCACGACCAAAGGTCAACTGCGTCAGGCGATCCTCTGGCAGGATTTGGATAGGGTTCTCGCCGAAATGGGCGATCGCACGCTTCGTGTTCTGGATGCGGGCGGCGGCGAAGGCCAGACAGCGATTCGTGTGGCAGAACGGGGTCATCATGTGACGCTGTGTGATGTGTCGCAGGAGATGATTGCGCGTGCTACCGCAGCCGCAGAAGAGAAAGGTGTGAGCGGTAACATGCATTTTGTACAATGCCCTGCTCAGGACATTGCGCGACATTTGGAATCGCCCGTCGATCTGATATTGTTCCATGCTGTACTCGAATGGGTCGCTGAACCGGTGGACGTTTTGCGAACGCTGTGGTCGGTTTTAAAGCCCGCAGGGACGTTGTCGTTGATGTTTTACAATGCTAATGGCCTGTTGATGCACAATATGGTGGCAGGTAATTTCGACTATGTGCTGGCGGGTATGCCTAAAAAGAAAAAGCGCACATTGTCCCCAGATTATCCGCGACATCCGGATGAAGTCTATAGCTGGCTGAATGCGATTGGCTGGCAGATCACGGGGAAAACGGGTGTTCGGGTGTTTCACGATTACTTACGCGAAAAACACCAACAACGTGACTGTTTTGACTCCTTGCTTGAACTTGAAACGCAATATTGTCGTCAGGAGCCGTATATCAGCCTGGGGCGTTATATCCATGTGACCGCGCTCAAGCCGCAGAGAGATGAAAGGATGAACGATGAGTGAATTTTCCCAGACAGTTCCCGAACTGGTTGCCTGGGCCAGGAAAAACGATTTCTCTATCACGCTTCCGGTAGACAGATTGTCGTTTTTGCTGGCGGTTGCCACGCTGAACGGTGAACGCCTGGATGGCGAAATGAGCGAGGGAGAGCTTGTTGATGCGTTTCGCCACGTCAGCGAAGCATTTGAACAAAGCGGCGAAACCATTGCTCAGCGTGCGAACAATGCGATAAACGATATGGTGCGTCAGCGCCTGTTAAACCGTTTTACCAGCGAGCTGGCTGACGGTAATGCCATCTATCGTCTGACGCCGCTCGGCATTGGCATTACCGATTACTATATCCGCCAGCGCGAGTTTTCTACGCTGCGCCTGTCCATGCAGTTATCTATCGTGGCGGGAGAACTGAAACGCGCTGCTGATGCCGCTGATGAGGGTGGGGATGAATTCCACTGGCATCGCAACGTCTATGCGCCGCTGAAATACTCGGTGGCAGAAATTTTCGACAGCATCGATCTCACGCAGCGTGTGATGGATGAGCAGCAGCAGTTAGTCAAAGATGACATCGCTCAGTTATTGAATAAAGACTGGCGTGCGGCTATTTCAAGTTGTGAGCTGTTACTCTCCGAAACCTCCGGTACGCTGCGTGAATTACAGGATACGCTGGAGGCGGCAGGGGATAAGCTGCAGGCGAACTTATTACGTATCCAGGAAGCGACGCTGGCGCATAACGATCTGGAGTTTGTCGACCGGCTGGTTTTTGATTTACAGAGCAAACTGGACCGCATCGTCAGTTGGGGACAGCAGGCTATCGATTTGTGGATTGGCTATGATCGCCACGTACACAAGTTTATTCGTACCGCTATCGATATGGATAAAAACCGCGTATTTGCCCAGCGTTTGCGCCAGTCGGTACAGGGTTACTTCGATGCTCCCTGGGCATTGACCTATGCGAACGCCGACAGGCTGCTGGATATGCGCGATGAAGAGATTGCGTTGAGCGATGCCGAGGTTACAGGTGAGCTTCCGCCTGACCTGGAATATGAAGAGTTCAACGAAATCCGCGAACAACTTGCGGCGATGATCGAAGAACAACTGGCGATATATAAAACCAGACAAGCTCCACTGGATCTTGGGCTGGTTGTACGCGAATATCTGGCGCGGTACCCGCGCGCGCGGCATTTTGATATCGCGCGGATCGTCATTGATCAGGCGGTACGCCTCGGCGTAGCGCAAGCAGATTTCACCGGCCTGCCAGCAAAATGGCAGCCGATTAATGATTACGGAGCCAAGGTACAGGCGCATGTCATTGACAAATATTGAACAAGTGATGCCGATCAAATTGGCCCAGGCGTTGGCAAACCCACTCTTTCCGGCGCTCGACAGTGCGCTGCGCTCAGGCCGCCACATCGGCCTTGATGAGCTGGATAATCACGCCTTTTTAATGGATTTCCAGGAATTTCTGGAGGAGTTTTACGGGCGTTACAACGTTGAGTTGATCCGGGCGCCAGAAGGTTTTTTCTACCTGCGCCCACGCTCGACAACGCTTATCCCACGCTCGGTGCTGTCTGAACTGGATATGATGGTCGGTAAAATTCTTTGTTACCTCTATCTCAGCCCGGAACGTCTGGCCAATGAAGGCATCTTCACTCAGCAGGAGCTGTATGACGAGCTGATGGCGCTGGCAGACGAAGCCAAACTGTTGAAGCTGGTGAACAACCGCTCAACCGGTTCTGATTTGGATCGCCAAAAATTACAGGAAAAAGTGCGTTCCTCCCTGAACCGCCTGCGTCGTCTTGGCATGATCTGGTTTATGGGTAACGACAGCAGCAAGTTTCGTATTACCGAGTCTGTGTTCCGCTTCGGCGCGGATGTGCGCTCCGGTGACGATGCACGTGAGGCTCAGCGGCGCTTGATTCGCGACGGTGAAGCCATGCCTGTAGAAAATCACCTGCAGCTCAATGATGAGAACGAAGACAATCAGCCGGATAGTGGAGAGGAAGAATAATGATTGATCGCGGTAAATTTCGCTCACTGACGCTGATTAACTGGAACGGTTTTTTTGCCCGTACGTTTGACCTGGACGAACTGGTGACCACGTTGTCCGGAGGAAACGGTGCCGGTAAATCCACCACCATGGCGGCGTTCGTCACCGCGCTTATCCCGGACTTAACGCTGCTGCACTTCCGTAACACCACCGAGGCAGGCGCGACGTCAGGCTCTCGTGACAAAGGCCTGCACGGTAAACTGAAAGCCGGTGTCTGCTACTCTGTTCTTGATGTGATCAACTCGCGTCATCAGCGCGTGCTGGTGGGGGTTCGCCTGCAACAGGTGGCCGGTCGCGATCGTAAAGTCGATATCAAACCGTTCGCTATTCAGGGGCTGCCAACGGCGGTTCAGCCGACACAACTGCTGACAGAAACGCTTAACGAGCGTCAGGCGCGCGTGCTGCCGTTGCAGGAAGTGAAGGAAAAGCTGGATGCGATGGAAGGGGTGCAGTTTAAGCAGTTCAACTCCATCACCGATTATCATTCTCTGATGTTCGATTTGGGCATCGTCGCACGTCGCTTGCGCTCAGCATCCGATCGCAGCAAATTCTATCGCCTGATCGAAGCGTCACTGTATGGCGGTATCTCCAGTGCGATCACCCGTTCTCTGCGCGACTATCTCTTGCCGGAAAATAGCGGTGTACGTAAAGCCTTCCAGGATATGGAAGCGGCACTGCGCGAAAACCGCATGACGCTGGAAGCGATTCGCGTTACCCAGTCGGATCGCGATCTGTTCAAACATTTGATCAGTGAAGCGACCAACTATGTGGCGGCGGATTACATGCGCCATGCCAACGAACGACGTATTCACCTCGATCAGGCGCTGACATTCCGTCGCGATCTGTTCAGTTCACGGCAAAAGCTGGCGGCTGAGCAATACAAACATGTCGATATGGCGCGCGAACTGGCAGAACACACCGGGGCAGAAGGGGATCTTGAGGCTGACTATCAGGCCGCCAGCGATCACCTGAACCTGGTGCAGACCGCGCTGCGCCAGCAGGAAAAAATTGAGCGCTACGAGTCGGATCTGGACGAACTGCAAATCCGCCTTGAAGAACAAAATGAAGTGGTGGCCGAAGCTACCGATCATCAGGAAGAGAACGAAGCGCGCGCCGAGGCCGCTGAACTGGAAGTGGATGAGCTGAAAAACCAGCTTGCCGACTACCAACAGGCTCTGGATGTGCAGCAAACCCGCGCGATTCAGTACAATCAGGCACAACAGGCCTTACAGCGTGCAAAAGAACTTTGCCAGCTACCGAACCTGACGGCAGAAACGGCAGACGAATGGCTGGAAACCTTCCAGGCGAAAGAGCAGGAAGCTACAGAGAAACTCCTGTCGCTTGACCAACGTATGAGCGTGGCGCAAACCGCGCACAGCCAGTTTGAACAAGCTTACCAGTTGGTCGTCGCTATCAATGGTCCGCTGGCCCGTGATGAAGCCTGGGATGTCGCACGTGACCTTTTACGAGAAGGGGTAAACCAGCGTCATCTGGCAGAACAGGCGCCATCGCTGCGAGCGCGTCTGAACGAACTGGAACAGCGTCTGCGTGAGCAACAGGATGCTGAACGCATGCTGGCGGAATTCTGCAAACGGCAGAATAAACAGTACGATGCTGACGAGCTTGAGGCTCTGCATCATGAGCTGGAGGCTCAAATTGCCGCGCTTTCCGAGAATGTGGCAATGGCCGGTGAGCAGCGTATGGCGTTGCGCCAGGAGCTGGAACAGCTACAGTCACGCATCCAAATATTGACCCAGCGCGCACCGATTTGGCTGGCAGCGCAAAGCAGCCTGACCCAGTTGTGTGAGCAGAGCGGCGAGCAGTTTGAATCCGGCCAGCAAGTGACGGAATACCTGCAACAGTTGCTGGAGCGTGAACGCGAAGCTATCGTTGAACGCGATGAAGTCGGGGCACGCAAGCGTGCGGTGGACGAAGAAATCGAACGTCTGAGTCAGCCAGGTGGCTCCGAAGACGGGCGTCTTAACACGCTGGCTGAACGCTTTGGCGGTGTACTGCTCTCTGAAATTTACGATGACGTTAGCCTTGACGATGCGCCCTATTTTTCCGCGTTGTATGGCCCATCACGTCACGCGATCGTGGTCCCGGACCTCTCCCTCATTTCAGAACAGCTTGAAGGGCTCGAGGATTGCCCGGAAGACCTCTATCTGATTGAAGGGGATCCGCAATCTTTCGATGACAGTGTGTTCAGCGTCGATGAGCTGGAAAAAGCGGTGGTGGTTAAGATAGCCGATCGTCAGTGGCGCTACTCCCGTTTCCCGTCAGTGCCGCTGTTTGGTCGTGCCGCACGTGAAAGCCGTATCGAAGGGCTCCACGCCGAACGTGAGGAGCTTGCCGAGCGTTTTGCCACATTATCCTTCGACGTGCAGAAAACGCAGCGCCTGCATCAGGCCTTCAGCCGTTTTATCGGTAGCCATCTTGCCGTTGCGTTTGATCCAGACCCGGAAGCTGAAATTCGTACGCTCAGTGGACGCCGTGGTGAACTGGAGCGCGCGCTGAGTAATCATGAGAATGACAACCAGCAGAACCGCATGCAGTTCGAGCAGGCGAAAGAGGGGGTTGCTCAGCTTAACCGCCTGCTGCCACGCCTGAGCTTGCTGGCAGATGAAACCCTTGCCGATCGCGTTGATGAAATTCAGGAGCGTCTGGACGAAGCTCAGGAAGCCGTGCGTTTTATTCAACAGTTTGGCAACCATCTGGCGAAACTGGAGCCCGTTGTTTCGGTGCTGCAAAACGACCCGGAACAGTATGAACAACTGAAAGAAGATTATGCGTACTCCCAGCAAGTGCAGCGTGAAGCACGCCAGCAGGCATTTGCGCTGATCGAAGTTGTACAGCGCCGGGCGCACTTTAGCTATTCCGATTCTGCGGAAATGCTCAGTGGCAATAACGATCTCAACGAGAAGCTGCGTCAGCGGCTCGAGCAGGCAGAACGTGAACGTAGCCGTACGCGTGAGGCGCTGCGTAGCCACGCGGCCCAGCTCAGTCAGTACAACCAGGTATTGGCATCGCTGAAAAGCTCGTTCGATACCAAAAAAGAACTGCTCAACGATCTGCAAAAAGAGCTGCAGGAAATTGGTGTCCGTGCCGACAGTGGTGCGGAGGAGCGCGCGCGTATTCGTCGCGACGAGCTGCATGCCCAGTTGTCCGGCAACCGTGCCCGTCGTAATCAACTGGAAAAAGCGCTGACCTTCTGTGAAGCGGAAATGGATAACCTGACCCGTGCGTTGCGTCGCCTTGAACGTGATTATCATGAGATGCGCGAACAGGTCGTCACGGCGAAAGCAGGCTGGTGTGCGGTGATGCGAATGGTGAAAGATAACGGCGTTGAACGCCGTTTGCATCGTCGTGAACTGGCTTACCTTTCTGGTGACGAACTGCGTTCCATGTCGGATAAGGCGTTAGGTGCGTTGCGCCTCGCCGTGGCGGACAACGAACATCTGCGTGATGTGCTGCGTATGTCGGAAGATCCGAAACGTCCGGAGCGTAAGATTCAGTTCTTTGTCGCGGTTTACCAGCATCTGCGCGAGCGTATCCGCCAGGATATTATTCGTACTGACGATCCGGTTGAAGCTATCGAACAGATGGAGATTGAACTCAGCCGTCTGACGGAAGAGCTAACCTCCCGCGAGCAGAAACTGGCGATCAGCTCTCGTAGCGTGGCGAATATCATTCGCAAAACGATTCAGCGCGAACAGAACCGTATCCGTCAACTTAACCAGGGGCTGCAAAACGTCTCCTTCGGTCAGGTACACAGTGTCCGTTTGAATGTTAACGTCCGCGAGAGTCATGCAATGTTGTTGACGGTGCTTTCCGAGCAGCATGAGCAGCATCAGGATCTGTTTAACAGCAATCGCCTGACCTTCTCCGAAGCACTGGCGAAACTGTATCAACGCCTGAATCCGCAAATCGATCTTGGCCAGCGTACGCCGCAAACCATCGGCGAAGAGCTGCTTGATTACCGCAACTATCTTGAGATGGAAGTGGAGGTCAACCGTGGTTCGGATGGCTGGCTGCGTGCGGAATCCGGGGCCCTGTCGACCGGTGAGGCCATCGGTACCGGGATGTCTATCCTCGTGATGGTTGTCCAGAGTTGGGAAGACGAGGCGCGACGTCTGCGTGGTAAAGATATTTCGCCATGCCGCTTGTTGTTCCTCGATGAGGCAGCACGTCTGGATGCCCGCTCCATCGCAACCTTGTTCGAACTCTGCGAACGCCTTGAAATGCAATTGATTATTGCGGCTCCGGAGAACATCAGCCCGGAAAAAGGCACCACGTATAAACTGGTGCGTAAAGTCTTCCAGAACCATGAGCATGTTCACGTTGTGGGCCTGCGTGGTTTCGCGGCTCAGCTACCGGAGACATTACCTGGTACGGCAGACGCTTCTTAACGGTTCGCCTAAACAATAAGGGTGGCAGAGATGCCGCCCTTTTTCTTTTCTGAAACACCTCACCCGACCACAGGCTCTTCTTTAAACTTCTTTACATTTGGTAAGGCAAATGCTTTTTTGTCTTTATATACTGATAGAAAGAGCATTGTGAGTGTAATGAAGAAACAGGGGGCAAGGGATGTTGCTTAAGAAATCGTATGGTCGTCGGATGTCGACATTGAGTGTATGTCTGGCATTCGCATTTGCTCCGCTGTTTAGCGCTCAGGCCCAGGCCGATGAGCCTGAGGTGGTACCGGTTGACAGTTCCGCGACGCTTGGCGATCAACCCACGGCATTATCGCAGCCGCTGGAACAGTCGCCTGCGACGGCAATGATGGCAGGCTTGCAGCCTTATCCGGCAGCAGATGCGCCTGCTAACGCGCGTAGCGCATTGCAGGCACTTTTGCCTGCGAACTGGACACCGGTCTACATGGATTCGCTTTCCGCGTTGTATGCGGCGCGTGAAATGAAGCCGATGTGGGATAATCGTGATGCCGTTCAGGCTTTTCAGCAACAACTCGCCGAAGTCGCGATTGCCGGTTTCCAGCCGCAATTCACGACCTGGGTTGGGCTGTTGACCGATCCGAATATCTCAGGAATGGCGCGGGATTTGGTGTTATCGGACGCCATGATGGGATATCTGCATTTCGTCGCCGGTATTCCGGTGAAAGGCAACCGCTGGCTCTACAGCAGTAAACCTTACACGCTGGAAACACCGCCCCTGTCGGTAATCAATCAGTGGCAATTAGCGTTGGATAAAGGCAACCTGCCGCAATTTATCGAAACCCTTGCACCTCATCATCCGCAGTATGCTGCGATGCATCAGTCTTTACTGACGCTGGTGGCAGACAATTCACCGTGGCCACAGTTGACCAGTACCGTTTCACTGCGTCCCGGACAGAAGAGCAGGGATGTACCCGCGCTGCGTGAAATCCTGCAACGTAGCGGCATGATGGATGATGCGCCGAAAATCGCGCTGCCTGGCGATGATGCAACGAGCAGCGTCGTCAGTCCGTCTGCCATCGCGGTTGATACGGCGGGAACAACAACGGCGCAGTTGACCAAAAAAGCGAAACCGGCAAGTACGCTCAGCAGCGACTATGACCGCCAGTTAGTTGCCGCAGTCAAACGCTTCCAGGCCGCTCAGGGGCTGCATGCCGACGGCGTGATTGGGCAGTCGACCCGCGACTGGTTGAATGTAACCCCAGCCCAGCGCGCCGGCGTTCTGGCGCTGAATATTCAGCGTCTGCGTTTGCTGCCGGGTAAACTATCCACGGGGATTATGGTTAACATCCCGGAATATTCGCTGGTCTATTATCTGAACGGCAACCAGGTGCTGGCCTCCCGCGTGATTGTCGGGCGGCCGGATCGCAAAACGCCGATGATGAGCAGTGCGCTGAATAACGTGGTGGTTAACCCGCCGTGGAACGTTCCACCTACGCTGGCACGCAAAGATATTCTACCGAAAGTATGGAATGACCCGGGCTATCTGGAACGGCATGGTTATACCGTGCTGCGTGGCTGGAACAGTAAAGAGGCTATTGACCCGACGATGGTGGATTGGGCAACCATCACGCCATCTAATCTGCCTTTCCGGTTCCAGCAGGCGCCGGGCGCGCAAAACTCGCTCGGCCGCTATAAGTTCAATATGCCGAGCTCTGACGCTATCTATCTTCATGACACACCCAACCATAATCTTTTCCAGAAAGATGCGCGAGCGTTGAGTTCAGGCTGTGTGAGGGTGAATAAAGCCTCTGAGCTTGCCAATATGCTATTACAGGATGCGGGATGGAACGACACGCGGATTTCCGATGCATTAAAACAAGGAGATACCCGTTACGTTAATATCCGTCAAAATATACCGGTGAATCTTTATTATTTGACCGCATTTGTTGGCGAAGATGGTCGTACCCAATATCGTACAGATATTTACAATTATGATCTGACGGCGCGATCTGGCGCACAAATCCTGGAGAAAGCCGAACAATTAATCAGGTAAATGAAGCAGTTCGGGAAATAACATTGTCGTAATAATTAGCGAAAACGGGCCGGATCTGCTGTAAGGCCCGTCTTTGCTGGGGTTTGGCTACCTTGACGCAGACGTTTTTGCCCGGTAAGGTGCCTTTCGTGCGCAATAAAAGTGCATAAATTACGATCACTTTGTTATCTTGCAGACCTGATTATCATGGACAAATTTGACGCTAATCGCCGCAAATTGTTGGCGTTAGGTGGTATTGCCCTTGGTGCAGCCATCTTACCTCAACAAGCATTTGCAACCCTTTCCACCCCACGTCCGCGTATTTTAACGCTGAATAATCTCCATACTGGAGAAACAATTAAGGCGCAGTTTTTCGATGGCCGGGGCTATATTCAGGATGAATTAGCAAAGCTCAACCATTTTTTCCGTGATTATCGCGCGAATAAAATTAAAACCATCGATCCACGACTGTTTGATCAACTTTATCGCCTGCAAGGTTTGTTAGGAACAAGCAAACCGGTGCAATTGGTCTCGGGATACCGTTCTGTCGACACGAATAACGAACTCCGCGCCCACAGTTCTGGTGTTGCCAAAAAAAGCTATCACACCAAAGGACAGGCGATGGATTTCCATATCGAAGGGATTTCTCTGAGCAATATTCGCAAAGCTGCGTTATCTATGCGTGCAGGTGGTGTAGGATATTACCCCAGCAGCAACTTTGTGCATATTGATACCGGGCCGCTACGGCACTGGTAAAACTCAGTTAAAAGAGACAGGAGCAGTATGAACTATCGTATTATTCCGGTTACCGCCTTCTCCCAGAACTGCTCGTTAGTCTGGTGTGAGCAAACCCGGCTGGCAGCAATAGTGGATCCCGGTGGCGATGCTGAACGCATCAAACAGGAAGTGGCAGCCTCCGGCGTGACGTTAACGCAAATACTGCTTACCCATGGTCATCTTGATCATGTTGGTGCGGCTGCCGAGCTGGCGCAGCACTATGGCGTGCCAGTGATTGGTCCGGAAAAAGAAGATGAGTTCTGGCTGCAAGGGCTACCCGCCCAAAGTCGTATGTTTGGTCTGGATGACTGCCAGCCGCTGACGCCGGATCGTTGGTTAAACGAAGGCGACACGGTGAGCGTAGGCAATGTGAGACTGGATGTTTTGCATTGCCCCGGGCATACGCCAGGACACGTGGTTTTCTTTGATGCGCAATCCCGGCTGTTGGTGTCCGGCGACGTTATCTTTAAAGGCGGCGTAGGGCGCAGTGATTTCCCGAAAGGCAATCATGGGCAGTTGATTGATGCCATCAAAACCAAACTGTTGCCTCTGGGGGATGATGTGACCTTTATTCCTGGTCACGGCCCGATGTCCACGCTTGGCAACGAGCGGCTACATAACCCTTTCCTGCAGGATGAACTGCCGGTCTGGTAAAACAAAAAAGGTCGCATTCGCGACCTTTTTTATTATCTATTGTCGTTTATAACACCGCGACGATAGCTTCACACAGCGGCGACATGTTATCCGGTGTCATGCCCGCAACGTTAATACGTCCTGATGCAACCGCGTAGATAGCGAACTCTTCACGCAGACGGAGCACCTGCTCTTTGGTCAGGCCGCTAAAAGAGAACATGCCGTTCTGACGGGTGATAAAGCTGAAATCGCGATCCGCCCCTTTTTCTTGCAGGGTATTTACAAACAGCAGACGCATACGCTGAATGCGCTGGCGCATGTCTGTCAATTCTTGTTCCCAGATGGCACGTAGCGCATCGTTGCTCAGGATCGTTGCCACAACGGAGGCACCATGAGCCGGCGGGTTAGAGTAGTTAGCGCGGATAGTTGACTTCATCTGGCTGAATGCACGGTCTGTTGTCTCCTGGTCCGCGGCCACCAGCGTACAGGCACCGACACGTTCATTGTACAGACCGAAGTTTTTCGAGAAGGAACTGGCGATGATCAATTCTTTATGCAGCGCGGCAAAGGCGCGCAGACCTTCTGCGTCTTCTTCCAGACCGCGGGCGAAACCCTGATAGGCAAAATCGAACAGCGGCAGCCAGCCTTTTTCAATGGACAATTTGGCCAGTGTCTCCCACTGCTCAAGCGTCGGATCGATACCGGTCGGGTTATGACAGCAACCGTGGAACAGTACGATATCACCCGCTTGCGCGGCTTCGAGACTTGCAACCATGCCGTCGAAATCCAGCGCGTGGTTTTGCGCGTCATAATAGGCGTAATCACACACTTCAAGGCCGGCGGAGTTAAACACGCCTTTATGGTTCGGCCAGCTTGGATTACTTACCCAAATACGTTTTGCTGAGGTGTTTTTCGCCAGGAAATCAGCGGCAACACGCAGGCCACCCGTACCGCCCGGGGTCTGCGCGGTGCGCGCACGTTTGTCATTAATAATCGCGCTGCCTTTGCCGAATAGCAGTTCCTGCGTGCAACGACCAAACTCAGGAATACCGTCGATGCCGAGGTAATTTTTTGTGTTTTCGTTTTCCAGCAGATACTGCTCCGCTTTTTTAACGCTGGTCAGTACCGGCGTTTTCCCGGTTTCGTCTTTATAGACACCAATACCAAGGTTGATTTTGCCAGGACGTTCATCGGCGCGAAACAGATCGGCCAAACCCAGAATAGGGTCAGCAGGGGCAGCGGTAATATTCTCAAACATGACGAGGTTCCATTATGATGACAGAAGGGAAATCCGTTATCAGGTTAACGGTTGATGTGACAATTGCCAACCGTTTGCGATAAAAAGCGTGCGTCTTTTTAGAAGTTAGTCTTTTTGGCGGCGAGACAATAAAAAAACAGGGCCGAAGCCCTGTTTTTCACGCATATAATAACGAGGTGTGCTGATTAGAACTGGTAAGTCACAGCCATCGCAACCTGGTCATCACGACCATTCACGATACCAACGGCCTGGCTGTAATCGCTCTTGTCGATCAAGTTCAGCTGGTAGTCAACATAGATGTTGAAGTTTTTGTTGAAGTAGTAGTACGCACCGATTTCAACATATTTCTGCAGATCTTCGTTGCCGCCAGCGAAAGTTGCGCCATTAGCTGTACGACCTGCCAGGTCCTTGCCTTTAGACTGAACGTAGGACAGGGACGGACGCAGACCGAAGTCGAACTGGTACTGAGCCATTGCTTCGAAGTTCTGAGTTTTGTTAGCAAAAGTACCGTCAGCTTCGCGAGTCATGTTGCGAGTTTCGGAATAAACAGTTGCCAGGTAGATGTTGTTTGCGTCGTATTTCGCACCAACAGCCCATGCTTCTGCCTTCTCACCTTTACCGTCTACAGTCTGACGGTTAGTACGGTCAGAGTTGCTGTAAGCGCCGATTACGCTAAAGCCTTCTGCGAAGGAGTAACCCAGAGAGTAACCAACGCCGTCGCCATTAGAGGTTTTAACGTCAGTACGATCGTTTTTACCCTGGTACTGGATACCCATGCTCAGACCATCAACCAGACCAAAGAAGTCGGTGTTACGATAGGTCAGGACGCCAGTAGTACGGCCAGTCATGAAGTTATCAGAGTAGTTAGCCCATGTCATGCCAGAGAAAGATGGGGCAACGTCGGTGTAAGATTCTACGTCGTAGACGATACCGTAGTTACGACCATAGTCCAGAGAACCAGCGTTGTTAACTTTGATACCTGCGAAAGCCAGACGGTTACGGGTACCCTGTGAACCTTCTGCATCGCTTGCCAGCGCACGGTATTCCCACTGACCGTAACCGGTTACATCGCTGTTGATCTGAGTTTCGCCTTTGAAACCAATCTGAGCGTAGGTGTTGTCGTTGCTGTTGGTGTTGTCACCAGAGGTCACGAAGTCGTGCTCACCAACAACTTTACCGTACAGGTCCAGTTTGTTGCCGTTTTTGTTGTAAACTTCTGCAGCGTTAGCTGCACCAGCTACCAGCAGGGCAGGGATAACCACTGCCAGGATATTGCGCTTCATCATTATTTATTACCCTCATTGGTTTTTTTGTACACCTGCCACTGCCGCCAATAAATTCCGTCAATAAAAATTTACGGAACTATTGATGAGAGTTTGGTGTCTTTCTGTGTCTGAGAGGCATCTTTCCATTCATATAATCGTTTCGCTAGCCTGAAAGTGCTACAAATGTCTTAAAGAGGTTACAAAAAGCAATTATGTGTAAGAATTTATGTATTTTAAGGAACTTTGTGAACCACCTCAAAGTTCGGGAGCGATCGTTGTCAAAAACAACGACCTCATAACTATATATATGAATTGCTTATGTTTAATTGAGATAAGGGTGAATCTTGTACAGGAATCATTCTCATCTTACTTTTTCTCACTGACCTTTTTAGCCGTCTGGAAAGCTGTGCGATTTTTATCCAGACGTGCTATCAGGTGAGATAAAACTAAGCCACAATTTAAGTGTGCTTTATTTTTTGTTCAGAAGTATTTCACAGATATATCGTCGATAAAGATAGGGAAGCGTTAACCGGGCCAGGATGCCCCGGTTAGGGTGAAGGAATAATGAAGAGCAAAAAAAGCCAGCATATGCTGGCTTTTATCATTAAAACGTGGCGCTACGAGGTGTGCGGGGGAACGGGATAACATCACGTACGTTTTGCACGCCGGTGACATAAGCGATCAGACGCTCAAAGCCCAGGCCGAAACCTGAGTGAGGTACGGTGCCATAACGGCGCAGATCGCGATACCACCAGTAGTCTTCTTTATTAAGACCCATTTCAGCCATACGCGCATCCAGCACATCCAGACGTTCTTCACGCTGCGAGCCGCCGATGATTTCACCAATGCCCGGCGCCAGAACATCCATTGCTGCTACGGTTTTACCGTCATCGTTAAGGCGCATATAGAAAGCCTTAATGTCTTTCGGGTAGTTTTTCACAACGACCGGTGCTTTAAAGTGTTTCTCGGCCAGGTAGCGTTCATGCTCGGAAGAGAGGTCAACGCCCCAGTAAACCGGGTTTTCAAACTTCTCACCGCAGTTTTCAAGAATGGTCACGGCATCGGTGTAGTCCACTTGCGCGAAATCAGCCGCAACAAAACGCTCCAGACGGGCAATTGCATCTTTATCAACGCGTTCAGCGAAGAACTTCATGTCATCCATACGCTCAGTCAGAACTGCGTTGAAGGCATATTTCAGCATCGCTTCCGCCAGACGGGCGTTATCTTCCAGATCGGCAAATGCCACTTCCGGCTCCAGCATCCAGAATTCCGCCAGGTGACGGCTGGTGTTGGAGTTTTCCGCGCGGAACGTTGGCCCAAAAGTGTAGATTTTGGACAGCGCGCAGGCATAGGTTTCGCCGTTCAACTGGCCCGATACGGTCAGGAAAGACTCTTTGCCAAAGAAATCTTTGTCGAAATCGACTTTACCCTGAGCGTTACGCGGCAGGTTTTCCAGATCCAACGTGGAGACGCGGAACATTTCACCCGCACCTTCGGTGTCAGATGCGGTAATGAGCGGTGTGGAAACCCAGAAGAAACCCTGCTCATCAAAGAAACGGTGCAGCGCCTGCGCCAGCGTGTGACGAACACGTGCGACAGCGCCAATCAGGTTGGTACGCGGACGCAGGTGCGCCACTTCACGCAAATACTCGATGCTGTGGCGTTTCGCCGCCATCGGGTAAGTGTCCGGGTCTTCAACCCAGCCGGTGACTTCAACCTGAGTCGCCTGCAGCTCGAAGCTCTGGCCTTCACCAGGGGACTCCACCACTTTGCCAGTGACAACAACGGAGCAGCCGGTGGTCAGATGAAGAACTTCTTCATTGTAATTGGGCAGAGAATTATTAATGACAGCCTGTACAGGATCAAAGCAGGAGCCGTCATAAACGGCGAGGAAGGAGATGCCAGCTTTTGAATCTCGGCGGGTACGTACCCATCCGCGCACGGTGACTTCGCTGTCAACGGCTACGCGGCCCTGGAGTACGTCGGCTACAGGCACAACGCTCATAATATTCTCTCTGTTAATTGTCTGGAAAAGATCATCGTTTGTCCGCCCACAAAGGGGGGATACCTATGTTACCTGGCGAGCGCCATCAGACAAGTAGAATTCGCAGCGAAAAGGGGGATTTCGGAAATTAATCTTTTGCTAACGCTGAGATACTGAGCGGAGAAGTGAAAATAGCGCGCGGTATTGCTTTTTATATTGGCCATATCGCGAATGTTCGCCACGAAAAAAAGCGTCCCGATAAGGACGCTTATTAACAGGGATTAGCTGGCCTTTTTAACCTGCGGCAGGTCAAATGCTTTGCGCAACGCACGCACAAACGCTTTGTCGTGACAAATCGTTTTTCCGGGGCTATCAGACAACTTCGCCACCGGTTTGCCGTTACACTCAACAAGCTTGATGACGATATTCAACGGCTTCACATGTGGAATGTCGCAGGTCAGCCGCGTGCCAATACCGAAGCCCAGTTTGATGCGGGAGGCGAAGTGTCGGTAGAGATCCAGCGCTTTATTCAGATCAAGATTGTCTGAGAAAATCAGTGTTTTCGATAACGGATCGATGCCGAGCTTCTCATAATGGGCGATGGCTTTTTCACCCCATTCCACCGGGTCGCCCGAGTCATGGCGTAGCCCCTGGTAACGTTGTGCAAACACCGGTCCGAAATCACGCAGGAAGGCATCCATGGTAATGCAGTCTGTCAGGGCAATACCAAGTTGCTCCGGGTACTCTTCCAGCCACGCGGCCAGTGCAGCACGCTGACTGGTAGCCAGATCCGGGCTGATTTGCTGATGCGCCTGGAACCATTCGTGTGCCTGAGTTCCCATTGGCGTAAGCGACAGACGGCGCGCCAGATCGTAATTACTGGTGCCAATAAACCACGGTTCTTGTTTGAGACGTTCCACGATAGCGTACTGTACATCGCGCGAGAAACGGCGGCGCGTGCCGAAATCCATCAGACGGAAGCCTGACATATCCAGCTCTGCGGTGCGGGTAGCAAAATCTGCCAGTTTCGTTTCAAGATGTAGCAGGGCCTGCTGAACACCCACTTGTGGAGAGCGGCAGCGATGCACCAGTTCGCTAATTACCGCCAGTAGCGGCACTTCCCACATGATGACTTCACGCCATGGCCCGGACATACGAATGTTCAACTTGCCATTATCATTAATGACAGTCACTTGCGACGGATCATAACGGAAATTACGTAACCACTGCAGGTAATCCGCTTTGAAGAAGGGGAGGCCGGACAGCCATTGGTATTCGTCTTCCTGCAGGCGCAGATGTTGCATCGCGTCAATTTCTTCGCGAATTGCGCTGGCATAAATGCCCAGAAGGTCGTCGCCGCGGCAGCGAAACTCCGCTGTGACATGCACATCGTAATAGTGATGGAACACCGCCTGTTGCATATGCAATTTGTAGGCATCAGTATCCAGCAGCGTCTGCAGAGCGGGGGGAGCGAGTCGTGTCATGGTGCGCCGTAGCATCCTCTCACAGGAGCGTTTAGTACAATAAACAAAGCAGGTGGAAACCGCTGGAGTATACCTTGTTTATTGATTTATTGAACCCCGATCACACCATAAGGCGCAAAACGGGTCGAGGGCATTTCGTGCCGCGTGTTACTAAAATGTATAACATGTCGCGCTAACTACTTGAATTTGAAATACGTTACTAACCGCATACAGCCCCTTGGGGCATGGATGGGGCAAACTCTGACAACTTCTGGTTTAGTATAGACACTTGCTCAGCACTGCTTTCTGACATCCATTTTCCGTAGACCTTAAAGACCATCTGAGCGTTAGCGTGTCCCATTTGGGTTGCTATAAAGCTTGGGTTGGCTCCGGCAGACAACGACCAGCATGCATAGGTATGTCGTGACTGGTATGCATTACGGTAACGGATCCCCGCACGTTTAATGACCGAGGCCCAGATTTTATTAATGGAGTTCACCGCATAGTGATATCCTGTATGAACACCACGCCGGGTACACTGAGGACTGAAAACAAAGGTGCAGGGGTGAATGACTGACCGGCCATATTCCCGTAACTTCACTTCAATCTCATACTGTCTGCCCAGGCGTGTTAGTTCGGCCTGACTTTTAAGGGCTTCGATTGCTGGTTTGATGAGAAAAATCACCCTGTCAGTTCCCGCCTCGGTTTTTGGCAGGGTGAACTCATCAGTTTGGGTGTGATTGCGCTTGACCGTTAACGTACCAGCTTTCAAATCAATGTCCTCCCACGCAAGCCCGCACAGCTCCCCATGCCTCATGCCTGTATAAATCGCCAGCGACCATAAATTCTTCAATTGCTGGTGTCGGCATGCCTCTATAAACCTGATAAATTCATCTCGGCTGAGTGGATCTGGATCGGCTTTCGCCTTCTTTAGCCGGTTAATTCCACTAAACGGGTTTTGCTTTATATATCCGTTATCCTGCGCAAACTGAAAAATTCCAGACATAAGAGTCATGTAGTTGTTTACGGAAGGCGCTTTTCTTCCCTTAACCGGTGTGCGATATCCCTTCTTCATGACCTGGTAACCAGTCAGTAGATCTTTCCGGATGAACAGCAAATCTTCGGTTGTTACCGCTGATACAAGTTTTCTCCCCCCCAGGCGGGGGAGCATATTCTTGATAATTGACTCGTAACGACTCATGGTATTTGTGCTGATCTCCATTCTTTTCAGCTCCACCCACTTATCGGCGAGTTCTTTCACCGTGATTTCCTTTCCGGATTGCCCGAAGCGGGCAAGGTTGGGTGAATCCGGAAACTGCTTTGCATAGTCAAACTTTCCCATGCGAATAGAGAAGCAGACCGACGTTCGCAGATCTCCGGCAACCTTCCGGTTTTTAGCGGTATCAGGAACGCCAAGGTTTTCTCTGACTCGCTTACCATTATATTTGAACCATATGCGGAGTGATCCGCCGTGATTCTCAACGCCCGTTGGATATGAGCTTTTACTCATAATTTCCTCCTGACGCCCAGGAGCCATACAAGCTTACCTTTTTCATCGAACCCGATCACCATATTGGTTGTTTTTGTGCGGCAACCCATGCGTCAACTGCTTTACGGTTGTACATGCATTCGCTGGTGGGCTTTGGTTCCCCGTCTGGTGAAACGTGCTTATATTCCCGGCCAAGAAGCCAGGAGTTTTTTCGCGCCCGAGCGATTGTGCCAGGCTTCAAGCCGGTAACGGCAATCAGTAGTTGCTCGGTAACCCATTCGTTCGGTTCGACCTGAATAATCGTCTGCATACCTACCTCACACCACGTTCTGGCCACGACAGTGGCACCAGGTTTCAAACATCCGCTTGACCACCTCCCGGCAGTAGCAACCATCAACATCCCGCGTCAGGTCGTAGCGGCGTCCGTACCGCTGGCGAACCCATATTTCAAAGGCGTTATGCATCATGAATTCCCCGCAACTGTATTGCCCATGTCGTTAACCATGCTTTGCCAGATTTCACGCCCGGTTACCGTCAATTCGTCTCCACGAACGCATCTACTCAATAATTGAATTGCGATAGCTTCCCATTGTGGGTAACTGTCTTTGAGCGCCTCAAGCGCGTAACCGTCTACTAAATCCCTAACCCCTTTAATACCACCGACAATATTCACCTGTATTGTCTGCCCTCCGGCATTAACCGAGAAGCCACCCCCGGTGCTGGTGGCGCAGATATGGGTATAAAGGGCTGAGGCATACTGATTTGCCAGCGCGTTGAGCCGGAAATTTTGAATAATGAGTGCCATTACTTCGCCTCCCAGCCGATAGCCTGAAACAAGCCCATCTTCGGGTGATACCAGCGTGTGCCACGCGGCTCTGCTTCGGACATCATCTGGCGAAATGCGTGCATGAAAGGCTCAAGCTCCACGATAGCCCGGCGGGAAAGCAACCCATCCGGCGTCATGAACTCGTGAGTGTCAGTCGGGATCCGGTAGGCGTTAACCAGATTGCGACACTTCGCATCGGTCATGCCGCTTTGGGCGACCACCTGGCGATAACCGACATAACCAGCACGCATGTTGCCGCGCTTAATGTTCTCTACGGCTTCGGTGACAGTATCAATCTGCTCTTCGACATGGCTTAGTCGCTTTTGCTGGCGAACGGCATCGGCGGCCATCGCGGCGATCATCTCGATTTCGGTAAGAGGCTGCGTCCGCTGAGTACGGAAATAGCTATTGACCAGTTCGCGCTGAACCTGCCAGGCCAGATCGTCATTGAATGGCTTAGTCAACATCAGGTAGCCTGATTCGAAAAGCACAATCCCTGACGGTGCAAATTTAGAGAATGTCCCTTCCGGGAGGTCCGTACGTATTACGTCCGCACCTAATTCGGCATAGTCCACACCGTTGATGAAATGCTCACGGTTTCGGTTGAATGCTGCACGTGCGGTTCCTTCCGGTCGCTGGTGGACTTCATCAATCATCGCCAGCGTCACAACGCGCTGACCGCGATATTCGACTGCCGGCAACTGTTTGTTATTGATCGTTACAGTGTTCATTTTCGTCCTCCTCAGTGCATAACCGGCATGTCTGGCATGCCTGCGGTCTGGAGTTGTTCGATAAAGCTATCGTGCAGCGTTTCAAAAGCATCACGACCCCAGTCTGAAAGCGTGAATCCTTGCTGACTGGTGGTGAGCATGCTCTTGTAAATCTGGAGGGCTTTTCCCGGCCCCGTGACGCTGCCAAATTTTTCGATGGCGATACTTTCAACGTGGTTAGCCAGGCAGAATCGTTCTGGCCCCGGGTAGATGCTCATGCCGCCGTGTTTGCCGCAGTAAATGACCCCTTTATCAAAACCGCCAGAGTCGTTTGGCACTTCGACAGGACCGTACATATCGAGCAGTTCTGTTACGAAAACCGTCACTACCAGCCAGCGCCAGAGGATGATTTCCTTTTCTACAGACAGCGCTATCCAGCCAGCTTCACTTGCTTCCCAGATGCAGGACAGCATGCGCATGCCTTTTACGACGTCTCGGTCGTAATCACCCCGATCCAGCCCCTTGATAGCGACGGAGTACCCGATAGTGCGGCGGCTTATCAGAATGCCGTCCGGGGTGGCTTCCGGGTTAAATGTGTTGTGAGCCATTGCGCACCCCCGCTGGTTTACTGGACTGCAGCTCTGCCCGCTCTTTCACGTAGCGGTCATGCATGGCGTCCCATTTCGTCAGCCACTTCTGCGCTTCGCGCTTGCTGGCAAGCATGCGACGCAGGCGGCGGACCGTGCGCTGGTGGGCCCTGGAATATTCCAGTGTGACGGGGCCGCGCACCCAAACTTCACCTCCCTGGCTGACTTCACGCGTATCCGGGTGGCGTTCTGCGAAGCCAGAACTAGCGAATGCATGCGATGTCAGGAAGTGCGCCAGATGCCGGATTGCCGTGTCGCGGCTGAAACAACGCTTCATACGACCGTGACGGGCTGCAACAAACAGATCGCCGACAGGCGTCTGGTGCTTCTGGAACGCCAGGTCAATGGCGCTTGCGTGAATGCGTTTATCAGTCATTTTCTGTCCTTAACTTTGGAGTAGCGTTCGTGTGACATAACTTCCCAGTTCTGGCCGCCATCGCGGGAAAGCAGGCGCCAGCGACGGTTAACCCGCAGACTCAGATTTCCTGAGCGATGCATGCGGCAGGGGTGAACCCGTCTGTTTCTGTACTGGCGTAGAACGAAAACCGCCTGTTCATGCA
>OKPX01000217.1_pt1 | contig 31899 bp, 31 predicted proteins | sample 1613911 | NCBI WGS metagenome assembly OKPX01 (sample SAMN04436892, study PRJEB24849) | human gut metagenome | biome: human gut; feature: NICU; material: stool | host: Homo sapiens | place: USA: Saint Louis, MO | collected 2012-02-03 | reverse complement strand
CGCTCCGGATGAATATGATGATCTCATATCAGGAACTTGTTCGCACCTTCCTTAGGAGTATCATTGCCCTTCCATGCATTAATATTTAACCAGCTCCCTTTAATGAAATCAATATTATTTGGTGTTAAACTTTGGATTTGATATTTACTAATTAAAATGGCCTGTCTTTTTATCATTGCGCGTTTAATTACATTTAACATCCATCCATCAAGCTCTTTTAATTTTTTAGGGTTTTCGATTAAGCAGTAAAATCCCATTAGACCTTGCATTCTATTTAGTCTTTTACCTTGGTTAATAAATGCTAATATATCTTCTTCTGCAAGTCCGCCATAAAGGAAATTTCTAATTTCGTATAATAAACCTAAGAGATCCCAGTCATAACCATCCTGTTTTGATACTCTGCTAGGATTAAATCCAAAACCTAAATAGTATATTAAGTATAAATTTACTAATCGTGATATTTTTTGCTTTATCTTTAATATGGTTTTGTCTGGGATTGTTAATCCATCTTCATGGAATCTATATCCGAGGTAATCAAAGTATGCGTATGTACGCATTTCTTGATTTGTATTGGAAATTATTGCAATGCCTGGGGATTTTTTTGTGTTTAGTTTTAACCCACTTTTTTGACAATGATTAAAGAAGCAATCCTCAATATCCTTAGCTTGGGAGTAATTGTCGCAAAGTGCAACTACATCATCTGCAAAACGAACAAATTTTCCAGACGTTGCTGATAGTGCTACATCCAAATCATGATTTGTTATATTTGCTAAAAGAAGAGAAATTGAGGATCCTTGCGGAGTGCCAGTTATCCTTTTCTTATGCTTATTGCTATTATAAGTATCATGAGGTGAGTATTTATGATGTAAAAAAGCGGTAAATATATGTTTTTCGTGTGGGGTTAAACTTAATTTTGATTCGTCATTAATTTGTTGTTTGAGATACCAAGAAGGAATTGAATCAAAATATTTTTCAAAATCGATCTGAACTGCAAATAATTTACCTTTTCTATTGTATGAATTTAAAGCAATTATTGCGTCAAAAACATTTTTATCTGGATGGTACGCAAAAGAAGACGGAGATAACCGTTTCAAATTTCTGTCTCTGGCTCTTCTCAATACAACATTAGCAAGAGCTGCATCAGGAATGGAAAAAGCCATAATACTTCTTTTAGAACCGTCAGGCTTTGGAATCAAATAATTAATTGCTGCAACTGGTTCGTATTCGAGTTTTAAAATTTTATACCAGATTGACTTTGCGAGAAAATTTGCATGCCGGGCACAATATGCAGCATCAAAATGTTTATGGGAAACAGGGTTCGGATGTACTTTGGGAATTCCTGCATTTACCCCGGTGCGTTTTTCAAATTGATAACGATATTTTTCATCCCTTTTTTTTTGAACTAATTCTTTATGAAAAGCTTTTTTGGATAGTCTTTTGATTTCTTTTTTAATTGCGTTTATCATTTCTTCTTTGTCGTCTGTTATTGTAGATAAGAAACATGATAAAAGGACCGACGGTGGGGTTGTTAGTCAGGGATTCCAGTAACTAAAGTCACTGTCATGTGCTACGTTTCCGAAGCACAAGGCATCAGCATCCAAGATGCTGGGTACTTTACCCCACCGCCGTAGGCTACTACGCCATAAACTTAAATTAAGTGATGTTTTTGCATAAAGCAATAGTTCATTTTAAATAAATAATAAAACTGTGGAGAAGTTCATTTTCTCAGCTTTTAGTAATCCATGTTGAATAAAACATAGATGTATTTGTTGTAATAATCCTAATTATATATTTTTTTGATATAAAATTATATTTTTGACACGAAATGATTAATGGTAAAATTGTAGTAACACTGAAATATTGTAAAGTATTGCTTAACAGTGAGTTAGGGGTTTTTGGTATACCAAATTTGATAAAATCTTTTTTTGCTTGCAGGCTACATATAGTCCTTTTACTCGCAGATAGGCTGCCAACGTTATGGATTAGCGTATTCGAGGATTTCTTCGCCCATCAGCGTGCAGTCATTAAGGAAGATAAACCGCATCCGATATTTGCCTTTATAGATATTTCCCCATGCCTGCAATACATCGAAATATTGTGATCTGTTTTGCGGATTTTGGCGTTTTGCCTGCGGGGTGACATGGTCATGAATTTCCGCCCTGTCATCATTATCACGATAAAAGACCAGCAGTTTTTTGGCTTCTGAAATTGCCTGTGTCTTACAGGTTTCGGCAGACTTTTTCTCAGCGGCGAATGACGAGAAAGAGAGTGTAAATAATAAAGATGTCACGAGGGCGGCAATAGTTTTCATCTTGAGGCGACCTTTTAACACGTAAACGATGGGTGCCTGTTGTCACCCAACCAGGGTTAATAAGGTTACTCTACTTACGTCGTAAGATGTCCACATATTGAGCGTTGCCGGATCGCAGTCGTAAAAAGCAGGCGTAGCCCGAATAAGGTTTTTACGCCGCATCCGGGAAGGAACCTGGCGGCGCGATACTTGCCGGGTTAAATGCTATTTCCCGGCCTTTGTTTCCCATTGGAGCAATCCTGAAATATCTTTTTCACCCTCTGCCTCTTTCAGCCGACGTTGCTGCTCGGCAAATTGAACATATTCAGCCTGTGCTTTTTCGTCAGCGGCCTTCTTACTGACTGAACCCGCATCCTTTAACACCTCACGGTCGTTAAATTGCAGAAACTGATCCAATTTTATCTGCCAGTCATGCAGGAAAACCTGTTTGCGTCGGCGGGCCTGGTCTTCGGCAAAGTCCAGCCACATATTGACCACGCGATTGAGTTCGCCGATCTCTTCAGGATTGAGATAATTTTTGGCTACCGTGACATCGCTTTTGCGCACTTCTTCACTTTTGTAACTGGTCAACCCCATATGAGGTTTACTGGCGTCAGAGCGTTGGTTGATGAGTTCCGCCGCAGTATAGCCGGTGCAGGCAAAATGCAGTTTGTTCTGGATGGTTTGAAAAAAAAGCGTGGTTTCTTTGAGCGAAGGTTGATAGTCAGCGGCAAGGGCAAAGATCTCACGAACCCGTAAATAAACCCTGCGTTCACTGGCACGGATATCGCGGATGCGTTCGAGCATCTCATCGAAATAATCGGGAACAGCTGAAGAACCCACGGGTGGATTTTTCAAACGCTCATCATCCATCACGAAACCTTTAACAAGGTATTCCTGAAGTGTTTGCGTTGCCCACTGGCGGAATTGCGTGCCTCGTATGGAACGGACGCGGTAGCCTACGGCGAGAATCAGCGGCAAACTAAAGAATTGAACATTGTATGTTTTTCCATCGACGGCAGTTGTTCGGTAAAACCGAACAACTGAATTTTCGTCCAGCTCTGCGTCTTCGAAGATATTCTTTATATGCCCACTGATAGTGGATTTGGCTTTGCCATACAGGTCGCAAATCATTGCCTGAGAAAGCCAAAGAGTATCGTTCTCGAAGCGACATTCAATACGCACTTTCCCGTCGCCGCTGGTGAACATTAAGAATTCACCTGCGGGCGATTGGGTTAATTCTCCATTTGTCATGCCACCTCCGAATCGCGAGCCGAATCTATCAAGTATGCCAGAAACACAGCCTGCGGTTCATTAGGTGAACAACTGATATGGGCATAACACCTATTGGTCGACAAGATACCTGCGCCGCCATCCGGGGATCCACCAGAGCAATATTTACCGAACCACAAACGCAAAAAAGCCCCCGAAGGGGCCTGAAGGGTTTTCTTTGAGGGCGAACCTGGCCGCCTTGCGGCGACCTGTCCGGCAGGTCCCTCTGCGACCATTCGGTCTTATTTGCTCAGTTCAGCGGTCATGTGAACCACGTTGTTCACGGTCGCTTCGGTAATTTTGTAAGAAGCCCCTTCCTGATGTGCCTGAGCGGCGATTTTGGCTTCTGCACCGTCGATGGTGGAGGCGCTTGCGGTCACGCTCTGAGCGAAAGCACCGAAGGACATCATGGAGAGAGCGGCAACTGCAACGAAAGTTTTGATAGATTTCATGGTCGTATTCCTTAAGTTATTTGTTCGTAGTAGGGCGTGTTGCCCTGATGTGATAAATAATAGGCCGACCATCGGGTGATGAAAATCTAAACTATTTGCCGATAACGTTCAAAAAAATAGAACATGATTTGAGGGTGTTTGTGGGCACCAAAACCCCGGTGGCGCTGCGCTTACCGGGGCTACGAACGGTAGCCCATATAAGGCGTTGCGCCGCATCCGGTTATTCGACATCAGGCCTTTAATAGAATCAAAAGAATGATTCACATCGCTATTTTTCTAACGTAGCTATCAACTCAAACGCTTTATTTATACATTTTGATTGTAATTCTGATGATAAATCATGCGCTAAGTTTAAAAGAAAATGAGTTACCGTCTTTTCTTTAAAAATTAACGTAAGGGGGGATATATATGAGGAACTTTGGCGGAAGATCACAGGAGTCGAACCTGCCCGGGACCGCTGGCGGCCCCATCTGGATTTGAAGTCCAGCCGCCTCACCGGAGACGACGATCTTCCGCGCCTCGATTGCTACATGGAGGCGGGGCGCATTATAGCCACTTTCAACCATTTACCACATCCCCCATCACACTTTTTTCTCGGTCTGCTGTCCGCTTTTCCATACGTTTAGGTTAAATACCAACTTATTCATATGGTTATTGAAACTTTCTCTTACGGCACAATCGCCGTCATAGTAAACAACAGGCGCAATTCGGTAGCTAAATTCGTGCGCACCACGCACAACCCGTAGAGACTGTGAACGTTTTCAGCCTCTTTTAGCCACGGTTGACCATTGTCCAGCATGACAACCACAGCGACATCTTTGCTTCCCTGGCGCAGAGCGTGCAGCGGGGCGGGAGCAGCACAATCACTGGCATATCTCCCGTGCCCCGCCACGTCTTTCCAGACATCCCGAAAAAAATCACCTTATTTAAAATTTTTTATTCCTCCATATTTGCGAGCGCTATCACGTTAATTAGCGCGAAAAGTGTGATCTGCGCTGTAAATATCTCTGAGATCCCGCTTGTTGTCTTATTTTTTGTCCGGAAGGCAGGACACGATTTAGTATTGTCGTTATTTCAATGCCCTTTTATATTTATCATTACGGATTGCAAGCGGAGCTTATCTGTTTTAGAGCTTCATCATTATTTTTAATCTGTGTAAGGGTAAAGAATGCAAATGATTACCTCGCGACAAAACAGATTATTGAAATTCCTTCTTCCGCGAAGGGAATTTATTACATTGTTAAAAATCGCTGAATACTTAAATGTATCGGAAAAAACTATTCAGCGGGATTTACGCATCCTTGAACCGTGGCTGGCAGAATGGAATATCGGCATTAATAAGCGTGCCGGTGCCGGGGTCATGCTCAGCGCAGACAATGTCACTGACCTGTTGCACCTCGATCAGTTGCTTGGCACTGAAGGTGATGATGCAGACGGCATGATGAATAATTCCCGGCGCGTGAAAATAGCGTCGCAATTATTAAGCGAAACGCCACATGAAACGTCCATCAGCAAATTATCGGAGCGCTATTTTATCAGTAGCGCCTCTATTGTGAATGATCTGAAAGTGATTGAGTCCTGGATTGCTCCGCTGGGATTGACGTTAATTCGCAGCCAGAGCGGAACGCATATCGAAGGCAGCGAAAGTAGCGTGCGTCAGGCAATGGCTTCGCTGATCAATGGTGTTATTAACCATAACGAACCGGGAAGCGTAATTTATTCCCGCCTCGATCCGGGCAGTTATAACGCGCTGGTCCATTACTTTGGTGAGGAAGATGTTTTATTCGTTCAGTCATTATTACAGGAGATGGAAAACGATCTTTGCTGGTCATTAGGTGAACCCTATTACGTCAATATTTTCACCCATATTTTAATCATGATGTACCGCATTACCCGCGGCAATGCGCTGCCAAAAAAAGACGACAACGCCAGTACCTTTGATGAAAACATCTTTGCCGTTGCCAGTCGTATGATCCAGCGGATTGAACAGCGCATCGCCCACCCGCTGCCGGAAGACGAAGTCTGGTTTATTTATCAGTACATTATCTCGTCCGGCGTGGTGATTGAAGAGCATAACGACGTCAGCATGATTGGTCATATGCACTCCAGCGACGAAGCCCGGCTGATTACTCACCGGCTTATCGCCACCTTCGCCGATATGGTCGATAGCGACTTTAGCCAGGATGTCGCGCTCTATGACGGGTTGCTGATTCATATTAAGCCGTTGATTAACCGCCTGAATTACCAGATTCGCATTCGTAACCCGCTGCTTGATGATATCAAAGGCGAATTGCAGGACGTCTGGCGCTTGACCCGGTGCGCGGTGAATCGGGTGTTCAGCGGCTGGGGGGAACAGGCGGTGTCGGAGGATGAAATTGGTTATCTGACCGTTCATTTCCAGGCTGCGATGGAGCGACAGATCGCCCGCAAGCGCGTATTGCTGGTCTGCTCGACGGGTATCGGAACCTCACATCTGTTGAAAAGCCGCATTCTGCGTGCCTTCCCGGACTGGACCATCGTTGGCGTGGTCTCTGCGGGAAGCCTGCCGTCCGTACTGACGGACGATATTGAACTGGTTGTCTCGACGATCAATCTGCCGGTCATTACTCTGCCGGTGGTATACGTCACCGCGTTTTTTAATGATGCCGATATTAAGCGTGTGACGGAAACGGTTATTACGGAAAAATTGCATCGTGCGACGTCTCTGGTCGTCGAACATTAATATCTGAATCCATGAGGTATGTTTAATGGACATAACAAAAATCCTGAATACGAATCGCGTTATTTTAGATATGAAAGCTACAAATAAAACGGAGGCGATTGAGGAATTAACCGACCTGTTGCAAAAAGATGGCGCTATTAGTTGCCGGGAAACGTTTATTCAGGATGTCTGGCAACGTGAATCAGAAGGGTCGACCGGCTTCGAAAACCATATCGCGATACCCCATGGTAAATCTTCAGCAGTGGTCAATACCACCCTGGCGATTGGACGCACACGCCAGGATATTCCCTGGGAAACTCTGGATGGCAGTAATGTGCGCTGCATTATTTTATTTGCTGTACGGCTTGAAGATCAAAACACGACGCATATTCGCCTGCTTTCTCAGGTGGCGGGTGCACTGGCGGATGAAGAGATCATCGAGCAATTACTGGTCGAACGTAGTCCACAAAAGATTATTGACTTGTTTAGTCAATATGCCGAATCCGATGTTTGCTAAATAAAAAGTGGAGCATGTTATGAATATTGTTTGTGTCGCTGCCTGTACGGCAGGTATTGCACATACGTATATTGCCCGCGAGAAGTTAATTAAAGGCGCAAAAGCGCTTGGGCATAATATTAAAGTTGAAACTCAGGGAACAATCGGTACCGAAAATGAGTTACTGGCGGAAGATATTTCCGCAGCCGACGTCGTTATTCTTGCGGTCGATGTCAAAATAAAAGGAGAAGAACGTTTCATTAATAAACGCATCGTGCGAGTTAAAACCGAAATTGTCATTAAATCACCCGTTCAGTTTCTTGAAAAGGTCGAGAAATCATTAGCTAATGCGTGATCCTTATCTGGAGGTCACATGAGTGAAAATAAAGTTCCTGTTTCGCAGGAAATAAAAAGACATCTTTTGACGGGCATCTCGTGGATGATTCCGTTAATTGTGGCGGCGGGCATCTGTATTGCCCTCGGCCAGGTACTCGGCGGCACAAACGTTGGAGAAAAAACGGGCACCATCCCCTGGATGCTCAATCAGATTGGCGGCTGGGGAATGGGGTTGATTGTCCCCCTGATCAGCGCCGCCATTGCCTACTCCATTGCTGACCGTCCCGGATTCGCGCCGGGCCTGATTGTCGGCTTTGTCTGTGGGCAAATTCATACCGGGTTTATCGGCGGGATGCTGGGTGGATTTCTGGTCGGCTACACCGTCCTGCTGCTTAAACACTATATCCGTCTGCCGAAATCCATGCAGGGGCTGATGCCCATCATGGTGCTGCCCGTCCTGAGCACCATTATCGGCGGCCTGTTGATGATGACCCTGATTGGCAAACCCATTGCCTGGCTGCAGGAAGCGCTGATCCACATGTTGGAGTCGATGCAGGGCGGTTCACGTTTCCTGATGGGGGCGATCCTTGGCGCGATGGCAACGTTTGACTTCGGCGGCCCGGTGAACAAAACCATGTCGCTGTTTGCCGATGGTCTTCTGGTCAGCGGTGTTTACGGGCCGGAAGCGGTGAAATTTGTCGGCTCCATTATTCCGCCGTTCGGCATCACCCTCTCTTTCCTGCTGACGCGCCACAAATACACCCGCGCCGAACGTGAAGCGCTGAAAGCGGCCTTCCCGATGGGGATCTGCATGATTACCGAAGGGGTTATCCCGATTGCGGCGCGTGATCTGCTGCGCGTGGTCGGTTCCTGTGTGGTGGCCTCGGCGATTGCGGGTGGCCTGATCATGGTGTGGGGCGTGGAAAGCCCGGTTCCGCACGGTGGCATGTTTGTGGTGCCGCTGTTTACCCATCCGCTGCTGTTCTGCCTGGCGTTGGGGATAGGCACGGTTATCTGCGGCGTGATGCTCTCGCTGTGGAAGAAACCGGTGACCGAACGTGACGAAGAGTTTGACGAGCTTAGCGATAAGAAACTGAAAGACGAAGAGATCACCTTCACCCTGGAATAAACGGAGACCGTATGTTTGCCGACATGAAAAGTATGGTGACCAAAGCCTGGCGTGAACACTATGCGCTTCTGGCCATCAACTGTATGAACCTCGAAAGCGCCCGCGCGGCGGTGCGGGTTGCCGAGAAACATCGCGCGCCGATTATCCTGAACCTGTATCAGGGACATCTGGCGCATTTTCCGCCACCGGTTGCCGTGGCGGTGGTGAAAGCACTGGCCGACGAGGCCACGGTGCCGGTCACGCTGGCCCTTGACCACGGGAAAGATCCGGTGCGCATTCGTCAGGCGTTTCGCGCCGGGTTTAGCGGGCTGATGATTGACGCCTCTGCCTTCCCGCTGGAAGAGAACATCCGCCAGACCCGCGCGGTGGTTGAGCTGGCCGCCAGCGCCGGGCTGTGTGTGGAAGGTGAGCTGGGCCATCTGGCCGATGCGCCGCGCTATGACCACGCCACCAATGCGGATCTCATGACGCAGGCCGCCGACGTTGAACCGTTTATTGCGCAGACCGGGATTGATCTGCTGGCGGTTTCCGTTGGCACCGCGCACGGCATGTACGCCCCCGGCATCACGCCAGCTATCGATTTTCAGCGCCTGGAAGAGGTTGCCCGTAAATCGACGGTCCCGCTGGCATTGCACGGCGGTAGCGGCACCCCGTTTGACCAGATGCAGCGTTGCCCGTCCTTTGGCGTCGCCAAGATCAATGTCGGCGCGGCGGTGTTCGAAGCTGGAAAGGCCGCGCTGCTGCATACCCTGTGTCATGACAGTTCCCGCGAACTGGTGGATGTGCTGATCGCCATGGAGCAGGCCAGCGAAGAAGCCATTATCCCGTATCTACAGGCCAGCGGCGCTATCGGCAAAGCCTGATTCTTTTTTCTGTTACGCCTTCTATGCCTCTGCAACGACGCACCGGCAGGGCTTGCTACACCCCGAAACTGGAGAATTAACATGTTAATTTCGATGAAAGAGTTACTGAAACCCAACCGCCAACACGGTTTCGCCATTGGTGCGTTCAACGTGGCGGATAGCTGCTTCATCCGCGCGGTGGTGGAAGAAGCGGAAGCCACTAACACGCCTGCGATTATCTCCATCCACCCCAGCGAACACGATTTTGTCGGGGATAGCTTTTTCGGCTATGTCCGCGATATCACCATGCGCAGCCCGGTGCCGTTCACCCTGCATCTGGATCACGGCGCGTCGGTCGAGCATGTGCTGCGGGCGATCCAGTGCGGATTCACCTCGGTGATGATTGACGGCTCGCTACTGCCCTATGAGGAGAACGTGGCGCTGACCAAAGAAGTGGTGCGTCTGGCGCATGCGGTGGGCGTTTCGGTGGAAGGGGAGCTGGGCACCATCGGGCAAACGGGCACATCCGTGGAAGGCGGCGTGTCGGAAGTGACCTATACCGACCCGGCACAGGCAGAGGATTTTATTGCCCGCACCGGGGCAGACACTCTGGCGGTGGCGATCGGTACGGCGCATGGTATCTACCCGAAAGGAATGCAGCCGAAGTTGCAAATGAACATTCTGCGCGACATTGCCGGGCGTCTGGATATTCCGCTGGTATTGCATGGCGGTTCGGCGAACCCGGATGCGGAAATCGCCGAGTCCGTGACCCTGGGGGTGGGCAAAATCAACATCTCCAGCGACATGAAATACGCCTACTTCCAGAAAGTGCGTGAGATCCTCGCCCGCGAAACCTGGTGGGATCCGAACGTGATCTACCCGGACGCGATCAACGCCGCGCGAGAGGTGATCCGCTACAAAATGAAGCTGTTTGGATCAACCGGGAAAGCGTCACTCTACTAAGGCCATGGAGGCGGGTTCGCCCGCCTCTTTCGCAATAAGGAAAGGGATATGTACTACCTGGGGCTGGACATCGGCGGCACCAAAATCGCGGCGGTGGTGATGGATGAGCAAGGGCAGGAAAAGGCGCGTTACCGCTGCCCGACGCAAAAAGCGAGCTATCCGCAGTTTGTTGAATCGGTGGTCGCCTTTATTGACCAGATTCGCCATGACATGCAGCAGCCGATGATGACGGGGATTGCCCTGCCGGGGAGCGTCTCGCCGCTGAGCGGGCTGATTAAAAATTCCAATATTCAGGTCATTAATGGCCGCGCGTTGCAGGCGGATCTCCAGCAATTACTGGGGCAGACAGTGGTGATGGCGAACGACGGCAACTGTTTCGCCTTGTCGGAAGCGTGTGACGGTGCGGGGCAGCAGCATGAAGTGGTGTTTGGTATCACGCTCGGTACCGGCTGCGGCGGCGGGATAGCCATTCACCGCCAGCCATTTGTCGGCGCGTGGGGAAATGCCGCCGAGTGCGGTCACATTACCCTGCCGGGATACCGCGAGCAGCACGATGGCCCGACGGTGCGTTGTTATTGCGGTAAGGATAACTGCGTGGAGTCGTTTGTCTCCGGGACGGGGTTGAGCGAGCGCTATCAGTTGTTCAGTGGGCAACATCTTACAGGTGATGCGATTGTGGCGCTGGCGCAGCAGAATGAACCCAACGCCGTGCGGCAGGTGGCGCGGTTTCGCCAACAGCTTGCCCGCACCCTGGCGACGGTGGTGAATCTTCTCGACCCCGGCGTGATTGTGATTGGCGGTGGGTTATCGAATGCAGAGTCGCTTATCGCTAATCTTGAAGCCGACGTTGCCCCTTTCGTTTTTACCGATCATTTCTCTACCCCTATCGTGAAAGCCCATCACGGCGACAGCAGCGGCATGCGCGGCGCTGCCTGGCTTGCCATTCGAACCGGGAGAACAGAATGAAACGTTCACAGATTAACTATGCCATTGATAAAGCGCACGCCATCGCCGAGACGTTCCGGGTGTGCCTGCCGGAGTTTGCCTTTTTCACCGTCGATGCCTGGCGAAAGCAGCCGTTGGAGGAATGGAGTGAGGTGCTGGATCTGCAACTGGGCTGGGATATCACCGATTTTGGCCACGGCGATTTTAGCAAAACCGGCCTGACGCTGCTGACGTTGCGTAACGGTGCGCTGAATTCAGCCACCTACCCGAAGCCGTATGCCGAAAAGATGTTGCAAATCCAGCAGGAGCAGCAGACGCCGTGGCATTTTCATCGCCATAAAATGGAAGATATTCTGAACCGGGGCGGTGGCGATTTGTGTATGCAGTTCGGCTGGGCGACGGATGAGGCGCTGTTTGACGAGCGGCGTTCGGTGGAGGTGCGTGTGGACGGGCGGCGGCGTACGTTTAAGCCCGGTGAGACGCTGGTGTTAAAACCGGGGCAGGGGGTGTGTCTGCCACCGCGTCTGTATCACCGTTTCTGGGCCGAGAAAGCGTTTGTGCTCGGTTGGGAGATTTCGATGGTGAATGATGATAAGCGCGATAACCATTTCCTCGAGCCCGGCGGGCGTTTCCCAACCATCGACGAGGATGTGCCCGTGAAGTGGTTGTTATGCCATGAGTATGGGCGTTTGAATGTGACGTGATTTTCCCGGATGCGGCGTGCCTTTCTCCCTCTCCCTTTGAGGGAGAGGGCAGGGGTGAGGGGCATTGGCGGCACGGTTGCCAGGTTCACGGATGCGGCGTAAACAACGCGTCCATCCTCAACGGTAGCCCCGGTAAGCGCAGCGCCACCGGGGAAAAGGGTTACGGCGTGGGCTGTGTCTCAGCGGGCACTGGCACAGGTGCCGACGCTGGCGCAGCCGCTTCACCGCCTGACACCACGCCGCTGCGCATCGTCTGTTTCACCTGTTGTTGCTGGGCATTTACAGCGGAAAGCTCACCATCAACCGTTGGTTTTAACGGCGCATCGGCCTGAATACGGCCCGTGGCGCTCAACTGCAGATTACCGTCGCCACCGATCGGCAACGCGGGCCATCCCCACTGCTGCAATACATTCATCGGCACGCCACGCCCGTTCAGGCTCACCCGCACGGTGCGGTCCGGCGTCTGCCCGACCACAGCGGTGGCTTCCAGCATCCCTTTCTCGACAAAGGCGCTCAGCTCGGTAATGTTCACCGAACTGCCGTTGGCGCTTAACGCCAGCGACGGCCTGCGCACATCCACCCGGTTAAAGGTCGCAGCGGCGGCATTGATCTTCACATCGCCATTCCACACGCCCCACTTGTGGTCGCGAGCCAGTTGCACGTTGGTGCCGTAGCCATCCAGTGACGTCAACTGCCACGGGAAAGCCGGGTCGATATCAATCACCAGGTTGCGACTGGCGCTGAACCTGGTCAGCGTGACGCTATTCAGCCAGTCGGGCAGGGTGTCCATCCACAACTGCTTCCAGTTGGCAGGCAGCGTATATTCCAGCCCGACGATGGCTGCATCGTTCAGCACCAGCGCTTTTCCGCTGCGCGTCCAGTAGCCGGATGTGCGCACCATTCCGTTTTCCCAGCGAGTGGTAAACTGCTGCATCGCGATGCCCGCCGGGGTAAATTCCGCGTTTATAATCGGGTCGAACAAATGCAGCGAACCGTAGATAAACTCATTGGCATTCATCGACAACTGGCCGTCATCTGTATGCCAGTCGCCTTTGGTTAGCGTCAGGTTACGCAGCGTCAGGTCCAGATCGGCAATTGCCCATTCTGGCCCCTGCAGACGGGCATCGGTCACATCCAGCCGCCCGATTTGCAACGACGGCAGAGTCGTGAGCGGTGCAAAGAAATCTTTCAGCGATTTGTCGCTCTGCAGGCGAATATCAGTCAGCCGCAGGTTATCCACCACCCAGCCGCCATCCGCGTCGCGTCGTGCATTCCCGGTCAGCGAACCCCGCGCCATATCCGCACCGATGGTGGTTAATGTAACCGTGCCTTTATCAATGCTGCCCTGAATCAATACATTGCTGGCGGGCACGCCGTTAAGCGTCATCGAACCGGCGCTCATCTGAATTTGCGCCTGCGTGCCGAGCACATTGCCCTCGACAGGCTGCCAGGGGCTTACGCCGCCAGTGACGCGTTGCGCACTCAGATCCCAACCGGTCGCCGGGCTGTTAAAGGCCATATTGCTCAGTTGCAGACGGTCAGCCTGGAAGGGGAGTGGCGCGGTGGCCGGGGACAGATTCAGCGTGCCGTCCTGCAGCAAAATGGTGTCGGTGTGGAGAGGGTCTGTGAACTGGCGGCTACTCAGGCCGATATCAACGGTTTTGGCGACCAGAGTAGCGGGCTGCCCTTTACGGCCAAAATTGACGTTGCGTAACAGCACATGGGAAGGCGAGGAAAGCTGGTGGTCAATGGCCTCAACGGTGAGGTGATATTGACTCTTTTCGTTTACCCAGTTAGCAACCTGCGTTGCACCCCAGCGGGTCTGCAGCAGGAAATAACCGGCCACCATCGCCAGCAGCAGGACGACAATGACGAAAATTAGCAGCTTTCCAATAAATTTCATGATCTTCCACCCTCGTAAGCCTGTACAGGAGTTATGCACGATTTATGCGCATTCCTCAAGGCACGAATGGTGAAAGAGCGTTACAGAGGCAACGGAAAACATCCGCTGCCTCTGTTGGGATTACTGCTTATCGGTAGGGAAAACCAGGTTCAGCACGATAGCGGTGATGCCACCGGCAGCGATACCGGAAGAGAGCAGGTTTTTCAGCCAGTCAGGAGCGAATTGCAGAATCATTGGCTGCTGGGAGACGCCCAGGCCAACGGCCAGCGACAGGGCGATGATCATGATTGCGCGGCGGTTCAGCGGCTCGCGGGAAACAATACGTACGCCAGATGCGGCAATGGTACCGAACATCACCAGCGTTGCACCGCCGAGCACCGGCTCAGGCAGTTGCTGAACGAAGGCGGCAACGGCCGGGAACAGACCCATCACCATCAGCATGACGGCAACGAAGAAACCCACATAACGGCTGGCGACGCCGGTGAGCTGAATCACGCCGTTGTTCTGGCCGAAACAGGAGTTCGGGAAGGTATTGAACACCGCAGAAACAAAGGAGTTCAGACCGTTTGCCAGTACGCCGCCTTTAAGGCGATTCATATAGGCCGGGCCGGAAACCGGCTGCTCAGAAACGTCAGAGGTCGCGGTGATATCGCCGATGGTTTCCAGCGAGGTGATCATAAACACCAGCATCAGCGGCAGCAGCAGGTTCCAGTCGATGCTCAGGCCATAATACAGCGGCGTGGGGATCATAAAGGTACTGCCCGGCGCGTTGTAAGCCGGAAGCATACCCATCATCATGGCGACGAGGTAGCCGACCGCCATCGCAATGACCAGGGAGGCGATACGCAGGTACGGGTTACGCTGGCGGTTCAGCAGAATGATGATGGCAAGAACGATACCTGCCAGCAGCAGGTTTTTCGGCGCGCCAAAGGTATGGTTTGCCATCGCGCCGAAGCCACCGCCCACAGACGTCAGGCCGACCTGAATCAGCGACAGGCCGATGATCATCACCACCACGCCGGAGACCAGCGGGGTAATGATGCGGCGGGCAAACGGCAGAATGCGGGAGATGACCATCTCGGTACAGCTTGCCAGCATCAGGGAGCCGAACAAGGCGGCCATCATCGTCGGCACATCGGCGCCGCCGGTTTTTAGTGCGGTTCCGCCCATAATTAATGGCGCAACGAAGTTAAAGCTGGTGCCCTGAATAGACAGCAGGCCGGACCCGACCGGGCCCCAGGCTTTAATCTGGATGATGGATGCGACGCCGGAGGCGAACAGCGACATGCTGATGATGTGCTGCGTATCCTGAGCCGGTAAACCCAGCGCCTGGCAAATCAGCAGGCCTGGCGTGATAACGCCAACAAACATCGCCAGCAGGTGCTGTAGCGCGGCAAAAATGGTTTGCGCCAGCGGTGGGCGGTCTTCAAGGCGGTAGATCAGCTCACTGGGCTGGGTATGCGCAACCGTTTGCGCATTTTCGGACTCGATGGTGTTGACAGACATCGCAAACAATCCCCTGATGGAAAAGCGGAGATTCTATCGGACTGTTTGGTAAAAGCAAACGGTTGCTAAACAATAAAACGTACTTTTATAAAGAATGTTGAGAGCGGCAAGTTGGGTTCTAAGGCCCCCCGATTTTAGGTGGTTCGCGCTTTTATCGTTCCGCAGAATTTGCGCAATGCTAAAATCATCGGCAATCGCGCATGATAATTAAAAATTAGGGATTGATATGAAAGGAAAAATACTGCTCGCCCTGGCCTTTTTCTCCGCCGGATGTCTCGCTGACGAATACGATCTGCATACCTGTCGTAATGGCAGTTTCCCCACCTGGCCAGGCGTCTTCAACCAGGCGAAAGTGAAAACCGATGCCAATGCCAACGTGCATTTTTACCGCGACGATGATGGCTGCCCGGGACAGGGTGAAGTGTGCGCAACAAAACCGTATCTGGTGGCGGGTGACACGGTACTGGTAGCACAAGAAGTGCCGGGCTGGAGCTGCGTCTGGTACTCAGGGAAAAAGCATGAATTTGTCGGCTGGATGCCCACTAAGTCCTTAGAAAAGCAGCCGATTCACAACGTGACGCTCGCCGAATGGACCGGTAAATGGCATGCCGAATTGGGTGACAATGAAATTCATATTACGTCTGTGGGGAAAGGGCAGATTAACGTCGAGGGACAGGCGACCTGGTATGGCGGAAAAGATTCGCAAGGATATGACATTGTCCATACCGGCGATCTCGATGAGACAATAACGCCACAAGGGAATGCGCTGCACTGGGGAAACCCGAAAGAGGGATACACTTGCAGCGGGGCGGCACAACTGGTTAATGGCAACTTAATCGTTCGTGATAGCGGCTATTGCGGCGGCATGAACGTCAGTTTTGATAACGTCTATCACAAACAGTAATCAGGCGTTTGAATAGCGCTCTGTTTCCGGCATCCAGCGCTCGATAAGGGCTTCGGCCTGCCGGGGATAGCGTTCGTGAATATGACGAGCAATGCGCTGCACTTCCGGGATCATCGCCTGGTCGCGCAGCAAATCAGCCACTTTGAACTCGGCATTCCCGGTCTGACGGGTGCCGAGCAATTCACCGGGGCCGCGAATCTCCAGATCTTTTTGCGCAATCACAAAGCCGTCGTTACTGTCGCGCAGCACCTGCAGGCGTTTTTGCGCGGTTTTCGACAGCGGTGATTTGTAGAGCAGCACGCAGTGTGAGGCTACCGCGCCGCGACCGACACGACCGCGTAGCTGGTGGAGTTGCGCAAGACCCAGACGCTCCGGGTTTTCGATAATCATCAGGCTGGCGTTGGGCACGTCCACGCCCACTTCGATCACGGTGGTCGCCACCAGAAGATGCATCTCGCCCTGTTTGAAGGCCTGCATCACCGCCTGTTTTTCCGCAGGCTTCATGCGTCCGTGGACCAGGCCGATATTCAGCTCCGGCAGGGACAGCTTTAACTCTTCCCACGTGGCTTCCGCTGCCTGGGCTTCCAGCAGATCGGACTCTTCAATCAACGTACAGACCCAGTAGGCCTGGCGACCTTCCCCGGTACAGGCGTTGCGTACGCGATCGATAATATCGCTGCGTCGGGTATCCGGAATGGCAACGGTGGTCACAGGCGTTCGGCCCGGTGGGAGTTCGTCGATAACCGAGGTGTCGAGATCGGCATAGGCGGTCATCGCCAGGGTGCGCGGAATGGGTGTTGCAGTCATGATCAACTGGTGGGGATGGAAGCCCTGTTGCTGGCCTTTCTCCCACAGCGCCAGGCGCTGATGTACGCCAAACCGATGCTGTTCGTCGATGATCACCAGCGCAAGGCCGTTAAACTGCACCTGTTCCTGGAAGATGGCGTGCGTGCCGACGATCATTTGTACCTGGCCGCTGGCAATGGCCTCTTGCTGCGCCTGGCGTGCTTTGCCTTTCTGCTTACCCGCCAGCCAGCCCACTTCCACGCCGAGCGGCGCGAACCAGTTGCGGAAATTGTTGGCGTGTTGTTCAGCCAGCAGCTCGGTCGGCGCCATCAGGGCCACCTGATTGCCGTTGGCAATCGCCCGCAATGCCGCCAGCGCCGCCACCAGCGTTTTCCCGGAACCCACGTCGCCCTGTACAAGGCGCATCATCGGCACATCGAGCGCCATATCGCGTTCAATTTCTGCCACCACGCGCGCCTGCGCGCCGGTAGGTTTGAACGGCAGCGAGGCCAGCAGGGCATTTTTCAGCCTATCCTGAGGATTCAGCGGCTTTGCGTGATAACGCTGCGCCCCGGCACGCAACGCCAGCATGCTGAGATTGTGTGCCAGTAACTCTTCGAGAATTAAACGTCTTTGCGCCGGGTGTTGCCCGGTTTCCAGCTCAGCAAGCTGCAGTGTCGGCGGCGGACGATGCAGAGTGCGCAAGGCTTCCGGCAGTGTCATCAGCCCCTGTGCCAGCTCTGGCGGTAGCAGTTCAGCAATCGCGCAAGTGGCAAGCAGGTCCAGCGCCTGGTCGGTGAGCTTGCGCAACGTCGCCTGTTTTATCCCCTCGGTCGTCGGATAAACAGGCGTTAAGGTTTCCTGTAATTCCGGGGTACTGAGATCGCCCTGAACACGGTATTCCGGGTGGATCATCTCTGCGCCGAACTTCCCGCGTTTTGCTTCACCGTAGGCCAGCACGCGACGCCCGGTCGCGAGGCTGTTTTTCATCGCCGCGTTGAAGTTGAAAAAACGCATGGTCAGAATGCCGGAACCGTCGCTTATCTGGCAGGTCATCATCCGACGCCCGCCAAAGGTAATGTTGCAGTTCAGCACTTCGCCTTCCACCGTGGCATAAATGCCCGGCAGCAGGTCGGCAATGGGGTAGAGTTGGGTGCGATCTTCGTAGCGTAGAGGCAGGTGCAGCAGTAAATCCTGCACCGTGTGCAGGCCGATTTTTGCAAGTTTGCTGGCCTGCGCCGCACCAACGCCGGTAAGGGTATTGAGGGGAACGGCATCCAACAGGCGACCTTGCATAGGCGTTATCTCGCAGCCTGCATGGTGGCCCACCAGGCGTCGTCGGCGTCCACTTCGCCATGCTCGTTGACGCGGGGATAAGGCAGACCTTTGCGTTTTGCCACGCGCGCCAGTACCGGGTAACCACCTTCAAACAGCCGACGCTGTTGTTCTTCATCCGGCAGCATGCTGTTTTCGCGCAGGTACATGCCAGCATTTTGCCGTTGGCGCTGGGCTTCGTAGAGGATAAGCGCCGAGGCGACGGAGACGTTCAGCGACTGCACCATACCGATCATCGGGATGATAATGTCCTGATCCGCCAGATCTAATGCTTCCTGGCTGATCCCGGTTTTCTCCTGCCCCATCAAAATACAGGTGGGACGGGTGTAGTCGATCTCGCGAAAATCTACGGCTTTGTCTGAGAGGTGTGTCGCCAGGATCTGCATTCCCGCCGCTTTCAGTTGGGAAACGGCGTCACCGATGGTCGGGTGCGTTTTCACTTCCACCCAACTGTTGCTGCCCGCAGCGGATGACAGCATGGTATGCATGCGACGACTCGGCCAGACGGCGTGAACTTCATGTACGCCGACGGCGTCTGCGGTGCGGATAATCGCGGAGACGTTATGCGGTTTGTGGACCTGCTCCATGCATACGGTCAGGTCCGGCTGACGTCTGGCTAGCATCTCGCGGATTCGCGCATAACGTTGTGCATTCATATACACTTCATCCTTCAAATTGCCTCAGCGTTAGCTGCACTCTCTCGCCCCAGTTACGTACTTCTGTTCGCTCCTGGGGTTTCATTCGCTTGCTGCCTCGATGCAATTCGAATGCTTTGGTGTAGGACATACTAGTTTCGGTTACGAGTGACTTTAATCACATCCGGCATGACGCGGATTTTGCGCATGATGTTCGCCAGGTGGACGCGATCGCGAGACGTCAGACGGATAAAGGCGCTGTAAACGCGGCCGTCTTTTTCTTCCGTGTTCAGGCTTTGAATATTGGAAGACGCGGTGTTGATTGCCGCGGTCAGATTCGCCAGTGCGCCCTGATGGTTGAACATATCTACCTTGATTTCGGTGATAAATTCCTGCGCGGTGTCCTTGTCCCACTCAACGGCCATAAACTTCTCTGGCTCTTTCTGGTAGCCACGGATGTTACGGCAAGATTCATGGTGGATAACCAGCCCTTTGCCGGGGCTAACATGCGCTACAATCGGGTCGCCGGGAATCGGACGACAGCACTTCGCGAAGGTGATCAGCACACCATCCGCACCTTTGATCGGCAAATGTCCGCCACTGGCACTGACACTCGCGGCGGTACCGGTGCTTTGCGCTGTCGCCGTCGCTTCGCCCTGCTGCAGGTTCTTCGCCACTACCACGCTCATGGCGTTGCCGAGGCCGATTTCCGCCAGCAGATCGTCAAGCGAGGCGAGCTTCATGCGGTCCAGTTCGCGCTGAATATGTTCTTGCGGAATTTCCGCCAGCTTACGGCTTCCACCCAGTGCGTGGTTGAGCAGACGGCGGCCAAGGCTCACCGAATCATCACGCTTGAGGTTTTTCAGCAACTGGCGAATTTTGGCGCGCGCTTTTGAGCTCACGACAAAGTTAAGCCATGCCGCGTTCGGACGAGCGCCCGGCGCGGTAATGATTTCTACGGTTTGCCCGCTCGAAAGCGACTGCGACAGAGGATATGGCTGCCTGTCGACGCGTGCGCCCACACAGGCGTGGCCGATGTCGGTGTGAACCGCATAGGCGAAGTCGACCGGGGTCGCGCCTGCTGGCAGTTCCACGATGCGGCCTTCCGGGGTGAAAACATAAATCTCATCCGGGAAGAGATCAGATTTAACGCTCTCAATAAATTCAAACGAGCTGCCTGCGCTCTGTTGCAGTTCGAGCAGGCTTTGCATCCAGCGCTGGGCGCGGATTTGTGCGGTGGTGCTGGTTTCGCCGTGCTCTTTATAGGCCCAGTGTGCTGCAACCCCCATTTCCGCCATCTGGTCCATGTCTTCGGTGCGAATTTGCACTTCAACCGGGACGCCGTGAGGACCGATCATCGAGGTGTGCAGAGACTGATAGCCGTTCGCTTTTGGAATGGCGATATAGTCTTTAACGCGACCCGGACGCGGTTTGTAGAGGCTGTGCATCTGGCCCAGCACGCGATAGCAGGTGTCGGAATCATGGACGATAACGCGGAAGGCGTAGATATCCATAATCGAGTGAAAACGCTGCTCTTTGAGCACCATCTTGCAGTAGATGGAGTACAGGTGTTTTTCGCGACCGCTGACGCGACACGGAATTCCCGCTTCCTGCAGACGCCCTTCGATTTCAGAAAGGATCTTCTGAATCATCTCTTTACGGTTACCGCGCGCAGCTTTTACCACTTCTTTGATGACGCGATAACGGTTCGGATACAACGCTTCAAAGCCCAGCTCTTCAAGCTCGGTTTTGATGTGATGAATACCTAAACGGTGCGCCAGCGGGCTGTAAATTTCGAGAGTTTCACGGGCGATGCGGCGACGTTTGTCCGGGCGAAGTGAGCCCAGCGTGCGCATGTTGTGGGTACGGTCGGCAAGTTTGATGAGGATGACGCGGATATCCTGCACCATCGCCATAATCATCTTGCGAAAGTTTTCGGCCTGCGCCTCTTTCTTATCGCGGAACTTGAGCTTATCAAGCTTTGACACCCCTTCTACCAGTTCGGCAACGCTTTTGCCAAATAGCTGTTCCATGTCCTGGTAGGTTGCGGGGGTATCTTCAATCACGTCATGCAGCAGCGCGGCCATCAGCGTTTCGTAGTCGAGTTTCATCTCGGCCAGGATACAGGCTACGGCAACCGGGTGCGTGATATAGGGTTCACCACTTGAACGTGTCTGGCCCTCGTGAGCGTCACGTGCAACGAGATACGCCTGCCGAAGACGCTTGATCTGGTCTTCCGGCAGGTAGTTTTGAATCAGTTGATTCAGACTTTCAAACAGATACAAGGGCGACCCGCTTATTGATTAACGACGACCTTCAGCAATAGCGGTAACGGCTTGTAATTCAGCGGCTTCCTGCTCTTGCTGTTCCTGGCGTTCACGAACGTCGAGGATCTGGTTGTTGATCAGACCTTCTTCGATTTCGCGCAGCGCGATTACAGTGGTTTTATCGTTTTCTTCCGGTACCAGCGGATCCTTTCCGCCTACCTGCATCTGACGAGCGCGACGCGCGGCGACCAGTACCAGGTCAAAACGGTTACCAATTTTCTCTACAGCGTCCTGAACAGTTACGCGTGCCATATTTAAAATGCTCCACAGATGGTGATGGACTGGGCATGATACTGAATGTGAGTTCAGTCTGCCAACAGTTTGCTGATTAAAGCGTCATGTCGCTGCATCTGGCGGCCCATACGCAGACGTTCGGCGCGAATGATGGTTTTGAGGTCGCCCAGGGCGGTATCGAAATCATCGTTCACAATAAGGTAATCATATTCTGCGTAATGGCTCATTTCCGCAACTGCTTGCGCCATGCGCTTTGCGATAACATCTTCGCTGTCCTGACCGCGACCACGCAGACGTCTGTCCAGCTCGATTTTCGACGGCGGCAAAATAAAGATGCTGCGCGCCTGCGGCATTCTCATGCGGATTTGCTGTGCGCCCTGCCAGTCAATATCCAGGAATACATCTACGCCGGTTTTAAGAACCTGCTCAATCGTAGCGCGCGATGTGCCGTAATAATTGCCAAATACCTCGGCGTGCTCAAGGAAGGCGTCATCATCAATCATCGCTTTAAATTCGGCATGATTAACGAAGAAATAGTGTTCACCGTGCACTTCACCCGGACGCGGCGCGCGCGTGGTGTGTGAAACAGAAACCTGGGTGTCATACAACGGTTGGGTTTTTAATAAAGCCTGAATGAGGCTTGATTTACCCGCGCCACTGGGGGCGGAAACAATATAAAGCGTGCCTTGAGCCATGAGAGTCTTTTGTATGTGAATTGCGAAAGGAAACTTACATACGTGCCTATTATACACAACGGCGCAACGTGACGTAGCCCTCGTCACACTTTTTACTGTGGATAATGGTGTTTTGCGCGCCTTTTCCCTGATTTGCCACCCTTTTTCTGCAAACGGTGAAAAACGCCGGAACCCACCTCGCAAACTCTGTTTTAGTGCCTCGAAAACCTATTTCCGTCGCGATATACCCGCTGCATTCAGCTAAGGAGACGGCGAAATGTGGATAAGGATATTTATGATGATCGGCACGGTGGTCTGGAGCGTATGCAGCAACGCGGCCTGCCCGGTGTGGACGCCAGCGCGAGCAGAACAAGAGATTGCACAACTGGAAAAACAGATTGCGCAGTGGAATGAGGATTACTGGCTGCAGGGCGCGAGCGCCGTGAGCGACGATGTTTACGACAATCTCAATGCCCAGCTTGCGAACTGGCGGCGCTGTTTTGGGCAGGAGACGGTCGGTGATGCGCCAGCCGTAGCGGGCGGTACGGTAAGGCACCCGATTGCCCATACGGGGGTTGATAAACTGCGTAATAAAGACGCGCTGCGTAAATGGATGGCGGGTAAAGCAGCTCTTTGGGCACAGCCGAAAGTGGACGGCGTGGCGGTCACACTGGTCTATCGCCACGGCAAACTGGAGCGGGTCATCAGCCGGGGGAATGGACTGGCAGGCGAAGACTGGACGGAGAATGCCCACCGTATTCCCGCACTGCCGCAAACTGTTACCGGCGCACTGGCAAACAGCGTCTTACAAGGCGAGCTGTTTTTAAAGCGCGATGGCCATATTCAAAAACAGATGGGTGGCATGAACGCCCGGGCCAAAGTGGCGGGCGCCATGATGAGACGAGGCGGGTCGGATGTGTTAAGCGACATTGCCGTCTTTATCTGGAGCTGGCCGGACGGGCCGCAAGCGTTAGCGCATCGCCTGCAATTATTAACGCAGGCCGGGTTTGACTGGGTGGAACGCTACAGTGTGCCCGTCACCAATATCAATGAGGTGGAGGTCCTTCGCGAACGCTGGTTCACTACCGCGCTGCCCTTTGTGACCGATGGCGTGGTGGTACGAAGTGCTCAAGAGCCGCAAGGAAAACAGTGGCTCCCTGGGCAGGGTGTCTGGGTCGCGGCATGGAAATATCCGCCAGTTGAACAGGTCGCCGAGGTGAAAAATATCCGCTTTACCGTCGGGCGTACCGGGAAAATTGCTGTCGTTGCTCATCTGGAGCCGGTACAACTGGACGATAAACGTGTGCAGCGGGTCAATGTTGGTTCCGTGCGGCGTTGGCAGGAGCTGGATATTGCGCCTGGCGACCGGGTAGTGGTGAGCCTTGCAGGACAAGGGATCCCACGTATTGATGATGTGGTCTGGCGCGGGCAGGTTCGCGTTAAACCGCAGCCGCCTGCCCCGGTTTTCACGCCGCTCACCTGTTTTTATGCCTCGCCAGAATGTCAGGATCAATTTCTGGCCCGGCTGACGTGGCTGAGTTCAAAGCAGGCGCTGGATATTGAGGGGCTGGGGGAGGCGGGTTGGCGTGCGTTGCATCAGGCGCATCGGTTTGAACATCTCTTTTCCTGGCTGGCGTTAACCGAAACGCAGCTACAGGAAACAGCCGGGATAACACCTGCTCGCGGACGGCAGCTTTGGCATCGCTTCGAACTTGCCCGGGAGCGGCCCTTTGTGCGCTGGGTTTATGCCCTTGGTCTGCCGTTAACGACGTCGGCAATTCAGGCTGCCGGGGATACCCACTGGCAGCAGATGCAGGACCGAAGCGACCAGGCGTGGCAGCGCCTGCCGGGCATCGGTGCCCGGAAAGCCCGCCAGGTCATGACTTTTATTCAGGAGCCAGTGGTTAAGACGCTGGTGGCCTGGCTGGGTGAGCACGGAATTGCTGGCTTTTAGCGCCGTCACTTTTGCAGCAGCGATGAGATCTTTCGCTATGACGGCCATATTTTGCTTTGCGATGTTCCCACGTGTTTATCTCAAGGGCATGATCCCGTGGGGCCTGGCGCGATTGTGCCCTGGATAATGGCGTATTTTTTGTGCATTTCCGAACCCCTGGCAAGCGTCACATTTTTCAGGGTGGTCACAATCGGATTGCTGTCGCTGTCTCCCTGAAATGTCAGCGTACCTGCCGTAAGCACTTTCACATGATCAAACGTGATATCGCGAAAGATGGGGAGCAGATGCCCTTCTTTAGGTTCGTAGCGCGTGTCCAGAACAATCGGGTTTTTCACGTTTTCCATGCAGATATTGCGATAGGTGACTCCGGTGACCAGACCACCGCGCGAGCGGTCGCTTTTAATGCGCAGCCCGTTGGTTGTGCCGTTCAGGGTGAGCTGGTTGACGTCCACATCACTCACACCTTTATTGACTTCGCTACCAATGGACATGCCGTGCCCGGAGCCAAAGTGGTTATCCACAATGGAGATATGGGATGCGCTGGTATTCCCGGCCTTAATGGCGACATTATCGTCCCCGGTGCCGATCACACTGTGGGTGAGCGTCACGTTCGTCGAGCCCATAGGATCAAAACCATCCGTATTGCGCGCGAAAGCGGGGGTGTCGATAGTGATCCCCCACAGGGTCAGCCCGTTGCTGCGGTTGCCCACTATGTGGAAATTCGGCGCGTTTTTAAGGGTTATCTGGTACAGCGTGATATCTGAGGAGTTATCAATCTGGATTAAGCGAGGCGCATTCTGTTTGCTGTCGCTTTTTTGCGCCTCTTTTGCCAGTTGCCACCATGTCTGGTTTCGCCCAGCCATGACCGTGCCACCCTGACCATCAATTGTCCCCTGTCCATAAATCCCGCTGCCGACCGCGTCCCTAATCCAGATAAACGGTTTACAGCCCTTCCCTGAATCATCCAGCGTGCCACAGGTCTGTTTGCCTGTGTCGAAGCGGGCCGGGTTGGCGACAGCCCTCAGCGTTGCTCCTTTATCAATCGCAAGGCTAACGCCCGATGGCAGGCTGAGTGGGCCACTGTAGAAGGTATCCGTGTTTTCTGCTGCGGCCAGATGCACTGTTTTTCCGCGAGCGCAGGTATTGAGCGCCGTCTGGATTGCCTGCGTTGCATCGTCTGTTCCGCTGGCATAAAGGGTCTGACAAGGCGACGGTGTGACGGGTTGGGTGACGGTGCGCGTATCTCCTGCCTGTGCCCCTGCGGCACAGAGCATCAGTATGGCCGTTAGCGTACGAACATGAATCGGTCGCGAGGGTGAAGACATAAAAAGTCCGGACAGGTGGAAACCTGAAAATCACAATACCGGGGGCGGTACGGACCTGTAAAGCGATGGCCGGGAGCGGAGGGCAGAAAATAAAAAAGCCCGCAGCGTTGCGGGCTTTCAGGGCGCGGGCTCGGGATTATTCGATGTTCTGGATCTGCTCACGCATCTGCTCAATCAACACTTTCAGCTCAATGGCTGAATTGGTGACATCGGCATTGATAGATTTAGACGCCAGGGTGTTCGACTCACGGTTGAACTCCTGCATCATAAAGTCGAGACGGCGGCCCACAGCCTCTTTCTTCTTGAGGATGTTGTAGGTTTCTTTAACGTGCGCTTCCAGACGGTCAAGCTCTTCGGCAACGTCGATACGTTGTGCCATCAGCACCAGCTCTTGTTCCAGTCGGTTATTTTCCAACTGGACCTGCGCTTCTTCCAGTTTTGCTACCAGGCGGTCGCGCTGCCATTGCAGGATTTCCGGCATCTGTGCACGCACGTTTTTCACTTCAGTGCTGACGCCTTCCAGACGCTGCTCAATTAAGGCTTTCAGCGCCTGGCCTTCGGTTTCGCGGGCGATGATAAAATCGTCCAGCGCGCCATCAAGGGCAGACAGAATTTCAGCGGCAATGGCGTCCAGATCCTGTTCCTGAGCGGCCATAACGCCCGGCCAACGCAGAATATCCACCGGGTTGATTTCGCCTTCATCGCTCTGCATTTTGACCCAGTTGGCGGCGTTCACCAGCTGTTTTGCCAGTTTCTCGTTGAGAATCAGTTCGCTTTGGGCGCTGGCGTCAGGTTCAAAACGCAGATTACATTCGATTTTCCCGCGAGTCAGACGCGTACGGATGCGCTCGCGAACCACAGGTTCCAGGCTACGAAATTGTTCCGGCAGACGGAAGTAAGTTTCAAGATAACGCTGGTTTACCGAGCGCAGTTCCCATGAGGCAGAGCCCCAGCTACCCTTGATTTCACGCCGGGCGTAGGCGGTCATACTGCGGATCATAGACGTTCCCGTTTTTTAAGGAGAGATGCGGGGATTATAGCTTTCATGGGCTTATCAGGATAGGAATAACCTTGGTAAGCCAGTATAATGCGCAGCCACATTCGTAACAGCCGGAGAAATCATCATGCGTCCATCAGGCCGTAGCACCAACGAGGTGCGTCCCGTCACCCTGACCCGTAATTACACAAAACACGCAGAAGGCTCCGTGCTGGTTGAATTTGGTGATACCAAAGTGCTGTGCACCGCCACCCTTGAAGAGGGTGTGCCGCGTTTCCTCAAAGGCCAGGGCCAGGGCTGGATCACCGCCGAATATGGCATGCTGCCGCGTTCCACCCACACCCGTAACGCGCGCGAAGCGGCGAAGGGCAAACAGGGCGGGCGCACCATGGAAATTCAGCGTCTTATCGCCCGTGCGCTGCGTGCGGCGGTAGACTTAACGGCGCTGGGTGAATACACCATTACCCTGGACTGCGACGTGATTCAGGCCGATGGCGGTACCCGTACTGCCTCCATCACCGGAGCATGCGTTGCGCTGGCCGATGCGCTGAACGCGTTGGTAAGCGCAGGCAAACTGAAAGCGAACCCGATGAAAGGGCTGGTGGCGGCGGTTTCAGTCGGCATCGTCAATGGCGAAGCGGTTTGCGATCTGGAATACGTGGAAGACTCCGCAGCGGAAACCGATATGAACGTAGTGATGACCGAAGATGGGCGCATCATTGAAGTTCAGGGCACCGCCGAGGGCGAACCGTTCACCCACGAAGAACTCCTGACCTTGCTGGCGTTGGCCCGAGGGGGAATCGAATCGATTATTGCGACGCAGAAAGCGGCGTTGGCAAACTAGTTTTTAAGGCGACTGAGAAGTCGCCTTTTTTTTGTCCATAGAAAAGTGAAACCCTTTCCCAGCCGGCGTTATCGGCGAAGACCGTTTGAACGCGGACAGCGCGGAAAATCCGGAACGTACACGAAGTACGTGAGGATTTGAGCACTGCCCAGGTTAAAACTGGCAAGTAAGATAGCCTGATGGGGACAGGTTCTTAGATGAGGAGCGAATCCATGAAACAGTATCAGCGTGAGTTTATTGAGTTTGCGCTTAACAAACAGGTACTCAAGTTTGGCGAGTTCACCCTGAAATCCGGGCGTAAGAGCCCCTATTTCTTTAACGCCGGCCTGTTTAATACCGGGCGTGATCTGGCGTTGCTGGGCCGTTTTTATGCCGCCGCGCTGGTGGATTCGAAAATTGATTTCGACCTGTTGTTTGGCCCGGCCTACAAAGGTATCCCTATCGCGACCACCACAGCAGTCGCGCTGGCTGAGCATCACGAGCGTGACGTGCCGTATTGCTTTAACCGCAAAGAGGCCAAAGACCACGGTGAAGGTGGCACGCTGGTCGGCAGCGCATTGCAGGGCCGCGTCATGCTGGTGGATGATGTGATCACTGCCGGTACTGCAATTCGCGAATCCATGGAGATAATCCAGGCGAACGGCGCGACGCTGGCAGGCGTGCTGATCTCCCTTGATCGTCAGGAGCGTGGACGCGCGGATATTTCCGCGATCCAGGAAGTGGAGCGCGACTACGGCTGCAAAGTGATTTCAATTATCACCCTGAAAGAGCTGATTGCTTATCTGGAAGAGAAGCCGGAAATGGCTGACCATCTGGCCGCGGTGAAGGCATATCGGGAAGAGTACGGGATTTAATAGTATTCCCGGCGTACCTGGGATAGATCGAAAGAGTTGCCCGGATAAGGCGGTTAACCGCCATCCGGGATAACTTATCGTTTATTGCAACTGTGCAGCCAGCAAGGGCCAGCGTGCTTCAAACTCATCGGTCGGACTGTATTTGAACTCGCTACGCACATAGCGCGACAACATCCCCTCACAAAACGACAGCAACTGACTTGCCAGCAGCGTTTCGTCAGTGACGTAGCCTTCGCCTTCACGCATCTTCTTTTCGCGCAGCACCTGGCGAATCTGGGATTCGATACGCTCGAAAAGCTGATTGATACGCCCCTGTAAGCGATCCTGTTCAAACATCAGCGCATGACCGGTAAGAATGCGGGTCAGCCCTGGATTACGCTCACCAAACCCCAGAATCAGTTGCACAATCAGACGCAGGCGCGCTGTGGTGTCCTTTTCATCTTTCATGATCAGGTTGATACGGGTAATCAGGCTATCTTCGATAAACTCAATGAGGCTATCGAACATGCGTGTCTTGCTAGGGAAATGACGGTACAAAGCGGCCTCGGAGACGCCAACAGACGCCGCCAGTTTTGCCGTCGTGATGCGTTGACTTCCATCGCTGGATTCAAGCATCAGTGCCAGAGACTGAAGTATTTCTTCGCGACGATTCCTTTTCGCGGTTTGTTTTTCTGCCATGTTGCAAAATACCCCTGAAATAAGCGCTTATCAGGCGAACATCCACGCGGCGGCCGCAAACCGGTGTTTGCGGAAATGTTATGGCGTTATTTCGCCGCAGGATGCGTTAAATGGGCTGCTTATTTACGCCCGGAGTGACCGAAGCCACCTTCACCACGATCTGTGGCGTCAAACTCTTCAACCAAATTAAATTCAGCCTGAACGACCGGGACAAACACCATTTGCGCGATGCGCTCACCGGGTTCAATGGTAAAGCTGTCCTGACCACGGTTCCAGACGGATACCATCAGTTGCCCCTGATAGTCAGAGTCAATGAGCCCTACCAGGTTACCCAGCACAATACCATGCTTATGGCCAAGGCCAGAGCGCGGCAGAATCACTGCGGCAAGCGACGGATCGGCAATATGAATCGCCAGACCGGTCGGCAGCAGGGTGGTCGCGCCCGGTGCCAGCTCTACGGCGTCGTCGAGACAGGCACGCAGATCAAGGCCGGCAGAACCGGCGGTGGCGTAGGTCGGCAGTGGGAATTGCTTGCCTACACGCGGGTCCAGAATCTTAACGTCGATTTTTTTCATCATAACGGGTAACGATCTCGTCCAGTAATAAGTGGCCTAACTGTTCCTTGCTCTTTAGCGGTAAATGTTTATCGCCATCCTGCCAGAAAAGATGCAAAGCGTTATTGTCGCTATTAAAGCCTTGATTTGATTGCGAAACGTCGTTAGCGCAGATCAGGTCGAGGTTTTTGCGGGCACGTTTTTGCCGGGCATATTCTTCCACATTATTTGTTTCGGCGGCAAACCCAACGACATAGGGGCGATGCTCGGTCAATGCGGCGACACCGGCGACGATATCCGGGTTTTTGACCATTTTTATTGTTAATTCATCGCCTTGCTTTTTGATTTTTTCGTCGGCAATGGCGGCGGCGCGATAATCCGCGACGGCGGCACAGCCAATAAAAATGTGCTGCTGCTGAGCAAGACCCTGTACTGCGGCCTCCATCTCCAGAGCGGTAGTCACGTCAATCCGTTTGACCCATGCTGGCGTTGCCAACGACACCGGGCCTGCCACCAGCGTCACGTTAGCGCCACGACGGGCAGCCGCCGCAGCGATGGCAAAGCCCATCTTGCCGGAGCTGTGGTTTGTAATATAACGCACCGGATCCAGCGGCTCGCGGGTCGGACCGGCGGTAATCATGATGTTCAGATGTTGCAGATCGTTGACAGGCGAGAAATGCGCGGCGGCGAGATCAACGATGGTTAGCGGATCCAGCATCCGGCCCGGCCCAATGTCGCCGCAGGCCTGGCTGCCGCTATCCGGGCCCCACAATAACAGGCCGCGCGAGGCCAGCACCTCTAAATTATGCTGAGTGGCGGCGGCGCGGTACATCTGCTGGTTCATGGCAGGCACAACCGCAACCGGAGAAGGCGTGGCAAGGCAGATTGTTGACACCAGGTCATTGGCCATACCGGCGGCGACGCGCGCGATTAAATCGGCGGTGGCGGGGGCGAGAATGACCAGGTCGGCCCATTTGCCAAGCTCAATATGGCCCATTGCGGCTTCGGCGGCCGGGTCGAGCAGACTGTCGGAAACCGGGTAGCCGGAAACCGCCTGCAGGCTCAGCGGCGTAATAAAGGCTTTCGCTGCTTCGGTCATCGCAACGCGCACATCGGCGCCGCGATCGCGCAGACGACGCACCAGTTCAGGCGCTTTGTAAGCCGCGATGCCGCCGCTTATGCCGAGAACGATTTTTTTACCCGCCAGACTCATCATGACTCTTTCCTGTTGGATTTCACCAGAAGGCGGGCATTTTATCACAATCCTGGTGCTGTCGTGCTTTTGCCCGTCGTGCTCTTTGCGAGGTATTACGCAAGTGTGGCGATCCCGTGTCGATGGCCCTTTTCGCTTGTGGCAGCATGGTGCGTAAAAGGGAGGATTCGACATGGATATAGTTTATTTACCCCCATTGCCCAGAGAAAAAATGATGAGTGCGGGCATTGAGTCGCTGACGGATGTCGAGCTACTGGCGCTGTTTTTACGCACTGGCACACAGGGGAAATCAGTGATGACGCTTTCCCGTGATTTGCTGCAGCACTTCGGCTCACTCTATGGGCTGCTCTCGGCGGACTATAAAGATTTTGCCAACGTTAATGGCATTGGGGTGGCGAAATACGCGCAATTAAAAGGCATTGCCGAGCTGGCGCGGCGCTACTACAGCGTTCGGCTACTGGAAGAAACATCATTGTTAAGCCCGGAGCTGACCCGGGAATTTCTGCAAAGCCAGTTGACGGGCGAAGAGCGCGAGATCTTCATGGCGATCTTTCTCGACAACCAAAATCGGGTGTTGAAGCATTGCCGTCTTTTTTCCGGCACCATTAATCAGGTGGAAGTGCATCCGCGCGAAATTGTCCGCGAGGCGATTAAAGTGAATGCCGCCGCCGTGATCCTTGCGCATAATCATCCTTCGGGTAGCGCTGAACCCAGTAAAGCGGATAGAATCATCACCGAAAGGGTGGTGAAGTGCTGTCAGTTTATGGATATTCGTGTGCTCGATCATCTGGTGATTGGCCGTGGAGAGTACGTTTCGTTCGCAGAACGGGGCTGGATTTAGACCTCTTTGGGCGATCCATCGGGATCTTTGTCTGTTCGGGACTTGAGCACATCGCCGACTCAGCGTATACTACGCCACCTTTGAGAATCTCGGGTTTGGCAATTGGGCCTGGCTACACGAGTTCGCTTAGAACCGTCAGACCAGGCTGTGAAAGCCTGACGAGGCGCCAATACCCCATACGAAGCTCGAGCTAATTTGATTTTTG
>OKPX01000198.1_pt1 | contig 34901 bp, 29 predicted proteins | sample 1613911 | NCBI WGS metagenome assembly OKPX01 (sample SAMN04436892, study PRJEB24849) | human gut metagenome | biome: human gut; feature: NICU; material: stool | host: Homo sapiens | place: USA: Saint Louis, MO | collected 2012-02-03 | reverse complement strand
ATATTTTTGATTACATCGAAATGTTTTATAACAGTAAGCGTCGGCATGGTTCGAGTGATCAGATGCCACCGACGGAATATGAAAATCAATATTATCGACGGCTCAGAAGTGTCTAGATTATCCGTGGCGATTCATCCCTTGAGGGCTATAGCGTTCAGTCGACGACTATTACTCACCCGCTTGCAGACAACCCGGCGTACAACATGGACATGTCAGAGATCGGCATCAAAGTCCATTCTCCAACCTCTTTCTCCCTGCTTTGCAACCATGTAGAAATCGTCCGCATGGATGGATTGACATCAAATATAGTTGCTGCTGGCTGGGGTGCTGGCTTGGCGAATAATACCAACACTGCATATATAATGTATTTGGTAATGGCAAAACGCAATCGGACTTACGGTATGCGCCCCTTAAAAATCGTTACCGTAGGGGATTCGACGGCGGACAAAAATAACCCATTCTCCTGGGTTAATCATATGGCTCGGGTAATGTCCGGTGTTGGTGGTGTGCAATTCAAAACTATTCTGAACCAGGCCGTAGCAGGTCAAACCTCAGTGCAGCAAGCCGCTATTTTTAACGCAACCAATTTCCAGGCGCTTGGCGGGTTTGACTACGCACTGATCGACGTTGGCATCAATGATATCGGCGGTAATGTAGCCGTCTCGGATTTTATTGCTGCCATTGTGTCGATGATTAATACGTGCACTTACTACAACATTACGCCGATAATTGGCCTTTCTGCGCTTTTTTACAATCAGTCTGCAGCTACGCCTTACGGGCAGACAGGCCAGAATACGGCAAATGCAGATCACGGGGCACCTTACTGGCTACAACTCCAGCGTAAACTGGCAGAACTTGGCGTTCAGGTAGCGTTATTGCCGTTGCAAGACATGGGAGCAATTGTACCAAGCCTGTTAAGTAATTCCGCGCTTGATCCTGTTGTGCAGGATCATGTTCACCAGTCTGCATGGGGTGCAGAATTAAAAGGAAGGGGATGGGCAAAAGCTTTTGCCGGATATTTGGTTGCAAGAACAAGAAAAGGAATAGCATCTCGACAAATTAAAGCAACATGGATTCCAGCCGCAATATCTGCAACTTATGGGCTGGCAGCAAAGGCTTCGTTTTCCATTAATGCAAACGAGTTTGCCATGAGCGGATTAATGGACACTCCGGCATCGGTACCTAACGGAACAGCTTTGTTGCAATTGCCGCCGGCATATGCGCCGATAGCACAGATATATGTGCCTGTGATTTGCCTAGACGTAAACTCTGCCGCCCTTAGCTCAACTGCCACCATCAGGGTTGATACATCGGGGCTGGTCGTAGCGCTCACTGTACCAGCAGCCTCTCGTTATATCTGTTTCGGTAACGTTCACTACTCATTACCAGACTAATCCTCGTGGCAAGGATGCCGCCCTACCATTTTTGCAGCCAAAAAGATCGAGAAAACGCACATCAAACCCTGTATATTTGTTGCCACTTTATGGTTGGCATCGCTGGATGTGATGTTGTTTTCTATATTTTTGGCGAAATATCATGCAATTAACAAGCAAAGAACGTATAGCAGGACCTGATATATTACGCGGATTTGCCGCAATATCAGTAATAATTGTACACCTGATAGCTCAATCTGGAATTGATTTTGGGCCCGTGGTGTCGCAAATTGGCAGCAGGTTCACTGCCAGCGTTACTCTGTTTTTCACAATCAGCGCATTCTCAATTGCGTATACGTATAATGACGAGTTTATAAATAAAGCCGATTTCAAGGCATTTTTTATTAAACGTTTTTTCAGGCTTGCACCATTGTTCTACTTCGCGATGCTGATTGAAGGCATGATAATATTTAAAGCATTTGACCACCTCCCTTCATTATTTGAATTGTTAATGTCAGGAACGTTTTTATTTAACCTGGTTCCTAAAATGCAGGACGGTATCGTTTGGGCTGGATGGTCTTTGAGTATTGAGTGGATATTTTATCTGCTTTACCCGGCAATTTTTGTACTCAGTAACCATAAGAAACTGGTCGGCGCTCTGTGGCTGGTATCAATATTCGTATCGTCTAATATTGCAGTAGTACCAGGTGCGACTGGTGTTGAAGTCTACATGAACATTCTTAACCACATGGTTTTCTTTATCTCTGGTATCGCAGTATACCTGTGGCTCCCTGAGTTGAGGAAGGCCAAAGAATTGCTCGGCAACAATGCTGGGAAGGTAAGTGGTATTGCACTTATCGTACTGTTCATATTCCTTATTTATTATTTCAGCTTCAAAGACTACCCGATTAACCTGTACCTGTTCTATTCACTAATCTGGATTGGCATGATTTCATTTTCAATCATTGGCATGCCTGCTCTTATAAACACAAAATTCACCAGATTCTTAGGTAAAGCAAGCTACAGTATTTATCTAATGCACAGCATCGTTCTCTATACTCTGGAGAAATTGGGTGTGTTTGCATATATAAATGAAATGGGGATGAGACCAGCAATTAAGTTCATTATTGCTGCATTTGTGGCTTGTGGTTTAACAGTGATCGTTTCACGCATAACTTACAAATATATTGAAATGCCTGGTATGAATTTTGGTAAATGGATTATAAACCGCAAGATTAAAAAAGAGCAGGTATCTGAGCCTGCTGCTTAAAACAAAAGGCCGCATTCAGCGGCCTTTTCTCTACTCATCCCTGAAATAAACCTTACCCCCTTCGTAGGTATATTTTATTTTTTTCAGCGCAGGATTCGCTGTAAAAACCGGATCACCTTCTTTCATTATATCGCTGCGAACGCATTTGTTTTCTTTGCTGATGCATCCCAGTCATTAACGTCAGGCGATGATCCAGTTCTCATGCTGGCAATAAACACCACGAAAGCCATCGCGGCGACGGCTGTCAGCGCCGTTCTGTAATTCTTATTCATGCAGATTCACTATCTGAAAAATGATGGCGCGTATGCTGAAGTGCGCATTCATAATTGTAAAGCGCAAACCATTACATTTTCCAAAATCGATAGCTTGAAACGTTCATTTATATCTGATTGTACTGTTTTTGTATACAGTATTTTCAGGAGGTGCCTATGCCCCGCCGAAACGATGTTTTTGTTGCGTTCCGTGAAGCATTATAACTCAACCCAAAGGGCTACATGTGCCTGCACACACACGATTTCATTCGGGTGCTACGGCAGTACAACCACCACTTCACCGAGCAGGATGCCAACAGGTGGATCGAGCTGAACCAGCCCAGTTTCGTCGATAAAACGCCCGATTTCAGTGAAAACCGCCTGTGGCTTCTGAGAAACATGGGGATTGTCCGCTAATGCCAACAATCGATGCGATTTGCGGCGTAAACGCCACTACAGGATTAATGCTTACTGCAACCGGCTATGCCGTCGTTGAGGCCAATCCTGGAAAACTTGAGCAGGGTTGTACTGTCGTTCTTTCGCTGTACGGGCGCCAGTAGTTTGCGAAACTGATGGGCCAGTCGTTCATTATGGAAGATGGCGAGGCGATCGAGGGAGAGTCGTTAGAGGATGTGAGTGTTGTTGGCAGGGTGAGGTATTTCGTTAACCGTGCCGATGAAGACGACAGCCCGGTGATGTGATTGGTTGTGCCATGAATGTGACATACACCAGAAATTACTGCACATCATCTTTCTTTATGTGCCATCAGCATTGGCTTTGTGAATGCGGTCAATACTTTTTAAAACATACAGTTACATACGGTGCTTCTGATTCGTAATGCGAAGGTCGTAGGTTCGACTCCTATTATCGGCACCATTTCAAACTCTCCCCAGGTTTCCTGAAACCAGTTCAAAGTCCGTATACTGCAGTTTGCAGCCCGTTTCTTATTTCCTGTTATCAACTGGACTCACGTTCAAATATAGAGATCTGAACGATATCGTAACAAAGCACTATTCGGGAGCGTTGCCTGCGAAATAAGAAGTGATGCTTTTATCGACACTGTTATGTTCACCTTAATAGAAGTTATTAAATGTTATTAAACGAGGTAATCCCTATGGGGTTCTTCCGCTAAGCAAACTATCAGTGCTCAGATCCCTGTCGAGTTGACCGCTGCTGTCGAAAACCTGGCGATAGAGCTGGATAGTTCAAAAAGATGGATCATAGAGGAAGCGTTGCTCTCCATGCTGGCAGAAAGAGAGCGGGGGCATCAAAGTGTACTGGCGGGTCTTGCTGATGTAGATGCGGGGCGAGTGGTGAGTCATTCGGATATGGCGGATTTCGCGAACCGTTTAAAGAAAGCCTGAGAAATGGAAATTTACTGGACGCTTGTATCGCCTCGAATTCAACAGACACCTCAGAGCCATTTAACGATGGCTTAAAGAGAGATGCCCATGAGCGGGCCTTTAATTACCAGGCCATTATCGATATGAGCGAGGTCCGCAATCTCAGCCCGGAAATGTCAGCAGCAACTCCCTTAATAATGATTCAAGCTGCTCCCGTTTAGCCTGGGAGAGGTTAGCCAGTATCGCGTTTTGCGTTTCAGTGTGGACGAGAAGCGCTTGTTCGATACGTTCTCGCCCATAAGCTGTCAGGCTGACCAGTGTGCTGCGTTTGTCATCGGGATCATGAATTCGCTCAATCAGTCCTTGCTCTTCAAGATGGTTAAGGCGATTCGTCATCGCCCCGGACGTGACCAGCAGCGATTTATAGAGCTGTGTTGGAGAAAGACAATAAGGCGCGCCGGCTCGGCGTAAAGTGGCAAGGACGTCAAATTCCCCGTCGCGAAAGCCGAACGGCTCCAGCGCCTGAGCGCGCATCTTCCCCAAATGCTTCATCACCCTCAACATTCGGCCAAAAACTTTCATTGAAGAGGCGTCCAGCTCAGGCATTGCGCTGTCCCACTGGCTGACAACGAAGTCGATATGGTCATGCATTTTCGTACCTTAAATAGGGTTATTTATCGAGTTGTGCGGTCCATCTTACACAAGGAACACATTTATCTTAATGTTAAGATAAATGCTTACGCATTTTTTGCTGGAGCAATCACATGCCTAAAAGGATTACGTTTTGAAACGCATAGCATCTTCGCCCCTTATGTTCGCATTTATCGCTTTTTTGATCGGGTTGAATCTTCGCCCCATCCTGGCTTCCATCGGACCGTTATTTCCGGTTTTGCAGCGTGAAGCAGGGCTATCCGCCACGGAATTCAGTCTGCTCACCACCTTGCCTGTCGCCATGATGGGACTGGTTGCGCTGAGTGGACCATGGCTTTTAGCCAGAACCGGTGCAGTCCGGGGTATTACAGTAGGGCTTTCCATACTGCTTTTCGCCTGTTTATTCCGGGGCTTTAGCACATCACTCACGGGGCTTATGTGTACAGCTTTAGCGGGTGGTGCGAGTATCGGCATGATCCAGGCGTTAATGCCAGCGCTGATAAAAAAAGAATACGCGCAATCGGCCAGCACGTTTATGTCTCTGTTCAGCACCGGAATTATGGCCGGTGCGGCGCTGGCTGCCGCCACGGCCGAGCCTTTGTTTACCCGGCTTGATCTAAAGCCTACGCTGGCAATAGCCGGTTTGTTAGCACTTCTTGCCCTGATATTCTGGCAGTCATGGGCCAGACACCGCCAGGTGGAAAAAACGGTGTTCGCAGAGGTGACATTATCTTCATCCAGGACATGGTTGTTATTGCTATTTTTTGGCATCGGGACAGGCGCCTATACCCTGGTACTGGCGTGGCTTCCTCCTCTCTATATCCAGGCGGGTTGGAGCGCACGGAGCAGCGGCTATATGCTGGCCTGGCTTACGTTAACCGAAGTTGTGGCAGGCTTTGCCGTTTCAGCGCTAATAACGCGCTTTCCTGACCGCCGTGTTCCGCTGCTCATCGTGCTGTTGATGTTGCTGGCAGGGTTGATGTGTCTTGTCTTTTCTCCGGGAACCACGCCAGTTGTGTCAACATTACTGCTTGGTTGCGGTATCGGCGCGCTGTTCCCGCTATCGCTCATCGTGACATTTGATCATGCACGAACGCCGGCCGAGGCAGGGAAACTGTTGTCACGAGTGCAGGGTGGTGGGTACCTGATTGCCGCGCTGATGCCATTAATCGCCGGTATGGTGCGCGACAGCGGTGCGTCACTGACAAACGCGTGGCTCATTATGAGTGCAGGCGTCATCCTGTTGATTGCGATAGCTTTACGCTTTAAGCCTGGTGTGAGCAGGTAAAAATAACGGCCTTATTCCCGCTCTGCCAGTTACCTTCGGTATTGACCTTACCTTCACTGTCAAACCAGAAGGTATCTGGCAATCAGATGGGTTTATTGGCAAACAATATGTGTATGTTCTGCGCTACCTTCGAACCATGCTGAGCGTTTTTTGTAGTACCACGCTAGTGATGAACAACGAAAAAATCACTATGCGTGGCCGTTCAGAGGTGTTTAGCGGTGTCGTCGTATATACAATCGAGTTTCTGAAACGATAATAATTAATAGCATCGCAAGACTAATTAATCCTGGGATGATGTAAATGTTTTTATCGTATCCTAGAGCGATGGTGTGCATGCCTTTCTCTATGTTCGCGCCTATAAAACCATTCTCTAAATATATTGGCTGTGTCTTTTTATTATCAATCATAAGATAATAACCAGAATACATAATATAAGGTAGGGTAAAGAGGGTCGGTTTTTCTGCTTCAACCTGAAAATAAGGATATCCATTATTAAAACCATTCGGTTTTTCAATAACAAGAGATCCTGCTGTATTGAGGGACTCATGAGTGATTGGGAATTTTATATTATTATTAACATAATCACGGTATAAAATGTTTGAACTGAATTCTGGCGGTGTGGAAAAAATTGCACCGTGAATCGGGAATGTGATTTGCAATGCAATGAGTATCGGTAAAATAAATAGCCAACTTTTTGTTTTATTCATCCATTGCAATACAGGCAGTACAGCATAAAGGGAGAGGATTGCAGTGATGCAACTCAACAACCTCCATGAGAACTGAATTAGCTGTAATACAGATATTTTTTCAGGTATCCAGTTCCATGAAAAAACAGGGCATAGCATTAATGTAAGAATACCAGCGATTAGAAGCATAGATCTTGATATGCGTTCTTTATCAGTGAATAGTGCAATAATAGATAAAACAATAATTAAAATTCCAGGGCTTAGAAATAAGCTATACCCAATCGTTCCACTTGTGTTTTTAGTCGCAAATAATACATGGGTAATTTTAACCCTGGTTTGATTTATAAATTCATAAGATTTCTGCATTTTGGTGAATGCAAAGATATCAGAGTAATGCATATGATAGAATAGTGGTAACCAGTAAAAAATGGAAATTAGCAGACTGACCAGAGCTGATTTTGCCAGGAAAATAATGTTTTCACGGGTAATTATTTTTTTTATGTTTATCAGCGAGAATATGAAAAAGAAAATTAATGCAACGATGAAACTAGGGATGTTGGCTAATAGTATTAATGTGCAGGACAAAGGAATGAGTTTTCGATCTTTGTCTCCTGTTAATAATGCATTGCATCCCCTAATAAGCAATGGCATGAACGCCATTGCGAGACATTCCCCGACAGCAAATCTTTGGAAGAAATTGCATAGGAAATAACTTGAGCTAATAAAAAGTGTTGCGCTGATATTGCCGGCTGTTGCGGATGAAAACTCCCGTTTAGCTGCATAGTATGCTGAAAATGCTGAGATTAGAATAATTGATCCCAGGGTGAATTTCATCTGTAGCGCATTATTGTCAAAGCCAAATAGAAAAAGTCTGCTTATAAAAAGCAATAAAGTACTCAGAGGGGGATAAAATGCTCCCCACGATAAGCCGTACTGATTTTCTGTCCAGTAGTCAAAAAGGGGAGGGAATTGTTGATGGTCAAGTTGTGCATTGAGAGCTTGCAGCCTTAATACATGTGGCCCCCAATCATCGCCTCCCCATAAGTTATGGTGGAACATTGGAATGAAGAGAGCCGCTAAAGTCAAACTCAGCAAAAAGAAGGACCACCGTTGAGTGGTCATTTTATCGCGCATATCTCTTCCCATCAAAGGTTGCAGTTTTACGTCCATAAAGGTCAGGTTCCACACAAATTTTGTGACTTTTGCGGTACTCTAAGGGATCTAATTATTATTTGTACATAATTTTTTCAAAGATTCATCTGCATACTCTCCATTGCAAGGAGCCGATAGTAATGAATTGATATAAATTAACCTGTCTCACTATTCTTAGACGTATTACCATGGCTTTTTTGCGTTTTGCTTGTGCTATGATCCCGCGGCGCATAATCCCCTTTACTCTTTTCGGTGATGTGAGATGAAAATTATCCTGTTTATTGTTGTGCTGATTGCTGCGTTCTTTCTGATCCCAGATCGTTGGGTTAACGATATTTTTATGCGTCATATTTCTGTTACGGGTGATGGCGAAGAGGCGATGAATAATTACGCCTTCACGCTGTTGCTTATCAAGACTGGTCTGGCTGTTGTGATCGCTGCTCTGGCGCTATGGAGCTACCGTTTATTTAAACGCTGATTAAATATTGAGTGGTAAACGTTCTGTATGCGATGAAACACTGCGGAGTGTGAACAATTTACTGTTCACCTCTTATTGACGGTTTATGGCGTATCGCCAGTTCCGCTAAGCGGGCGATATCTGGCAATGCGCAGGTTTATTCACAAGAGGCGTAAAACTCATCTTTGCTGTATCCATACCATTTCTTCGCCTGTATCCGCTAATAATGACGCCCTTTCTTCTGGCGGCCCGACGAAAACATCTACTACATTCATTCGGTATGTTTTATTGCCATCCTGTAAAACAGGCGGGCAGTTGATTTTTTCGGCAAAAAACAGCGCTGGAAAAGAGAAAAACCGCGCAACCTAAAATTATTTCCTTATTCCACGACATAGTCATTCCCTCCGGTCTTTTTGGGGCGGGAGAATTTTCCTGCTGATCATATCAGTTAGAGGGTCTTAAGGTAGTCCTCAAATAACTTGCCACGTTCATGGCGAAATTTTTCCCCCGTACTCTCGACCGCCAGAATGTTATCGATCCTGAGATTACGAAAATCTGCGCGATTCTCGCACCAGACCGTCAGTATCCAAACCGTATCAAATATGGTGAGGCCAAGCGGGCGGGCAATGCGGTGGCTTTCCCTTCCTTTTAAATCAACATAATGAATATTGAGCTGGAGTCGCTGACGCGTGGCAAGACGGAGAAACGCCAGGTGTTTTACCGCCTTTTCGCTTTCCTCGCTGCGCCGGGTGGCGGCACGAAGAGGGCGTTGTTTGTAGCTGTCCGTATTTTTGACATCAATCACTGCACTGATCTTCGCGGAGACTCTGCTCGCAGCCGCTGACAATTCTTCGTCACCCCGCGCGCCAATCAATCGCATGCCCAGCATGATGGCGTCCAGTTCATCGTGGTCAAAAGTCAGCGGGGGGAGAAAATATTCTTTTTCAAGCACATAGCCCAACCCGGACTCGCCGCGCACAGGCGCCCCGATGGCCTGCAACGTTGCCATATCCCGATAGATCGTTCTTACCGAAACATCCAGCGCCTGGGCCAGCGCCTCGGCGGAGACCGGATGTATGCGACCACGCAGATGGTCAAGCAAGGTGAAGAGTCGGATTGTTTTCATAGGGAGATATTACATGACCCTGACAAGAACTGTCAGGGGGAGAGCATACGATGCAGGCCTCACATCATTATCATTACGGAGCCCGGCATGACCACACCCTGTTACGAACTCGTCATCTACAAGGTAGAAAACCCACAAGAGGCGGATGCCGCAAGAGTAACGGCCCAGCAACTGTTACAACATTTTCCTGGGTTTATTGGCTGGTTGGCACTTTCCGGTAGCGATAACCCCGCCGAACGCGTGGACCTCGTTACCTGGCATAGCGCAGAAGAAGCTCAGGCGGCGGCAAAGGCTGTTGGCAGCCAACCCGAGTTTGCCGCTTTCAGGGCCTCTGTCAGTTTACTGCACAGCATGGGACATTTCATCGCACGAGAAGCACAGGCCTCATCGTTAAGCGCCGGGAATGGCATCGAAATTGGCCGATTCCGGTTAAAGTCAGGTGTCGATGAGCATGCAATGCGCAACGCTTATCGCCAGATGGTCGACAGTTACCTTGCGCTGCAACCGGGGTGGAAAAGCCAGCATCTGGTAAGCCTGGGGGATGGGGTCTTTGTCGATCTCGTCTTTGCTGACAGTCAGGCAAGTGCGAAGGCTATTTGTGCCTCCTGGCAGGGTCAGCCGCTCTGTGACGCTTTCCTGGACGTCATTGAGCCTGAAAGTATGGAGTTTGGTTCAGTATGCTAAGCACTTGCCGATGACATCACCCGCGCCAGAGATTTTCTGGCGCGAATCATCGGATTACTGCATCAATTACATCGACTTCTTGCGTTATTCATCGGTTAATTCGAATGATATCCTGCGTCAGGATCGGGAAAAAATCCCCCTACACAAGAAGGACATTATGAAATCAACATCCCTTATTCTGGCGGGCTGTATGCTGTTATCGTCCGCTATTTCACATGCGGTTGCCGCTGCCGACACCTTACCTGGATCAACCGAGGGCGCACAGATAATGCAATTCACGCCGTCACAGGATCAGACCGATTTATTCAGCAACGTGATTTACTCGCAGGTCAAAGATGGCGTGGCGCTCAGGCAGCTCAGGATGTCGCTGTTGGTCCCGCGCAATAATGACCTGAAACCGGCCATTGTCTATTTCCCAGGCGGTGGTTTTATGACGGCCAATCACGATAAATACATCGCGATGCGTATGGCGCTGGCGAACGCAGGTTATGTGGTTGCCGCCGCGGAATACCGCGTAATTCCGGATAAATTCCCCGCGCCATTGGTCGACGGGAAAACGGCGGTACGTTACCTCAGAGCGCACGCCAAAGAGTACAACATCGATCCTGCCCGCATTGCCGTGTTGGGTGATTCCGCCGGGGGATGGCTGGCGCAAATGCTGGGAACGACCAACGGCGAAAAAGAGTATGACAAGGGAGATTACCCCGAGCAGTCATCTGACGTTCAGGGTGTGGCCACGATTTATGGCATCTCGAATTTGCTTAATATAGGCGAAGGTTTCCCGGAACAGATACAGCAGGTGCATCGCTCAGCGGCGGTGACCGAAGCGTTACTGGTCCACGGCGCGGCATTTCGCACTTTTGCCGGGGCAACCATCGACAGCGACCCGAAAAAAGCGCTTGTCGCAAGCCCTATGGGCCATATTACCGGCCATGAACCGCCATTTTTGATTATGCACGGAAGTGCGGATACGCTGGTTTCTCCTCAGCAAAGCGCGCAGTTATATCAGGCGTTGAAAGCTAAAAAAGACACCGCCGATTATGTCCTGGTTGAGGGGGCGGAGCATGGCGATATTCACTGGTATCAGCCGCAGGTGATTGACCATGTTGTCGGCTGGTTTAAGCACACGTTAGGCGCGCCGACAAAACAGAATGCGCCCGCGAAAGCGGATAAAAAATCTAATCTGTAATCCCGTCATGGGATGCTGAGCCTGCCATAAATAGCTTTTTATCAGGGGGGGGGCAGGCTCAAATCTTCATTTTCAGCGGCCAACAATCACGGCGCGCTTTTAATATAATCGGCTGATAAATATATAATACATACTCCAGCCAGGAATTATCTTAATTTAAAATCCGTCCTTGTCCTCTATTTGCATATCTTTACATTAGATGCAGAATGTCATCACTCAACTTCTACGGGTGTTAACTCCATGGCATATATCGCAAAAACACCGTTAGCGTATGTCGGTCAGTCTGTAGGTAATGGTCAGTGTGTGGCGTACACGCAAAAAGCGGCCAATATGCCGCGCACGGTAGCATGGAAACGCGGCGAATTAGTTAAAGGTAATATGACCATTGCGCCCGGTACGGCAATTGCCACGTTTGATGCGGATGGTCGCTATGGCAACCATACTGACGGACGTTCCCACGCCGCTATTTACCTTGGGCAGGATGCGTCGGGCATACAGGTATTGGATCAGTGGATGAACCACCGGACACTTCCTTCTGGTGAACGTGAGGCCACACCACATTATGTCAGCAAACGCACCATCCGCTTTCATAAGGCACCACGTGCGGAAAACAATGGAGATAATTACTATGTTGTGGAGTAAGACGCTTTTGCTCGGTGCGGGGCTGTTTTTATCTGTTGGCGCGGCCCAGGCAGCAACGGTTTGTCCGCAATATCCTACGCAGCAAGATAAAACACACGCCTTAAACGATGCCAGTTTGTTCGTGGGGCCGCCTAAAGATTTAGTCGAACTGATGCCGGATACCGATCGGGAGACGGTATGGACGCTGCCTGATTATCAGGATGAGGCGAAAGAGCATAAAACGTCGCTCTATTTTATATGCCACTATAAGAACACGAAGCAGAGCGTCGAGTTGATTGTTCCGGCCACGGCCAAAAAATGTTCCGTTGCCTATGATAAGAACCGTAAGCTTATAGCAGCTTGCGAATAACGTCTCTCTGCACAGGTATGGATTCGCGGTTTTTGTTCAGAAACCCGCTATCAGCATGGGTTTCTGAATGGCAATAACGGAGACAAATATGTCGTGGAGTAACGCATTATTATTGAGCGCCAGCATATTTTTGTTTTCAGGTATTGCCCAGGCCGAAAAAATAAACTGCCCTGAGACGTTAAAGGAAAATAATAAGACATACATAATGAATTACGTCAGCCTTTTTATGGGGCCTCCTGAAGAGAAAGCGGATGTAATGCCAGACACGCTTGATGCATGGGTGTGGGCATTAAAGGATTATCAGGGCTATGTGAAAGAGCATAATACGTCTTTATTCCTGGTCTGCCGTTATAAAGGGATAGATAAAACCACAACAATTAAAGTCCCTGCCGATGCAAAAAAATGCTCAGCCCACTATGGCAAGAAAGACGCTGTGTTAGCGACCTGTGAGTGATCCTGGGCGTACACGGGAAAATGCCGGGGTATTGACGCCAAATTGAGTTTTAAACCGTTAATACGCCACAAAACCCGCCTCCCGGCGGGTCTCTATTCAACATCAAACCTTAAATCTGAAAATGACCGGGTACGCTCTCCTCTTCGCCGGACCAGCAAACCACTTTGTTGCGGCCAGTCTGCTTGGCGATATACAGCGCGTGGTCGGCCTGCTTAATTAACGCATTGCTGTCACTGGCAGAGGACGACTCCGCCAGGCCGAAGCTTGCCGTCACCTGCAGCCCTTCGGCGATATGCCGATAATCCGTCTGCGATAAGGTAACCCGTAGTGATTCGCAAATCGCCGCAGCCTGCGCTATCGGCATATGCGGAAACAGCAGAGTGAACTCTTCACCGCCCCAACGGGCGCTCAGCCTGGCGTCCTGCTGTGTATTACGCAGCAGGTCCCCGATACTTTGCAGTACCTTATCACCCACCACATGCGACCAACGGTCATTAATCTGCTTAAAGTGATCAATATCGAAGATTGCCAGCGTCAGCGGATAATCATGCGCACGGGCATCGTCGAAGCCGAGCATCAGTTGTTTATCAAAGACCCGGCGGTTTGCCAGCCCGGTCAACTGATCCTCTTTGGCCTGTCGTTCAAACTCCTCAGCCTGCTCCTGTAAGGCCAGCGTCTTGGCGGCAATCAGCGTGCGCAGACGCTCTTCGTTACGGCGTGCCTGCCTCAGACGCCAGCGAAAGACCATAAACAGCGCCAACAGAAACAGCAGCACTAACAGCACCTGAAAGAGGGGCCGCTGCCAGAAAAATGGGTTGATGCGCAGATTGATAACCGTGTCCGAGCCATTCCACTCGCCGTTGGGGTAACTGGCGGAAACGTTGAAGCGGTAGTTCCCCGGCGGCAGGTTGGTGTATTCCGCTGACGTATTGTTTTCGCGATCGATCCACTGTGGGTCAAAGCCCTCCAGACGGGTACGATAACGAATACGCTCCGGCAGAACGTAGCCTAATCCGGAATAGTTTATCCGGATGCGTGTTGTTCCGGCAGGGAAGGTATAGTCATTATCGAGCGGCGTGGTGTTACTCTCAACCGACTCCACCACCGCAGCTAACCGTGTCTTGCTAAATTCCCCTAATCGTTCAGGGTGAACCATCACCGCACCGCGGGCGGTCGCCACCCAGATACCGCCATCACCGGCGCGCGTGGCGGCGGGCATTGAGCCGCCATTGGCCTGCGCGCTGATCATTCCGTCACTTTCACCGAACGTGGTCACGGCAATCTGCCGCTTACGCCCCTCAATAACATCCACGGCTTCGGCTTTGCTTATCCGAATCATGCCGCGGTTCGAGCTAAGCCACAGATACCCCATATTGTCGGGTATCACCTGGAACAGTTTATCGATGGGCAGACCGTTTTTACGTCCCACCATACCGATTGCGCCATCGCTGCTCCGATAGCGGAGCAAGCCCCGGTCAGTCGTCATCCACATATAGCCAGGTTCGCTGTAAAAGCCGAAGGCATATTCGGCATTCTCCATGGCGGAAATATTGATGTGCTCAAATTTTCCGTTATGAAAAACGGAGACCCCCACGCCAGTACCCACCCAAATGCGCTGCTGTTCATCTTCCTGCAGCGCCATAATAAAGCTGGCAGGAAGACAGTCATCTGCCGAGTAGGTATGGAGCGTGCCATTGGCGCGTAAGACGCTCAATCCGGAGGCGGTGCCAATCCACAGGTTCTGCTGGTGATCGGTGAGGATGGCGCGTACTTCGTTACCGGGCAGACCATTAGATTGCTGTAATACCGGGGTTAATTGGCCATTTTTCCAGTGCAGCAGGCCATCGGTATAGGTGCCCACCCATACGCTGCCATCCGTGGCCTCGCCGAGGCTCAGTACCGACGGCTGCGTGTGTTGATTCCAGTTAATTTGTTCTACGCGCCCATTCCGAATGCGGTTCAGCCCGGTACTGGTGCCCACCAGGATACTGCCGTCCGAGTGGGTCATCACGGTACGAACATAATCGCCGTTCAGGCCCTGACGGGTGCTCACGGTGATAAACGGCGCGCGACGCAGGCGAATCAATCCCGAGTTAGTACCAATCCAGATACTTTGTTCCCGATCTTCCAGGATGCTTTGCACGCGGTTATGAACGATACCATTATCAATATTCAGGTGTTCCAGCCCTTCCTGACTGAGGCGGAATATGCCGTGGTTAATGGTGCCGAACCAGATATCTCCACGCTTATCCTGCATCATGGTGGAGACCACTTCGTTGGTAAGTTCCGGGTGCAGCGGCTGAAAATCTTCACCGACGCGCTTCCAGACGCCGGCTTCGGTACCCACCAGTAAGGTGTTATCGTCTGTTACCAGCAAACTAAAAGCGCGGACTTGCGGCAAACCGCTGGCTGGCGGCACCGGGGTCGCTTTATTGTCGATCACCTGATACAGGCCGTTGTCGGTTGCGGCCCAGATAGTGCCGTCCGCGTCTTCTACGCTTTTGTTGGCGGTGACGTTATCGAGAATATGCACATCCCGCGTTGCGCCGGTTTCATTGGCGGGGCGCATTAACAGGCCTTTTCCGGGCATGGTCACCCACAGATTGCCTTTACTGTCGCGCATGGCGGAACCAATCATGGTCGGTGCCGCAGCATAGGGCGTCCAGATGCCATCTTTCCAGGATGAGAGACCGCCGCGCGCGCCTGCAACCAGCAGGCTGCCGTCTGGCCCGGCGACAAACGCCAGCGTTCCGGAGTCGGGCATGGCGCTTTCGCCGCCGCGCTCGAAGACCTGGAAGGTTTTGCCGTTGTAGCGGGCGAACCCTTCCCAGGTGCCGAACCATAAATAACCTTCTCGGGTCTGTGCGATGGCGTTGATGCTATTGTGTGGCAGGCCGTCTTTTGTCGACCAGGTTTCAATAAAATATTCGCTTAATGCAATGTGTGGCTCATCTGCCAGTACCGGGCGGCAGAAAAAAAAGAGAAACCCAAAAAAGAAAAGGCGCAGGGTATCAGTGAAAGTATCGATATATTTATGCATTGCTCTGTGCATTAATTAACCACCCTGTCTTTACTGGTTACAGTATAAATACAGATAAGACTCAGCGCTAAAGTCGCAAAAGGGATTTTCTTTTTTTGCTTTATTTTTCGATATATTCCAGGCGTATATTTCGGTCGCTATTTTTCCTTACGAAATTTTCGTTGCCTTAAGCTAAATCAGGCTTATAAACGTTTTGATATTCGGCACGGGAGATGGGCCATTTTTATGCGCTGATTTAAAGATAATGCGCTGTTGTGTCCCGAATTGTCTTCTTGTTTTTAATTAGAGTTATTAATAGCACTACTCTTCTGTTTTCGCGCATTTTTATCGCACTTTATTGTTTCTATAAAAGAAATATTAGCATTTTAAAAGGAATAACGAGGTAATCCTTTTCCTCGCTATTTCCTTTTACACCGATTATTGCGCCGGAGCAGAACACTGGCTGGAGACGTCATTCAGCCCTTCGGTATCCTGGGTAAACGATTTAAAATGCTGCTGTGCGTCAAGCTGAACCACATAAATCGAATCAAAGTCCGCCGACGGCCATGAAGGCACCTGCGACGCATCGCCACCCGTCTGGGTAATCAGCGTTTTCGCGGCGGTGACCAGATTTTTATGCTCCCAGGAAATAAACGTCAGCGGCTGGTTTTGCTGCGCCAGCAGTGCGGAAACCAGTTCGCTGGTGTCATCAGCATGGAAACGCAGTACCACCGGTTTGGATACCTGAATCGCCAGCGGCGTAATGGTGGTCAGCGGGCGCAGCGAGCTGCCGGTTTTTTTCTCTTTCGGCGCTGAGGCATACAACGCGTCCGGGTTACCGTAGCGCTTGAGCAGTACCGAGGGGAGACTCAGCGCCCGGTTTAACCCTTTGCAGGTGAGCTGCCCGCTGTTGTTGTCCGGTTTCTCGCCGTGACGAAAGAAGACGTAAGTGCTGTCAGCCGATGCGGCCAGGGGAGAGAGCAGTGCCGCGCTAAGTAACGCTACAAGCCAGCTTTTCATTGTGTTTTTCCCACGTATAAGAGAGAGATTTTATCAGGGGGATAAAGACGTGACATCCTTCCATCCCCTGCGCTGCAACATCGAATAACGCTGTCGAAGAATAGGGCGAATCTGCGTGTTTCCTTGCCACCGACACGGGTCACAGGGAAGGACATCATGCTACGCGCAGTCACGTTCCGGCGAAACCAGCAATATTTCATTACCCATTGCCATTTTGTCACTAACAGTAAATATGTCTGATGCTCTCTCAGGCTGGCAGGCGAGGCCTCAGGGGAGTGTGGTGGCGTCTATCACCACCATGCCCAGTACGTTGGTCCGCTTTATGACCCGCAGATTTCTATCTGAAAAGAGATTGCCGGAGGGTTCGCAGATACGGATCTCTTCATCAAGATCGCGGTCATAGACGCTGGCTCCGGAGCAGTTTCGTGAGCCGCCAGAGCTGTAGCGATAAGGGGCGGTATAGGTCGATTCAACGCCGGGCAGCAGCCAGGTGAGCGTGGTGAAGAGCGCGGAAAAAACAAACACCATCCCCAGGGCCATACCGCACCAGGCTTTGAGATATTCCGTCCGTGTGCTGATATTGGCGGCAAAGCGTTTTCGTAGGGCAAAGCAGACGACAACCGTCATCGCAAGCGCGGTCATCACCATATATCGAAACGCCGTGTGGGACAGGAAGGTGGGGCGATAAATCATGTTGCGCCAGGCGAAAAAGCCAAAAATCGCCGCCACAGCGGCAAGGGCGAGAGTCAACAAATACGGGTAAGAATACTTTTTCATCTGTGGCTCTCCCTGCGCGGCTACCTTTATATTTTGTCATTGTCAGATAACAGCGGGCGGGTAACAATCCCTGTTTTCAGGAAGGCGCGTTTCGACCAGTTCTGGGGGATGACGAACCCGGTTAGAAAGAGCAAAATGCCAGGCTGACAGCCCCTCTTGCAGCGGTGACATTGGGGTCCAGATAAATACATGGATAAGCCAGATTGCACAGAACAGGATTTATCCTCGTTACGCGCTATTGCTTTATTGTCTCTGCATTTAAAAATACGCACCCTTTTACATGCGCGTGGTGTTCTGCGTACCCAAAATCATCCGGTGGATGATGAGGCGCGGTGGCGGGTGGCCAATATGAATCGGGGTTTGGGTATCTTCACGCTGGAGAAAATTCTGGCGTCAGAGCGGGTCGATGATTCGGTGAAAAGCCAGGCCCGGAACCTTATTCGTCGTTACGGATACATATGTTACCGACCAACCACATGGAACAGCGCTAATGCCAACGTCAGCCAGTCAGCCTCGCCAGATTCGCCTGTTTTTGTCTTCCACCTTTCGGGATATGGAAAACGAGCGTCATGAATTACTGACCCGCGTTTTTCCCCTGTTTCGACAGCAGTGCCTTGAACGCCAGGTGGTATTTAGCGAGATTGACCTGCGCTGGGGGATTACCGAAGAGGATGCGCACAACGGCCAGACGGTGCAAATCTGCCTCGAAGAGATCGCCCGCTGCCGCGCGCTGGGCATTTCGCCGTTCTTTATTGGCTTTATCGGCGAACGTTACGGTTGGGTACCACAGCGTCACGAGTTGGAAAATTACTGGCACCAGGCGGCGCAGGAAGAAAACCCTTATGCCCGACGTATCGAAGCGGCGCTGGCGGAAGGTATCAGCGTTACCGAACTGGAGATGCGCTTTGGGTTTATGGACGATGCGCAGGGGGTCAGCAGGCAACGGGTCCAGCTCTATTTTCGCCATCCGGATTTAACGGCTTCTCTTGCCGGGAAAGAGTCGGCCACGTTCTATGAAAGCACAGAAGCGGCCCGCGACAAGCTTGCGGCCCTGAAAAGGGCAATCAGAGAGACGCACGCGGAGTGCATCGGTGTTGATGGCTACCAGGCGATCAGCGAGTTTGGTCAGCAGATCCTCGATTTCTTAACTGCCGAACTGGATACCCACTTCCCCCTTGATGAGGTGCCGAATGAACGGCAGCTCAGGTTACATGCGCAACAATGCTATGCGCTTTCCCGGCGCGAGAACTATGTGCCGTTGCCGGCTTTTAAACAGCAGGTTGAGACATGGGCACAGGATACGCTTGCTGCCATGCGCCCGAATGGAGATCAGGCGCGCGATCCCCTGAACCGTCTGGCGCTGGTCGGCGATTCCGGACGGGGAAAAAGTGCGTTTATGGCCGACCTGGTGGCCTCTGAAACCTTTAACACGGCGTTGGTGATCGCCCATTTCGTTGGCGCGGACGGCGATAACACGCCGGAAAGCTGGCGTGAGCGGGTGCTACAGGTGCTTACGCCTTATCTGCCCGCCACGCTTGATGTTCCCACCGAAGATGACGCGCGCTGGGCGGCGTTTGCGGAACTCGTGAGCGCCGCCCAGGTGCAGATGGGCAAGCCCATCATTCTGCTGCTGGATGCCATTAACCAGTTCTCCCCTCAGGAGGCGGGATTGCGCCGCCTCAATGGCCTGCGCTTCTTACCGGGCACATTGCTGGTGGTGACCTCAACGGAACCGCTACCGGACACGTGGCAGACGCTGGCTTTCCCGGAACTGACCGAAGCGCATCGCCGCGAGGCCATAACGTTATTTTTGCGCCAGTACAGTAAAAAACTGCCAGAGACGTTAGTCGGGCAACTGGTTGCCGCGCCCGCCTGCGGTAACGCGCTGTTTTTGCGTCTGGTGATGGAAGAGTTACGACTGCATGCGGATCACGACTCCCTGGCGGCACGGGTGAGCGCATTGCTCACTTTTGATGATGCGGGGCAACTGTTCCTGGCGCTGTTAAATGAAACCGACCGGGATTTTCGCGCTGAGGGATACTCCCTTGCCAGCCATGCGACGACGCTGATTGCCGCTTCCCGCGCGGGGGTATCACACAGTGATTTAGCCGTCCTGCTGGCACCGCATCTGCATCAGTCAGGTCTGAAAATGGCCGACCAGACCTTGCTGCGCTTGCTGGCGCGTATCGCGCCGTTTTGCCTGAACGAAGACGGCAGGTTGCGTATCACCCATACCATCTTTACCCAAACGCTGACCGCGCTGTCGCCGTTGATGTCCCCGTCCCGGCGGGCGCTGGTGGCCCGGTTTAATCAACGGGATGCGTTTTCGGTGGCCGAACGCACATACCAATGGATGGCGCTGGAAAATTATGAGCAACTGGTGGAGACCCTCGGGCATGTCGACGCTTTTTGCGCGTTACAGCAAAGCTACCCGGAGCTGGCCTCGCAGGCGATGCTCTCACTTGGCGCCGGGAGAAGCTCCCTTTCGCTGTTATTACATGCGCTGGTGGAAAACTGGAATGTCTGGCGCCCTGAGGTGGTGTTTACGCCCATAATGAACGCGGTAAGCGCCTGGTTTTTGCAACGCGGATTCTGGCAGATTGGTGTGCGCTGGAGCGAACTGGCGGCTGTTCTGGTACGCAAAGCCACGCCCGTTAACGTGATCAACACCATGGGGACGATCAATAGCCTGGCGCTTTTCTATCGCCTGCTTGGGCAGTATGACAAAGCGGAACCGCTGCTTCATGATGCGCTGGCAATGATGCGCAAGATGTTGCCCGCAGGGCACCCGGATATTGGCGTCGTGCTGAATAACCTCGCCGGAATTTATGGCGCGCTGGGCCAGCCGGAAAAAGCAGAGCCGCTGTTGCGCGAAGCACTGCAAGCGGTGAGCAACGAAAACAGTATCGATTTTGCCAACCTCGCCCAGAGTCTGGGGGAGTGTTATCAGCAACTGGAAGAATATGAGCAGGCGGAGTCTTTACTGCGTAAATCGCTGGCGGTGAGAACGCGTCTGCAGGCCCGCGACAATCCCCATCTCATTGGCTTAAAGCGCAGCCTTGGCGGGCTCTATATGGAGCTTATGCGTTACGACGAAGCCGAACCTGTTTTGCTTGAAGTGCTGGCCTTGCGTAAGGCGGTTTTGCCGCCGGAACATCCCGATATCGCCACAAGTCTGAACGATTTGGGAGAACTCTATTATCGTCAGGGCGACGCCGATAAAGCCGAACCGCTGTTTACGCAGATGATGGACATCCGGCGTAAATCGTTATCGCCGGGCCATCCTGACTTCATTGCCGGGCTATTCTATATGGCGGAGTTATACCATTCTATGGGGCGCCTTGAAGACGCCGCATCGCAACTGCGCGAAGCCATCCCTTTGCTTGAACATCTGCCGGATAATCAGGCGGAGCTGCTATTTGCCCGACAATCGCTGGCAAACCTCTATATGGAAGACGATCGCCATGAAAAGGCGATCCCGCTGTATGAAGCGATGCTGACCACGCAGTCTGAACTGAGTCGGCCTGAAAGCCCGGTGATGTTACGGTTACTTGATGACCTCGGCATGCTCTACCTGGGCCAGGATCGTCTGGATGAGGCGGCCGCCTGCTGGGCGAAATGGCTCGCTGTACAGGAGGGTAAGCTCGCGCCGGAGAATGCAGGCAGGCTCAAGGTTATGCGTAATCTGGCCTGTACTTACAAAGCACAGCAGAAATATCAGGAAGCGAAAGCATTGCTGCTGCAAATTATGTCGCTTCGTGTTGAGCATGACCATGGTGACGTTGAGCTTAAGGTGCAGTCCGTGGCGGAGGCAGCAGAAATGCATTATTTTCTGGCCGAGTATGCGGCTGCGGAAACCTTGTACCGTACGCTCTTTACCATGGTGGAGCCGCAGTGGCTTGAAGCATCCCCGGAAAAAAATGCGCTGTTTCAATGGCTGGTGGCAAGAGGCGTGCTGGACAAAACGGGGCGCAAGGAACAATGGGGGCAGACGCCTGTCAGTATGGCGACCCCGTCATGGCAGACATCCCTAAAAGTCGACGTCTCAACATGGTCAACAGCGGCACAACCTGGAACGCCAGCGGAGCCGGTATCCATGACAGATGAATCTCCGGCGGAACCTGCGAGCGCGCAAACAGAGGCAAAGCGTAGCGTGGGTGAAAAGCTACGCAGTGCCTGGAATAAGCTCGTTCACTAAGCGGGCTTACTCTGTCTGGCCGTGCTCGCCGGCCAGGCGGTAAAACAGATCGCGACTTTCCTCGAGTTTGCGTATCTCGGTTGCGTCGCTGCTGTAAATTGTTTCTACCGCGGCAATAGCGCGGTCATAGAGCTCGACGGCGCGGGCAACGTTTTTTTCCACCAGATAAACGGTGGCGAGTTCCTGATAAAACGATGACAGCATAATTTGCCGCTGCGGTGTTGGCGGCATCTGTTCGATGAGTGCAACCGCTTCCTGCAGATGCTGTTCCGTTTCGGCGGTGTTGCCGCTTTGGGCCTTAATCTGCGCGATTTGCATGATAATGTTGGCCAGAACGGCAGGGTCCCGCGGGGGTTGCAGGGCCGCGACTTTTGCCTTTTGGTAAAGTTCCAGCGCCTGTTCACTCTTACCCGCCGCATTGAGTTGCTGCGCCATGTTAGACATGGTTACGGCCAGCATTTTCATGCCGGCTTCACCGGGGTTAAACAGATTTTCCAGCACCTGATCCATGGCCTCTTTTGCCAGTGCCGGGTTAGCGGTTTTTTGCGCCAGCACCGCGAGCGTATTGTAAAAGTGCGCTTTCAGCCCCGGCGGCGTTTTATCGTCCTCTACGGCAGGTTTAATCATCTCTGCCCACTGTGTCGCCGCCGTTTCCGCCCGGCTCTGACGTAACCAGGTAAAGATGGAGAGCGCGGCAGGCAGGTGGTTTTGCAGAACCGCCGGGTCCGGGGCGGTCCACGCAAATGTCTGTTCAAACCGGGGGTCAAGACGCCGCCCGTCGTAAATACCACTAAACTGCCAGACGGTGTGTAACAGGGCCGGATCCACCTCGTGCAAACGGATCACCGCCATCACCTCAGAGAGTTCGCGTATGACCGGATCGATCTCACCGAGCGACAGCCACTGCCAGGTGCGTTCCGCCAGCGCAAAGCCGCTGCTGTCCTGGATCTCCCCGAGAATACGTTCCCGGCAGCTTTCCATTTCATCATTGTCCTGTAGCGCCTGATAGAGCGTGTTATGCAATAACCGCAGTCGACCATCGCTGTTCTGGCAATACGGGGCAAGCCGTGCCAGCAGCGGCACTAACTCGCTATCCGCGACTTTCAGCGAGGGGTAAATCGCCAGAATGCGGGACAGTTCGCCATGGGTCAGCCCGCGACGAGAGGCCGCAATGGCGCAGGCTGCGCGGGTCGCCAGTTTCGATGAAAAATCACGGTCAGACGCCGCTAATACGGAGGTAAACAACGCGCCAGGCCCGGCACAGGCCAGCAGCGCGCTCAGTCTCTCCGGCAGCGCTTCGTGTCGGGCATGCAGGCAAAGCTCTTCTAATACCAGGCGCATAAACAGCGGATTGTCGCAGGCGGGCGCGCTGATAAGCTGCCCGGTCAGCTCCCCGGACAAGGACTTGCTGACCAGGCTCAGGCTTGTCTGGCAAAGCGCTTCGCGCTCTTCCTGCGTCAGCGCCGGGAGCGAGCGGCATTTCCAGGTGAATTTTTGCTGCTCAAGGAATGGCTGCACCTCTGGCGTGGCGGACAAGACCAGCAGCACGCGTGAAGGCCATTCAAGCTGTTGCAGGCGGTGAATCGCAAGCTCAGGTTTATCAAACTGGTTGATGGCATCCAGAATCAGAACCAGCGTCGCATTCTCGCGCTGACGGAAGCGTTGAACTCTTTCCATCACCTGTTGCCAGGCGTGATGGTCATCGGAGGCGGGCTCTGTGCTATCTCCCTCTTCGGCCAAAAACCAGAACAGCCGGTTACGCCAGTTGTCGAGCGTCGTGTCGCCATCCGCGCCAATATAGTGGCTGAATACACGATAGTTATCGTCCTGGCTCAGGAGTTCGCTAATTTCAAGCGGCACATAATCGTCGTCCCACGGCATCGGCGCCTGTCGGTTTTTCTCCCGCAGCGTGCTTTCTAAGTCGGCTAAAAAGGCGCTTTTACCCATTCCCGACGGGGCGGTAATCAGCCAGGGCTCCGGGGAAATGGCCATCCAGCCCTGGTTAAGCTCGCTGACTATCTGCTGGCGAAATGCTGTAAGCGGCACATAGGCCCGGCGACGCACGGCGGCGAACTGCGCGTGTTCATGGGTGCGCTGTTGCCAGCGATTGGGCATCTTTTCCGCCGGATACAGCGTATCGATGGCGCTGAGCAGGTAAGCCCTTACCGCCTCGCCGAATTGTTCCACGCTGTCATAGCCGTCGATAGCAATAGTCTGCGGAAAATGCTGACGCAGCCGTTGTTTCAGGGAAGCCAGTTGTGCTGTGCGCGTGCTGTCCGGCGTGCCATCAGGCAGGCGATCAAACCAGACATCCTGCGGAGCGTTAGCGCTTGCCATGGTGGCAGTGAGGGCCGGATCACGTAAAAACATCTGCACACGCGGCGTGCTGGCAGAAGAGAGGGGGGCGACATCCGGCGGGGGCGCCAGAAACGCAAAGCGAATTTCCAGCTCCGTGACGCTGATATTTTCTTCCAGTGCGTCACGGATCAGCCCGGCGTAGCGCTGGTCCGGTGATTGCTGCCAGTAGGCGGCCAGATCGTCAGCCTGCGGCACCCAGCCGTAGCGCTCGCCAAGGAAACCGATAAAGAAAGGAGGAATGCCAAGCGACCGGCAGCGTTCAATCTCTTCAAGACAGATTTGCACCGTGCGGCCATTGTGGGCCGCCTCTTCGGTGATTCCCCAGCGCAGATCGATTTCGCTGAAATTGATCATCCGCTGATAGCAGATCTGGCGGATCTCCGGGAAGACGCGGGTCACCAGATAGTGGCGTTCGGCGTCCATATCCCGAAACGTGGAGGAGAGAAATACCCGGATTTCGCGCTGCGTGGTTGCCTGAGTCATCGTGCCATTCCTTCGCCTAAAATGTGTTAGCCGCCAATAATTTCCACATCACGTCCGGTGGTGCGCGCCACCCAGCGTGCATTTTCCTGTAGGGTTTCGATACCGAGCGCATACAAAATTTCCTGCAAGTCTTCGGTATCCGGCGTCGGCGAATGGGCTTCCATTTTCGCCAGCGCAGTAGAGAACAGCACCGCAGACCGTTCGTAGTCGGCGATATCCTCTTCATAGCCAAGAAATTTCGCGTAAGCGGCGCAGAGTGCGGCGCAGGCGATCAAAAACTCCGCCAGGTGCTCGCCTACCATATTCCAGAAATGGAGCGTATGCGCCAGGTGCTCATCGGTAAGCCCCCACAGGCTGGAGGCCAGCACCACAGACGTGATGGCGATACCGCAGATAAACAGCCCTAAAGCCATGCGTTTTGCGAGACGGTGCTTGCGCTCTTTTTTATGGACGTTTTTTTCGAAGTAATTTTTCTGATCGCGCACCCAGCTCTCTTTCACTGCGTTAATCGCCGTTTTCAGCGTGCTGGCCTCGCTTTGTGGGTAAATACTCGCAGCCAGCATTGCCCGGCGCACCCAGGCGATATTGTCGTGGCTGCGGCGCAGATAATGTAGAGAAACGGCGCGCGCAATCCCGGCCTGACGCCAGACGTTCTGCACACGCAGCCCCTCCGCCAGCGCACGCAGTTCGGTGGCATTGCGGTTAGCGCGAGAACTGTGGACGCGGCTGAGCGCGACGGAAAGCAGTACCAGCAGGAGCAGCGACAGGCTCAGCGAGGTGATAACCCAGTGCTCGCCATCACCCGGCACACGGTTGCCCACCAGGGCCATGATGGCCGCCAACCCAAAGATAACGTTGTACACCTTACGCATATCTTTCATCTGTTTATTCGCCAGCCTGTCGATATGGGCGAACGCGGCATGGCAGAGATGCGATGCGCCGAGGCTGGCATTTGCCTCATCTTCTTTGGTGATACGCGCATTCAGCGTATCGAGGCGCTCAAGGCTGCGATACCAGGACTCTTCGCCGTGGATCGATGGCGTCTCCGGCTGGCCTTTGACCGGCAGCGGCGGATACCATGAGACAGAAGGGGCGGTGGCGCCGTTAGCATAGGTTCCCGCTTTACGGCGCACGTGAATATGGCACACCAGGCCGGTGTCCGGTACATCCAGCAGGTTGGATTGGCCCAGATAGCGCTTGATGCCGGGCAGTCTGGCATTCAGCGCGGCCAGGTCGTGCTCCTGAATGCGCCCTTCGCGGCGGAAGTTAACCACCTGCGCGGTGCCCCCTAAGCCCCTGGCTTTTTCGCCATCCCACAGCGCGAAAAGAATATGACAACGCTGCGCCAGGTACATACCCGCTCTGGCATATTGCAGGTCGCGGTAGAGAGAGCCCTGCGGGTTTTGATCCAGGGAAATCATCGATTCAGAACCGGGGATCACCGTGTCGATGCAGTAGATACCGCCGGTCTTTTGCGCGTAGTCGTAGAGTTCGCGAAATTCCGTCACCGTGTCGGCGAAGTCACGCTCGTACTCTTCTTTGGCAAAAGGCAACACCACATGCAGCGGTAATCTTTTTTCCATGATCACGCGGGCAAACAGGCGGTCCGCCCCTTCGGCCAGAGAAGAGAGCGCCATGACCGGTGAATGAGGATAGCGCGCCTGAATCGCGCTGATTTCACTCTCCAGCAGGGTGAGAAGCTGCTCTGTATCCTGCACATCGCGGTGTCCGGTGACGCCTAAGGTCACGGGTAAAGATGAAAATTGAACGGGCATAGTATCGACAACAAGATGAATGAATTTGCGTCAATATACGTTCTATTTCCCGGAGGGAAAACTACTAATATTTCGACTCATCATGCGGAAAATAGAGGGTTTTTTGCGCGCAACGGCCGCAGCAATCACCGCTAAAAGGTAAGGTTATGTTGACCCGCGATGGTGGCGAGGTAGCCCGGACAAGGCGTTGCGCCGTCATCCGGGAACCGGGCTTATCCTCCCAGATACATCTTCTTCACTTCCGGGTTTGCGAGCACATCCTTTGCCTCGCCGGAAAGCACAATCTTGCCGTTTTCCAGTACATACGCCCGGTCGGCAATCCGCAGGGCCGCCGTGGCGTTTTGCTCCACCAACAAGATGGTGATGTTCTCCTCACGCAACTGGCGAATGGTGGCAAATAACTCACCCACCACTTTTGGCGCAAGGCCCAGACTCGGCTCATCAAGCATCAATAACACCGGCTCGCTCATCAAGGCGCGGGCGATGGCGAGCATCTGCTGCTCACCGCCGCTCATCGTGCCTGCCATCTGTTTACGGCGCTCTTTCAGACGCGGAAAGAGGCTGTACATCCTGTCGCGAAGACGGGTGAAATTCGCCAGATTGTTATACGCCCCCATGCGAAGGTTCTCTTCGATGGTCAGGTTGGTGAAAATTTTTCGCCCTTCCGGTACCAGCGCCAGCCCCTTGCGGACAATGTGGTGCGTCTGACTGCGGGAGATATCCTCATTGAGAAAATTGACCGTTCCGGTGGAGCGCACCATATTGACGATACCGTTCAGCGTCGAGGTTTTTCCCGCGCCGTTGCTGCCAATCAGCGTCACAATTTCCCGGTCGTTAATCTCGATATCGATGCCTTTCAGCCCCTGAATAACGCCATAAAACACTTTCAGCTCATGGGCGCTAAGCATAATTTACGTCCCCCAGGTAGGCGGAGATCACCTCCGGATGTTGAATCGCGTCGGACATCAGTCCGCTGAATAACGGTTTGCCATATTCCAGCACCATGACGCGTTCACACAGGGCGTTCACGAACGGCATATCATGCTCAATTAACAACACGCTTAACTGGTAATCCTTACGCATGCGGAAAATCAGGCTTGCCAGATCTTCTGTCTCTTTGGGGTTCATCCCGGCGGCGGGCTCATCCAGCAACAGCAGTTTTGGCCCGGTCGCCAGCGCGCGGGCAATCTCCACTTTGCGCTGGTTGCCATAGCTCAGATTGGTGGCCTGCATGTTGGCGTACCCGGCGATACCGATATAGTCGAGCAGCGCCATCGCCTTCGCCCTGGCGGCACGTTCGGCAGGGAAATAGCGGCCAATGTGCAGCGCGGCTTCCAGCAGTGAATAGTGGCTGCTGTGATCCAGCCCGACCATCACGTTTTCCAGCACGGTCATCGAGTTAAACAGGCGGATGTTCTGGAAGGTGCGGGCAATCCCTGCGTTCACCACCTTGTTTGGTTTTAAGCCCTTGACCGATTTGCCCGCCAGCAGCACGTTGCCACTGGTCGGTTTGTAGTTGGCCGTGATGACGTTAAACAGGGTGGTTTTCCCGGCACCGTTGGGGCCAATCAGGCCAAAGATTTCGGCTTCATCAACGTGAAAGCTGACATTATCAATCGCCCGCAGGCCGCCGAACTGCATGACGACCTCCTGCACTTCCAGAATCGCGTTATTTGACGTCATGACGGCGTCTCCCGAAGCGGACTTGCCACACTTCTTTTTTGCCCAACAGACCTTCACGGGCGAATAACATAATGATCAGCAGCAGCAGTGAGAACACCACCATACGCAGCCCCGGATAAGAGCCCAGGTCGTGGCCGAACAGCGACAGCGGCTGGTCGAGGAAACGCAACCATTCGCCGCTGCCCACAACCACGATGGTGCCGAGCAGTGCGCCCGTGGTGCTGCCCAGACCGCCGAGCACGATAATGATCAACAACTGGAAAGTCAGCATAAAGTCGAACAATCCCGGTGCGATGGTGGTCAGCAGCGAGGCCAGCAACCCACCGCCAATGCCTTCGAAAAAGGCGCTGGTGGCAAAGGCACAGGTTTTGATACGAAAGGTATTCACCCCCATGGCGATGGCGGCGTCTTCGTCATCGCGGATCGCCTTCATCATACGGCCATACTTCGACCACACCAGTTGCAGGATCATCCCCGATGCCGCCAGGGCGAACAGCCCGCACCAGAACAGCAGATGGGGCTGCTGAGGAATATCATTAAGCCCAATGGCGCCGTTGGTGATCTGCGGGTTATTGATAGCGAGGATCTTGATAATAAAGCCAAAACCCAGGGTCACAATCGCCAGATAGTCGCCGCGTACGCGAAACACCGGGAACGCGAGGCAGACCGCCAGGAAAGCGGCGCATAGTCCGCTTATCAACAGCGCCGGTAAGAAACTGGTGTGTAACATCAGGATAAACGGGCTTGGCGCGGTCATCTCGAACATATCGATTTTGCTGTCGCTGGAGAGAATAAACAGCGCGGTAACATAGGCACCCACGGCGACAAATCCGTTGGGTTCCAGTGACAACTGCCCGGTGACGCCGTTAATCAGGTTGTAGCTCACCGCCAGGATCATAAAGACAAATACAGTGCTGATTACCCGAATAATGTAATCGTTGAAAACCAGATTCATCCCGGCCAGCAGCGCAATGGCGAGCACAATAATGACCAGGTTACGCCCCTGAGCGCCGAGAGTGGTTGAAGCGTTAAACATTAGAAGCGGCTCCTTTCCAGACGTTCGTCACCCATAATGCCCACCGGGCGGAACAACAAGACCAGAATCAAAAACATAAAGGCGAAGGCGTCTTTGTAACCCCCCAGTTCGGGGTACAGCGCGACAGCGACCACTTCGGTGAAGCCAAGAATAAACCCGCCCAGCACCGCGCCGGTGACGCTGCCAATCCCACCGAGTACGGCGGCGGCAAACGCTTTCAGGCCAATCAGTACGCCCATCAACGGATCGATAGTCGGGTAGCTGATGGAGTAAAAAACACCGCCCAGCGCGGCGAGACTGCTACCCAGGGCGAACACCAGCGAGATAATGCGGTTCGCATCAATACCCATCAGGCGCACGGTATTGACGTCAAACGCCACCGCACGGATCGCCATCCCGTAGCGGGTGCGGTAGAGCAGCCAGAGGATCGCCAGCAGCAGAAGCACGGTGATCAGCGGCACGACCCACGCCACGTTAGTGATGATGATGTGACCAAAAGCCAGGGTGTTGTTGAACCAGTCCGGAGCAGAAAAGAAACGCGAGCTGCCGCCGAAGAGGACGTTAAACAAGTTTTCCAGGAAGAAGCTGACGCCAATGGCGGTGATCAGCATGGAGATTTTTGATGCCTGACGCAGCGGGCGATAAGCCACCCGGTCGATAAACATTCCCAACAGGCCGCAAAGCCCGAGGGTCAGTAAAATGGCTACCCAGAAGGGCAGCCCAATGGAAGAAAAAAGAAACAGGGTCGCAAATGCGCCGACCATCATGACATCCGCATGCGCGAAGTTGATCAGGCGCAGGACCCCATACACCATGGTATAGCCAATGGCGATCAGGGCGTACATGCCGCCCAGACTCATGCCATTGACGACCTGCTGGAGAAAAATGGTGCCATCCATCTCGTTTAATAACCTCTTATTACAGCTTACGGATTCACCACAGTTTTGAATGCCAGCTGACCATCTTTCACTTCGTTAATCACCGCGCTACGAATGGCGTCGCCGTCTTTCAGAGTTAACGTACCCGTTACACCCTGGAAGTCTTTGGTCGCGCGGATTTTCTCGTTAACACAGACGCGATCGTGCGGATCGCTACACTGGTTCATCGCATTGACGATCACGTTGTAGGCATCGGCTGCCATTGCGCCCCAGGTATGGGTTGGCGATTTGAATTTCTCTTCCCAGCCTTTGATAAAGGTTTCGCCTGCCGGAGTCTGCTCTTTGGCGTTCGGTGAGTAGTAGTCGGTGGTCATGTACCCGTTCACCGCATCTTTGCCCACATCAAAGAACACTGGATCCGCCGCCAGACCATCGCCGCCAACAACCGGTTTGTTTAAGCCCAACTGTTTTGCCTGTACGGCAATCAGTGCGCCTTCGGTGTAGTAGATCGGCATGTAGATCATGTCGACGTTTTTGGCCTTCACGCTGGAAAGTTGCGCTTTAAAGTCTTTGCTGCCCGCAGGTGCCTGGACTTCAATAGGAATGGTGCCGCCGTTTTTCAGGAACTGGGCGCGGAAGGCTTTAGCCAGGCCAACGGAGTAGTCGTTGCTGCTGTCAAAGACGATAGCCGCCGTTTTCGCATTCAGATCGCGTGAGGCCAGGTTGGCACCCACCACGCCCTGGAAGCTGTCGGAGAAACAGACGCGGCTGACATACGGGTGGTTACGGGTGACGCGGTCGTTGGTTGCGGTAGAGGAGACCAGCGGAGTTTTGCTGTCGTCGGCAATTTTGACCATCGCCAGTGTGTTACCGGAGGTGACTTCACCGATCACCGCGTCGACTTTGTCGCTGGAGACCAAGCGCTGCATGGCGTTCGCGGCTTCAACTTTGTCACTTTTATCGTCAATTACGATAAGCTTGACGGTGTCGCCGTTTTTCAGGGTCGGGGTGATGCTCTGAATCAGTTCCAGGCCTTTCTGCGAAGGTTGACCATATCCGCTGAGCGGCCCGCTCAGGGGCAATACCACACCGATTTTAATCTCTGCCGCCAGTGCGCTGTGCGCCCCAGCCAGGCCGGAAATCAGTACTGCCATTAAAGAGACTTTCCCACAAAAACTCTTCATTGTTACCTCACCGTCCGTCAGTTAATTGTGAATGTTGAATCATCAAATACCGCGTAACACTGAATACTGATGCGCCTGGCACCACGCGGTCACTTCGTCTGGAATGCGCTGCATGTCGTACTGACTTCTTCCATAAGCGCGAGCCTGATATTTCCGTTAGAAACGAAATCCGGAAGAAAGGAATATTAATTAATGGCCAGGCCTTTTGATTTTCCAGAGATATTTCTGGCGACAATTTCCATCAATAACGGATTCACCTTACATCCATTAATTGGATTTTTCTCATCCATTCTTCTTATAGATTTATCGTGCGTAATAGCACTGTTTTGGATCGCTAAAATAGTGCATTGCGCTTTATTGGTGCGTGAATAGTGATGAGATCACATTATGATAAATATTTTTATTGCCTGGCTGATGGGAGGGTGTGGATTTAAAGATTAATATTTTCACAAGCGTTTTCTGGATTTCTTTTATCAGAATAAAACACTGCCTATTTGCAATAAACATGGTAAATAAAGCCTGCGATAGCGACAGTTGACAATAATAAAACCCTTGTTATTCTGCATAAACAGTCAGCCTTTATTTAATTTTTTTTCAGAAATGTTATTTCTGCGTTAATTTATTTTCAGTCTTATCCTGAGGGGGATAAATAATGAATATCCAAAAGCCCTATCTGCTTTTTCTTGGTGATGCGCATGACCAACTGGCAGCAAAAGTTGCCGATGGGATTAAACAATGGCACCCGGAATATTGCGTGGGTCAGTACCGTATGGCGAATTGCCATGCCGATTGCCAATTAACGGATATGGATATTGATGCTGCGGTTAAAGCGGGGGCAAAAACACTGGTGGTGGGTGTGGCTAACCGTGGCGGTATTATTTCAAAAGAGTGGATTTCAGTACTGAGTGCGGCGCTGGAAAAGGGAATGGATTTAGCGGCTGGCCTGCATAATAAACTGGCCGATGTTCCTGAGTTAAAAGCGCTGGCCGACCGACTGGGTCGCAATCTGTTTGATGTTCGCCATCCGACGCAGCAATACCCGGTTGCCAGCGGACGCAAACGCAGCGGTAAACGCGTACTGCCAGTGGGCACTGACTGCTCTTGCGGCAAAATGTATACCGCGCTGGCTATTGAAAAAGAGATCCTGGCGCGCGGCGGCAAAGCCACATTTCGCGCCACCGGGCAAACCGGCATTCTGATTAGCGGGGCGGGCGTTAGTGTTGACGCAGTGGTCTCCGATTTTGTCTCCGGCGCGGTGGAAACGCTCGCCCCGGCGAACGAGGCCGATCACTGGGATATTATTGAAGGGCAGGGGTCTCTGTTTCATCCCTCTTTCGCTGGCGTGACGACTGGCCTGATTCATGGCGCGCAGCCGGATGCGCTGGTGCTGTGTCACGAGCCGACCCGCACCCATATGCGCGGCGTAGATTATCCGATTCCGGACATCGCTGACTGTATGGCGCTGAACCTGAAAATGGCGCAACTGACCAACCCGGATGCCCGTTTCGTGGGGATCTCTTTGAATACCTCCGCCCTGAGCGATGCCGATGCGCGGGCACTGATGGCTGAACTGGAAGCACGTCACGGACTGCCGGTTGTGGATCCGTTCCGTCAGGGCGTTGGCGCGATTGTTGATGCGCTGGCGGCACTGTAATGGAACTGACCATCGCCCATGAACGCTGGCCATTGCGCCATGCGTTCACCATCGCCAGGGGGAGCCGAACCGTGGCCGATGTGGTGAGTGTCACCCTCCAGTTGCAGGGATTTACCGGACGCGGCGAATGTCTGCCTTATGCGCGTTATGGCGAATCGGTTGAGAGCGTCATGGCACAAATCGAGCGTCTGCGCCCGGCGCTGGCGGCGGGTATGACACGTATGCAGTTACAAAGCGCACTGCCTGCGGGTGCGGCGCGTAATGCGCTGGACTGCGCGTTCTGGGATCTGGAGTGTAAGTCGTCCGGGCAGAGTGTCTGGCAGCGGGCCGCATTGCCCGCACCACACAGTTTGCATACTGCGTACACCTTATCCCTTGATACCCCGGCGCGCATGCAGCAGATGGCGCAGGAAAACGCCTGGCGTCCGTTGCTTAAACTCAAGCTCGCCGATGATGAGGACATTGCCCGTGTCAGCGCCGTGCGGGAAGGGGCGCCGCACGCCAGACTGATTGTGGATGCTAACGAAGGCTGGGATGAGACGATCTATCTGCGTCAGGCTCCCGAACTGGCGCGCCTTGGCGTCACGCTTATTGAGCAGCCGCTCCCGGCAGGCAAAGACGCAGTGCTGGCTCAGTTGCCGCATCCGGTGCCGCTGTGCGCCGATGAATCCTGCCACGATCTTGGCTCGCTTGGCGCTATTGCCGGGTGCTACGAGATGGTGAATATCAAGCTGGATAAAACCGGCGGATTAACCGAGGCGCTGCGCGTGCGGGAAGAGGCCACGCGTCTTGGCCTGCAGATCATGGTGGGTTGCATGGTCAGCACATCGTTATCAATGGCGCCCGCCGTGGTGGTGGCGCAGCAGGCGAGCGTGGTCGATCTCGACGGGCCGCTATTGCTGGCCGAAGATCGTGAAGACGGGTTGCGTTACGACGGCAGCGAACTTTTTCCCCCGACCCCGGCGTTGTGGGGTTAGTGGCGTAATGATGTAAGGAGATGGACATGTCACGCACGGTTTACCTCAACGGCGAGTATGTGCCGGAAGAAGAGGCCAAAATTTCCGTTTTTGATCGTGGTTTTTTATTTGCCGACGCAGTGTATGAAGTCACGGCGGTGGTGAACGGCAAGCTGGTGGACTTTGCCGGCCATGTTGCGCGGCTCGCGCGATCTTGTCGTGAGCTGAGCTTACCTCTGACGCTCTCGCAAGACGATCTGCGCGAGATCCATCAGCGCCTGATCGCGGAGAATGGGCTCACGGAAGGGGGGATCTATTTGCAACTGACGCGCGGTAACAGTGGCGATCGCGATTTTCACTTTCCGTCGGCGCAGACGCCGACCACGCTGGTGTTGTTTACCCAGGCGCGTGCGGTTGTGGATCATCCTGCTGCCAGTAAGGGCATCCGTGTGGTGACCTGCCCGGATATTCGCTGGCAGCGGCGGGATATTAAAACCGTGCAGTTGCTGGCGCCGTGTCTGGCAAAAGCCTGGGCCGAGGCCAACGGCGCGGATGATGCGTTTTTGGTGGAAGATGGCTTTATTACCGAAGGCAGCGCCTGCAACTGTTATATCGTGACGGCGGATAAAACCATCGTTACGCGGCCGTTGAGCAATAATATTTTACACGGCATTACCCGTAAGGCATTGTTCCGTCTGGGTAAGGAGCACGGCATCACCTTTGAAGAGCGGTTATTTACGCCGCAAGAGGCACGCCAGGCGAGCGAAGTGTTTATCAGTTCCGCCACCACCTTTGTCTGGCCGGTGGTGAGCGTGGACGGTCAGCAAATCGGCGACGGTAAGCCTGGCGAGATAACGAAGCTGTTGCGCCGGATTTACCTTGAGATGGTGGGATAACGTTTTCCCGGATGCGGCGCAAACGCCTTATCCGGGCTTGTATTATTAAAAAATCCAGAGATAACCGGC
>OKPX01000190.1_pt1 | contig 36206 bp, 36 predicted proteins | sample 1613911 | NCBI WGS metagenome assembly OKPX01 (sample SAMN04436892, study PRJEB24849) | human gut metagenome | biome: human gut; feature: NICU; material: stool | host: Homo sapiens | place: USA: Saint Louis, MO | collected 2012-02-03 | reverse complement strand
TGGACGCGGCGCTGGCAGGCCTGGACCAGGGTGAACGAGTGACCATTCCACCCGTAGAAGACCTTGAGCTGTGGCAGCGTTGGGAAGAAGCGCGTCTGGCGCTGTTCAGCGCATCACGTAACGGTACGCCCGCCTCTCGCTACCCAATAGTCTGAGCGTGAAATCCGGTTCGCCAGTTGCAACCTCCACTGGCGAACGCTTCACGCAAGACGCGGTTACTTCACGCCGTTGTATCCAGCGATACCCCTCAACGCAGAACAATGGGGCGGCGGCACCCGGATTTTGTAAATCTGAGCGGAGCGGAACCTCTTTCGCTTCGCATCAAAAAAGTAGCGGCAGAAACAGATTAATCCCTGCACTTACCCCGACAAACAGCGCGGCCCATATGGCAGACGAAAACAGGCAGATGCCATAAACTTTGCCCGGATTCAGGCGCAGCATTCCTGCCGCCAGCGGAACGAGATAGCGCAGCAAGGCGATAAAACGGGACGTAAACAGCACCATGGCGCCATTGCGCTGTAACTTGCTGCGAACGCGCAGCAATGTCTCCTCATGCCGGGATGTCACGCGATGAAAACGGTCGCTATGGGTTATCAGTAAGCCCAGATGGTAACTCACCAGCGAACCGAGCGTTGCCCCTGCGGTGACCGCCAGCCACGCCATGATTGGCGGCAGGCTTAAATGGCTTGCGGAGAGCGCCGCGACCAGCATCACCGACGCCGGGGGAAGCACGGTGGAGATGAGCACCGTGGATTTGCTAAACGCCACCATAAACAGCAGCGCGAACATCTGCACCGGGTGCGATGCAAAATGGGCAAGCAGGCTGTTCAACCACTCCATATTCATTCCGGCGTCCGTGAGCATTTCGGGCATTCCCTTTTAGCGTATTGAACAGGGTCTGTCTTAAATATTACCTCAACAAACCGGGTGAGGCGGAATAGGGTTCTGGCGATTTAAAGAGACCGTTAAGTGTAAAACAGGCAATGTCGCATCATGACTTTGTCAGTGATAATTCCCATTTTAGCGATGCCATCGTGCAATACAGGCAGCTCGATTTTATTACGCTTAACGCAATGTGTTGTGTAGTAAAAGCGCGGGAATGAGTTCTTGCGAAATGAGATGCTGACGATATTCCGCACATGTATGTGTTGAAGATAACGACTACCTGGCAGGAAGAGGATTGTGACAGCCTAAGGCTGAGGGTTCAGACGCGACAGACTCGCCTGAACCAACTGCATTCACCTTAAAGGCTCAGACGCGCTGGCTGCGCAACATGGTGCAGAACGGGCAATTACAGCCGCTCACCGGTGTGGCAGCGCAACTCCCCAGGCTTAAACCAGGCATTCCCTGGGTAGTGATGGCCTGATCATAGATAGCAAATTCTGCCCCACGGATCTGCTGGCGGGAAAATTCAGCGGGATCTTTATCTTTCGCCTGAAACGCCATCGCACTACCAGACACAACCGACAACGAAATCGCTAAAATCTGACTGATTTTCATAGGGTATTGCCCTCAAAAGGAAGACGTCATTTTGATAAGTCGCTACATGCCGGTAGCCCGCAACCGCCATTAACTGTTATAAAATAACATTCCATAGCGCAATGCAACGTCAACAATGTGTCGAAATTTGCGCAGCAATCGGTTATGCGTCAAAGCCCGTGTTTATCGCCATACCGATAAAAACGGGCGCTTTCTCCCACAAGTTGCAGTGATCACATGCACGACTCTCATCCTTTTGCGTAATCTGCCTGTGGTTAAAAACCGTAGCGGAACCAGGCGAAGAGGACATTGCCATTATTATAAGTGCCTGGAATATAGGTAAATTGCACGCTGGCCTGTTTATAACTTGCAGAAAGCAGCGGCAGCACGACAGGCAAAGGAACATAATTGGCGAAATCTTGTCGCGCGGTCACCGCTGCCGTCAAACCAAGCCCCAGACGAAAATCACGGTTTTGATCCAGATACCAGCCCTTTTCCCAGCCGTAGCCGATAATGGGCTCCCATTTGTTGTGGGAGTCCTTAAACGCCATGGCATACAATGAGCTCCAGTTTCCATCGGCGTTATAGCGGGACACACCAAAACCGCCGCCCCACGGCCTCTCGTTATAGCGGTCCGTTTTTTCTTGGTCGTAGGTGAAGCGGTTATGCCAGGTGAGAAAAGGTAAATAGAGATCATAACTCTGTGGATGGTCCCAGGTTTCGGTCACATCTTGTTTAAACCCGTCCCACCATTGCGCTATCCGTTGTTCGCCGTAAATGACCGCCTCTGCATCAGTCGGGACGAAAGCAGCCCACCCAATAGCCCAGCACACAATGAATAGCCTTAACATATACCACCTCATAATACATTTGCCATCCTGAAATAAACGTCACTGTCTACTGTCAGGTCTTTATTTAATGGTGGTAAACACTACTGTTCCCACATTAAACAAAACATAAATTTTTGAAGCTTTCCTGAGAAGCAGATCACTCTTAATAAGCGTAGTAATCTTTAAACAAACGTGACGGCAATCATCTGCAGAAACGGCTTTCCCCGGATAAAGGGTCAATGGATGGCGAGGCAGTCCAAAACCATAGTATGTTGTAACTATTTTTAAACTGTGTCTAAGCGGCAATGCAATATTGAGAGTGGGGATTATGGTCGACTACCGCAGACGGCAAACGTCTCCCCCATCGCACCGATTACTGGCGATAGCGCAAGGTTTCAATTAACCGGGCAAAGGCCGGGGTATGCTGCCTGCGGCTGGGATAGTAAAGGTAATATCCCGGAAAGGGTTCGCACCATTCGTCCAGGGCAGTGAGTAACTTCCCATCAGCGATATCTTGTTTGACGCAATCTTCCGGGACAAAGGCTAACCCCATACCAGACAAAGCGGCATCAAGACGGGAGGACAGGTTAGTAAACGTAAGCTGCCCTTCGACTTTGACGCGGAGTTGCTGACCGTTTTTTGAAAACTCCCAGGCATATAAGCCTCCCATAGTCGGCAGGCGCAGATTGATGCAGTTGTGTTGCTGCAAATCATGGGGCATTTGCGGTTTACCGTAGCGAGAAAAATAGTCGGGCGAACCCACCACCACCATCCGCCAGTCCGGCCCGATACGCACCGCGACCATATCTCTGGCCACCTGCTCGCCCAGACGTACCCCCGCATCGAAACGCCCGCTGACGATGTCGGTCAGCGTGTTATCGATTACCAGTTCCACATGCACATCCGGATATGTCTGCAGAAAGGGTTTCAGCGCGGGCCAGACGGTGGATTGCAGCGCATGCTCACCGAGCGTAATGCGGATATTCCCGGCAATGTTCTCACTCATGCTGCTCAACATGATCAATTCGTTTTCTATATCCGCAAAGCGTGGCGCAATACTATTAATTAAAAGCTCACCGGCTTGCGTAGGCGCGACGCTGCGGGTAGTACGGGTTAACAGCCGTATTTTCAGGCGCTCTTCAAGCCCACGAATTGAATGGCTCAATGCCGATTGAGATAATCCCAATTTTGCTGCTGCTCGAGTAAAACTGCGTTCACGGGCAACAACGATAAAGTAGAACAGATCGTTAAAATTATCTCTTAGCATCACAGCCCCGTTGCCAAATACTTTTATTTAATCGTATTCAATACTACTACGCGTCACAGAGGAAACATATGTAAAATCTCATTGATAAAAAATAACGCAAAAGCCGAAGCTCCTGTCTAACAATCGTGTTAATCCACAGGAAGCGCCCTCGAAAATGAGGCTATATCATGAGTGTTTGAGATAAAAAATATTATTCTCTATTAATAATTACGCAAATTTAAATAATCGTATTATTGATACATCAAAAGGATAATACTACCCGTCCTTTAATTCCTCCATTATTAAACACATCGTTTCGTGAAGGGAATATTAATTGCCATATCATGACATGAAAAGCCACGCTTAGACGCAAACAATGTCGGGAAACAGGTTAAAGAGGGTAGCATGCCCTGAAAAACCGGGGGCCACGATTTCGTACTGGATTGACGGCGAGAAAGGCAAAACAGTTGGGGAAAAGTTGCGGATGGAAAAAGTCTCTCCATGATAATTCAATATATTCCCTGGCGCCTCACGGCTCACTGTTTTGCAGATTATCGCGCCCCACCCCGCCAATAAACGGCAGCCGCAACCGCAACGGCGTGAAATCCAGCCCCATGCTCAGGCCAAGGACGTTAAGCTCAAATCCCTCTTCTGCACCCAGGGTGATACCCGCGACACCCAACAGCGACACCTGTATACCGCGCCCGGACGGGGGTAAACCGATGAGGTTACGCAGCGAGCGAAAATCTTTGCCCACCGCATTAGCGGGCATATCCAGTTTTAAAGCAGGCACGACACGGCCGATATGAGCAACAAACGTATTGCTGTTTGGTCCGGGCCAGGCGTGATAGGTATCCGGCCACGGGTATGAGGCGATGGCCGCCTCAATCTGCGGGATCATCGCCTCGGCTTGCGCGCCACGGTGTTCAACAAGCAGGCGGGGTTTCGCCCCGTACCAGTAGCCATCCGGCGCGTTGCGGTTACGTCGCACTTTTTCGCCGCCACCCCAACTGGCAACCTCGTAGCGGTTGTATTCCGTATCACCCGCACGCTTAAACACAATCCATGGATGCACAGCCACCACCCCTTTCCAGCCCCATGTCGGCGCGGCATAAACCTGAACAATCGCCAGTTGGGCATTTTGCCGGGCATCAGGTGCAATGCCAGAAGAATCACGCCTGGCGGCCCACCACCCTTCCTGCACCCGCGATTCACGTTGGTGCATCGCCTGGACGAGACTGGCAATTAGAGAGAGCAGAATGATGCAAAAAATACATAAACAAAGCGTTTTTATCGGGGTCATGGCACCCTGCTATCAGAAGGGAATATCGACGCGTCCGATGAGTATACCGTCGTTTTTGTATCGCAGTATGCCCTTAGCACATAACGCAAAAGCCCGTCTCTTCCCCGGACAGGCCTGAAAGTGTTCGCGCTTTCAGACAACATCGCAAAACTAGCGCAACGTTCCTCTTGAACCTGAGCACACCAGTTGTCGACGTTTGATGTGGTACATCTCAACATCCGATTGCAGGAAGAAGCCCATTTCCCAGGGATTTTTGCGGATAAATGCTTCCCGAATGGTCTCATAAAGTGGGCTATCTGATGGCACCAGAGAAGCCTCGCCTTCCACAATGGTGTAGTTCCATTCAATCGCCCGCTCAAACGTATAGTGAGCACGTTCATCCATGGCAAAAAAACAATGTGGATTACGTTTTAGCAGCCTGGATTTGAACATCTGCGGGAAGGTAATGAGGAAAATATCATCATCGACGGACGATAAAAACGCCAGCACCGTGGTGTGCGGCTGCTCGTTGGCCATGGTAATCAATACACCAACTTTATTCACCGCATCTTTTGATTCAGGTTCAGGCATATTGCGCAGCGTGGTGAATGGCACAGGCAGTTCGGGCCTGTTGTCAGCCGGGAATTGATACCCCTCTTCCCGGATCTCAAGCACGACGCTCATTCCGTGAATCAACTGACATTCCCGTGGCGCGACAACCACCCAGTCTTCTTCCTGACTGATAACGCGGCCTTTATACGAGGCGCGATATACACTGATTTCGGCATCGAACTCATCAACGCCCGAACGGTTATCCAGATGCAGGGTAACGAAATCCCCTGCCGAAAACGTATGTCCTTTTGGGAAGTAAACCCGCAGGCTGTTATCCGACTGAATAAAAACACCACAAACATGAATAACCACATTGTCCTGCTGGTAACCCGCCAATATGCCGAGCACCTGTTTACCAAGAAAAGTTGCCAGATTCATTTATACCTTTTCCCTGTTCATAGACTTTCAGTGAAACTGTTATCGGCAACGTTTTGTTAAACCATAGTTTTTTGTTCAGTGGGCTCAACAGGCAGCAGTGGAAGGTCAGTACTCAGAAGGGAATAAAATAAGGCTGGTTACCCGGCCTGAATATCACTTGTAATCGATAAAGTTCAGGATGGCCTCGTTGAACTCCTTCGGTGCCTGAATAAAGGCGAAGTGGCTGGTGTTCGGCAATATCAGCAATCCGGCTTTCGGGATCGTATTGGCGATATATTCCAGGTGCTCACGCACAATGGCCTCGTCATGATCGCCGTCGACAATCAGTACCCGGTTGGAGATTTTCTTAAGATCCTCATCGCTCCAGTTGGGCTGCGTTGCCCACATATGGCTTATCTGATCGACAAAGGCATCATACTGGTCCGGGGTTTTGGAAAGCTTGCGATATTCATTGCCCGCCCGCTCGATATAGCTGGCAAAGACCGGGTTTTTCTCGGTATCCGGTTTCACACCGCTGGTTTTGGTGTTAGGGGCAAAGGAAAAAATACGGTTCACTCGTGTGGGGTGGCGAATCGCCAGATCGATACCAATAATCCCCCCGTCACTCCAGCCGACAATATCCGCTTTCTGAATATTCAGGTGATCGAGCAACGCCACCACATCATCACTCATTAAGTCGTAGCTGTAAGGCCGTTCGTCGCGCGTACTGCGCCCGTGCCCCCGACTGTCGACCACGATAACCTTATGATCTTTTGCCAGCGCGGCGACTTGCAGGCCCCAGTAATCGGAATTAGCCAGACCGCCGTGGAGTAACACCACCGGCTTCCCCTCTCCGGTCGTTGCGTAATAGAGTTGTATACCGTTGACGCTGGCATACGCCGGTTTCAGCGCGGCAACAGGAGCAGGCGTTCGCGGTAATTTTTTCCAGCGCTCCCCCCAGGCAGGCGGGGACTTAGGCGTAACAGCCCAAGTCGCAGATGTGCTCAATGCCCCCATCACGCAGAGCAGCCCGGCGAGGATTAATGTGTTTTTTTTCTTCATAGCGATCCCTCCTGATTACGTTTAATGTGCCTCACCCAGCTCTCGGGTACGTTTCACCGCCGCCAGCACGCTGCGTTGCAGGCCTGCGGCAAAATCGCTGTTGTTAAGCTCATACAACCCATGGATCCCGACGCCTGCCGGCGAATTGTTAATATCCAGAAGCTGTCTTGGATGTTTCTGGCTTCGGCGCAGCATCTCTACCGCGCCCTGCAGATTTTCGAGCACCACTTCGCTTGCCTGCGCACGCGACAGACCGGCCAGAACGCCCGCGTCGGTAAACGACTCGATAAAGTAATAAATGTAGTTCGGCCCGGCAACACCGAAGCCGGTAAAGATATCGATGAGCCGTTCCGGCAGATAGAGCACCTTGCCAAAGCCGTTGAGAAAAGGTTCCACCTGTTCGGCGCTCGCCTGCGCATTCAGAACCACCCCGCTGTAGCCAAACCCGGTGTCGGTAAGCGTATTGGGGATAACGCGGGCAATGGGTTTTCCCGTCCCCAACGCCGCTTCCAGTTGGCGCAATGTCACCCCGGCAATCAGCGAGACCACCGTCGTTGCGGCAGAAAGATGAGGCTGAATACGCGCAGCGACACTTGCTAAATCATCCTGCGGACGGATCCCCAGAACCACCAGCGCAGCCTCGTGTAGCCGTTGCCCGTTCTGCCGCTCCGGCGCCAGACCATAACGTTCAGTGAGCAGTGCAATACGGTTTGGGTCGATATCCTCCAGCGAAATATCCTGCGAACGGAGTGTTCCCGCCGCCAGAGAGGCACGAATAATCGCCTCCGCCATTTGCCCGGCACCAATAAAATGGACTTTTGCCATGAGCCGCCTCTCCTTATTGAAAGCGATATTCGCCGTTACCTACATGAAAACGGTGGCCTTTCAGCGCCGGGTCAGAGACGTTAAAGACCAGTTCAACTAACCGATTAGCCACACTCTGGCGAAAGATAAAGCGCTGTTCGCCCACCGCCAGTCCCTCCGGCGATTCGTTGAAACCAAACAACTTATGCCAGTGTGCTCGCGCGGCCTGCGGATCCTGCACGTCAAAAATGGCACTCTGTAATGTCACTTCGCCTGCGGGATGTGGCCTGTCGAGCCCCTGAGCACGTAGCCGCGCCAGCCGGGCGTTATCGTCTTCACCCCATTGCAAAATAAAGGGATATGGCAGGCCGTTAAAATCCCCATCGATGGTGAAGATGCGCCAGCTAATCACATTGCCCTGCGGGTCGTTACGCTGGCCATCGACTATCGGCGAGACCTGTAATCCTTTGCTGCGCAATTGCGCATGCGTCTGGTCAATATCATCCGTGCGCAGCGCCACCCGATGCAGCGCCTGGTTTTCCGGCAACAGGTGCGCCGCATCGCGGGAGAGCAAAAAATCGGTCTGTGCCGACGCCAGTTCAGCCTGATCAGCGATGGCGAGAAATTCAATATAGATCAGCCCAAAATAGCTGAGTGCATTCCAGGTTCCCCAGCCAGGGTGACGCCCACCGGCAAGCGCGTTGAGCCTCTGTCCCGTAAAGATGGTGATGGCCTCTTGCGGCTGGTTAACAAACTGCACGGCATGGTCCCATTTTAATGTGGTCATGAAGCCCCCTTGAATGATTATTCCCAGTCGGTGTTCACTTTGACGTTCTCTGCACCCGGCAGGCCGTAAACGTCTTCGTCATACCACTTGCGAGACAACGCGGCGAGCGTGCCATCTTTTTTGAGGGCTTCCAGCTCCGTGTCGATGGCTTTGATCAGTTTCGGGTCAGCACTCTTTTTGTAGAGATAGACGTTAGGGAACAGGCCGACAGACTCGGAGGCTTTCAGGTTAAGATTGAGCGCTTTGTTTAACGCCAGTAAGGCGCCAATCGGATAGATAGCCGCATCATATTCACCAGAAGCAACGGCTTTGAAAATGTCCGCAGCAGACTGCTCACCGTTCGGCTGCAGATTGATTTGCTGGCCTGGGTGCTTTTTGTTGTAGTTATCAATCACGGTATAACGCGCATCGGATGTATGAATCGGCACCAGTTTCTTCTTGCCGCTCGCCAGATCGGCCAGCGTATGAATGTCGTTTTCATTGTTACGCACAATTAAACGCAGGTCGCTGATGCCCGAAGGCTGGCCGGAGTAAGCGTATTGCGCCGCACGCTCTTTTGTCAGATAAAAATGGTCAGCAGCAAGGGTGTATGCGCCGGTGGACAGACCGACAATCATCGCATCGCGGGAGACCGCATTAAAATGGAACTTATAGTTGGTGAGCTTCTGATCAATGACCTTTAATAACTCACCGTCGTAACCGGTAATATTATTGTTATCGTCTACAAAGCTAAACGGGAACCCGTTTGCATTCACCACCACTTCAACAGTTTGCGCATCAGGGCTTTTTTCGACCGCTTGCGCCACCGTTATATTCATTGCCAGGAGCAGTGAACTTACCAACAACACCTTATTTTTGAACATATTTCTTTCCCCAAAATGAGTGAGATGGAACCACTTTACGTGCATGGCTTTTCCACCGGTTACTGAGATACACCTCGATATGTCGCAATATCCAGGTAAGGACCAGACAGAGCGCAATATAAATAAATAGAACGATGCAATAGGCCTCCACATAATGAAAACCGCGCACCGCTGCGATATTCGCCTTAGCCATCACATCCACCACCGTAATGGTGTAAACCAGTGACGTATCCTTGATCAGGTCAATCAGGACGCTGGTGTAGTTAGGTAGAGCGGATACCGCCGCCTGCGGAAAAATGATGCGTCGAAACTGGGTAAAGCCGCTCAGCCCTATCGACCATGCGGCCTCGCGTTGCCCTTTTTCCACGGCATTCCACGCGGAGCGAAAAGTCTCGGCAAAGTAGGCGCTAAACACCACGGAAAAAGCAGTTACGGCGGCCACCAGCGGTGAGAGTTTGTAACTAAACGGCGTATCCTGCGGCCCGCCCCAAAGCCCGCTGGCAATCCACGGCCAGACATAAAAGACAAAATAGAGCATTACCAGCATGGGGATAGAGCGCCCGAAAGAGATAAACACCTGCACCAGATATTTCACGTACGGCACATTGCCAATCATCACCCAGGCAAAAACACCGCCTAATAACGTTGAAAATATTAACGATAAAAAAGTGATCAGTAACGTGACCGGTAGCGCGCTTAATATAAAGGTGAAGTTATCTCGGATAAAATCGATGCTAAACATAGTCGTCTTTTACTCCAGTAAATATTGATACTTTTTCTCAATACGATTTGTGAGATAAAAGATAATCATGTTAAGCAACCAGTAGATGAGAATGACGCTAATAAACGCCGCGACCTGCTTCGCACCATAACTGTTTTGCGAGATTTTTTGTGCGCGACCAAAAATATCGACAATACCAATAATGTTTACCAGCGATGTCATCTTCACCAGATTGATTAAAAGGTTGCCGAAATTGGGAATAGCGATAATGAGCCCCTGCAGAAAAATAACGCGCGCAATACCCATGTGCCAGGGAATATTCAAACTGCGTATCGCCTCTTTTTGTCCGATATCCACGGCATTCCATGCCGAGCGCATCATTTCGGCAAAATAAGGGCTGATGCCGACGGAAATAGACAAGATGGCAAAAGTCATATCGCTAATCAGTAGCACAGGAAGTTCCAGCGCTGAGAGAATCAGTTTCCCGCCGAAGAAAAAGAGCAGGATTAACAGCGCCAGCGGCGCACCGCGCAGCACATCGGTGTATGCTTTTGCCAGCCATCTCAATAACGATGAGCGACTAAACTGCAAGACAGTAGCGACCAGACCAAGTGCCAGACCGAGCAACAAAGAGGCCAGCGTGATCCCCAGGGTGATCGGCAGGTTTTCCAGTAATTTCGGCACAATCAATAGCAGATCGTCGGAACGCAACAACGGTTGTGGATTCATTACATTAGCCTCAGGCGTGGAAACGGAGTCGGGCAAGAAACGCCTGTGTGCGCGTGTGTAACGCCGCGCCAAAAATCTGCTCCGGCGGCCCCTGCTCCACGATTTCGCCGTTTTCCATAAACACCACACTGGAAGCGACCTGGCGGGTGAATTCCATTTCATGAGTTACGATAATCATCGTTTGCCCGTTCGCGGCAATCTCCTGAATGAGTGTCAGAACCTCGCCGACTTTCTCCGGATCCAGCGCCGATGTGGGTTCATCCAGCAACAGCACCGCCGGGTTAATCGCCAGCGCACGGGCAATGCCAATACGCTGTTTTTGCCCGCCAGAAAGGCTGTTCGGATAGTGATCTTTTTTATGTAACAATCCGACCTGTTTTAGCAGGCGTTCAGCCGTCGCGACCGCCTCCTGACGCGGGCGCTTTTGCGCATAGATCAAGCCTTCGGTAATATTTTGCAAGGCGGTGAGATTATGAAACAGATTCCAGGATTGAAAAACCATCGCGGTTTTCGCGCGTATTTTTTCAATCTCTTTTTTTCCTGCTTTGGCGCAATCAACAATGGCGTCGTCAATTTTTATTTGCCCGCTATCGGCGGGTTCCAGAAAATTCAGCGTGCGCAACAGTGTCGTTTTACCCGAGCCGCTTGGGCCAATAATGCAGATAATTTCCCCTGCATTAATGGAAAGCGAAACCTCTTTTAGTATTTTTTCGCCAGTAAAACTTTTACTGATTTTCTCAATGGCAATCATCATTATATTTTCGCAGCGGGCTATCCCTGATAAATGCACAACGGCGGCATCTATTTCTTTACAAAAACTATATTGCCGGTGGGTCTATAAAGACAAACAAGAAAAATACATATGCAAAGTTGAAAAACACATTTCCGAAATGGGAGTATTTCCGGAAATTGACCTATTTAAACTATTAAGGGGAAATGAAGGTGGGGGAAAGGATGATCCGCTCTTTATCGTCGCGGATCATCCTTTATATTCTCTTTAACGGCTCACGCCTGTGAGCCAGTAAGGTTCGCCAAGCGTCAGCATCAGGCGATTGGCCCATGCGAAAAAGGCGGCTGATTGCACAAGATCCACAATCTCCAGGGTACTCAGCCCCTGTTCACGCAGTTGCGCCACATCCTGCGCGCTGGCCTGCGCGGGCGTGCTGGAGAGACGTGCAACGAAATTGATCTGCGCCTGCCAGCGTGGCGACTGCCCTTGTGCCAAATCGCCACCGGGGGCGATATCCAACAGACGTTGCACCGCCTCCTGCTGTTTAGAAAGCTGGCTGGCTTTACGGGCATGTACCGAGGCGCAATAAATGCAGCCGTTGACCTTACTGGCGACAGTTGCCGCCAGCTCACGCTCGGCGCGCGGCAGTCCCGACGCGGTATAGAAAATCCCTTTATCCGTCAGCGTGCGCTGCTCAAGCACGGGAAGATTACGCCCCAGCAGACGGAAATAGTCCGACTCGCTATGGCCGAAACGGGCCAGGGTCGCCTGCTCGTCGGCGTTAAAATCAGGCAGCGCTTTTGCCGCAATCCACGGCTCCCAGCCGAGCTCCGCCTGGGTAAAGGCAACCGGCGCCCGTTTGCCCGTAAGCGTCTGTGGCTGCGTATGCCACTCCCCTGCCGTTACGGCTTGTGGCTGGGGGATGTCCACCTCATGGCCTGCCAGTAAACGATAGCCGCGCAATAAGCGGCTCTGGAAACTGATAAAGGCGGTTAATTGCGACAGGGTCACAATATCGTCCTCTGACCATCCGGCGTTCAGCAAGGTCTGTAAGTCAGCCGCCTGCGCGCTTACGGGATGTAGCGTGAGTGTCCTGGCATGGGCCAGCGCCGCGTTCAGCGCCGGGGTCACGTTCGGGACAGTAACGTCCTTGCCGCGTTGCTCGTAATAGCGGCGCAGTACGCTGTCCCGCAGCCAGTTGCTAATTTGCGCCGCCAGCCAGAATCGCACGGTGAGCGTCAGCTTTCCCTGTACAGTCCGGGCGGAAAAAAGCGCCTCATAGCTGCCCTGAGTATGGCGCGTTGCCGCTTCCCGCGTCTGGCGAGCGGCGGCCAGTTCACTGTCCGGCGCAATCCCGGCCAGGCTGTCGAGCAGGTCGTGAGCGTGTAACGCCGTCTCTTTTTCCGGAATCAAAGGGTCATGCAACGTCATAAAATCTCCTGTTGTTGAGTACGGTGCGTCATGCCGGGAATGGCGTCGATCAGCTCCCGCGTGTAAGGATCACGGGAGTGGCTAAAAATGTGTTCTACCGGGCCGGACTCCACCTGCTTTCCGTGGTGGAGCACGCTCACGGTGTCGGCAATTTGCCGCACCACGGAGAGGTCGTGGGAGATAAACAGATAGGTCAGGCCGAGTTCGCGCTGGAGCGTGTCGAGCAGGCGCAGGATTTGCGCCTGTACCGTCACATCAAGGGCGGAAACCGCTTCGTCGAGAACCAGCACCTGGGGTTCCAGAACGAGCGCTCGCGCAATGGCCACGCGCTGGCGCTGGCCGCCGGAGAGTTCATGCGGTTTACGGGTCAGTAGCTCGTGCGGTAGCGCCACGCGTTCAAACATCTCATGGACTTTCTGCGCGCGCGTTGCCCGGTCGAAGCGACCAAAGTTGCGCAGAGGCTCCTCCACAATGTCAAACAGACGCTGCGCTGGATCGAGCGAACTGAACGGATTCTGATAAACCAGTTGAATTTTTTGCCGGAACTGACGCAGCGGCTCTCCTTTCAGGCGGGTGATGTCTGTCCCCTCGATCAGAATCTGTCCGCTGGTGGGGCGATGAAAGCCAAGCAGGCTGCGCGCCGTTGTGGTTTTCCCCGACCCCGACTCCCCCACAATGGCATGTGTGGTGCCGCGTTCAACGCTAAACGACAAATTATCCACCGCACGGAACAGCGTTTTGTTGTCTGTGGAGAGCGGATAGGTCTGGACCAGATTATCCACCCGAATCACTGTGTCACCGCCGTTTGTCCGCGGCGCGCGCGGCGTGGGATTGAGCGACGGCACATCCGCCAGCAGCGCTCTCGCGTACTGGCTGCGGGGTGCCTGCAACACCGCCTGAATGGGGCCTTGCTCCTGCACATGTCCGCGCTGGAAGACCACCAGCCGGTCGGCGCGTTCTGCCGCCACGCCTAAATCATGGGTCACAAACAGCACGGCAGTGCCACTTTCACGCCGCAGTTCATCCAGTAAATCCAGCACGCGCTTTTGCACCGTCACATCCAGCGCGCTGGTCGGCTCATCGGCGACAATCAGCGCAGGCTTCAATGCAATGGCAATGGCGATCAAGACCCGCTGCTTCATACCGCCCGAAAGCTGATACGGATATTGCTGCGCACGTAGCTCGGGTTGCGTCAGCCCAACGCGGGCCAGTAGCGCCAGAGTTTGCTGGCGAATAACCTGACGGGGTGCGCGCTGGTGCAAACGCAGGATCTCATCAACCTGCGCGCCGATGGTTTTGACCGGATTGAGCGAGCTGGTGGGATCCTGGGGAATCAGACTGATACGCGCACCGCGAATGCCGTCCAGTTGCTTTTGCGACCAACGGCTGATATCGGTGCCGTTCAGGCGAATCGCCCCCCGGGTCAGGCGACCATTTTCACTGAGCAAGCCAATCACCGCCTGTGCCGTGGTGGTCTTGCCGGAACCGGACTCCCCTACCAGCGCCACCACTTCACCGGGGTTGATCTGAAATGACACTCCTTCAACCACCGTGCGATCGCCTTCGGCGGTGCGGTAACGGATGGTGACATCCTCCAGCTCCAGTACCGGTACGGTGGCGCTGCTCTGTTGCAAACTCAGGTTCAGGCTCATGATTGCCCCCTGCGTAATGACTGGCTGACACGGTTGGCCGCCAGCACCACCAGCACGACGACAATCCCCGGGAAGGCCGTCAGCCACCAGGCCGTTGAAAGGTAATTCCGGCCTTCGGCGATCAGCAATCCCCACTCTGGCGTGGGCGGCGGTGCGCCATACCCCAGGAAACTGAGGGTGGAAATAGCCAGAATCGCGCTGCCGAATTGCAGGGCGGCAAAGGCAAAGACGGTACTCAGGGCGTTAGGCACGATATGGCGTAATAGAACACTGAAAAAAGTGCCGCCGCTGCCCCATGCCGCTTCGACGAAATCGCTGTGGCGCACACGCAGGGTTTCACCCCGCACCAGACGGGTAAAACTGGCAATCGAGGTGATCCCCACCGCAATGGCGGCGTTCACCGTGCCGAAGCCCAGCAGAATGATGACGCTCAGCGCCAGCAGCAGCCCGGGAATAGCGAGCAGAATATCGATAACGCGCATGATCAGGCTATCGAACCAGCCCCTAATCGCCCCGGCCAATAACCCAAGCGTGCTACCGAGCGCCAGCCCAAGACCAACCGCAATAAGCGCGCCGGAGAGTGAATGCACGGCACCATAGACAATGCGGGTATACAGGTCGCGGCCCAACTGGTCGGTGCCAAGCAGATAGCCGTTGCCGGGGGCAAGACGCTGTGCGCCCGCCACGCCGTCTGTCGGGCTGAAATGGGTGAACCAGGCGGGAAACAGCGCCCAGAGCACAACCGTCAGCAAAACCAGCCAGGCGGCAATCAATCCCGGACTCAGCGTAATACGGGGTACGCGAGCGCGTTTGTATAATGACGGGAAGCTGAGCTTCCCCTGAGGAACGACCGTCATGAGGTGACTCCTGTACTGTTTTTCAGGCGGGGATCGAGCAAGGGATATAGCAGATCGATGGCGAGGTTAATCACCACAAAAGCGCTGGCGGAAATCACCACGATGGCCTGTAACACGCTACTGTCCTGGGTATTGACCGCTTCCTGGGTGAGTTGCCCCAGGCCACTGCGACCAAATACGGTTTCGGTTATCAACGCGCCGGCGATAAGTTCGCCCAATAACAGCCCCGCCACGGTCAGCGTTGGCAACAGCGCATTGCCCAACACATGGCGCCACAATACCCCCGCCCGGCTGGCCCCTTTCGCGCGTGCCACGGCGACAAACGGCTGGGTTTGTATTTGGTCAATACTGCGCATCAAAATTTGCGCCAGCGGCGCGGAAATCGGTAACGCCAGCGTCAATGTGGGCAGGATCAGCCCCTGCCATGGGCCTGGGTTAATAACGGGGATCCACCCTAACTGGAAAGAAAAAATCTGGATTAACACGATGCCAAGCCAGAAAGTCGGTACCGAAATAAACAGTGATGGCAGCGATTGCAGCGCCGCACGCAGCCCGCTAAACGGCGACAAAAATGAGAGTGCCGCCAGCACAAAGGCCAGGATCGTGGCGACGATCAGCCCTAACAGCGCCAGCAGGAGCGTGGAAGGAAGATTCTCACTTAGCAATTCACTGACCGGCACGCCGGTCTGGACGGAAAGGCCGAAATCCCCATGTAACAGGCTGACCACGGCGTGGACATATTGCGTCAGCACCGGTGTGTCAGCACCATAGCTCAGGCGCAACTGAGCAATTTGATCGGCGCTCAGCCCAAGATCCGGATTCTGGAACTTGATCAATATTGCGTCGCCCGGAAGCGCCTGTAACAGCACAAATGAGAGCGTAAAGGCGGCCCATAACACTATCAGCGCCTGACCAAAACGTACCGTCAGATATCTGCCCATGGCTTGTCCTCTTGCACGGTACCCCTCGCCCGATGACAAGGGGAAACCCATGCGTTATTTATCTAACCAGGTGTTGTAAAAACTCGGACGCCCTACGGCTTCGAAGCTCAGCCCCCTGGTGGATGGCGCACCGGCATAGACCTGCGGCTCTTCAAAGATAGGGATCACGTAGGCTTTATCGATAAGGTATTGCTGCACCTCATTGACCAGCGCAATACGCTTATCCTGTGAGGTGGCGGAGGCGATACCCTCCAGTAACCCGTTCAGATGGCTGTCCTCAAACTGCTTAACCTTGTCGCTGGCGCCCCCTTTTTGCAGCAGCACATTGCGCAGCGTCGGGTAGTACTGACTTTTCAGGACATCCGGATCCGCGCGGCCCACCATGCTCGGATATACGCCCGTTTTAGCCGGGTCAAGGTTATCAAGGGTTTTACTGCCCGCATCCCCCGCCAGAACGTTGAGTTTGACGCCCACTTTGGCCCACTGCTGCGCCACCAGTTGCAGTGTCTCTTTGTTCTGCGGCTGTGGCGGCGATTCGTACGCCGTCAGTGTCAGGGATTGCCCGTCTTTCTGTCGCACGCCGTCCGGGCCGCTTTTCCAGCCTGCCTCTTCCAGCAAACGCGCCGCCTGGGCCGGGTCGAATTTCAGCTTGTCGGAAAGATCCACATAGCCCACCGCCGTTTTGGCTAACACTGATGTGGCCTGCGGGTAATTTGCGGAGAAGAGCGTCTGGACAATCTCTTTGGTGTTGGTGGCATGCAGCAGCGCCTCACGCACCTTTTGATCCGCCACCAGTGGGTTATCAGGGCGGAAGTTAACACTGTTGTTCACCCCACGCGTCGGGGAGGCATAAACGGCAAAGCCTTTGTCGGAGACACGCTTCTCGTCGTAGGCCTGAATCTGGCGAATCGCATCGGCCTGGCCGGAGAGTAACGCGCCAATACGGACGCTATCTTCCGGCGTCACCAGCACGTTAATGCCGTCCAGATAAGGACGCCCCTGATGGGCAAAACTCGGCGGCGCCCAGTTATAGTCCTTACGCGCCACCAGTTTCACTTCGCGACCCGGACGGTCGCTCTCCACCACAAACGGGCCGGATCCAATAATGCTGCGCGCGCTGCCGAGCTGGTTAAAGTTTTTCTCCAGGGTCGAGAGCGAGACGAGCCCGGAGCCAATGGCGGAGGTGCCCTGCAGGAAACCCGGCGACGGAGATTTGAAAAAGAACTTCACCGTTAGCGGATCGATCACCTCACTTTTCAGGTAGTTGTTGATGACCTCGGACACCGGCTGGTTGAGGGCTTTATTGCCCAGACCATAGGTATCGAAATTTTTCGCTACAGCGTTGGCATCAAGCGGAGTGCCGTCCGAAAAGGTGACGCCAGGACGAAGTTTAAAGGTGTACTCGGTGTAATCCGCGTTGGTGGTCCAGGATTGCGCAATCCACGGCTCAATTTGCAGGGTTTTCGGGTTTTGCCAGGTCAGCTTGTCGGTTATCTGGTTGAGGATTCCGCCGTTAGGGTAAAACCCGCCCGCAGGCGGATAGAGGTTAGTGTGCGCCTGTTGTTCCAGATAGATTAGCGTGCCGCCATTTTTGGGCGCGTTTTCTGCGGCCACTGAAGCGGTGCTGATCCCTGCCAGTGCCATCGTGGCGAAAAGGCGAAATCGGTATGTGGAGAGCAAAATCGACATTGTTATTTTTCCTGTAGTTATCGTTTAAGCGTCGTGCTGAGCGCGGCCGGACGCCCCATACAGGCGGCTAGCCGTCCGAAACCTGATTTGATATTTTCACAGCGATGGGTAAACCGCAAAGAACAATACTGATAATGAATATGCGTAAATTTGTTAGCGAGATGTGACACCAAATCGGCAGCAGCGCAGGGTCCAGGCCAGACTGGGTTCTGCAAATAAAGGGTAATCGCTATCAGGCGGCAAGGCGCAGGCTGGGGCAACCTGGTGGCGGGAAAATGCCAACACTGCCCCAGCCTGCGCCTCAAGGAAATTAGCGTTCTCGCCAGGCATAGGGCACGGCAGGCTGCCACTCATCACCCAGCAATTCGAGATCATCGTAATGGATAATGGCCTGATAATGGTGTTCACGATCTTCAAAATAAAGCTGCCCGGAAATATGTTGTGCCAGGGTACGTGCGCCCTGGCTGATTCCAGGAATAAGACCAACGACATGACCATTGCTTAACAGCGCGGGGTGGCTAAAACAGTGCACCCTCGCCAGCGAAGAGGCGCTGTCACTGTGTTTTGCCTGAAACGCGAAATCAGCCCCCAGATAAGGATAACTCGCCAGTTGCGCGTTCTGCTTATCAGCAGGAGGCTGCCAGGCATCGCCCCAGGTTTTGACCTGATCCACCAGCGCATGAAATTCCGGACGGGCATGCCAGTCCAGAGCATATCCCGTGGCAAGGATCAGGTAATCTACCGGCACTTCGCCCTGCGGGGTATGAACAACGATGCCCTCCTGACGGGTTTCGACCCGCTCAACCGGGGCGTTAAAATTGAACCAGGCGTTGGGATGACGCGACACGCGCAGCGTGCTGCCGTGCGGCGGTGGCGTCTGGACGGTCGCGATATGCTGGGCCAGCCGCCATTTCCACTCATCCGGCAGATTAAAATAGCCTGATTCAAAACCCGGGTTGCCAGCCCCTTTTAACAGGTTCACGCGGGGAAAATCAGGACGACGGATCAGCAGTTCAACCCCCGCTGCCCCCGCTTCCAGCGCCGTGGCCGAAACATCCATCGCTGTGGCGCTACCGCCAACAACCGCAACCCGACGACCCGCAAGAGCGGCAAAATCAATCGCCTCTTCTGAGTGTGCCCAATACTGCTTTGGTACATCACTGACAAAATCAGGAATAGCAGGTCCGCCAAACGCATCCATTCCGATGGCCAGGATCACTTTACGCGCACTCACCCGCCGGATCTCACCCTGGTGCGAAAAGGTCAGTTCTACACGCTGTGGGTCCTGTAGATTCAGACCTGTCAGGGCGTGATCGTTACGCACATCCAGCGCCAGCACCTGGCGGTACCAGCGCAGATACGCGGCCCATTGCAGACGGGGGATCTTGTCCAGCGTATTCCAGGCCTCAAGGCCAAATTGTGCTTCATACCAGGCGCGAAAGGTCAAAGAGGGAATATCAAGCGCCGGCCCGGTAAGGTGCTTAGGCGAGCGCAGCGTTTCCATGCGCGCGGTTGTTGCCCAGGGACCTTCGAAATCTTTGGGCGCTTTGTCATACAGCACGGCGTCAATACCCTGCAGGCGCAGTGCGAACGCCGCCGCAAGGCCCGCCATGCCTGCGCCAATGATCACCACGTTCTGCGCCTGTGCGTCAGATTGTTGTGGCAACCAGCGTTTTGCAGGCAACGCCAGCCATTCCAAATCCTGTTTGATTCGGGCTTCCAGCGCGGCAAGCCCCTGCTCTGCCCTTTCGGATGGTGTAATGGGCGAAATCGAAGAAAGTGACATCGTCGTTATCCTTTTGCGTCAATGCATTCAGTCATTTGCTGAGTGATAGCACTTCGATACCAGGGGAACTACGATTTAATATTGCTAGCCTAATGCAGACTTTTTCTATAGGAGACCGGGATTGGGTTTGACTGGCGAAAGCACATGAGGCAGGTAATTTGGATTACGCGGAGGGCTGTAAACAGAAGCGGAGGTTCAGGGGAAAGGAGACGAAGAGGAAGTGAGGTATATGAGCAGGCGTTTTCCGGCGAAAGCGCAGAAACTCAAACGCTGATCCCTTGCGGATCGACGGCAGGTGATACGCCCGTAACGAGCAGTATGTTTAATTTTCGAAAAGTGTAAAACCACTCAGTAAGCCCTGACATGAGGGCAATATCATCATAGTGAAACTGAAATTTCTGCACTCCAGGGTATTGCCGCCCCCCGCAATTCGGCAATTAACTCTCTTCTGCTTGCGCGCAGTTTCGCCCTGCTAACTTTGCTTCATACAGTGCTTTGTCAGCACTTTTTTTAAGCATTTCGGCTTCCCACTTCTGACCATCAGAGACGATGGTTGCACAACCTGCGCTGATGGTGACGACCTTTTCCGGGAGGTCTGTCGAGATGTGCGCTATTGCCGCCGCTCTGATACTCATAACCACATGATCAGCAAATTGTTTTACTTGCGAGGCATCAGCTTCAGACAAAATGATGGCAAATTCCTCACCACCGTAGCGGGCAACCAGATCACCCTGCCGATGAACGAGAGAACCCAGTATGCTGCCGACTTTTTTCAGGCAAGCATCACCTGCCACATGACCATAGGTGTCGTTATAACGTTTAAAAAAATCGATATCTATCATGATAAGAGAAACAGGCAGCCTGCTTTTTTGCGAGTGAATCAGGCTTCTTTCCAGAAACTCATCAAATTGTCTGCGATTGGCAAGGCCAGTCAGCCCATCAAGCAGTGCCAGCAACTGGAGGGTATGATTAATGGTCGTCAGTTCGTCCCGCACTAAGGCCAGCTCAGCCTGATTTCGCGCATTTGTGTTAATCTGACGCAGCACAAACAAGCCAAGAATAAGCATCATGAAGAGCATGGCGATATTAAGCAGTGCATCTACTATGTTTTCTCGCAGCCAGTTCGTACGAATCCGGTCCTTGTCATAACCGGCGGTCACAATTAATGGATACCGTTCCAGGCGAGCATATCCAAAAACCATCTCCACGCCGTCGAGTAATGAAACCCAGGTCGCACTTCCACTCTCAGACGCTTTAAGTGCGAAAGTAAAAAGAGGACTGTTAGACAAATTCTTATTGATAGCCGAGTCCGGTAAAGGGCGAACATAGAGGGTAGAACTATCAGCCAGAATGAGCCCGAGGGTATCTTTCGGACCGATAATAAAATAACTATAGAAGTGTCGGAAATAATCGACTTTGATTGTAGCCAGCGCTACCCCCGCAAAATCACCATTCACATCATTGAGTCGTATTGACACCGGAATAACCAGATCGCCAGTGGAGCGACTGCGTATCACGTGACCAATATGAATGGCTTGCTCAGTATGCTGCTGATGCCATATAAAATATTCACGATCGGCATTGTTAGCTTTTGCGGGTATATAATTCCCTGTGGTGACGACCCAATTCCCCCCGGCGTCGTATATAAACAGGCCATGCAGTTGTGTAAGTTTGTCGTGTAGTTCTTTCAGGTGCCGGGCAAAGGGGGGCTTATTTGCGTAGTCTATACCATAAAAATTTAATTGCCGCACCACCTCAGAAAGCGTGATATCCACCTGTAAAAAGGTATCCTCTGCCTGGCGAGCCAGCGACACAGAAAGGTTTCGTGCATGGTTTTCACTTTCTGCGAGTTCATTTTGCCAGGACTGCCACATAGTCCAACTGTTTATCGCTGCGACGGCTACGCTGACGATAAAAAGAAACAATGCCATACTTCTTCCCAATGAAGTATGTAAGATTGTAGAAAAAAAGAGCGCTGTTTTCCTGACATTCCCCTTGCCTCCGTGCCAATTTTTGGAAAATTAAGCTGTCCTACATAAACGTTAAAAATACAGAACCATTAAAGCGGCATTGTGTTTAACAGGTGGAGAACTTTGTATGGGTATTTATTATATCACTTAGCTGGAATGACGGTGATGAAATAGCTTTTGGGAAATTTAAATATATAATATATAGCTAGTGTATTCATCATGACACTCGTTATCGTCAAGACGCGTCAGCGCATTTTCCTGATCATATCCAGCGAACTTACTTATAAGCTGCTGACAGCAGGACGACATCATACCGGGACTGAAAGGAAGCAAGCGCAATTCCAAAACGCTAACCCATTGCTGGAACAGAACAAAGCGGGAAACCGGAAAGGAACTGTCCAGCGGATTTAAAACTGAGGGGCACGTGGGGTGTATGACCGAAAAATTAAGGTCGCGCCGACGAGCGAACTGCCAGCATTGAAGTGTTCAAATTTGATGAGATGTCTAAGAGACAAAAACAAAGGGCTTACCTAATGGTAAGCCATTGTTTAATCTGGCGGAAGCGCAGAGATTAGGAGTCGAAGACCCTGCGGGTCGCCGGTTTTTTGTTCTATGGGTTTTCGTTTATATGGTGGAGCAATTATCCCCATTGGCACGGTTAACAAAAACGTTACGCGGCAGGCTGCTCCGGCCAACTAATATCCGGCGCAGTTGAGATATCGACTCTACTCAGCAGTACGCGGTATTTTTTCCAGGCAGTGAGAGCCGTTTTTTCGTCGCCTGTCGCCATATCCAAATCAGCGGCATCCTGTAGCGGCGCAATTCGCAATGCGGCGAGTCGGAGCAGTTCATCACGTTTAACCGCGTTCGGATCTTCCGCTACCGGTTTAACTACTTCAACCCATCCATCGTCTGACCAGTAATACTCTATGCCAGGTGAAATATTAATTTCGCCGTATTTGCCCTTTATTGCTTCCTGGTAAATTGACTGACCTGCCGTATCGTCGGGCATTGCTGCGAACGGGATAAACTGTTCTCCGTCGAATGAAATATCAACATCAACTGATTTTTCCGGGTTGATGCTGCGTGGATTTCTTACTTTTATCACTTCCTGCTCAGCGTTTGCCATCACGCGACCCTCTGCCATAAAGTTGTTCGATGTGCGTCGTTAACAGTGCGGGACATTCCGGCGCACCGCCACGACCCTGGAAGTGACCAGGTGGCGCCTAATCCGTCCGCCGTTGACGGAAAAAGATTGCCACCGGAAACAATGGTTTCCGGGTCAATATTGCCGCCATTGTAATACGCCAGAATAAACGTCCCAACAGTAGCGTAATTCTGCACACGAGGCAGATAATTAGCCGTAACCCAGTCAAATGTGGCTCTGGTATTAATGTTGCTGTCACGCGCAGAAAACTGTGCTGCTAACCAGTTTGATAGCCAGTCGTTGCCCCATGCGCTGCCATGAATATTTCCGGACGAGTTATCAACCGGGATAGACGAAAATTGTCCTTGGATGCCGTTAAATTTGTTTGAGAGATAATTCGACAACCAGTCATTACCCCAGGCACTACCGCGAATATTCCCGGACGGGTTATCAACCGGAATAGCGTTGATTTTGCTTTGCAGATCATTAAAGCGTGCGGTCAGATTAACGGCCAGCGAACCGCCCCATGCGGTGCCGTTCACATCACCCGTGGTATTGTTCACGGGAATGGCACCGAAACGGGCATTCAGATTATTTGACAACCATTCGCTATTGCCGCCAGTACCCCATATGGTGCCGTAGCTATTGCCATCAATGGCGTATTTGGCAGGCCCGGCATAGATGTTACGCCCGGCAAAAATCTCGCCCACTTCATTAAAGGTGACCCGGCCATATTCATTTTTATTTTCTGCATCCACTGTGCGGAAAATAAAACCACCTGTCCCGAGCCCCCGGTTATTGGTCAGCCCTGCTGTACCAAACCCGATACCGTTCCAGTCAATTGTTAATCCCTGTACAGATGGTGATGCAGGCGTATTGACGCGCATTGATGCCGACTGGATCAGACCTGTGACATTCAGCCAGGACATGGTGTCACCGATACGCTGGACGGCATTAGCCGCCTGTGTGATGGTGTTCTGCAATCCCAGGTACTGGATTATTGAGGCAACGTCCGCTTTATTAATCAGATTACGTCCGGCGGCGGTCAGGTTGGTTAATGCCAGGGTATCAGGCCCGGTAAAATAAGCCAGAGTATCAGCAGTGCCCGGCAGCGCGGCCAGAGACGTCAGCGCGGCGTCCAGTGCCTGAAAGTCTTTACCGAGCGCTGCCGCCATTTTGGTAATGAACGCAGCGATATCGCCGTTATCCGGAACATCCTGCCCGGTTTTATTGGTGATGTATTGCGCCAGCGCCGCCGCAACAAATGTTGCCTGCCGGATAGCCTTGTTGATCTGGGCACTGCTGGCCTTACCAGCCTGAAAGCCCGTCAACAAAGCGGTCAGCGCCTCATACTCAGCCTGAGTGATGACGTTTGCACTGGCCCCTGTCGCAAACGGTTTAAAGTCATTTTTAGCCATTACAGTAAAGTCCCCCATGCGCCGGTATCGAAACCGGTTATGTATTCGTTATCCATGTCAAAACCAAAAAAGCGGTTTCCCTCCGACGGCGTTTCCACCGCCGGAATTTGAATGCTGCCACCCCACACGCCCGCCGCTTTAACGGTCAGGTAGCCCTGCCTGATAGCGGCTATCAGTTCGAGTGAGACGTGAGAAATATCGGTCTCAGGAAAAACCCAGAGACCAATAGTCATGTCCTGGTTATCCACGATTTGCATACGCAGTCCGGAACCGGCCAGCGCGTTATCGAGAATGGGCGGTAGTGTGTCGTTCGTGCCATCCCAGTTATTAATGGCAATTTTCGCTTTGAGGATTACCCGATAAGTTTCGTCACTGAGCGCGGTATACCCACTGTCAGGATCATATGGCCCCTGCCACACGCCCTGGTCATAGCCCAGCCCCTCGGTATCCCAGGCGAAGAAAATGCCGGATATGGGAACGGCGACGTAGCGGCTGCGTCCGATCCACTCCCCTAAAATGTCAAGCTGCACGCCCACAGCATTATCAATATCAAATGCCGTCACCAGGCGGTTTAACGTAGTGCTGGTATCCAGAAACGGACGCGTTGACAAATCGACATGCTGGAAGAACAGAGGCTTCGTAGCGTGATAATTGGTAATCAGATCGGTGTATTGGCTCATGGCACCACCGTGATGGCGATATTCGCTGGTGAGCAACTGGCGGCTTCCGCATAACCGATATCAATATTTGCCGTCGCCACACTGCCAGCGGTTTTACCAATAGACAGGCTGTTAATGTCGTAATAACGGGCATTTCCGCCGCTCACGACACCGAGGTTAGCGGGGGAGTAAACACGGCTGATCAGCACGTCGTCACCAATAGCCAGCGAGTTAATGTAACTGGCTATGGTTGATTTTATCTGGTCGGCAATCAAAGAGGTGTAGCCAGGAAATACCCGCAGAGTGATAGAGACAAACACCGGCACGTTTACCGGGCGGGAAAATGATATCGGATGCGGATTACCCCAGATGTCAGCAACCACAATGGTTGTGGTGCCATATGTTCCCACCCCCTGCCCTTTTTTCCCCCGCAGCGTCTGCGCAATCGTTGTTGCATCACCGCCGTCAACAATGGCACTGATGGAGTGGGCCGGTAAGCCGTTTGCATCCACAGAGCCGGTGTCGTTTTCATAGAGTTTGTGGCGTGTCACGCCGGATATATTCGCCAGCGCGCCATCAACAGCGGCGAACGGCGTCAGTGAGGGTAATGCCACGCTCTGGCCCTGCCTGGCGCGCAACTCTGCATCGGTTTCTGCGGCAGCTCCGACCGTAGCCGCCAGTGGATTAGTGACTGACAGCCAGCCTCGCGTGGGGGTATTTATATGCGTCACTGAACCTGCCAGAGCGGCAACAGCGCCGTTGGCATCACATGTGGCCGTGAGCGTGACGCTACCGCTCACTCCAATGGAAACTGACGCCGGAAAATGCCAGATGATTCCGTTTGCATCCTTCGCCGAACCATTGGTGATGATCGTCCCGGCGGTCCCCGTCAGTAGCAGGTCAACCGTCGAACGCGTTTCTCCGCGCCGCACTATCCCGTTGATTTTAACGTTGCGCGTAAGAGTGTCACTCAGTGCCGTTGAGGGAGAAAAGCTGTTATAGACCCCAATAGCTGTCGTGTTGGCGTCGTGAATTGCCAGCGCCACCAGCGCGACCATTTGGCCGTCTTTGCTGTCGGGTTCCAGATACACATCAGTGCCGTAAATCTGCTGAAAATACCCGGTTACGGTATCAAGTATTGTCTGGTAATCAGGCGCACTGATCCCCTGGGCGGTTATCGTTGCCGATAACCCCAGCGTGTCGAGGTTCAAAGCCATTTATGCCTCGCTTGTAAGGGTCGTCATTCCGTAGAAGGTTTCGACCGTCGCGGTGAATGTTACGCGCCGGGATGAGGTGTTTACTGCTGTGTTAAATTCGGTAATGGACTTGACGCCCTTCGTTTCAAGAATGCGCTGCCGTATGGCGAGGTTATAAAGTTCCGGACGCTGCTTACCGAGCACAGACTGGATCCATGGCGTACCCTCGGTGGTGTCAAGAAACCACTGACCGTACCACAACTCAAACCGTGTTTTGATGGCCTGTGCCACCGCCTCCGGTGAATTAATCAGCCAGGTGTCATCACCACGGCCAAATGTATAATCGCCGTCGGTGTCCTCACGTCGGTATTGCATTAATTTGGCCCCCCGGTATTTCCGCTGCCCGTCTGTACACCGCCATGCGTGTGCATCATCAGGCTTTTATTCCCGGCTTTAACATCGTTGGTGACGTTAACCGGACCGAGCATTGTTGCACTGCCTCCGCTGGCGCCCATGCCCTGCGACAGGTTACCGTTAATGGTTACGTTGCCGTTTAGCACGATGGTCGGGGACGTTATTTCGGTACCACCGTCGGCGCTAGCCGTCAACTTACCCGGCGTTTTAACGGTAATCGCGTGACCGGCAGCCACTTCAACAAACGCGGCCCCATCATTGGTTCGCAACTGTGCAGCGCTGGCGCTGATGCCGCTGATTTTCTTTGCCTGAGACTGAGGACCGACGATACAAAATGCATCGGACAAATCATGCATTCTCGGGTCTACCGGTTCCTGAACTCCACCGTTCTGCCACCAAAAATCAATACAGCGATCGGAGAAGATCACCAGGCACTCATCGCCAGGACTGACGGGGAATGTCAGCGTAACGCCTCCACCACGTGGGAAAATAACAGGTACGTCTACCAGTAGCGGATACTCTTTGGTCGTTGTGTGGCCGTCGTTATCTCGCACCATACAGCGGACCGACGGCTGAACTGTCGCTGTCACCGAGCCAGGATCGAACGACTGGACAATACCAGGCAGTGCTACGCGAAGTTGCTCATTTATCGCCTGACGTTCTGAGGCCAGAACATCATCAAATGAGCCGTTACGAGACTGGATTGAAGCTGACATGGGTTACTCCGGACAATAAAAAAGCCGCCGAAGCGACCCTTGAATTTATTAACGACATCATACGCCCATTGCGCGACCATAATTAAACCCAAGCTTATAGGAAATTGATATCAGTTGATCAATTGCAAGTAATTTTGGGTTGCACACGAACCGGATGGGTTGTGAATATTTAAAAATATCACCAGTTAGATATTTGGCACAATACCGCCCTATTTGGCGAATTATCCAACATGGATACACGCCAATTAACGTCGACGCATCCATATTATTTTGTAAAGGCTGAACGTTCAAAAACCGGGACTTAACAGCAGGCTAATGGATAGACTGAAACCCATATTATTATCGGCTCTGGCCTGCATACGTCCAGAGTCGACATTGATTCCGTCAGAACCTGGAAGTTTGATTTTGCTACGTGACACGCTCGACATCAATTATATCCATCTGGCCACTTTTGGTTATATAAGGATATAAGTACCACCGTGAGCAATATAACGCGGGTAAAAGCCCCGAAACAGATAAAAGCAGCAATACAAAATATTGACGCTTTTAATGCCCCCTTTTAGAGAATCAGGTATTCTCCGCGCCTACGCCCCTCGCGCTACACACGTCAAAACCATATACCATTCCTTGCCTCTTGTATCACCAGAATAGGTAATACCCTGAACGACATAAACACCATCTGTTGCAATACTTGCAGGTTTTTCAGTTGTACCAGAAACAGTGATATTACCGTTCCTGGTTTCTGTAGTAATGTGACTTCCATCCTTTCCGAGATCCTCATTACTGAGTTGTTTGCGTTTAATGAAAGCATTTTTCTGGTTCAACTCGATCAATCCATTGACGTGGATATTCGGGTTTATGAGACACGTGACGTTAACGCCATTGCCAAACGTCTGTTGAGGCATGCCGATTAACCCCGTCTCGCTGTTCAGCACTATGGCGTCGTGTACCACCTCGTTTTTGGCAACCATCTCACGCTTGCCATTCACAAACATCCATGTCGCTTCACATTGCGCCGCAACATTATCCATCAGATGTCTCGTCATCCCGAACAGGACTCTCCCGCGCGGGAAAACGGTATCCGGCATGGTTGGTGTACGCCCAACTTCCGCGCCATTCAACTGGAAGTCTTTCATCAGCAATGTATCAAAATCAGTGGTACGGTAACCGGCGGCTAAAGTCTGTGAGGTCACTGTGGTGGAAAATGCCTGGTCGGTATCAGCGGCCTGGATGAGGACATAACTGTCCACCGATTTATCTTCATCTTTACCCTCAATGGTATAACGAATTTCACCACTGAATATCTGCCCGTAGTTGCGACCGTCGGACTGGCCGTTAACCGTTCTCGCAATCCCAACCTGACTGGCATCAACCACCTGTGCGACCATGCCGTCATAACCTGCGATGACTTGAATGCGGGTAAATTCCTTCTCGCAAATCTTTTTCACAGTTTCTGGCGCCAGGTTATAGATTTTGAATGTGCCGACAGCGGTATTCGTACTGCTTTTAACCCAGCTGATATCGAAATGGACTTTGAATTTCCCAAAGTCTGTCAATTGGCCTTTGCTGTCCGTCAACAGTAACTCGAAATGACGCATCCAGTTCTTTGACATGGTTACTCCGTGACAACATAGAGATGACTGGTGATACCCAGATCGGTTTTTGTCGGGTTTTCTTGCCCGACAATATCGGTACCGACCACCAGCGCAAATCCCAGGTTAAGATAAATATGCTGCGCCAACAAATCCGCCCCCGACACCAAAGGCAGCGCCAGCGCCAGCGGCGTGGAATCGTCGCGAAATAGGTCAAGGCACCAGACAGGATCACGCCAGGACACAGCCATTTTGTAGCTGGCCCCGGCAATAGCGATGGAAAACTGCTGATTATCTGCTGATAGCGGAATTTCGTTGATTGATACCATCACTTTCTCCCCAGAATATTGCCGCTGGAGGCTCCCTTATGACCACCTAAAATACCCTTCGATTTTAGAATGGTTTTATTTGCCGGCGTGGCTGTCTTTACCCCGGCGTTCTGAACCGCTGACGTGTTAGCTCCCTGGGCCATATTGGACTTATCAGCCACCTGTGTTACCAACGTGCTGGTGATAATCACCTCACGTAACGTCAATAAGGCAGAAAGCACGTTTTCAGTTTTTTGATCGGTATTTACCTCAATACTGCGCAGGAGCATATTTTTATATATACGCTTCCCGGTCACTACATCCAACGGCGTTCTACTGGATTGCAAATCGAGTAATTGCTGGTAGGTTTCTCTCGGACTCATACCAAGCAGAGGAGGACCTGCCAGTTCATTCTTGAAATCCAGTAGCGCCCCCCCTCCCGCGAAGCCGACATCCATGATAACTTCCGACGGGCTTTTATAGGCATGGTCGGAAATCGCCGCGCCCGTTTCGACAGGGTGCTCCGTTATCTCCAGTTTGTCGGTGTGCTTTTCACTCACCACGACCGACGGAACGAGTATCCCTATATTCCGTGACTGCAAGTGAAACAGCGTTGATAGAATATCCATTAGCCCGCCCCTGTCTGGTTTCTTCGTAACACACGTGAATTCACACTTATCTGCCTTTGCTCGACTTCCCGGCCAATATCATGGGCGTTTCCACCGTAGATGTTGTATGTGTTTTGCTGCTGAATTTGCGGACCGGAGACAAACTTGCCCTGCAACATATTGCTCTGCAACTGGGGGATATAATCGCGCGTCTCCTTCGGTAAAAGGCCCATACCGTATTTCTCAACGTTACCCATGCCCCGGTTATAGGACGCCAGAGTCTTGCTCAATCCGCCACCGTTATCTCGCAATAGCTGACTAAGGTAACGCACGGCAGTTTCGGCAGATTTCATTGGTTCGAAAGCATCGCTGCCTTTCGGATCCAGACCTTTCGCCGTACCCGGCATCAACTGAAACAGCACGTGCGCGCCCGCTTTTCCCCCTGGGAACGGGTCTCCCCCGGATTCCGTCACAACCGTACTCTGTAATAATCCCGCGGAGAGGTTGTACAGTCGCTCCAGATTCGCCAGCGCTGGGCGCAACCAGCCTTGCAATGCATCCCCTTCTTTAGACGGCAGCGGCATCAACGCTTTACTGGATTTCTGAACACTTGACGAAATACGCCCAAACCAGGTATTGGCGACGGAGACAGACATGTTGCTTTCCTGACGGCCTTTCGCTGCCTCCTGGCGTAAATCGGTTTGCGCCTTGTTCAGCATGTTCAACTGCGGATTTCTGACGGACTGAGCTTGCAGCCCTGGCTCTGTTTCAGATATAGACTGTAACGGCTTACTCTCCATCCACTCTGGCAGCGACCCGTGCGCGACATCAGCGACGCTGCCAGCCAGTCCAACGGCCACCTTTGTCCCCCCTTTTACAACAGGGCTGTCAGAAAGGACTTTCGCCGCGTCTTTCACCAGCCCCCACGAACCGGAGAAATCATCCTTAACCCGTTTTTTAAGCACATCCACCAACGCACTAACGTATTTGATAGTGCTCTGAATGGATTCACTTATCGGGTCAAAAAGCCATTTACCGGGAAACGTCGAGGTGTCGATGTTCAGGAATTCAAAGAAGGCCTTACTGGCACCGACAATTGCGCCGCTCAGTTTCGTGATCTTATCAAACAGGTCGCCGAAATCGCCCAGCCAGAGAGTCCCTTTGATAACACCAGTCTCTGCCTCTTCGATTTTCGAGAAGTCATCCAGGATCTGTTTACAGAGGTGATCAATGCTTCCGACCTGCTCGTCTGACAGGCTGATACCCATTTTATCGTCTGCCATACCTGCTACCTGACCGAACACAGGAAGCGAGGTCATAAAGCGGTTACTGCTGACGGTCGCGGTATCGGCCTTGTTGCCGATAGCCTTCGTCATTTGGGAATACAGCGCATTGAAATCATCCAGGCTGCGACGCATCGCCACCAGTGTGTTTTCATCAATGCCAGGCATTAGCGCGTACTGGTTCGCGAGATAAGACGGCATAGTGCTGAGTTTCTGATCCAGCCTGGAGAATACCGCCTCCATACTGCGAGCCTGTCCGTTAGCGTCGTGAGTATCCACGTTCAGACGGTTCAGGCTCCCCTCACCGCCAGAATTACTGCGCAGGAACCGGGCAAGCCCTTCCAGAGAACTTCGCACATCAGCAACACTCTTCCCTGTTTGGGATGCTGCGTACCCGAGCGCCTGGATATCCGCCACGGCCTCATCGCTGCGCTGTGGTGCCAAAGACAGATCGTCCAGCCCCGACGCGACTTTAGTCGTAAATCCCACAACAGACAGTGCCGCCGCCTCGACGGCCATGCCCAGTGCGATAACGGCTTCGGTTGCGCCCAAAATCGCGGCTTCAAATTTAGCGGCACCCGCGCCATCAACATCGAATCCGAGGGAGTGCAAAAATGATTTTATGGTTTCAGCATTCATTCCTGTTCTCTCTCCCAGCGCGCGATACGCGCATCGTTATCCGCTTTGATATCTATCCAGTCGTTCATGCGTGCGATATCCGCCAGATCAATGGAGCCATCTTTCAATGCGGTATAGGGGATAAAACCCGCCTGTACCGGACGGCGTAAATAGTCTTCGTCATCCGGCAGGGTATTGAGTGTCAGGCTGGCTGTTGGACCGCTGTCTCGCTCATAGGGGGGACGGGCAAAAAATTTCCCAGGTTATCGGCTGCCACCCGGCCAGCGATATTCAGCATGGTAAGCAGATCAATATCCTTGAACATCAATTCACCGTGACTGAACACAGGCGTCCAGTTTCCGGTGACCGCTTTACGAGTCACGACCGACAGACACGGGAACAGAATCGCGTTAACGTCCTCTTCGGGCATCCCTGCCACCACATCAGCAATTTTCGGTAGAATGGTACTAATGTTCTGTCCCGTTTTTTCACTTTCACCAGTAACTGTGGCGGTTTTATGCAGTGCTGACAGGTCAGGAACGATGCTCGACAGCACCGGCAATAATTTCCGGCAGACTTTCAACTGGTCAAAAACACTCAGTTTAGTGGCGCGGTAATCCACGCTATTGATCGTAAATTCCATCGATTAAAACTCCCCCAACACTTGATCGATCTTGCCGCAGTCAAACGTCCAGGCGACGAGCGAAGCATCTTTTGCGTTAACGTGATCGGGCTGTTTGCTAAATGCCACACTACGGGCGACAGTGGTATCCCCGGATACATTGTTACGCACCAGAATCACGTTATTCCCCCAGAGAGAAGATGACATTGATTGTGCGTTATAGGCCAGGCTCAATTTCTTGTTTACCGGGGACGTTTTCAGCAAGCTGACGGTGATCGTGCCGTTTTTTCCGGCGTGCAATGAATGCATCACCTCACCATCAGCACCAATAGTCATGGTGTTTTTGACATCTGCGAGTGTGATGGTAATGCCCGATTCGCCATTTGCTGAGCCGTAGCCAAGATCAATTTCACCCGTCGGACCTGCCAGGGTCGCCGTGACGTCCATAAAAGAATAAGTAGCCATTTTTTTTCCTTATCGAACAACGTTAATCTGTACATCGGCGTAATGAACTGCGCCAGCCAGCTTGCAGGCCACCTGAATCAGTGGCGATTTACGGGCTTCACGGTCTGCCTGCGCCTGTTCAGCAACAGATTGCGCGTAGACGTAGTATCCCTTAGTCAGCGTGTCGCCGGATGCCAGTTGCCCAATAGGGCCACCGTTCCACACACCAGCCGCCACCAGCCCGTTAGTTACCGACTGATCCATAGACTGCTCTACGTTTGCCAGCAGCCGGGTAACGCCTGCGTCGGTCTGAGGAATTTTGGTTGTGCTGGTATAAAGCAGGTTAAAGAGGTTGGTCTGTACGTAGTTCTGCAGCCAGTCGAGGCCATGGCGTTCGTCGAAGAAGTCGCCATTAGCCATCACGCCCTGTTGCAGGATGGCTGTGTCGTTCTGGTAGTAAACAAAAACGTTACCGTTGATAGCATCGATGGCGGCCGCCTGGCCCATCGTCAGCGTTTCATACGTAATGCCCGGCTCCTGTTTGAATTTCAGGGTGATGGTGGTGTTGCTGCCCGTGAAATTTACCGTAAACGCACGGCCAAACGCAGAAATCGCCGCGTACTTGCTGGACGAGCTGTATTGCCAGAAGGTGCGCGCATAGCCTGCCGCTTTCAATTTGTAGCCGAGATTGGTTGTGTCGCCCGCAGTCAGGGTTTTAACGTCACTGGTGGTCACAGCCAGAATGCGGCTCAGACTGGACGCCTCAATCGCAGCAGCAACGGAAATCACATCCGCATCCACCAGCTCGGCACTGTCAGCAATGGCCAGCCCGTACCAGGTGGTGTACTGCAGACAGGCATTCACCGCCGTAAGCAACGTTTCAATATTCCCCGTTTCGCCCGTGCCGATTGTTTTAGCCCAGCGGCCAATCAGCACTTGAGTCGGTTTCGGTGATTGCCCAAAAAATACAGTCGCGGCGGCATACTCTGGCGCGTCAGTACCGAAATCTTTCCCAATCTCCTCTATGCTGGAATATTGACGAATACGCTCCGATACCGGAATAACAGTCGATGTGCCGAGGATCAGCAGCGTACCAAAATTTCGACCCGTGGCCGCCTTAGGCGACATAATCACGTCGACGTTAACGACGTTTGATACAGGTAAACCCTGTGCCATAACTTACTCTCCGTAAAATAATGTAGGTGTGGACTGGATAGTTTTGATGTTAAAACTGCGGGTGTTTTTGCGTTGTAACGTCACATTGATGTCGTATCGGCGCACCCACTGGTTGTTAATTAATTCGGGAAGGTTAGAAATTATTCCTGCCTCCACCAGCGAAAGCCCGGCGGCACTCCGCAACGTGATGTTGTTCTGTTCGATGTAGAGGCCATCGTGAAAACGCGACGCCATAGCAGAACCTTGTGGGCCATAGAAACTGGCCTGCACCGTTATCAGTTCCCAGGTCCATTGCTCGCTCTGTTCGTCAGTAACCTGTACGAGTGCTGGCATGGTGTCACCGGGCAGAGTGGTTATTCCGAACAATGCGCATGTTGCACCGTCATTCGGGATGGATGGTTGTGGGTCGGTCCAACGCGGGGATACCAGGGAGGCATCCAGCCCGGTGACGCCGCAGATCCAGCGGCTGATTTGCCGCTCCAGTTCCTGGTCATACTCCGGCTCCTTGCCGACGGGCGTCAGGTACCCCGGTTCTGTAGTGTCATTACTCAATCAAGGCACCTCCGGTAAAAGGATATAAAGGGGTATCTTGCGGCGAATGGGCTGCAAAGTTGTCCTCATCCCGCATCTGAATCTGTCGGTGGCAAACCCGCCAGGAGTTAACAACTCGGCAGGGCTCACCACGGATAAGTCTTTCTTCGGAATGCATATGCGACGCACAATAAAAATCCCCGCAATTACGAGACGCTATATCAAGAGATGATTTTAAGGTTGCAGACAGTTGGCATTGTATATTCCCGCAATTGGCTTACTCTGCATGTCGCCCGCACCTCTATATATTTTCACATCATTTTAAGAAATTAATAGAATTAACTTTCGGCCTTTCAAGCTTCTATTTTCAAATCATTGAGCCGTGCCCGAAACCTGAAATTATTATCGGTTAAAAATCCCGACAATCGTTTATGTGGTTTATCGCCGATAATATCTACGCCTGCAAAAAAATTAACGATTGGACTATATCAGCAATATGCAATTTTTTATTTAGCCACTGAATTATCAACAACGCCAATAAGCGAGCCGTCACGCGCTCGGGTAATATTCAGTTGAGCATTATCCGCTTTACGTTTAACCAGTACGTCAATGTCTTTCATAGCGTCGCCATTCAGATCTGACTGTACGGACAACGCGATCGGCTCAAGAGTGTCATCGCTGGAGAACGGGATATAAGAAACCGTATTGTTCGCCGCGATAACCTTTACGCCCACTGCGCCGGTATCTGCATCCTGATAAAGGTTGTAGACCGACCCGTCTGCAGCATCCGTGTCATACATGACGTAATTGCCGACCGGGGATACTGCGCTGGTAATCATAACGCCGTCAATATCCGCCCCGTCAGTTCCGGTAACAGCGGAAGAACTGTTACTGGTATCTACAATTTTCACGTACGGGTAAGAAAGGAGAGGATCAACCTGGCTATCAATATTGAAACCCAGCCATGAGCCTGTACCGCCAGAGGCTTTCGCTGATGTTGTGGCGGTCAGTTTTTTGTACGTGACATTATCCGTTGAAATATAGACATCAAAGGACTCCCACCAGCCACCTTCATAAACATACAGATCGGCAGCTGAGGTGCCGTCAGCTTTAAGCGCATTCGGCCCAAACTGCAAAACGATATTGCCTGATTTACCTAAAGAGACCAGAGTACCGTCGGGTGCACCAAACGCACTTTTCGGCAGCGCCGAGTTACCCGACGCACCGGACCCCGGATTATACGAAACAACCTGAGTAGCAAATCCCACTGCAGTACCGGGGGAGTCAGCATAAGTCAGGTATTTTTCAGCGTGGGCAGACAAAGACAAAAGGCAGGCGAGTGCAAAAATACATTTTTTCATTAAATTTCCTTACATTAAGAAGGTACTGGGAAGTGACCTCATTTAGTGAGGCGTGAGTGTGATTCTGCGGCGCAGTTGCTACGCCAGGAATTGTTATGAATCAGGATGTCTTTCTTTGTGTTCGGGACCATTACCCGGATGTCTTCTAAAGTCAGGTAGACTGGCTTTACCCAGTCGCAGGCAGTGTCGATAACGTCAACCTTTGCGGGTCCAGTTGTCGCGCAGCTCCCGATCAACATCGTCATCAGGCATATGGTTAACAGTCTGCTGTACATCGCTGGCCTC
>OKPX01000184.1_pt1 | contig 37436 bp, 35 predicted proteins | sample 1613911 | NCBI WGS metagenome assembly OKPX01 (sample SAMN04436892, study PRJEB24849) | human gut metagenome | biome: human gut; feature: NICU; material: stool | host: Homo sapiens | place: USA: Saint Louis, MO | collected 2012-02-03 | reverse complement strand
CAGCAGCGCGAACGGTCGGTAATCTTGTCTATCTGCAACTCACTGCAAACGCCAGTTTTACTGATGGTAAGGCGCTGTTCCATGCAGATCACAAGAACCTCATTTCAAAAGGGATGGATACGGACGGACTGAACGAAGCCCGCAAGTCTATGCGACTGCAGGAGGATGTGAACGGTGATCCGATTAATGTCATCCCGGCCTATATCCTCGTGCCTGCCGCGCTGGAAGGTGCGGCAAATCGCGCTGTGTTCTCTCCCTCTTCCTTGTTCACTGTGGATCAGAACGGCACGGTTAACCAGAACCCCGGCATTATTAACGTGGTGAAGGATATGGCTCAGGTCATTGTTGAGCCGCGTCTGGATAAGGCAAATAGCAAACAGTGGTATGTAGCCGCCGCGCAGGGCACTGACACCATCGAGGTGGCTTATCTTGATGGTATGGATACGCCATATCTGGAGCAGATGGACGGCTTCACGGTTGATGGTGTGGCCTGGAAGGTGCGCATTGATGCGGGTGTGGCCGCTCTGGACTATCGCGGGCTGGTCAAATCGAATGGCGCGGCGTGACAGGAAAAATGGCGGCTTCGGTCGCCTTTTATCATTTGAGAATAGCTCTCGTTTGAAAAGGTACTCCTGGGCATACGACCTGCCACGGGGCGGCGGACTCGCGGGTTTCGGCTGGTTTTCTGTATTTTATCCGTGCAGCAGCGCTGACCTAACTAACTGATAATTAATGTTTCTGATTGCGTTTGCTGCAAAAGTGAACGTGCAACGAGGTACGATTTAATGCTGAGTAAAACACTGGTTAATGTTACCCAACTGTCTGAACTGGTGGGGATGAACCGGAACATGGTAGCGCGACGGCTACGTGAAACTGAATTGGACGGTGGAAACGGCGAAAACCTGAAACAGTATGAACTGTGTAAAGCCCTGCGGGTACTCATCATGCCATCGGTGCAGGAGAATGGCGAAATGTCGCCTCAGGACAGAAAAGCCTGGTATCAGTCGGAAAATGAGCGCCTGAAATTTGAGAAAGAAGAACGCGAGGTTATCCCGGTTGACGAAGTAGTGCAGGTGTACTCATCAATGCTAAAGGCTGTGGTCATGGTACTTGAGACACTACCGGATATTCTGGAGCGTGACTGTGGACTGACGCCAGTAGCAGTTAACCGCGTACAAGGGATAATTGACGATCTGCGCGATGAAATGGCTCGCAAAGTTGCTGATTCAGAGAATGAAGAAGGCTGGCCCGCAGTCCCGGCAGAGGGATAACTCATGGTTAACCTTGAGTTAGTATTGATTGAAATGGCCCGTCAGCAGGGCCATGAACTTAACGGGCAGGATAGGTTACTCATTCGTACAAAGATTGCTAAGGCCTTAACTGCTAAAGATCTGCACCGTCAGAGGATGGAGGCCAAACCGTACAAATGGCAAAAAGTAACACCGCCCCGCCGCTAATTTTTCGATTTTTTTTGCCAGGTTTGGATTAGGAAAACAGCCATGCTACCAGCGAGATTTACGGCTAAAAGAGCGTGCCGGTCAGTTGGTTTGGGTGGTTTTTTTCCTATCCCATGAGCATCACCATATTTATTACGCAGAGTACCGAGACCATTAACCACTGATGAGCAGCCTTTGAGTATTTGTTTAAATATCTGTTCACCATGCTGGTCAGGGGCAAGATTTAGCTCTTTCGACGTTAGCTTGTACAACTCACTCATATCAAGGTTTCGATCATAAGGAATCTTCAAATCATCCAAGATATGTTTGCAAACTGTCTCTACTAACGTGCGAGCTGCGGTTATAGCACCTTCGGGGTCTGTGCTTCTGCGGTCTAATGCTTTTGTCCACGCATCATTTACGCCGCGCTCATCGTAACTTTTCAGTCCATCAGTAATGTGAAAATCAGAAGGGATGGTGTTTGGCCCCTCAAAATAATCGATTAAGGGGGTGAACTCGGACGCAATGAAACTTTCACGTTCTCTGTAAGAAGAATATGCGGGTTGAATAAAGCCCCAAAACTGCTTAAGGCTTCTGCACTCTCGGACAAATGCAGGCAAAAGATCTTTTAAGACTCCATTTTTTATGAAATGGGACCGAAGAGCATTGAAGTTATCGCTATTGTCGCGCGGACCTCCTCTGGCAACCTCGATTAAAAGATTCTCAAGATGCCTGGCTCTTTCCTCATCCGATGCAAATTCATTTAAAAAATCGTCCATCATACCTTCCATTTTTTTCTGGCTTTTATGACTGTAATGCCAAATATGGAAGGTGTTCAACATCGTTCAATAAGGTTCACTGAATTGTGTATCACAATGTGTATCACAATCAATAAAAAAGGCGCTTCCCCATGCCGAGTAGCGCCTTTTAATTCAATAACATAACTGATTGTTATCAGTTCATGCCGTATTTTTTCAGTTTCTTACGCAGCGTACCACGGTTGATACCCATCATCAGGGCAGCGCGGGTTTGATTGCCGCGGGTGTATTGCATCACCATGTCCAACAGTGGCTGTTCAACTTCAGCCAGTACCAGCTCATACAGATCATTAACATCCTGACCATTCAGTTGAGCAAAATAGTTCTTCAGTGCCTGTTTAACCGAGTCACGCAGGGGCTTTTGAGTTACCTGATCCTGAGAGTTAACGGTAGAAACGGTCAGTACGTCAGAATTTACGCGTTGTTCGAACATAGTTCTGTCAGCTCTTTATTTCATTACGCAAGATTTTCGAAGTATGCCTCCAACGCCTCCAGCTGTTCGCTGGCGTCCTCTATGGCGTTGAATGTGCGCCGAAACTGGTCATTTGGAGCGTGCTCCTGGAGATACCAGGAGACGTGTTTACGTGCAATTCGGTACCCTTTTGCCTGACCATAAAAGTCATGCAATTCCCGAACATGCGCGCAAAGCAAGCGCTTTACCTCTGCCAAAGGCAGTGGGGCGAGCAGCTCCCCAGTGTCCAGATAATGCTGGATTTCCCGAAAGATCCAGGGTCTTCCCTGAGCTGCACGGCCTATCATCAGGGCATCAGCCCCCGTATAGTCGAGTACAGCTCTGGCTTTAAGCGGGTCAGTGATGTCACCATTCGCGATAACCGGAATGGAAACCTTCTGCTTTACTGCCCGAATACTGTCGTACTCAGCGTCTCCATTGAACAAACAGGCGCGGGTGCGTCCATGAATGGTCAGAGCCTGAATGCCACAGTCTTCAGCCAGTTGGGCAATTTCTACGCAGTTACGGTGTTCCGGAGCCCAGCCAGTGCGAGTCTTAAGCGTGACGGGCACATCCACTGCTTTCACTACCGCGTTCAGGATAGACTTCACCAGATCCGGGTATTGCAGCAGGGCAGAGCCCGCAAGCTTGCGATTCACTTTCTTTGCCGGGCAGCCCATATTGATATCAATAATCTGGGCGCCGCTTTCCACGTTGATACGTGCGGCTTCCGCCATTTCTTCCGGGTCACTACCGGCAATTTGCACGGTACGAATACCGGGCTCATCGATATGCACCATCCGCAGCCTTGATTTGTCACTCTCCCAAACCTGAGGGTTGGAGGACATCATCTCGGATACCGTTAATCCGGCTCCCATCTCGTAACACAACGTCCGAAACGGTCTGTCAGTAATGCCAGCCATTGGCGCTGCGATCAGTCGATTTCTGAGCTGGTGGTGTCCGATGCGCATGAGTTAAGAAATGACCATACTGTGACTGCAAGGCGGCGTATATTACGCATTTTTCGCACGAGATGAAAGGCCAAACTTTGACCAATCCACTGTCGCAGATCAATGAATCACAGCGAAAGGCGATAGCTGAAAATATTAATGATTTAAAATCATTGAGTTATATTAAAATGGCGAATTTGTGAACAAATATAAATTCGTCAAACTTCTCTGTTTTTCTTCACCATAACCCTGATTCAGCGGCATATCTTGCTGTTTTAATCGTCAAAAAAGAGGGTGAAAATGAGATCAGACTCCCATTTTCACCCTATGGAGCATTATGTTGCTGAATGCTTCGTGGCCTTATTGCCAGGTCGACGACTTACTTTTTCTGGCCGGTGATGCGGCACCATTCTTCTTTTTCCACCACAGCGTCGAGTGCGAAGGTATCGCGATAGGCTTCACAGACACTTTCAGCCTGGCTGGCGAGAATGCCGGAAAGGCCGAGCAGGCCGCCTGAGATCGGCAGTACGCTGATAAGCGGGGCAAGCTCACGCAAAGGGCCTGCCAGAATGTTGGCGACCACCACGTCCGCCTGCATCGCGTCAGGCTGGTCTTGCGGCAGATACAGTTCCAGGCGCTCAGAAACGCCGTTACGCTCGGCATTGTCGCGGCTGGCCTGAATCGCCTGCGGGTCGATATCGATACCGATCGCCTTTGCCGCCCCCAGTTTCAGCGCGGCAATCGCCAGAATGCCGGAGCCGCAGCCAAAGTCGATCACTGTTTTACCCGCTAAATCCAGACCATCAAGCCACTGCAGACATAACGACGTGGTTGGGTGCGTGCCGGTACCAAACGCCAGGCCAGGATCGAGCATCACATTTACCGCGTTTTTGTCCGGCACATCGCGCCAGCTCGGGCAGATCCACAAACGTTCACCAAAGCGCATCGGGTGGAAGTTATCCATCCACTCGCGCTCCCAGTCTTTATCTTCGAGCTGTTCAATTTTGTGTGCGAAACCTGCACCGAGCAGCGGATGATTTTCCAGAATCGCGACGACTTCTTTCATGTCGGTTTCGGCATCGAACAGGCCAATAACGTCGGTATCACCCCACAGGCGCGTCTCGCCCGGTAGCGGCTCAAAGACCGGCGTGTCATGCGTGTCCTGAAAGGTGATGGAGACCGAGCCGGCCTCCATCAGCGCGTCGCTCAGGTCTTCGGCGTTAGCGCCAGTTGTATTCAGTTTTAGTTGGATCCACGGCATGGCAAAACTCTTTATTTATCAGTAGAAATCGTAGCGGGTTGTGAAACAGGCTGACCGAAACGGTTGCCGACCACAAACGCCAGTAAACTTAATAGTAACGAAGGCACAATCGGATGGAAGCCCAGGTACTGGATCTTAAACGTAGCAAGCACGGCATACAGCACGCCGCCGACGATCATGGCGCTCAGCGCGCCTGCCGCGTTTGCACGTTCCCAGTAAAGCCCCAGCACCAGCGGCCACAGGAATACGGCCTCCAGCCCACCAAACGCCAACAGGTTCAGCCAGATGATCATCTCCGGCGGTCGCCAGGCAGCAAGCAGCAGCAGAGCACCTAAAATCAGCGTGATGACTGCCGACATTCGTTTCAGGCGCCTCTCATTTTTTAGCTGCTCCGGGCGGAGGTTGAGATAGAGATCTTTAATGATCGTAGCGGAACTTTGCAGCAACTGGGCGTTGATCGTCGACATGATCGCCGCCATCGGTGCTGCCAGGAAGATCCCGGCGGCAAACGGCGGCAGCACTTTAACCATTAACGTGGGGATCACCAAATCCGGTACGGTCAGGTCAGGTATCACCGCGCGGCCCAGCGCGCCAGCCAGATGCATCCCGAACATCAGGATCGCCACCACAATCGTGCCGATGATTATTCCGCGATGCACCGCTTTGCTATCTTTATAGGAGATGCAGCGTACCGCCGTGTGCGGTAAACCGATCACGCCAAAACAGACCAGCACCCAGAATGAGGTCATAAAGGTTGGCGACAGAATATCGTTGGCCCCTTGCGGCGTGACCAGTTTCGGATCGATAGTCTGCAATGTCTCCACCGCATGACCTAAACCACCCGCCGCGTGCACCACGCCCACCAATAGGACGATGGTGCCAATCAGCATCACCATGCCTTGCATCGTGTCGTTCAGTACGCTTGCGCGAAAACCGCCAAACGCGGTATACAGCGCAATGCTGATGCCAAAAATCAGCAGACCGGTTTCGTAAGGGATGCCCGCAGCGGTTTCCAGCAAACGCGCGCCGCCAATGAACTGCACGGTCATTGCGCCGATGAAAGCTACCAGCAGGCTCAGGCTTGCCAGCCAGACCAGCAGACGACTCTGGTAGCGGGCGAACAGCATATCGTTGAGCGTCACTGCATTGTAGCGCCGCGCCAGAATGGCGAATTTCTTGCCAAGAATACCCAGCGAAAGCCAGACAGCAGGCAACTGGATCATCGCCAGCAACACCCAACCCAGTCCGTATTTATAGGCAGCGCCTGGGCCGCCGATAAAGGAACTGGCGCTGATGTAGGTCGCAGTCAACGTCATTGCCAGCACTATGCCGCCCATCGAGCGGCTGCCAAGGAAATACTCGTTCAGAAAGGTGCCGGTAGTCCTTTTGCGCATGGCGTATACAGACAGGCCAAACACCACTAACAGATAAGCGACAAGGGGGAGAATGACTTCAGGCTGCATCATCGTCCTCCAGGGGAATATCGCGATAAATAAACTTCACCATTGCCCAGCACAGTAGGATAAAAATCAGCGGCGTTAACAGGCAGGCCATTTCAAACCAGTGAGGTAATCCGGTAAACCCGACCGCTGAATCAGGTAAGTAAGCAGTCACTAACCAAGCGGCGAGGTAGAGGAGGGTCAGCCACAGCGCCCAGCGCGCTTCTTTGTGGGCCTGAACAAAACGTTTGTCCATTTTGTGTCCCATGTGGATAAAGAAAGCGGGGATTGTACCTTATGGATCGTCAGCGATCCCCTGAAATAAAAAAGGCCGGAAAATCCGGCCTTTTACATGACAAGTCACCCAGTCTTATTTTTCGTTCAGACCGAGTTTCTTCTCCAGGTAGTGGATGTTGGTGCCACCCTGCTGGAATTTTTCATCGCTCATGATGCGCATCTGCAGATCCACGTTGGTTTTGATACCGTCAATGATCAGCTCCTGCAACGCATTTTTCATACGCGCAATTGCCACATCACGATTCTCACCAAAGCAAATCAGCTTGCCGATCATTGAGTCATAGTACGGCGGTACGGTGTAACCGGCGTAGATATGTGATTCCCAGCGCACGCCAAAACCACCAGGTGCATGGAAACGGGTAATTTTACCCGGGCTCGGCAGGAAGGTGTTCGGATCTTCGGCGTTGATACGGCACTCTACCGCATGGCCTTTCACCACAACTTCTTCCTGTTTGATGGACAGTGGCTGACCGGCAGCGATACGCAACTGCTCTTTGATCAGGTCCACGCCAGTGATCATTTCGGTCACCGGATGTTCCACCTGGATACGGGTGTTCATTTCAATGAAATAGAACTCGCCGTTTTCGAACAGGAACTCAAACGTACCTGCTCCACGGTAACCGATATCCACACAGGCTTTGGAGCAACGCTCACCGATATAGCGGCGCAGTTCCGGAGTAATGCCCGGAGCCGGTGCTTCTTCGACAACTTTCTGGTGACGACGCTGCATGGAGCAGTCGCGTTCAGCCAGATAAATGGCGTTACCCTGGCCATCAGCCAGTACCTGGATCTCGATATGACGAGGATTTTCCAGGTATTTTTCCATGTACACCATGTCATTGTTGAACGCCGCTTTGGCCTCAGCTTTGGTCATGGCAATGGACTGTGCCAGTTCAGCGTCACCGCGAACGACACGCATGCCGCGACCGCCGCCGCCGCCGGACGCCTTGATGATAACCGGGTAGCCAATGCGTTTGGCATGCGCGCGGTTGACATCCATATCGTCGCCCAGCGGGCCGTCGGAGCCCGGTACGGTCGGTACGCCCGCTTTCTTCATAGCGGTAATGGCAGACACTTTGTCGCCCATCAGGCGAATAGTGTCGGCTTTCGGGCCGATGAAGATAAAGCCGGACTGCTCAACCTGCTCGGCAAAGTTGGCGTTCTCTGAAAGGAAACCATAACCGGGGTGAATCGCCACCGCGCCAGTGATTTCCGCCGCGCTGATGATAGCCGGGATGTTCAGGTAGCTTTTTACGGACGGAGCCGGGCCAATACAGACCGTCTCATCCGCCAGGAGTACGTGTTTTAAATCGCGGTCCGCAGTCGAATGCACGGCGACAGTCTTGATACCCAGTTCTTTACAGGCACGAAGAATACGCAGTGCAATCTCGCCGCGGTTGGCGATGACAATTTTATCCAGCATGTGCGCCTCGTTATTCGATGACGACCAGCGGCTCGTCAAACTCTACCGGCTGGCCACTTTCAACCAGAATGGCTTTCACTACGCCCGCTTTGTCGGCTTCGATCTGGTTCATCATTTTCATGGCTTCAACGATGCACAGGGTATCGCCGACATTGACTTTCTGGCCGACTTCACAGAATGCTTTAGCGTCCGGGCTCGGCGTGCGGTAGAAGGTCCCGACCATCGGGGAACGTACGATGTGACCACTGATTTGCGCAGCCGCAGGTTCTGCTGCCGTAGCCGGAGCTGCGGGAGCGACTGCGCCAGAAAGCGCAGGGGCTGGCTGCTGCATAACCGGAGCCGCATAAGCTTGCTGCATCACCGGGAAGCCCGTGTTCACCGGTGCGCGGCTGATGCGTACAGACTCTTCGCCTTCAGAAATTTCCAGTTCAGCGATGCCTGATTCTTCAACCAGTTCGATCAGTTTTTTAATCTTACGAATATCCATGAGTGGGTTCCGTACTCTTGTTTAGTTTGATTGTGACAGGCGTGTTACCGCCGTCTGTAAAGCGTATGTACAACTGCCAGCATAAGGTCCGAAGACCACGCCAGTAGCGATTTCGGAGAGCCAGGAATGATGGCGAGATGGTTCGTGCGCATGCATATTGCTCAGAGTGAACTCAGTAAAGTCGAAGGGTGCCATAGGTTTCCGACTTGCGTGCTCCCGGCATGTTAAGATTGGGGCCGTTTAAAAGCAAAATGCGCAACTTGCCAGCCATCGTGCTGCTATCTCCTGCAATTTTCCGGTAAAAAACAAAATATACCTTCATTGCGTGGTTGTCACCTTTTTGGACCTTAAAAAGCCCGCCAGGCAAAACCAAAGTCGCACATTATAACTATTTCGTAGCATTTCGCAGCTAAATACTGGTCTTATCAGGGAAGATTATCAACCGCATTTGGTTTTATCCCTGCGATTGATAATGGAACTGCGGAGGAGTGCACATATCGAAACTTTAGCGCCACCACTGGCGGAACTTCTTGTATCGCCACGCTAATAGCCCGAATGCAGCGGCTGCATACAGGAGCGGCAACGGCGATAATATCTTCACTGACCACAGATAATGGATAGGGGCCAGGATCGCGACCAGATAGACGAAGTTATGCAATTGTTGCCATCGTTTACCCATTTTTCGCTGTGCCCACTGGGTAGATGTCGCTGCCAGAGCCAACAGGATAAACCAGCTCACAATTCCTAACATTAAATAGGGGCGAGTTGTCAGTTCCCGGCCAAGCAAAACCAGATTGTTGATCCCCAGTTCCAGCAGTGCGTAACTGGTCAGATGTAATGTTGCCCAGGCAAAACACCATAATCCCAGTAAACGACGGGTGCGAATAAGCAACGGTTGTTTAGCGTAACGCGCCAGTGGCGCAACCAGCAAGCCTGCCAGTAAAAATTTCAGCGCCATTCTGCCGGTAAAATGCTGAATGTCTTTTGCCGGGTCGGCACTAAAATACCCCTGCGACGACGCCCAGAACAACCAGACAAAGGGCAGAAAACCTGCCAGGTGCAGCAATACTTTAAGCCAGACAATCTGTTTTGCTGTTAAACGCACTCAAAAATTCTCCCGCAGATCCAAACCACGATAAAGGGACGCCACTTCATCCGCATAGCCGTTAAAAAGAAGCGTAGGCTGGCGTTTTACATCCAGTACGCCGCCGGATCCGATAAAGCGCTCGGTCGCCTGTGACCAGCGAGGATGGTCGACATGCGGATTTACATTGGCAAAAAAACCGTACTCATTTGGCGCCGCAAGGTTCCAGGTGGTGGGTGGGCGTTCTTTCGTTAGCTTAATACTGACTATCGACTTAATGCCTTTAAAACCGTATTTCCACGGGACGGTCAGGCGGATCGGCGCGCCATTTTGTGGCGGCAGCGCTTTACCATAAACGCCAACCGACAATAATGTGAGGGGATGCATCGCTTCATCTATACGTAACCCTTCTACGTAAGGATATTCCAGACCGCCGCCAATGAAGCGATCCTTCTGACCGGGCATCTCATCGGGGGCATAGAGGGTTTGAAAAGCCACATATTTAGCGTTGCTGGTGGGCTCGACCAGCGACAGCAGCTTATGCAGCGGAAAGCCGGTCCATGGAATCACCATCGACCAGGCCTCAACACAACGCATGCGGTAGATGCGCTCTTCCAGCGGGAAACGCGCGGTAAGCGCGTCATAATCAAGCGTAAGGGGTTTGGCTACTTCACCGTCAATTTTGAGCGTCCATGGATTGGTTTTCATGCTTCCCGCGTTAGCCGCGGGATCGGCTTTATCCAGCCCAAACTCATAAAAATTGTTATAGCCCGTCACTTTATCTTCCGGCGTTAATGTCAGCGTGTTTTGCCACTGAGCCGGTTTACTGAACTGGAGTGGTTTGCCGGGCTGGGCTTTAGGCCGATCATTTCCTTTAAACCAGTCAAGCAGATCGGCGCGCGCAGTGGGAGACAGGCTCAGGGCAGCGGCGCTAATGCCCAGCGTTTTCAGGATCTGGCGACGTCGCAGCATAAAAACGGATTCGGCGGTGACATCGGATTCAGTAAGTTTTTTCTTGTGCATAAATTTCCCCCTTTTTATTACTTGTAGCACGGCGAATATGTGGTCGGGGGATTATCACGAAAAATTGAAATCTGGCCGTTTACTGCCTGCAGGTGGCCTTTGCTCCCCAGGATGATTGGCAAATAAATTCTGAGGGCTATACTCGCATAGTTGTATGCAATACTGATTGCCAGAAGCGTCAGGCCTGCTAGTATGCCGGGCTCGTTTTTCAAGTTAGCGCTTACTTTGTTTTCAGGGTTTGCCGCGTCTCGTTCTTTTACACTACGGAGTTAACACAAGGATGCGATTAACGACGAAATTCTCAGCTTTTGTGACGCTACTAACGGGCCTGGCAATATTTGTCACCCTGTTTGGCTGCTCACTGAGCTTTTACAACGCCATTCAGTCGAAGGTGATCAACCGCGTTGAATCGGTTGCGGCGGTGGTTGATACCCGTTTGATTTTTATGTCTCCTTCGGCCATCTCATCCCATCTGGATGAACTGATGGTGCCAGTGGACATAGTGGGTATCGAGGTACGTCAGGGAAAGCAAACCGTTCTGCAGCACACCCGCAAAAGCAGTTATCGCCCCGCCGGTAGTAATTACCAGTATCGTGAATTAGAGATTAACTCCCTTAAAAATCCGGGCATGACCATCACGCTGGTCTATCAGGACCCGATGGCTAACTATTTCCGTTCTCTCTTAACCACCGTACCGCTGACGCTGGCGATCGGTTTTATGGTCCTGATTATTTTCCTCTCTGTACGCTGGCTGCGCCGACAGCTCTCGGGGCAGGAATTACTCGAACTTCGCTCCACCCGCATTCTTAATGGGGAGCGCGGGGCGCAGGCGCGCGGTTCTATTTATGAATGGCCATCCCGCGCCAGTAGCGCGCTGGATGTTCTGCTCTCAGAGATCCAGTTTGCCAGCGATCAGCGCAGTCATATCGATACGCTGATCCGTTCCTACGCCGCCCAGGATACCAAAACCGGGCTCAATAACCGTCTCTTCTTTGATAATCAACTGGCCACATTGCTTGAGGATCAGGAGAAAGTCGGCGCGCACGGCGTTGTCATGATGATCCGGTTACCCGATTTTGAATTACTGCGCGATAGCTGGGGGCGCCCGGCCGTCGAAGAGCATCTGTTTATGCTCATTAACCTGTTATCGACATTTATTATGCGTTATCCCGGCGCGCTGCTGGCGCGCTACCACCGCAGTGACTTTACCGTGCTGTTACCGCACCGCACATTAAAAGAAGCGGAAAGTATCGCCGGGCAGATTTTAAAGGCCGTGGATGGCCTGCAACCCAGCAAAATGCTCGATCGTGAAGATATGATGCACATTGGCATTTGCGCCTGGCGCAGCGGACAGTCAACAGAGCAGGTCATGGAGCATGCTGAAGCGGCGACCCGCAATGCGGTATTGCAAGGGGGGAATAGCTGGTCGGTTTACGACGATACGCTGCCGGAGCAGGGGCGCGGCAACGTTCGCTGGCGCACGCTCATTGAGCAAATGCTTAGCCGTGGCGGCCCGCGGGTCTATCAGAAGCCAGCAGTGAATCGCGAAGGGATTGTTCACCATCGCGAACTGATGTGCCGCATCTATGATGGCGACCAGGAAGTTATTTCTGCGGAATATATGCCCATGGTGCTGCAGTTTGGTCTGTCTGAAGAGTATGACCGATTGCAAATTGGACGCCTCATTCCTTATCTGGGGTACTGGCCGGAAGAAACCCTCGCCATGCAGGTGACCGTGGAGTCGCTTATTCGACCACGTTTTCAGCGTTGGCTGCGCGATACCTTGATGCAATGTGAAAAATCACAGCGTCGACGGATTATTTTTGAACTTGCCGAGGCTGATGTTTGTCAACATATCAGCCGGTTACAACCGGTGGTGCGGTTGATTAATGCGTTAGGCTCGCGAGTTGCTGTCACGCAGGCGGGTCTCACCCTGGTCAGTACCAGCTGGATTAAAGCGCTGGATGTTGAATTGCTAAAACTTCATCCTGGGATTGTCAGGAACATTGAGAAACGCACGGAAAATCAGCTACTGGTGCAAAGTCTCGTAGAAGCCTGCAAAGGTACGCATACGCGCGTTTTCGCCACTGGCGTTCGTTCCCGTGGCGAATGGCAGACGCTGATTGAACGTGGCGTTTCGGGTGGTCAGGGGGATTTTTTTGCTTCCTCCCAGCCGCTTGACACCAATGTGAAAAAATATTCGCAAAGATACTCGGTTTGAACTGCCGTTTAAGCCGTTTTCACGTAGAATAACGCGCGCTGTATCGTACGTATGGGGGTGTGCTTGCCTGCCCGCCAGATTGCCACAGCGCGAACGCTAGTTTTAACCTTTGACAGGTTACAAACGCAGGGCAAGGATTGCTCCCGCCATGGTTCATTCCTGAAGGAGTCAGGTTGTTTGTAACAAAGGAAACAAACTGCACTAATTTTCACCGTAGCAGATGATTTTTGCGCCTTGTCGCTGCTGCGTGTGGTTGGTAAAGTAAGCGGATTTTCTTTTCCGCCCCAGCTTTCAGGATTATCCCTTAGTATGTTGAAAAAATTTCGTGGCATGTTTTCCAATGACCTGTCCATTGACCTGGGTACCGCGAATACCCTGATTTATGTAAAAGGACAAGGCATCGTATTGAATGAGCCTTCCGTGGTAGCCATTCGCCAGGATCGTGCCGGTTCACCGAAAAGTGTAGCCGCGGTAGGTCATGAAGCTAAGCAGATGCTGGGCCGTACGCCGGGCAACATTGCTGCTATCCGCCCGATGAAAGATGGCGTGATCGCCGACTTCTTCGTGACAGAAAAGATGCTCCAGCACTTTATCAAACAGGTGCACAGCAACAGCTTTATGCGCCCAAGCCCGCGTGTTCTGGTGTGTGTGCCGGTTGGCGCGACCCAGGTAGAGCGTCGTGCGATCCGTGAATCCGCTCAGGGTGCTGGTGCGCGTGAAGTTTTCCTGATTGAAGAACCTATGGCTGCCGCAATCGGTGCAGGCCTGCCAGTTTCTGAGGCAACCGGTTCTATGGTTGTCGATATCGGTGGTGGTACCACAGAAGTGGCCGTTATCTCTCTGAACGGCGTGGTCTACTCCTCCTCTGTACGTATCGGTGGTGACCGTTTCGATGAAGCAATCATTAATTACGTTCGCCGTAACTACGGCTCTCTGATCGGTGAAGCGACCGCTGAGCGTATTAAGCACGAGATCGGTTCTGCTTACCCGGGTGACGAAGTCCGCGAAATCGAAGTTCGTGGCCGTAACCTGGCAGAAGGTGTTCCGCGTGGCTTCACGCTGAACTCTAACGAAATTCTGGAAGCACTGCAGGAACCTCTGACCGGTATTGTTAGCGCGGTGATGGTTGCACTGGAACAGTGCCCACCAGAACTGGCGTCCGATATTTCTGAGCGCGGTATGGTTCTGACCGGTGGTGGCGCGCTGCTGCGCAACCTTGACCGCCTGTTAATGGAAGAGACAGGTATTCCTGTCGTAGTTGCAGAAGATCCACTGACTTGCGTAGCGCGTGGCGGCGGCAAGGCGCTGGAAATGATCGATATGCACGGCGGCGATTTGTTCAGCGAAGAATAGTCTGATTCAGATTCGGGGCGAAGATATCGCCCCGGATTTGTCTGGCCTGAGAATACGCAAAGCCTATGAAGCCAATTTTTAGCCGTGGCCCGTCGCTACAGATTCGCCTTTTCCTGGCGGTGGTAGTGGCGCTCGGAGTTATTATTGCCGACAGCCGCCTCGGTACGTTCAGTCAAATTCGAACGTACATGGATACTGCCGTCAGTCCTTTCTACTTTATTTCCAATGGTCCTCGCGAATTATTAGATAGCGTTTCACAAACGATCTCGTCGCGCGATCAACTTGAGCTTGAAAATCGGGCATTGCGTCAGGAACTGCTGCTGAAAAACAGCGAGCTGCTGATGTTAGGGCAATATAAACAGGAGAACGCGCGACTGCGCGAGCTGCTGGGTTCGCCGCTGCGTCAGGACGAACAGAAAATGGTCACCCAGGTTATTTCAACGGTCAACGATCCGTATAGCGACCAGGTTGTTATCGACAAGGGCAGTGCTAACGGTGTCTATGAAGGCCAGCCGGTGATCAGCGATAAAGGCGTGGTAGGCCAGGTTGTCGCAGTAGCCAAACTGACCAGCCGGGTTCTGTTAATTTGTGATGCGACCCATGCACTGCCGATTCAGGTGCTGCGTAACGATATTCGCGTTATTGCCGCAGGCAATGGCTGTACTGACGATCTGCAACTGGAACATCTGCCAGCCAATACCGATATTCGGGTAGGGGATGTGCTGGTGACGTCCGGTCTCGGTGGGCGCTTCCCGGAAGGTTATCCTGTTGGGGTGGTCTCTTCCGTAAAACTCGACACGCAGCGGGCGTATACCGTTATCCAGGCGCGTCCTACCGCAGGCTTGCAGCGTTTGCGCTACTTGCTTTTGCTGTGGGGAGCCGATCGTAACGGCACGAATCCGATGACGCCGGAAGAAGTACACCGCGTGGCTAACGAACGTTTGATGCAGATGATGCCGCAAGTATTGCCTGCTCCGGATGCGATGGGGCCGCCTGCGCCGATTCCTGCACCTGCAACCGGTATTGCCGGGCCGCCGTCACCGTCTCAAGGCTCCCGGGGAGGCCAATAGTGGCAAGTTACCGTAGCCAGGGGCGATGGGTTATCTGGCTCTCGTTTCTTATCGCATTGTTGCTTCAAATTATGCCCTGGCCGGATGACATTCTTGTCTACCGGCCAAACTGGGTGTTACTTATCCTGCTTTACTGGATTCTGGCGCTACCGCACCGCGTAAATGTCGGCACAGGTTTCGTTATGGGTGCCATACTGGATCTGATTAGCGGATCCACGCTTGGTGTACGTGCGTTGTCTCTGAGCATTATCGCCTATCTGGTCGCGCTTAAATTTCAACTGTTCCGTAACCTGGCGCTATGGCAACAGGCGCTGGTGGTGATGGTCTTGTCGCTGGCAACCGAAGTCATCGTCTTTTGGGCAGAGTTTTTGGTCATTAATGTCTCCTTCAAACCAGAAATTTTCTGGAGTAGCTTCGTTAATGGCGTGCTTTGGCCGTGGCTTTTCCTGCTTATGCGTAAAATTCGCCAGCAGTTTGCCGTGCAATAAAGGTTTTTATGACATCGATTTGGCTTGCCTCTGGTTCCCCGCGTCGTCAGGAACTGCTCACTCAACTGGGCGTGACCTTCGAGCGAATTATTCCCGGTATTGAAGAGCAACGTCGGGCGCAAGAAAGCGCCCAACATTATGTTGTGCGGCTGGCAAGGGAAAAGGCGCTCGCAGGTGTGGCGATGGTTTCTCGCGATTTGCCCGTGCTGGGGGCTGACACCATTGTCATATTTAATGGTGAAGTGCTTGAAAAACCGAAAGACTCCTCGCATGCTGCTAAAATGCTGCGACAGCTCTCTGGTCAGACCCATCAGGTGATGACGGCCGTCGCGCTGGCGGACAACCAACACCTGCTGGATTGTCTGGTGACAACCGAGGTGACGTTCCGAACCCTTTCTGATGATGATATTGCTACCTATGTTGCCAGCGGTGAGCCGATGGACAAAGCCGGTGCGTACGGAATTCAGGGGCTGGGCGGCTGTTTTGTCAGGAAAATAAACGGGAGTTATCACGCTGTGGTGGGTTTGCCGCTGGTAGAGACCTGGGAACTGTTGAGCAACTTTAACGCATTGCGCGAGGGAAGAGACAATCATGACGGCTGAATTGTTAGTCAACATTACGCCATCGGAAACACGCGTGGCCTATATCGATGGCGGTATCCTGCAAGAGATTCACATTGAACGTGAAGCGCGGCGCGGGATAGTAGGCAATATCTACAAGGGTCGGGTCAGTCGCGTACTGCCTGGTATGCAGGCGGCTTTTGTAGATATTGGTCTGGATAAGGCCGCGTTTCTTCACGCCTCGGACATTATGCCTCACACCGAATGTGTGGCGGGAGAAGAGCAGAAGAACTTCACCGTTCGCGATATCTCTGAGTTGGTACGTCAGGGACAGGACCTGATGGTACAGGTGGTGAAAGATCCCCTGGGCACCAAAGGTGCTCGCCTGACCACAGACATCACTCTACCTTCTCGCTATCTGGTCTTCATGCCCGGCGCATCACACGTTGGGGTTTCTCAGCGTATCGAAAGCGAGGCCGAACGTGAGCGACTCAAGCAGGTCGTCTCTGAGTATTGCGATGAGCAGGGCGGATTCATCATTCGCACGGCGGCAGAAGGGGTGTGCAATGAGGATCTCGCCTCCGATGCAGCCTACCTCAAGCGGGTATGGACGAAAGTCATGGAGCGCAAAAAGCGTCAGCAGACCCGGTGCAAGCTCTACGGCGAACTGGCGCTGGCGCAGCGTGTGCTGCGTGATTTTGCCGATGCTCAACTTGACCGGATCCGCGTTGACTCACGTCTGACCTATGAGATGCTGCTGGAGTTCACCGCTGAATACATGCCGGAAATGACCAGCATGATTGAACATTACAGCGGTCGCCAGCCGATATTCGATCTCTATGACGTTGAGAATGAAATCCAGCGCGCACTGGAAAGAAAAGTGGAGTTGAAATCCGGTGGCTATTTGGTTATTGACCAGACCGAAGCAATGACGACGGTGGATATCAACACCGGGGCGTTCGTTGGCCACCGTAATCTCGATGACACCATTTTCAATACCAATATCGAAGCCACGCAGGCTATCGCTCGCCAACTGCGTTTACGTAACCTTGGCGGCATTATCATCATTGATTTCATAGATATGAATAACGATGACCATCGCCGCCGTGTCCTGCATTCACTGGAACAAGCCTTGAGCAAGGACCGTGTGAAGACCAGCATAAACGGTTTCTCTCAGCTCGGTCTGGTTGAGATGACCCGTAAACGTACGCGTGAAAGCGTGGAACATGTTCTCTGTAATGAATGCCCAACCTGCCATGGACGAGGCACAGTAAAAACGGTGGAAACCGTCTGCTACGAAATCATGCGTGAAATCGTTCGCGTACACCATGCTTACGACTCAGATCGTTTCCTGGTCTATGCTTCTCCTGCTGTGGCGGAAACCCTGAAAGGGGAAGAGTCCCATGCGCTGGCTGAGGTCGAAATCTTTGTCGGTAAGCAAGTTAAAGTGCAAATTGAGCCGCTCTATAATCAGGAGCAGTTTGATGTGGTGATGATGTAAAAGACGATTACGTCCAGACGTTTGTTGACAAGGAGAGGTGCGTGAGGCGATTGCCGGGGATATTGCTGCTTACGGGTGCGACGCTGGTGGTGATAGTGGCGCTGCTGGTAAGTGGCCTGCGCCTTATCCTGCCCCATCTGGATAACTGGCGCCCTGAAATCCTGGCGAAAATTCAGGCAAACACCGGTATTGTAGTCGATGCCAGTCAGTTGAACGCCAGTTGGGAAAATTTCGGCCCCATCCTCGACGTTCGTGACGTTAAAGCTACCCTCAATGACGGCGGCGATCTGTCCGTTAAACGCGTCACCCTGGCGCTGGACGTCTGGCAAAGCCTGCTACAAATGCGCTGGCAGTTCCGCGATCTCACGTTTTATCAGTTGGCTGTGCGCACGAATACCCCGTTACAGCGCAATGATGATGGTAAAGCGATAGAAACTGACCGTATCCGCGATCTTTTCCTTCGCCAGTTCGATCACTTCGTTCTGCGCGACAGTCGCCTCAGCTTTTTGACCCTCTCCGGCCAGCGTGCCGAACTCGCGATCCCTCAATTGACCTGGCTTAATAGCGATGACCGACACCGTGCAGAAGGCCAGGTGAGCCTGTCCAGCCTGACCGGACAGCATGGCATTATGCAAGTGAGGATGGATCTTCGCGATGACCGGGGCATCCTCAATAACGGTCGGCTGTGGCTACAGGCGGACGACATCGATGTTAAGCCCTGGCTTAATAAATGGATGCAGGACAACATTGCCCTGGAGAGCGCCCAATTTAGTCTCGAAGGCTGGATGACTTTCAATAAAGGTGTGGTGGAAAGTGGTGATGTCTGGCTTAAAAAAGGCGGCGCTAGCTGGCCTGGGGACAAAGATAATCACCAACTGTTGGTTGATAACCTGACGGCACACGTCTCGCGTCAGCAGCAGGGCTGGCAGTTTGATATTCCCACTACGCGCATAACTATGGATGGACACCCGTGGCCGCAAGGCTCGCTGGCCTTTGCGTGGGTGCCGGCCCAGGAAGCGGGGGGGGAAAAAGGTCAGCGTAGCGATGAATTACGCGTCCGTGCCAGTCGCCTCGATCTGGATGCGCTTGACGGTATGCTGCCGATTGCCGAAAAAATTTCACCACAGCTGGGAAAAGTCTGGCGAACAATGGCCCCGGAAGGGCTGCTGGAAAATCTGGCGCTGGATATTCCGCTACAGGCGACGGAAAAAACACGCTTCCAGGCAAACTGGAAAGACATCTCCTGGAAGCAGTGGGAACTGCTGCCCGGCGTCGAGAACCTTTCCGGTACGTTGTCCGGTAGCGTTGAAAATGGGCGCGTGACTGTCGACATGGCAAAGGCAAAAATGCCTTATGCCACGGTTTTCCGTGCGCCGCTGGAGATTGAAAAAGGGGTAGCGACCCTCGCCTGGCAAAACGATGAGCGTGGTCTGCAGATCGATGGACATGATATCGACGTGCAGGCGAATGCGATTCACGCCAGGGGCGATTTCCGCTACTTGCAGCCTAAAGACGACGAGCCGTGGCTGGGTATTCTGGCAGGCATTAATGTTACCGATGGCGGCCAGGCATGGCGCTACTTCCCGGAAAACCTGATGGGCAAAGCGCTGGTGGATTATCTGAGCGCGGCGATTCAGGGCGGGCAGGCTGATAACGCGACGCTGGTCTACGGTGGCAACCCACGGCTCTTTCCTTATAAGCATAATGAAGGGCAGTTTGAGGTGCTGGTGCCGTTACGTAACGCCACCTTTGCCTTCCAGCCAGACTGGCCAGCGCTGAAAAATTTCGATATTCAACTCGATTTCATCAATGACGGCCTGTGGATGAAGACGGATGAAGTGGCATTGGGCGGTGTTAAAGCCACAAACCTGACGGCTGTCATTCCGGATTACATTAAAGAGAAACTGCTCATTGATGCCGATATCAACGGGCCAGGGAAAGCGGTTGGGCCCTATTTTAAAGATACGCCGCTAAAAGATACGCTTTCTACAGCCCTCGATGAGCTCCAGTTGGATGGTGATGTGAGTGCTCGCTTACATCTTGATATTCCGCTGGACGGCGAGATAACGACCGCGAAAGGCGATGTCGTCCTCAACCACAATAATCTGTTCATCAAACCGCTTAACAGCACGGTGAAAGATTTGCGGGGCTCGTTCAGCTTTGTTAACGGTAATCTGAAAAGCGAGCCACTGCAGGCGATGTGGTTTAACCAGCCTGTGAATATTGATTTCACTACCACCGAAGGGGCGAAAGCCTATCAGGTGGCGGTCAATCTGAATGGCAACTGGCAACCGGCGAAAACAGGCATCATGCCGCAGCAGCTCAGTGATGCGGTGAGCGGCAGTGTGGGCTGGAAAGGCAAAGTGGACATCGAACTGCCGCACAGCGCCGGGGCGAAATATAACGTCAGTATCGACGGTGATTTGACGGATATCGCCAGTCGCCTGCCGCCGCCGCTTGATAAGCCTGCGGGCAAAGCCTTGCCGGTGAAGGTGAATGTTGAAGGCAATCTTCGCAGTTTCGATCTGACCGGCAGTGCAGGCAATAGCAACCATTTTAACAGTAGCTGGTTGCTCAACCAGAAACTCACCCTCGACAGGGCAATCTGGACATCTGATAGCCGCACGCTGCCGCCACTGCCTGAGCAGGCCGGTCTTGAACTGAATCTGCCGCCAATGAACGGCGCGCAGTGGCTGGGTCTGTTGCGTCAGGGCGTTGCCAGTAACGTCAGCAACGCAACGTCGTTCCCGGCCAGTGTCACGCTGCGTACTCCGGCGCTCACCCTGGCAGGTCAGCAGTGGAACAACCTGAGTATTGTCTCGCAGCCGCAGGCGTCAGGGTCGGTTGTCGAAGCACAAGGGCGTGAAATCAACGGGACGTTTACCCTGCGCGATAACGCACCGTGGCAGGCGGCGATTCGCTACCTTTACTACAACCCGTCTGCGACGGCGTCGGATGACAACGATATCTCTTCGCCGTCGACATTGCTGCGTGGCAAGACGCAGGTGGATTTCACCGGCTGGCCGGATCTGCAACTGCGTTGTGCTGAGTGCTGGCTGTGGGGACAAAAATATGGCCGTATTGAGGGCGATTTCGCGATCAACGGAGATACCCTGTCGCTGGCAAATGGTCTCATCGACAGCGGCTTTGCCCGTCTCACTGCCGATGGCGAGTGGGTCAACAAAATCGGCGGAGAACGTACCTCACTGAAAGGCACATTGCACGGTGACAAAATCGATTCGGCGATGAATTTCTTCGGGATTTCAACGCCTGTGCGCAATGCGCCGTTTGATGTGAACTATGATTTACACTGGCGTAGCGCGCCATGGCAGCCGCAGGAAGAGTCGCTTAGCGGTATTCTGCGCACCCGCCTCGGCAAAGGGGATATTACCGATATCAGTACCGGACACGCCGGGCAACTGTTGCGTCTGTTTAGCGTCGATGCGTTGCTGCGCAAGCTTCGTTTCGATTTCAGCGACACGTTCAGCAGTGAAGGGTTCTATTTTGACTCTATCCGCAGCGCCGCCTGGATTAAAGATGGTGTTCTGCATACTGACGATACGCTGGTCGACGGCCTGGAAGCTGATATTGCGATGAAAGGATCGGTGGATCTGGTACAGCGCCGGTTAGATGTCGAGGCAGTTGTCGCACCGGAAATCTCAGCAACGGTAGGCGTTGCGGCTGCCTTTGCCGTTAACCCGATTATTGGTGCTGCGGTGTTCGCCGCCAGTAAAGTTTTGGGGCCGCTGTGGAATAAAGTCTCCATTTTGCGTTATCGCATCACCGGTCCGGTAGACAAACCACAAATCAATGAAGTCTTACGCCAGCCGCGTACAGATAAAAAGCAATGATTTGACGGCGTCGGCGAATTGCCTCAAGCTCCTTATATCACACTTTTTTATTGCCCGATGTGGCGGCAACGACGAGTAGCAAACGATGAGTCTGAACCTGGTAAGTGAACAATTGCTCGCAGCGAATGGCCTGAATCATCAGGATCTGTTTTCCATCCTTGGTCAATTGACCGAGCGCCGACTCGACTACGGTGATCTCTATTTTCAGTCGAGCTATCACGAATCCTGGGTGCTGGAAGACAGTATCATCAAAGACGGGTCATACAACATCGACCAGGGCGTTGGTGTGCGTGCGGTAAGCGGCGAGAAAACCGGTTTTGCCTACGCTGACCAAATTAGTCTACTGGCGCTGGAGCAGAGCGCGCAGGCGGCACGTACCATCGTGCGTGAGTCAGGTGATGGGCGCGTGCAAACGCTCGGCGCCGTTGAGCATCAGGGACTCTATGCCAGCATTGACCCGCTGCAAAGCATGAGCCGGGAAGAGAAGCTCGATATTCTGCGCCGCGTCGACAAAGTGGCCCGTGCAGCGGATAAGCGTGTACAGGAAGTGTCCGCCAGCCTGACCGGCGTGTATGAATTAATTCTGGTTGCCGCGACGGACGGTACGCTGGCGGCGGATGTTCGCCCGCTGGTACGCCTCTCCGTGAGTGTGCAGGTGGAAGATGACGGCAAACGCGAACGCGGCTCCAGCGGTGGCGGCGGTCGTTTTGGCTATGACTGGTTCCTGAAAGATGTCGATGGCGACGTCCGTGCCGATGCCTGGGCAAAAGAAGCGGTGCGCATGGCACTGGTGAATCTCTCTGCTGTAGCGGCGCCTGCCGGAACACTGCCTGTGGTGCTGGGTGCTGGCTGGCCGGGCGTATTGCTGCACGAGGCGGTCGGGCACGGTCTGGAAGGCGACTTTAACCGCCGTGGCACGTCAGTATTCAGTGGTCACATGGGCGAGCTGGTAGCCTCTGAGCTTTGTACTGTCGTTGATGATGGCACCATTGCCGATCGCCGTGGTTCCGTCTCTATCGACGACGAAGGTACGCCGGGTCAGTACAATGTGCTGATTGAAAACGGTGTGTTGAAAGGCTACATGCAGGATAAGTTGAATGCCCGTCTGATGGGCGTTGCGCCAACCGGTAACGGTCGTCGCGAATCCTATGCGCATCTGCCAATGCCGCGTATGACCAACACCTACATGCTGGCAGGGAAATCGACGCCGCAGGAGATTATCGAGTCGGTCGAGTTTGGTATTTATGCGCCGAACTTTGGCGGTGGCCAGGTGGATATCACTTCCGGTAAGTTCGTGTTCTCTACCTCAGAGGCCTACCTGATTGAAAAAGGCAAGGTGACTAAGCCGGTGAAAGGGGCAACCCTGATTGGCTCGGGCATTGAAGCTATGCAGCAGATCTCCATGGTGGGTAATGACCTGAAACTGGATAACGGCGTCGGTGTCTGCGGCAAAGAAGGCCAGAGTCTGCCGGTGGGTGTCGGTCAGCCGACGCTGAAAGTGGACAACCTGACCGTCGGCGGGACGGCATAAGTTCGGTTTATTCCCGGATGGCGAAGCGCCGTCATCCGGGAGCGCATCCTACAATCTCCGCCCCTGCACGCCCTGATACAGCTTGGCGACCTCGTTAAAATAATCCGTCAAATAGTTAATACACACCTGCACCTTTAGCGGCAGTTTGTCTTTTTCCGTATACAGAGCCCAGACCGGACGCGGATCGGACTGATAGCGGCTGAACAAGATCTCCAGCGTCCCGTTATTGATCTCGTTGATCGCCCACATCAACGGTACATAGGCGATCCCGGCCCCGGCGGTAAGCCAGCGTGTCATGGTCATCGGATCGTTGGTGACAAAGCGGCCCTGAGGGATCAGGCGAGTGGAAATGCCCTCTGGTGCGATCAGCTCAAATTCATTATCTGGTCTGACGCTGTATTCCAGCCATGAATGATTAACAAGATCAGTGGGTTTTTCCGGAATACCGTACTGGGCCAGATAACTTTTAGCCGCACAGACGACCATCGGCATCGCGCCCAGACGACGAGAAAACAGGCTGGAATCCTGCAACGCGCCCACCCGGATGACCACATCCAGCCCGTCGGCAATCAGATCCGGTGCGGGAATGCCCGTTACCAGATTCACCGATAAACCGGGGTACTCTTTCAGCATCGCGGCGGTCATCTGCGCCAGAACATTGTGCGCCATGGTTGAAGAACAACCAATGCGCAGCGTACCGATGGGCGTGTTATTGAAGGCGTAAAGCTGTTCATGGACATCCTGCACTTCATGCAGCATGCGTCGGCAACCCTGATAATAAATTTTCCCGGCTTCGGTGAGCCCAAGGCTGCGTGTACTGCGGTTTAACAGCTTAACCTGTAGCTCATCTTCCAGCTTCGCCACCGTTTGACTGATGGAAGATACGCTCATTTGCAACTGCCGGGCCGCGGCAGTAAACGAGCCTTGTTCCACCACTTTGGCGAATACCGACATGCGTTTAAGTCGTTCCATTATTCACTCTGGCTTAAAAGTGATTTAGATCACATAATATAGATAACAGCATAACAGTTACGTTAATATACTATTCGCTGAATAATTAACGTGCCGATCTCGCCTTGCTTCCTGCTCCGCTGCGGTGCGTATAAGAAATATTGTCGCCTGCATTCTCTCTAATCAAGGTCAACATGAGTCTGTTTCCCGTTATCGTGGTGTTCGGTCTGTCGTTCCCACCGATTTTTTTTGAATTGCTTTTGTCACTGGCGATCTTCTGGCTGGTGCGCCGCATGCTGATCCCGACCGGGATCTATGATTTTGTCTGGCATCCGGCGTTGTTCAATACTGCGCTTTACTGCTGCTTGTTTTACCTGCTGTCGCGTCTGTTTGTTTGAGGTAGAAGTGAAAACACTAACAAGAAATTTCTTTCGTACCGCCATCACCCTGGTGCTGGTTATCCTCGCTTTCATCGCTATTTTCCGCGCATGGGTGTACTACACAGAATCCCCCTGGACTCGCGATGCGCGCTTTAGCGCCGACGTGGTCGCTATCGCGCCTGACGTCGCCGGATTAATCACCGACGTCAGCGTTCACGATAACCAACTGGTTAAAAAAGACCAGGTGCTGTTTACCATCGATCAGCCGCGTTATCAGAAAGCGCTGGAAGAGGCTGAAGCGGATGTCGCTTACTACCAGGCGCTGGAAAGTGAAAAGCGCCGTGAAGCAGGCCGCCGTAACCAGCTTGGCGTTCAGGCGATGTCCCGCGAAGAAATCGATCAGGCTAACAACGTCCTGCAGACAGTATTACATCAACTGGCGAAAGCGCAGGCTACACGTGACCTGGCAAAACTGGATCTGGAACGCACGGTGATTCGCGCACCGGCAGACGGATGGGTTACCAACCTCAATGTCTACGCCGGGGAGTTTATTACCCGTGGTTCAACGGCCGTCGCGCTGGTCAAACAGAACTCCTTCTATGTTCAGGCTTATATGGAAGAGACCAAACTGGAGGGCGTTCATCCTGGCTTCCGGGCCGAAATCACCCCGCTGGGCAGTAACCGGGTTCTGAAAGGCACGGTAGAGAGCGTGGCAGCCGGGGTGACGAATGCCAGCAGCAGCAATGACAGCAAAGGGATGGCGACCATTGATTCGAATCTTGAGTGGGTACGTCTGGCGCAACGCGTGCCGGTACGTATTCGCCTGGATGAGCAGCAGGGGAATCTCTGGCCAGCAGGCACGACGGCTACGGTTGTGGTAACGGGGCAAACCGATCGCGATGAGAGCCACGACTCATTTTTCCGCAAACTGGCTCATCGCCTGCGTGAATTTGGTTAATCCCTATGGCTATGTTTTCCATCGCCAGCTACCACGTTCGCTTCGCCCTCAAACTCGCATGCGCTATCGTACTGGCGCTATTTGTCGGTTTTCATTTCCAACTGGAAACACCCCGCTGGGCAGTATTGACGGCGGCGATTGTGGCGGCAGGTCCGGCTTTTGCTGCCGGGGGGGAACCCTGGTCGGGCGCGATTCGTTATCGCGGTATGCTGCGTATTGTCGGTACTTTTATTGGCTCTATCGCCGGTCTGACCATCATCATCGCCATGATCCGTGCTCCATTCCTGATGCTGACGGTTTGCTGTATCTGGGCGGGGTTTTGTACCTGGGTTTCTTCGCTCGTCCGTGTGGAGAACTCTTACGCCTGGGGACTGGCAGGCTATACGGCGCTGATTATTGTTGTGACAATCCAGAGCGAACCGCTGCTGGCCCCTCAGTTTGCCGTTGAGCGTTGCAGTGAAATCGTTATCGGTATTGTCTGCGCCATTGCGGCAGATTTGCTGTTTTCTCCCCGTTCGATTAAACGCGAGATTGACCGCGAGCTGGACAGTCTGCTGGTGGCCCAATACCAGCTAATGCAGTTGTGCATTAAACATGGCGACCCAGAAGACGTGGATAAAGCCTGGGGAGCACTGGTGCGGCGCACAACTGCCCTGGAAGGGATGCGCAGCAACCTGAAAATTGAGTCCTCCCGCTGGGGGCGCGCCAACCGCCGACTGACAGCGATCAATACGTTGTCGCTTACGCTGATTACCCAGGCCTGTGAAACGTATCTGATCCAAAATACGCGACCCGAATTGATTACCGACACGTTCCGTGAACTGTTCGATGAGCCCGTAGAAACCGTTCAGGACGTGCATAGACAAATGAAGCGGATGCGCCGGGTGATTGCCTGGACCGGTGAACGTGAAACACCAGTCACCATCTATAGCTGGGTAGGGGCGGCCACGCGGTATTTGCTGCTTAAACGTGGGGTGGTGAGCAACACCAAAATCAGTGCGACGGAAGAAGAAGTCCTGCGCGGCGAAGTGGTTATCAAACCGGCATCAGCGGAACGCCATCATGCGATGGTCAACTTCTGGCGTACCACTCTATCCTGCGGGTTAGGGACCTTATTCTGGTTGTGGAGCGGCTGGACTTCCGGTAGTGGAACCATGGTGATGATCGCGGTGGTGACGTCGCTGGCAATGCGTCTGCCAAATCCGAAAATGGTGGCTATTGATTTTCTGATAGGGACGTTGGTCGCCCTGCCGGTCGGTGCGCTCTATTTTTTGTTTATCATCCCTTCGACGCAGCAGAGCATGCTGTTGCTCTGCATCAGCCTGGCTGTACTGGCTTTTTTTGCCGGTGTCGAGGTGCAGAAACGGCGGCTGGGTTCGCTGGGGGCGCTGGCAAGTACCATCAACATTATCGTGCTTGATAACCCGATGACGTTTAAGTTCAGCCAATTTCTTGATAGCGCGCTCGGGCAAATTATCGGCTGCGGGCTGGCGCTGATCGTCATTTTGCTGGTGCGGGACAATTCGCAGGCACGTACCGGGCGGATGTTGCTCAATCAGTTTGTCTCGGCGGCCGTTTCGGCGATGACAACCAACAGCGCGCGACGTAAAGAGAACCATCTTCCTGCGCTCTATCAGCAGTTGTTTTTACTGTTGAATAAATTCCCTGGCGATGTGGCGAAATTCCGCCTGGCGCTGACATTGATCATCGCTCATCAGCGTTTACGTGATGCGCCTGTACCAGTGAATGAGGAGCTTTCGGCGTTCCATCGACAGCTTCGCCGTACGGCTGACAGCGTCATCTCCGCCCGATCTGACAGCAGACGACGGCACTATTTCTCGCAGTTGCTGGAGGAGCTGGAGGTCTATCAGGAGAAATTGCAGCACTGGGATGCGCCGCCGCAGGTGACCGAGCCGGTAAAACGACTTACCGGAATGTTACACAAATATCAGCATGCACTAACCAGCAGCTAGACCCAAAACCGACGCCAGAAGCGTCGGTTTTTTTATGGCTATACTTTACGGGAGCTTTTGTAAATCACAGATCAGGAGGACAAATGACAACGCAGGCATTGCAGGACAGCGAACTTTTCCAGACGGGCTATCTTGTCGATGGCGTCTGGAAATCGTTGGACACGACATTTGACGTACTGAACCCGGCGACCGGCGAGGTTGTCGCGAAGGTAGCAAAAGCCGGGAAAAAAGAGACGGAAGCCGCTATCGCCGCAGCCACCAGGGCTTTTCCCGCCTGGCGTGCGAAAACGGCAAAAGAGCGTTCCGCCATCCTTTATCGTTGGTACGAATTGATCATTGAAAACAAAAGCTGGCTGGGAAGGTTAATGACCACCGAACAGGGCAAGCCCTTAAAAGAAGCCGAAGGTGAGGTGGACTATGCTGCAAGCTTTATTCAATGGTTCGCCGAGCAAGCGAAGCGTGCTAATGGCGAAATTATCCCGCCGATAAAACCCGGATCGCGTATTTTTGCTACCCGCGAACCCATTGGCGTTGTGGCAGCGATAACCCCCTGGAATTTCCCGATGGCGATGCTGACCCGTAAGCTGGGACCCGCGTTAGCCGCAGGGTGTACGGGCGTGATTAAACCCGCCAATAACACGCCGCTCAGTGCCTTTGCGCTGCTGGCGCTGGCGAAAAAAGCGGGCGTGCCGGACGGTGTGCTAAATGCGGTTGCCGGGAATACATCGGAAATTAGCGATGCGATCATGGCGAGCCATGATGTACGCAAAATTTCCTTTACCGGATCTACCGCAGTCGGTAAAACATTGGTGCGTAACGCGGCTGAAACCATGAAGAAAGTCTCCATGGAGCTCGGGGGCAACGCGCCTTACATTGTCTTTGAAGACGCAGATATTGATGCGGCGGTAAAAGGGGCGATTGCCAATAAATTCCGTAATGCCGGGCAAGTTTGTGTGAGCGTAAACCGTTTCTATATTCATGAGTCGGTGTATGACACCTTCACGCAGAAACTGGCAGAGGCGGTCAATGCCCTTAAAGTCGGGAATGGTCTTGACGACGGTGTGGTGGTCGGCCCGCTTATTGAATCTTCGGCGGTGGGTAAAGTGCGTGAACACGTGGAAGACGCCGTCGCAAAAGGGGCGAAAGTTCTGGCTGGGGGTAAAGCGCACGCGTTGGGGGGAAATTTCTGGCAACCCACCGTCCTGGGGGATTGCAGCGATGGCATGAAGCTGGCGAACGAAGAGACGTTTGGCCCGGTCGCCGCCTGTTTTCGCTTTACGACTGAGGATGAAGTTATCCAGCGCGCTAACGCAACGCCGTTTGGTCTTGCAGCCTATTTCTACACTCAAAACTTATCCCGCGTGTTCCGCGTCTCCCAGGCGATTGAAAGTGGGATGATTGGTATCAATGAATGCGCGGTATCCACTGAGCTGGGCCCATTTGGCGGTGTAAAAGAGTCCGGCCTGGGACGGGAAGGCTCCGTTCTGGGGCTGGAAGAGTTTATGGAAGTCAAAACCCTGCATCTCGGGGGATTATAGTGAAACGGGTGGCGTAAGCCGCCCGACAGGGCTGGATGGCGGACAATGAATACCTATATCTTCGATTTTGCTGAGATCGACACGCAAAGTAAGTTCTATCACGAGTTTTCCCGCCGGTTTGCTCTCGATGGGGCAAGCATTACCGATCTGGATTCATTATGGATAGTAGTGACGGAAAAGTTGTCGTTGCCGGTTGAAATTGAGTTCATTCATCTTAGCGAAACACTGCGGCGGCGTTTCGGCGCGCTCATTCTGCTGTTTGATGAAGCGGAGGAAGAGCTGGAAGGGCAGTTGCGTTTTAACGTGCGCTAATGCAGCACAAAAAAAAGCCCCCGACAGGCGGGGGCAAGTCGTCGGAGTAGACGACGAGGGTTTATTTGTAGAGTTCCGCCGTTGCGTGCCAGGTATCACCTTCCTGGAGTTCGGTCACGTGGTAGGCTTTCGCGCCTGCCGCGTCCGCTTTGGCAGATAATTCGTCACGGATGCTCATTGGAGAACTTGCGGTCTGGGAAACAGAAATGGTCCCAATGGCCTGCATGTTTTGTGTTTGGTTATCGGACAGTTGAGTGGCTGCGCTGGCACCAAAAGAGATCAGTGAAGCTAAACCAAGGGCTGCGATGATTGCGTTACGTTTCATTGTCTTTCTCCTCAATACTCAACGGCGAGAAGGTTTATACTGCTATTTTTATGCCTGGTGCCGCTGAGTGATGATGACATAGGGTTGTCGGTTAATTATTTATACAGTTCAGCAGTGGCATGCCAGCTATCGCCGGTACGTGCTTCGATGATGCGATAAGAAGACGCACCCTGTTCTTCAGCTTTTTTGTTCAGTTCTGCACGCATATCCATCGGGGATGATGCAATGCCACCGACAGAGACGGTACCTAATGATTGGCGATTCTGCGCCTGGCCAGCATCGATAGAGCTTGCTGCAAATGCGCCAAAGGACAGAACAGAAAGGATGCTGAGTGTTGCTAGAGTTGATTTGATTTTCATAATGCTTACCTCGTCGAATCTTAATTCCTGAGGGCTTTGTTTCGTGACCCTCATCACAAAATCAAGTATACACTAATAACGTGTAAAATTAATACTGAGCTAATTATTGCTATTGTAAGTAAGTGGTAAAGAAACCTTTTTTTATAGTCAAAAAGGCATAAAAAACGGATGATTTTGAGCGGGGATTTATTTTTTAATAATTAAAATCAATGAGATGCGTGATTTTGATTTTTTGTGCGAAAACATTCATTGCGTGAATGAAATGCGACGGAAATTCGCACATTGTGTTAAAGGAAGGGGGGCCAGAAAGAGATGTGACTCTAAGAGAGGCACTTCCCCGGCACGAAACCGGGGGAAGGAATTAAAGCTCTTGTTCGAAGAGTACGAGGATGGCTTCGTAAAGTTCTTTGACCGTAAAGCCGCTTGCCGGGGTAGTGAAAATAGTATCGTCACCGGCAATAGTACCCAGAATACCTTCCGCTTTGCCCAGCGAGTCCAGTAAGCGCGCAATCAGTTGTGCAGCGCCTGGGCTGGTATGAATAACAACAACGGCGTCGTTGTAATCGATATCAAGCACCAGATTTTTGAGCGGGCTGGAGGTGGTTGGAACACCCATTTCGACAGGCAAACAGTACACCATCTCCATTTTGGCGTTGCGCGTACGCACCGCGCCGAATTTAGTCAACATGCGGGAGACTTTAGACTGATTGATATTGTCAAAGCCCTGTTCTTGTAACGCCAGAACAATCTCTCCCTGAGAACTAAATTTCTCTTCTTTAAGTAGCGCTTTAAACGCTTTAACTAATTCTTCTTGTTTTGCCGAGCTTCGCATAAGTCACCCGTATTAAGGCCGTGAAAACTACATTATTATGCACATGGATGAATTTTTATGCAAATAATCTACTGTGGAAATAACTCAAATTTTCTTATAGTTCACGTAAATTTTATCAAATTACGTTATGGAACCTACTGTGTCATGTGTCGCAAATTCAAGCAAAAGTAAAATAAATGTTACTGAAATGATATTGTTTAGATGGATATCAGCGCTATATTGTAAACTCTCAATCTTAGTTGCTTGGTTTGCCGGTCCGACGGTCGTGAAAGCCCATTATAATATTTTAAAAGCGTGCCATGCCGCAGAATTTTGGCTGGTTCGTTGCCATAATTATCAGGGTGAATTAAGGTCGCCGCAATGGAGTAACAAAATATTTAGCTAACCATAATAAGGAGTTTATGATGAAAGTTGCAGTCCTCGGCGCAGCTGGTGGCATCGGCCAGGCGTTAGCTCTACTACTTAAAACTCAACTGCCTTCAGGTTCAGAACTCTCGCTCTATGATATTGCTCCTGTAACCCCTGGGGTTGCTGTTGACCTCAGCCATATTCCTACCGCTGTGAAAATTAAAGGTTTTTCTGGAGAAGACGCAACGCCTGCTCTGCACGGTGCGGATGTGGTGCTGATTTCCGCGGGCGTCGCGCGTAAACCGGGTATGGATCGTTCCGATCTTTTTAATGTGAATGCCGGTATTGTGAAAAACCTGGTCGCGCAAATTGCCAAAACCTGCCCCAAAGCCTGTATTGGCGTGATCACTAACCCGGTTAACACTACGGTGGCGATTGCCGCAGAGGTGCTGAAAAAAGCTGGTGTGTATGACAAAAACAAACTGTTCGGCGTGACAACGCTGGATATCATTCGCTCCAATACCTTTGTGGCTGAGCTGAAAGGTAAGCAGCCGGGCGAGGTTGAAGTGCCAGTCGTGGGCGGACATTCAGGCGTCACCATTCTGCCGCTGCTGTCGCAAATTCCGGGTGTCAGCTTCTCTGAGCAGGAAATTGCCGATCTGACAAAACGTATTCAGAACGCGGGCACTGAGGTGGTCGAAGCAAAAGCGGGTGGCGGGTCTGCAACACTCTCTATGGGCCAGGCAGCCGCGCGCTTTGGCCTGTCGCTGGTGCGTGCGTTGCAAGGCGAAAAAGGCGTTGTCGAATGTGCCTATGTTGAAGGCGATGGCCAGTATGCCCGCTTCTTCTCTCAGCCGCTGCTGTTAGGTAAAAATGGTATTGAAGAACGCCAGTCGATTGGCAAATTAAGCGCCTTTGAACAGCAGGCGCTGGAAGGGATGCTGGAAACCCTGAAAAAAGATATTCAGCTCGGCGAAGATTTTGTTAACAAGTAAATAGCCGCCGCCATCTGGTACGCCGTTTGCCTCCAGAGACGCGCAAAAAAAACCGGAGTTCATTAGGCTCCGGTTTTTTTATCGCTTTTAGTTGGTCGCTGGATATTCCTGGATTGTGACCTGCAGTTTTAGTTTCTTGTCATCACGCATCACTTCAACCGGTATTTCTGACCCGGGACGAATTTCCGCGACCTGGTCCATGGTTTCCAGTGCCGAGACCGCGGGCTTACCATTTACGCTGACAATAACATCATTCACCTGAATGCCTGCCCGGGCTGCCGGACCATCTGGCGAGACTTCATTAACCACGATCCCCTGAATTTGATCGATACCGCCGTTCTGGGTATGCATGGGGGCGATTTCTCTTCCGCCGATACCGATATAGCCACGGATCACCCGACCATCGCGAATCAACTTATCCATGATTTTCGTCGCGAGCTGGAAGGGGATAGCGAAACCAATACCTTCCGGTGTCTCGCCATCGTTGCTCTTGTCGAAAGAGAGAGTATTGATACCCATTAACTCACCCAGCGAGTTCACCAGCGCGCCGCCGGAGTTGCCGTGGTTGATGGAGGCATCCGTTTGCAGGAAATTCTGGCGACCTGTTGGGTTCAGGCCAATACGCCCGGTGGCACTGATGATCCCCTGAGTAATGGTTTGCCCCAGGTTATAGGGGTTACCAATCGCCAATACCACATCACCAATGTGCGGTACACGACGCGGATTGATCGGAATCACCGGCAGGCCGCCAGTGGCGTTAATTTTCAGTACCGCCAGGTCGGTAAGGGAGTCCGACCCCACGAGAAGCGCCTCAAAAACGCGGCCATCCTGCAAGGCAACGATGATCTGGTCCGCATCGTTGATAACATGTTTATTCGTAACGATATAACCACGCTGATCCATAATTACACCGGAACCCAGGGTACGAATTTCCAGACGATTATGGGATGACGTATTCATACTACGGTTATAGACATAGACTACCGCGGGCGCGGCGCGGCGAACCGCCGGGTTGTAACTGGCGGGCGTTTCATCGGTACTGTCAAATTGCGTTGCGGTTAGCGGGTTATGCTGGCGTAGCGAAGGCAGGGCGGCGAGGATAATGCCACCAACCATTAAACCAATTGCAACCGAGCGTAAGAGCTTCAAAAACATGATGCAGGCGTCGTCATTAGGGAGTCGCAGCAGCATAGCACGAGTTTTCCGGACATCACATGCAGCGGTGATGTCCGGGATCGCATTTGCTTAACGTAGCAATAAATAGAGTGTTTCATTGCCGCGGATGATTTGCAGAGCAATTACCGATGGTTTGGTTTCAAGAACCTTACGCAGCTCGGCAATGGACTGCACCTGCGTACGGTTAATGCCAATAATGACATCGTCTTTATGCAGGCCTGCCTGAGCAGCCGCACTGCCTTTTTCGACGTTCTCAATATTGATACCTTTCGTACCGTCTTTGAGTTGACCATCACTCAACGAGGCGCCCTGCAGCGCCGGGGAGATCAGTTCAGCGCTGGCAGAAGACGAAGTGCTCTTATCCAGTGTGACTTCAATATCCTGCGGTTTGCCGTCACGCAGGATGCCTAACTTCACTTTTGCGCCCGGTTCCGTCGTTGCAATGCGTGAACGCAGTTCGGCAAAGCTGTTCAGCGGCTTGTCATTAAGGCTGACAATCACGTCGCCAGATTTAATGCCTGCTTTCGCTGAGCCGGAGTTCGGTAATACTTCGCTGACAAAGGCGCCACGCTGCACATTCAGGTTGAAGGCTTTGGCGATATCAGCACTCATCTCGGTCCCTTTAATACCCAGCAGGCCGCGTTTGATTTCGCCGAACTGAATCAACTGGCGAGACAGTGTCTGTGCCATATTACTCGGAATCGCAAAACCGATACCGACGCTGCCGCCGCTCGGCGCAAGGATTGCTGTGTTGATGCCAATAAGCTCACCGTTCAGGTTCAGCAATGCGCCGCCGGAGTTACCGCGGTTAATCGAGGCATCGGTCTGGATAAAGTTTTCCAGCCCTTCGAGATTAAGTCCGCTTCGGCCCAGAGCAGAAACAATCCCGGATGTCGCTGTTTGCCCCAGCCCGAACGGGTTCCCCACGGCAACGACAAAGTCACCCACTCTTAACTTATCGGAATCGGCGATCGCGATTTGCGTGAGGTTGCTGGGGTTTTGTAGCTGCAACAGCGCAATGTCGCTTTGATCGTCGCCGCCAATCAGTTTGGCCTCGAACTCGCGACCATCGTTGAGCTGGACATTGATTTTTTGCGCCTGGTTAATGACGTGGTTGTTCGTCAACACGTAACCTTTTGCTGCATCAATGATGACCCCGGAACCCAACCCTTCAAAAGGCTGAGCCTGCTGCTGTTCGGGCAACTCATCGCCAAAATATTTTTTCAGTTCATCAGGGACTTTCTGTCCTTGTACCGCCGTTCCTTCCACCTGCACGCTCACCACGGCAGGTAAAACTTTCTCCAGCACTGGCGCGAGGCTGGGAAGCGCTCCCTGGCCTGGAACCTGCGATGGCATCGCTGCCATAGTCTGGATGGGTGCCGAGAGAGATAACCCGACACTTAACGCTAACGCACTCAACAGCTGGGTTTGTTTCTTCATTGATGCTGGCTCTCGTAACCTGAAGTGAAAGGGAAAACGATGCAAAACAGTTTGATGTTATTGAAATTTCAATCGGGTAACAATGAGGTTAATGACTAAATGATAGCTGTGATTATAAAGACAAGACGGGCGCAACCTGTGCGCCCGTTAAAAATGCGGTAATAAAGTGATTATTTGCGGTTTGCGTTGCCGCGCAGCAAGCCGGAGGCACCTTCGGAATAGTCACGAGGAATCTGTACCGGTGCCTGATCGTTGCCCGCTTCGGACTCCGCCAGACGGTTACGGAATGGGTTTTCCTCAGCAGACATTTCCGGCAGTAAGCTGCTGGAACTTTTTGCCATGTGCTGATAAAGCTGGCGGTAATCATGCGCCATATTGTCGAGGAGTTCTGCGCTGCGAGCGAAGTGATTGACCAGCTCTTCACGGTACTCTTCAAGTTCTGCTTTATTTTTTTCCAGCTCGTACTGCATTGCCTGTTGCTGGCGTAATTTCCGGTTTCCAAAACGCATGGCCACAGCACCAATGATGACGCCGACGACTAACCCAATTAGCGCGTATTCCCAGGTCATGTACTTCTCCCATTGTCTTATGGTTCCGTAGGGTAATAGCTGCAAGCTCCTTGCCTGCGCCTGATTATGCCACTATAACCGCTATTCGCGCAGAAGTGGAATCCCGACGCGGCATCGCGTAGGGTAGAACGACCTTTTTTTCGCCAACCCTGTGGGCAGGATCGATTTTCAAGGAATAACGATAACACCATGCAGAGCCTTACCCCGACATCGCGTTACCTCAATGCCCTCAACGAGGGTAGCCATCAGCCGGATGATGTGCAAAAAGAAGCTGTTAGCCGTCTTGATCTCATTTACCAGCAAATTGTGACCAAAGAACATTCCGCCCCGCAAAGCGGTGGCCTGATGGCGAAATTTGGCAAATTGTTAGGTAAGCGTGAGCCCACGACGCTTACCCCCGTACGCGGCCTTTATATGTGGGGGGGCGTTGGGCGCGGTAAAACCTGGTTAATGGACCTCTTTTTTCAAAGCCTGCCAGGGGAACGGAAACAGCGTCTGCATTTCCACCGTTTTATGCTGCGTGTGCATGAGGAATTAACGCAACTACAGGGGCATAGCGATCCGCTGGAGATTGTCGCCGACCATTTCAAAGCCGAAACCGATGTACTCTGTTTTGATGAGTTTTTCGTATCGGATATCACCGACGCCATGTTGCTCGGCGGGCTAATGAAGGCACTCTTCGCCAGAGGAATTACGCTGGTCGCCACTTCGAATATTCCGCCAGACGAACTTTATCGTAACGGGTTGCAACGGGCGCGTTTTTTACCGGCCATTGATGCCATCAAACAGTACTGCGATGTGATGAATGTCGATGCGGGTGTGGATTATCGTCTGCGTACATTGACCCAGGCCCACCTGTGGCTTTCGCCATTAAATGAACAGACGCAGCAGCAGATGGATAAACTCTGGCAAGCGCTGGCAGGGGCAAAACGGACTCATTCTCCAGTATTAGAGGTCAATCACCGTCCGCTGGCGACGCTGGGGGTGGAAAATCAGACGCTGGCGGTATCGTTCGCCACGCTGTGTGTGGATGCCCGCAGTCAGCACGACTATATTGCCCTCTCTCGTCTGTATCACACCGTCATGCTATTTGATGTCCCGGTCATGACACCATTAATGGAGAGTGAGGCGCGACGTTTTATCGCACTGGTGGATGAATTCTACGAACGGCATGTGAAGCTGGTGGTGAGCGCGGCTGTTCCGCTGTACGAGATTTATCAGGGCGAGCGACTGAAGTTCGAGTTCCAGCGCTGTCTGTCTCGTCTGCAGGAGATGCAGAGCGAGGAGTACCTCAAGCGGCAACATATGCCATAACTGCCCGGTTCTCTGTGGGCAAAGGGCTGGGGGTGAGGGCATCAGACCGTACAACCCCAACACCGAAAAACCCTCTTCAAATCACAAATAGGGGTCGATCTTTGACCCCGACTTCTCTATAATCCTGCGACCCCACGTTACAAGAAGGTTTTTTTCCCAAAACTTTCTCTGCGCCGGCATAGGCTATTCGAAGGGGTAGGTTTGCTGGACAATGTCGTGTGAACCTCAACTGACTAAACGTTTGGGTGTTCACCAACGTGTAACTTATTATTTGGGTAAGCTTTTAATGAAAACTTTTACAGCTAAACCAGAAACCGTACAACGCGACTGGTATGTTGTTGACGCGACAGGTAAAACTCTGGGCCGTCTGGCTACTGAACTGGCACGTCGCCTGCGCGGTAAGCATAAAGCGGAATACACTCCGCACGTTGATACTGGTGACTACATCATCGTTCTGAACGCAGAAAAAGTTGCTGTAACCGGCAACAAGCGCGAAGACAAAATGTACTACCACCACACTGGCCACATCGGTGGTATCAAAGAAGCGACCTTTGAAGAGATGATTGCCCGCCGTCCTGAGCGTGTGATTGAAATCGCGGTTAAAGGCATGCTGCCAAAAGGCCCGCTGGGTCGTGCTATGTACCGTAAACTGAAAGTTTACGCTGGCAACGAGCACAACCACGCGGCACAGCAACCGCAAGTTCTTGACATCTAATCGGGAT
>OKPX01000181.1_pt1 | contig 37503 bp, 34 predicted proteins | sample 1613911 | NCBI WGS metagenome assembly OKPX01 (sample SAMN04436892, study PRJEB24849) | human gut metagenome | biome: human gut; feature: NICU; material: stool | host: Homo sapiens | place: USA: Saint Louis, MO | collected 2012-02-03 | reverse complement strand
CATACTTTGCGATGAATCCTGGAGACTTTATTTCACTGCCAGGATTACATCTACAGCAATTATACGACAATCGGCGTAACATATTTCGCGGCAACTCGTCCCGTGAACGCTGGCGAAAAGAAGTTGAAGGTCTATAATTTATCAATCATTTACAGGTGGAAGGCATAATGATTAATTTGAAAGCAGTTATTCCGGTAGCAGGTTTGGGGATGCATATGCTACCCGCCACCAAAGCTATTCCTAAAGAGATGCTACCTATCGTCGATAAGCCAATGATTCAATACATCGTCGACGAAGTTGTTGCTGCAGGGATCAAAGAAATCGTCCTGGTCACTCACTCTTCCAAAAACGCGGTCGAAAACCACTTCGATACCTCCTATGAGCTGGAAGCGTTACTTGAACAGCGCGTAAAACGTCAGCTTCTGGCTGAGGTGCAGTCAATTTGCCCTCCTGGCGTGACAATCATGAACGTCCGTCAGGCGCAACCGCTGGGCCTGGGGCACTCGATTCTTTGTGCGCGCCCAATCGTTGGCGACAATCCGTTCGTTGTGGTCCTGCCGGATATCATTCTGGATTCCGCTTCTGCCGACCCGCTGCGTTACAACCTGGCGGCAATGGTTGCCCGTTTCAATGAAACCGGCCGTAGCCAGGTGCTGGCAAAACGCATGAAGGGCGACTTGTCTGAATACTCTGTGATTCAGACCAAAGAGCCGCTGGATAGCGAAGGTAAGGTGAGCCGTATCGTTGAGTTCATCGAAAAACCGGATCAGCCGCAAACGCTGGATTCAGACCTGATGGCTGTAGGCCGCTATGTGCTTTCTTCTGAAATCTGGGCAGAACTGGAGCGTACTGAGCCTGGCGCCTGGGGACGTATTCAGTTAACGGATGCCATCGCGGAACTGGCGAAGAAGCAGTCAGTGGATGCCATGCTGATGACTGGCGAGAGCTACGACTGCGGTAAAAAAATGGGCTACATGCAGGCGTTCGTCAACTACGGCCTGCGTAACCTCAAAGAAGGTCAAAAATTCCGCGAAAGCATTAAGAAACTTTTGACGCAGTAACCAGTTAGAAAAAAAAGATAAGCATTTACTTGCACAAAGGGCAGATGAGAGTGGTTACCGAAGCTTTTAGCTTCGTCCAGTCTCACTGCTTTTTTTATACATATTCTATGAAATCAACGGATAATAAATCTCCATCTTGGTTAGATTTTACTTATCAGATTCAGATTTGCCTTGTTTCCATTGGCGTTTAAGCAGAAAATGGTTGTTTAACATTTTGTGCAGGTAGCGGCATTCATTGCGTTACCCGATACACTTTTATGTTTATGGAAATTGTTGGCGGTTATACACAGTACGCTGGTAGCTATTGAGCCAGGGGCGGTAGCGTGTCTAAACAAATGCGTCCCTATGTTCTAATCCTTGTATATCAACGCCATAGTTAAACTAGCAAAGTAAACGGAATATTCTCGTGAAAATATTGGTCACTGGTGGAGCAGGTTTTATCGGGTCTGCTGTCGTTCGTAATATCATTAATAATACTCAAGACTCTGTGGTTAATGTCGATAAATTAACCTACGCGGGCAACCTGGAATCTCTGACTGAGGTTGAAAACAGCGATCGGTATGCCTTCGAGCACGCCGATATCTGTGATGCCGAAGCGATGCAACGGATTTTTGCGGAACATCAACCGGATGCGGTTATGCACCTCGCCGCAGAAAGCCATGTTGACCGCTCTATTACCGGCCCCGCTGCGTTTATTGAGACGAACATTGTAGGAACCTACATTCTTCTTGAAGCTGCGCGCAAATACTGGGCGCAACTGGATGAAACACGAAAAGCCGCGTTCCGCTTCCATCATATCTCAACGGACGAAGTCTACGGCGATTTGCCGCACCCGGATGAGGTCCCCGCTGGCACCGCCTTGCCGCTCTTTACCGAGAAAACCCCTTATTCTCCCAGCAGCCCGTATTCCTCATCTAAAGCGTCCAGCGATCACTTAGTTCGCGCCTGGCGCCGTACTTACGGTTTGCCGACCCTGGTGACGAATTGCTCAAATAACTACGGTCCGTACCATTTCCCTGAAAAACTTATTCCACTGATCATTCTTAATGCCTTGGCTGGTAAGCCGTTGCCTGTTTATGGCAATGGTGAACAAATTCGCGATTGGTTATTTGTCGAAGATCATGCCCGTGCTTTATATAAAGTCGTGACAGAAGGCGTTGCTGGTGAGACTTACAATATCGGTGGTCACAATGAGCGTAAGAATATTGAAGTTGTGAACACCATCTGCACTATTCTGGACGAAATTATTACTGCTAAACTTAATAATATTGGTAGCTTTTCAGAATTAATTACTTATGTTACCGACCGTCCGGGGCACGACCTGCGTTACGCTATTGATGCGAGCAAAATTAAAGATGAACTGGGCTGGGTACCACAGGAAACTTTTGAATCTGGTATCCGCAAAACGGTCGAATGGTATTTGACTAACAAGGATTGGTGGCAGCGTGTGATGGATGGGTCATATGCTGGTGAACGCCTGGGGCTTGCAGAATAAAATTATAAGGACGGAATGATGAAAGGTATTGTATTAGCTGGCGGTTCCGGAACTCGCCTTTATCCAATTACTCAGGGTGTGTCAAAACAGTTGTTGCCGGTGTATGACAAGCCGATGATTTTTTACCCAATCTCTGTGCTGATGCTGGCAGGTATTCGTGACATTCTGATTATCACGACTCCGGAGGATATGGCATCGTTCCAGCGTTTATTAGGTGATGGCTCGCAGTTCGGTATCCGTCTTTCCTACCAAGTGCAGCCATCGCCGGACGGCCTGGCGCAGGCGTTTATTATTGGCGAAGAATTTATTAATAACGAACCATGTGCGCTGGTGCTGGGCGATAACATCTATTTTGGTCAAAGTTTCGGCAAGAAGCTGGAAAGCGCAGCAAACTTGACCTCTGGAGCGATGGTATTCGGTTATCAGGTGCAGGATCCGGAACGTTTTGGTGTCGTTGAGTTTGATGAAAATTCTACTGCGTTATCCATTGAGGAAAAACCGCTTAAACCAAAATCTAACTGGGCAGTGACCGGTCTCTATTTTTACGACAAAAATGTCGTCGAAATGGCAAAACAGGTGAAACCTTCAGCGCGCGGAGAGTTGGAGATTACTACACTGAACCAGATGTATCTGGATCGTGGTGAATTGCAGGTTGAATTGCTGGGGCGTGGGTTTGCCTGGCTTGATACCGGAACCCATGACAGCCTGGTTGAAGCATCGCAATTCATCCATACCATTGAGAAACGGCAGGGCATGAAAGTCGCTTGTCTTGAAGAAATTGCCTTCCGTAAAGGCTGGTTGAATAAAGAACAAGTTGCGGAACAGATTAAGAAACTGTCAAAGACGGATTATGGCCGTTATTTGCAATTGTTGATTAGCGAAAAATAGTCGCTGAGCTGCGCGGACGAGAAGATCATGAAGATTTTATTAATTGGAAAAAATGGCCAGGTTGGCTGGGAACTGCAGCGTTCTTTGTCGACATTGGGTGAACTTGTCGCAGTTGATTTTTTTGATACTGAGTTATGTGGCGATCTGACGAAACCGGAAGGTATCGCACAAACTATCCGCGCAGTGCAGCCTGATGTTGTGGTGAATGCGGCGGCTCATACCGCAGTTGATAAGGCTGAAAGTGAAAAAGAGCTGGCTCAGCAGCTTAATGCGTCAAGTGTTGAAGTCATCGCTAAAGAAACAGCGGTGTTGGGCGCGTTGTTGATACATTACTCCACTGATTATGTTTTTAATGGGCAAGGTGAGCACTATCGCTCCGAGGAGGAGCAACCTGAACCATTAAATGTTTATGGTGAGAGCAAACTGGCAGGTGAAATAGCGATTGCCACCCATAACTCCCGGCACCTTATTTTTCGCACGAGCTGGGTTTATGCGACTCGCGGTACCAACTTTGCCAAAACGATGCTGCGTCTGGCAAAAGAGAAAGAGCAACTCTCTATCATTAATGATCAGCACGGCGCACCAACAGGCGCTGAATTGTTAGCTGATTGTACAGCCATAGCTATCCGTGCTGCGATTCAGGATACTACTCTATATGGGACTTATCATCTTGTTGCCAGTGGTGAAACAACCTGGTACGAGTATGCCCAGCATGTTTTTGCATTAGCCCGCCAGAAAGGTGAGTCATTAATCATTAAAGATGTCAGTGGAGTGCCCACATCTTCTTACCCAACTCCTGCGAAACGTCCATTAAATTCGCGTCTGTCAAATGAGAAATTTCAACGGGCATTTAATGTCGTTTTGCCAGACTGGAAGGTTGGAGTAGAGCGTGTCGTAACTGAGATTTTACAAAAATAATCAGGCGTTAAAAATGAATATTGTAAAAACAGATATACCAGAAGTAATTATATTTGAGCCAAAAGTGTATGGTGATTCCCGTGGTTTTTTCCTCGAAAGCTATAACAAAAAAATATTTGATGAAGCTGTAGGTCGTAGTGTTGAATTTGTTCAGGACAACCATTCTGAATCCCAGCGTGGGGTATTAAGAGGCTTACATTATCAGCTTGATCCCTGTGCTCAAGGAAAACTTGTGCGTTGTGTCGCTGGTGAAGTTTTTGATGTTGCAGTAGATCTTCGCAAATCTTCTCCCACTTTTGGTAAGTGGACTGGTGTCATTTTAAGCGCTGAAAATAAGCGACAACTCTGGATCCCAGAAGGTTTTGCCCATGGTTTTGTAACCTTAAGTGAAAGAGCGCAATTTGTTTATAAAGCGACTAATTATTATGCGCCACAGACTGAATGTTCCATTATATGGAATGATCCTACGCTTAATATTGAATGGCCAGAAGTGAAAGACATTCAGTTGTCGCAGAAAGACTTAGCTGGTAAGTCATTTTCAGAAGCTTTGTATTATATTTAATAATTACAATTCATATAATATATAAAGTAAATTATTTAAATTTACCAATTAATACTTTGTCAGCCTTGATATTTGGACTTGATGTTTTTACGAGATAACGTTTAATGACATTTGCAAATGATGATGCTGCCATACTGATGGCTACCTACCAAGGTGAGCGATATATTAATGAGCAACTCATATCATTTGAAAAACAATCATATAAAAACTGGAAGTTGATTGTTTCTGATGATGGTTCGACTGATAATACGCTTTCTATTATTGATGAGTTTGCGACCAGAAATGTATCAAAAGTGACTGTTGTTGCTGGCCCCCAAAAAGGATTTGTCAGCAATTTTTTATCATTATTGCTAAGAGAAGATATTAAAGCTGACTATTATTCATTTTCTGACCAGGATGATATTTGGTATAAGGATAAACTTGAACGCGCTATTAAATGGCTAAAAAGTATCCCTTCTGATATTCCCGCATTGTATTGTTCGCGAACTCAACTTGTAGACGATACTGGTGAAAACTTAGGCCTTTCACCTCTTTTTACACGCCCACCTTCATTCCGCAATGCGCTGGTGCAGAATATTGGTGGCGGGAATACGATGGTAATCAATCAGGCGGCAAGAGAAATTATTAGTCGTGCAGGGGTTGCGGATGTCGTCAGCCATGACTGGTGGATGTACATTTTAATAGCAGGCGTCGGCGGTAAGATTTTTTACGATCCTGAACCAGGTTTAGGTTACAGGCAGCATGGGAAGAATCTTATCGGCTCGAACCTCGGGTTTCGGGCTCGCCTATGTAGATTTAAAAAAATCATGCAGGGTCAATATCGCACATGGAATGCCGCACATATCCGTGAACTCGAAAAATGTGTTTTCCTGTTATCAGAGGAAAATCAGAAAAGAATAGCCTGGTTTAAAGTTATTCATTCTGGGAATATATTTCTGCGTGTCTTTTATTTTTTACGGCTTGGCGTGTATCGGCAAAGCGCAATAGATACGTTTGCCATCTTTATTTCAGCATTGCTGAAAAAGATTTAATCGCTGAGTCGAAGAGATTTACTCATGGTTTTGGAGCTATTATTAATAGGGTGTTTTAATGCAATCTTTCCCAATAAGCCCGCTTGAAATGCTGGCAACTATTTGGCGTAATAGATATTTAATCAAGACGACTACGATACGCGAAATTCAGGGTCGTTATCGGGGTTCTTCAATCGGAATCATTTGGTCGTTGATTAATCCTTTATTTATGCTGGCAGTTTATACGTTTGTTTTTAGCCAGATATTTAATGCTCGATGGCATGGCGGCGGTACATCAAAAGGCGAGTTCGCATTGGTGCTATTTGCTGGTCTAATCGTGTTTAATTTGTTCTCTGAGTGCTTAAATAAAGCACCGCAACTTATACTATCAAACGTTAATTATGTCAAAAAAGTCGTATATCCACTTGAGATATTACCGGTAGTATCACTCGGTTCTGCGCTATTTCATACAATGATCAGCCTTGCAGTATGGTTAGTCGCTTATTTCGTTTTCTTTGATGTTCCGCACCTGACTGTATTGTATTTTCCGCTTATTCTTTTACCGTTAATGATAATTACACTTGGTCTAAGTTGGATTCTTGCCTCATTAGGGGTTTATTTACGAGATATTAATCAGTTTATTACCCTGTTTACGACTGCTTTAATGTTTTTAAGTCCTGTTTTCTATTCGGCTGAAATACTGCCACCTGAGTTTCGTCAGTTGATGTATTTTAATCCCTTAACAACAGTGATTGAACAGACGAGAAATGTTTTATATTGGGGGAAACAACCCGATTTTGACATTCTTGCCGTCTACTGGGTTGCTGCATTTATTATTGCCTGGATTGGTTTCGCCTGGTTCCAGAAAACGCGTAAGGGGTTTGCTGATGTGCTCTGATTTTGCTATTCAGGTAAAAAACCTGAGTAAATGCTATCAAATTTATGATCGTCCTTCTGATCGACTCAAGCAATCTATTTATACAGGATTGCGCCGACTTGTGGGACAAAATGCCAAACCCTTATTCCGGGAGTTTTGGGCCCTTCGCGATATTACTTTTGATATCGTCAAAGGTGAATCCGTTGGTATCATCGGGCAAAACGGTTCTGGTAAGTCTACGTTATTACAATTAATTTGCGGTACGCTGAACGCGACCTCTGGCACTGTAAAGACAAATGGTCGCGTTGCTGCGCTACTGGAACTTGGCTCTGGTTTTAATCCCGAATTTACTGGCCGTGAAAACGTCTATATGAATGGCGCGGTATTGGGTTTGTCAGAAGCAGAAATCAATGACCGATTTGATGAGATTCTGACATTTGCTGATATCGGCGAATTCATTGACCAGCCTACCAAGACATATTCAAGTGGTATGCTTGTGCGTTTAGCATTTGCGGTTCAGGTATGCATTGAACCGGATATCCTCATTGTCGATGAAGCGCTCGCTGTAGGTGATGCTTTATTTCAGAAGCGTTGCTTTGAGCGTATGGACAGGCTTCGCACGAATGGGACGACTTTGCTTTTTGTTTCGCACGACCAGGAGTCAGTGCGGACCATGACGAATAAAGCGATTTTCCTTGAGCACGGTGTCGTGAAATTTTCAGGCACCTCCGCAGATGCGTTGTTGGAATATCGTAAATCACTGCATGAGGTTGAATCAAAACGACTGAGTCAGGTGGCAGAACACCTCAAGGAAAAAGCACGGCAAGCACGGGTTGCTTCGCAAGAAAAAATTCAGCAGGCTGCGGAAGAAGAAAAGCTTGAGCCGAGCATTATACAAGACAATACAGCTGTTGCAGCTACCGCAGATGCAACCTCGCCCGTGTTTTCCGAGCGACTGAAAGCGTATTCGTTTGGCGATCTGGATGCAGAAGTTCTTGATGTATCTCTCTTTAATGCTGATGGCGAACCCGCTTCCAATTTTGACCCCCGAGATAAAGTTACAGTTATTGTGCGCTGTAAAACACATTCGGCGCTTAATCATCTGAATGTAGGTTTACGCATCCGCAATAAAGAAGGCGTGAAAATGTATTCCTGGGGAACTTTAAATCAGGATATGGCTATACTTAGCGGTGCTGCAGAGGCTGGGGATATTTTTTGGCAACGAGAATTTGCTCAGGGTAGCGAGTTCAGTGTTAAATTCGAATTTATCTGTGGCATGGGACCTAATCTCTATGAAATCCAGGTATCTATCACGGAAGAGGGTAAGCCTTATTATGCAGAACAAAGGATGATTCATTGGATTGACGAAGCGGCCTTCTTTACTGTCAATACGCAGCCTCAGTCATACCATTTTGGTGGTGTGGCGGATCTGCGTATGGTGAGCGGCTTGCTGTAACCAATAATCAAATATTTACAATAAGCTCTTTGATAAAACCAAAACCTGGAAATACAGGCTAACTAAATGAAGAATATTGAAAACGCTGACGTTATTGTACGCGAAATTTTGAACTCATGTGGTGGACAGAAGTTTCTTCATATTGGCGCAGGGAATGGCCAATTAGTACAGGAGCTGCTTTCCTCTGGGATGGATGCATATGGTATTGATGATTCGAGCGAAGCGGTAGCGTATGGCAATAGTTTCATGCCAGAACGTTTTACTCTTGGCGTTGCGTCGAAATTGCCTTATGCAGATCAGGCATTTGATACAACTATCGCGCTTTATAGTCTTGAATACATCAGCGCAGATGAGCTGATTCAGGCCGTTCGTGAAATTAAGCGCGTTACAAAACGTTCGGTTTATCTTCGCGTCACCACAGGCAATCAACAGGAAAATGATCCTCGCGCTACCGTGATTGGGCGTAATGAATGGGAGCGTATTTTCTTTGCCGAGGGACTTCGTAAGCATCCTTCTTACTATCTGATCAATGATTATGAAGCATTAGGACGCGAAAGCGGAGAAGCAATTATCCTGCTGGAATGTATTCCAGAGACGGCTCTTGAGCGCTATCCGCTGGAAGCGTTAAAAGAAGAGCGCGACTTGCATATGGATATGACGCGCGAAGCTGGTGAACGCTCAGATGCTCATATCGCACGTTATCAGTGGGCTGCAACCTTCGTGCGTCCGGGTGATACCGTCCTTGATGCCGCATGTGGGCTGGGTTATGGCAGTTATCTATTGCAGTGTGGGACTATGGCTGGAAAAACCATCGGCATCGATGGCAGCAACTATGCAATAGATTATGCCAACCTTAATTTCGTGCCTAATGTCAGCAATCTCAGCTTTTCAGCGGGGATGCTTCCAGAAGCGCTTTATGATTTTGCCGATCACTCAGTCGATGTTGTGGTCTCGTTTGAAACGCTTGAACATATCTCAGACCCTGAAACCGTGCTCAAAGAGTTCCAGCGTATTCTGACGCCCGGTGGACGTATCATTGTTAGCGTGCCAAATGACTGGAGTGACGAAACCGGTGAAGATCCGAATCCATTCCACTTGCATGTGTATACGTTAGATAAATTGCGCGATCAGATAAAAGCGCAATTCCAGTTGGAAAATATCACTGTTCAGTCCGCTACACATTATAAAGAAAAAGCGGGAAGTAAGAATTGGGTTGCCGCGAAACGCGAGCTTTATAGTATTCCGACAGATGCCGATGAATCCACTGCACCTGCATCAGAATGGTGGCTGGCTGTTGGGATGAAATCGCCACTCAATGGTGAAGAGGTCGTTTATCACGACAAGCAGCATAAAACGTTTACTGATCCTGACTGGAATGTTACAGCTTTCTCGCGTGATTATAAAAACCCCTGGTTGATCCGTGCCATGGTTGATATCGGCTGGAGGCAAAGAAATAATGATGCACTCAAAGAACTTGCCGAAGTTGTCTATGACAACAATCATGACAACAGCGCTGATACTGGTGCAGCCCTTTGCGTCAGGGCATACCAATTATTAAATGGCGTTACCCCCTCGTCTATTGATGAACTCAGACAAATTTCTGAGCGCATTGATGAATACGTGCTTCTTAAACCGGTAACTCCACACGCGATCCGCTGGATGATTTCGCTTCACTTCGTGATGGCAAGATTGTGGTTAAAAGCCGGTCTGCATTCCCATGCGCGCACATCATTTGAGAAATGTGTCGCAATTGATCCGCTGGCATTTAGCCCCTTGTTAGCAAACAGGGTTGTTGAAGCTCATTTGTACCTTGGCGTCATTAAACTTAATTCTAACGATGAATCAGGTGCGCGCGAAGAATGGGCGGCAGGTATTGAACTTGCATATCGAGCACTGAATGCTGACTGGAATCAGAGTCTGGGTGATTTACGGGACCCGGTAGAGTTTGGTTTACCGGAGTTATCGTCGATTCTCGATTATGCAAGTAATTGCGCTTATGCCCTGGTTAATCTGGATAGTTTTAAAGATAAACCGTGGTGGTGGTTGCAGTTGCGCCGAAGCCCGCATGCTCAGGCGGCATCAGTGAGAGCGCTTAACGTCGCGCTTAGAGCGCAGATTGCTTCCTTGAATAAATATGCTGCATTACTGGAAGGTAATAATAAATCTGTAACATCTTTGCAGGAAGAAAATAGTCAGCTTCTGAATTCCCTTGAGGGAAATAACAAATCTCTGGAAGTTTTACAGCAGGAGAATCAGCGGTTATTGAATTCCCTTGAGGGGAATAACCAGGCACTGGTTTCCCTCCAGAGTGAAAATATCCGTTTACTCCGCTCACTGGAAGATAATAGTGCTGCTGTATCAGAACTGCAGGCTAAGAACGCCAGGCTTAACGAAACGCTTGAAGATAAAAATTTAGCCCACACGGTTTTGGAAAACGAGAATAAAATTCTTGCTAGCTCTCTTGAAGAGAATAGTCAGGCGCTGGATGCCCTCAAAGGTGAAAACAATTACTTATTGACATCGCTGGATGAGAATAGCCGGGCACTTGATGCATTGCGTGAAGAAAATAAAAAACTGATCGCTTCTCTTGATGAAAATAGCCAGGAATTGGCTGCTTTGCAGGATAGAAATTCCCAGCTTTGGAATTTCCTTGCCATTATTTCTGGGTGTGAGGTAACGGATTACCCTGCGATGGATAAGAAAATCGAGATTATCAAATCACTGTACCAACTTTTTAACAGTGCTCATTTAACCGAACAAGCTGAAACTGCTGCCGATCTCAATTGTCTGTTGACACAAAATAACGTACTGATGCGCGAGCGTATTCTTGAATTCAGTAAAATGCCTGCTGAAAATGAAGAGCTTAAGAAAGCTATTTCTGTGAAAGATACGACGATTCTGGCGCAAAACGCACTGATTACTAAGCAACAAGAAACAATAGCAGGGCTTGAGCACACAATACAACTTAAGGATCAAGCCATAGCGGAACAGTCAGCTAATATCAGTCAGCTAAATGCGATCATGCATACCCGTATTATGCGCCTGCGCAATGTAATGCTTTACCAGCCCTGGGGAACGCGTAAGGTTATGCATATGACTTACCTTGCTACATCCTTAATGACCCCGCTGGTATTGCGCCGCAAGGTATCTCCGCTAACGGGATGGCTGCGAAACCGTTTCTCACGTAGGCCTCAGCCGGTGGTGGCACCTGTTGAAGCCGCTGACGAGGGTAGTGCAACTCCGGTTATTGAAAGCACTGGCTATCTGGTCAAAATGCCTGTGACGAAGCCTGGAGCTCCGAAGATTGCCCATGTGATTGCCAACTTTATGACGGGTGGTTCCTCGCGGTTGGTTGTCGACCTTGTCGAATATTTGGGAAGTGATTATGAGCAATTTGTTCTGACCAGCTATGCGCCAAACCCGCCAGCTTACGTCGGATTGCAGATTGACGAGCAGCGTGATTGCAACGATATTACTCCGTTTATTAACTACTTTAAATGGAAGCAACCTGATTTCGTTCACGTCCATTATTGGGGCGATGTCGATGAACCCTGGTATGCGCAGGCTATTGAAGCGGCTCGAGTGCTCAATATCCCGGTCATTGAGAACATTAATACTCCTATTGCACCTCATTTTTCTGAAGCGGTTAAACGTTATGTGTATGTAAGTGATTATGTACGCCATGTATTTGGGCGCCCGGATGATTCTCATGTGACGGTCTATCCTGGTTCTGATTTCTCACATTTCATGCGCAATGATGATGATCCTGTTCCAGCAGACTGTGTTGGAATGGTGTATCGCCTTGAGCGCGATAAATTGAATGAAGATGCGATTAAACCTTTTATTGCGATCGCACTAAAACGGCCGCAGACGAAAATACTTATTGTCGGTGGCGGCAGTTTGTTGGCGCCGTTCCAGGAAGCAGTAAAAGAAGCGGGCGTGGAAGCACAATTTGAGTTCACTGGCTATGTCGAGTACGACACTTTGCCTGATTACTATCGCCGTATGTCGCTCTTTATTGCTCCTGTGTGGAAAGAGAGTTTTGGACAAGTCAGTCCTTTTGCAATGAATATGCGCGTACCCGTCATTGGCTATGATGTTGGTGCAATAAGTGAAATAGTAAATTCTAAAGCAATGCTGGCCCCGGCGGGTGATGCTGAGAAATTAGCTGATATAGCCATTGAGTTACTTAATAATGATGAGCTGCGTTCGAAGTTAGGTCGTGAACATCAAGAACGAGCGACAGGTCATTTCTCCGTGCAGGCGATGATTAGCGCTTATGCTGGTTTGTATGCTGAGTTAACGGAAAAATAATACGGCGCAATATGAAAATTGTATTTTTTGTACATTGTTTTTTCCCCGACCATTTCTATGGTACTGAAACCTATACGCTAGGTTTAGCGAAACATTATCGTGATCGGGGTCATGATGTGGCTGTTGTTTCTGCCGTGTTTCAGGGTGAACCTAAACAACCTGAGTTAATTAATCGCTATACATGGGATGACATTCCGGTAATAGCAATTGATAAAAATGCTATCCCGCATTCACGTATTAAGGAAACATACTACCAGCCAGAAATGCAGGATGTACTGACTGAAGTTTTGCAAGAACTTAAGCCAGATGTCGTTCATATCACGCATTTAATCAACCATACGGCCGTGTTGCTGGAAGTTACAGGCAAATTACAAATTCCGACATATACAACATTTACTGATTTCTTTGGCTTTTGTTTCAATAACAAGCTGGAGGCGGCAAATGGAGATTTATGCGCCGGGCCATCTGCCTCACGTGCTAACTGTGTTGCATGCTACCTTAAAGAATCCGCACAAAATGGCTATGCCAGTGGGTGGATGAAAAAAGCGGCAATGCCAACTGCTGCGACTATTATCGCAAAAGGGCTTGTAGGTACTCACAAAGCGGGTCTGTTGAAAAATGGTTATTTGCAGGGGCTGGCTGAAGATCTTATCCGCCGCCCGGAAACATTGTCCTACTTGTACAATACCTACTATAAGGGCGCTGTTGCCCCGACAGCTTTTCTGAAAAAAGCATACGAAAGTAATGGGATTTCGGTTCCTATGACTAAAATCTGGTTTGGCATTGACATTGACCGTTTGCCGAAGCCAGAGCGTAGCAGTGAGCATATTCCAGTTATCGGTTATATCGGACAAATTGCACCTCACAAAGGTACCGATTTACTTATTGAGGCGTTTAAACAACTTCCTAAAGGAAGTGCTGAACTTAAAATATATGGCCCAACGAATCAGTCTTTGAGCTATATGGAAGAGTTACGAAAAATAAGTGAGGGTGTTGACGGCATCACTTTCATGGGTACTTTCGAACAATCGCGCACCGCAGAAATATTTCGTGATATTGATCTGTTTGTTATCCCTTCACGCTGGTATGAAAACAGTCCGCTGGTGCTTTTAAATTCATTGGCGACACATACTCCCGTTGTTGTTTCTGATGTTGAAGGTATGACCGAGTTTCTAACCGAAGGGGAAAATGGTTTCAGCTTTAAACGTGGTGATTCAGATGATCTGGCGAAAAAACTATCTTATATCATTCAGACCCCTGGGCTCTTAAGAAAGTTGTCTATGACGACAGAATATCTGCGTACAACAAAGGTTATGGCGGAAGAAACATTTAGCCTTTATCAGTAAACTAATTTTAAGCACCGGATAATTCATTATCCGGTGATGTTTGATTAGACAAAATTATTGCGACTCGGAGGGAAAATGAAACTTGTGGTTTTTGGCGGTGGTGGCTTCATTGGTTCAGCAATTTGTGAGCGTTTATTAGCAGATGGCCATCAATTAAGAATTTTTGAGCGCCCACGGGTTCCACCTTATCGTCATTTTGCGGAAAATGAGCACGTTGAGTGGACCACTGGTGATTTTAGTAGTACGCATGATTTACGTGATGCTATAGAAGGCATGGATGGTGTTGTGCATCTTGTTTCCACGACATTGCCCAAAAGTTCTAATGAAGATCCTGTTTATGATGTTGAAACAAATATCGTACCAAGTTTGCATTTGCTTAATGCTATGGTTGAGCACAAAGTGAAACGGATAGTCTTCATTTCATCTGGCGGAACGGTTTATGGTAACCCGCAATATATTCCTATTGATGAAAAGCATCCGACAGAACCCGTCGTTTCATATGGCATTACGAAACTGGCAATTGAAAAATATTTACATATGTTTAGTAAATTGCACGGTATCAAAGCTGTAACACTGCGCGTGGCAAATCCCTATGGAGAACGGCAACGCGTTGAAACAGCACAGGGCGCGATTGGTATTTTTATGCATAATATCTTAAAAGACAAACCAATCGAAATTTGGGGTGATGGTAGTGTCCAGCGCGATTATATTCATGTGAGCGATGTAGCTGATGCCTTTGCCAAAGCCATTACTTATGATGGTGATAAGGAATGTTTCAATATAAGCTCAGGTAAAGGTATTAGCCTGAATGAGTTGGTCGAAATGATGAAAAGTATTATCGAACAACCTGTTCAGGTTAATTATAAACCTGGTCGCTCGTTTGATATTGATATTAGTGTGCTGTGTAACAAACTTGCCCGAAATGAATTGAACTGGCAACCTCAAGTGACAATGCAAGAAGGCCTGAAGCGTACTGCTGCATGGATGAAAGAGACGTTGCAAAAATAAATTGCATGTCAGTGATTGAGTGAAACTCTATGCGAATACTGCTTACAGTCCATCAGTTCTTCCCTGATTTTAAAGCTGGAACTGAGGTTTTGACACTTTCAGTGGCGAAAGAGCTTATCAGACGTGGCCATGAAGTTTGTATCTTCACTGGTTATCCGAGTGATAATAAGCTTAGTGATGATGAAAGATTTGACGAATATATATATGATGAAATTACTATATATCGTTTCCATCATTCGTATGTGCCAATGCTCGCACAGACCTCACTAATTGAAATTGGTTATAATAATCAACTTTCAAGAAACTATTTCTCGCAAGTATTGAAGATATTTAAACCAGATTTGGTTCATCATTTTCATTTAAATCGATTAGGTATTGGTATTATCAACCTTCTTGCTGATCATGGCATCCCTCAATATTTTACGCCTACTGATTTTTGGATGATATGTCCAACTGCACAACTGATATTGAAAGATGGTCAGTTTTGCTCGGGTCCAGATAAGCTATCAGGTAATTGCATTAAGCATTTTGCGCAAAATTCCGTAAACGGTTTTAATTCAAAGCTTATTAGCTTTATTCCGGATTTACTTATCGGTGAAATTGCGAGAATCACTAAAGGCTCGAAGTTAATTGATTTTCCAATGCATAATGAAGTTGTTGCCATGTCATCTCGGCTGGAGAATGCTATTTCGGCTCTAAATAGATTGCAGGGTATAGTAGCTCCTAACCGTTTTATGGTTGACCTTTTCCTACGCTATGGTGTTAATAGTCATCTTATACATGAGATTAATTTTGGCATTGATATCGATAGAGAAAACGTAAATTTACCGCTTAAAAATTTAGAAGCTGGTAAGTGTATTCGTTTAGGTTTTATTGGTACCCTCGCTCCACATAAAGGGTGTCATATTGCTATTGATGCCGTTAAATCTCTTCCTGATGGATTTGCTTCATTAACGATCTACGGAAGCGGTGCTGATTTTCCAGAATATGTGAAAAGTCTGGAGGAATCGGTTATACCAAACGACAATATAAAATTCTGTGGGACATTTCCTAACAAAAATATCTTTACTATTTTTGAAACTATAGATGTCTTAATTGTACCTTCTGTTTGGTTTGAGAATACACCTCTTGTTATTTATTCTGCGCAGGCATCAAATTGTCCTGTAATAGGTTCGGATTTGCCTGGGATATCTGCAGTGATTAAGCATGGTATTAATGGGTTGCTTTTTAAAGCTGGGGATAGCGATGATTTATCTAAGAAAATAAAAGAAATGAAAGTTATAGATGTAACGGCTATGAGTGCTTGCGCTATACCGCCTAAAACATCTGTGCAATATGTTGATGATCTTAATGAAGTATGGCGAGTGGTTGCAGGATGACGACTACTTTTTGAATCCATCTTAAATTTTAGAAACAAAGAATGTTTACTATGCAAAACACAAAAAATTAGACGTCATTGACGTCGATAAGATTTTTTGCAGCGGCTATGATTGTTTTAGGCCTGGACATGGCCTATTTGGTTCCATGAGGCTTGCAACGACTTACTCATCGGCTCAGGGGGTTTCTTTCTTTTTTATCCTGTCAGGCTTTATTCTTACATATAACTATCCAAAACTTACTTCATTTGCTGATGTAAAAAAGTTTCTATGTCGCAAGGTTTGCAAGGGTTTCCTTCTCATATCGCTGCGATGTTGATCCTGGTGGTATTTACAGGTGGTATAAACCAAGGGTGGCTTCAGGGTGGGGCGATTGTTTTTACCGGATTGATGCATGCGTTATTGTTGCAGTCTCTGGTTCAATTAAAAGATGTGTTTCTAATCTTTAATGGCGTTTCCTGGAGTATCTCTACTGAGATGTTCTTTTATTTATTATTCCCTTTACTCATTACCAGCATTATTCCTGGTAAATAGATAAAATTGCTTATCGTTTCATTGCTGGTAATTTTCCATCTTTGCTTTGGTGTTTTATGGGATGTTTCACCAGATGAAGGTGGAAGTCAATTTAGCCTTATGGGGTTATTGTATATAAATCCTTGGGTAATGATTTTCGAATTTTACATTGGCGTTCTGGTTTGTAAAATTTATATGAAAACATGTAATACAAATGCTGTTGCAAAGATATCAAATTCTTTCTTTTCTTTTGCAGAATTGACGGTAGTTGTATTTGCGTTATTCACTATGTGGCTTTCCCCACGTTTCGTCGGTTTATTGGGTTTAGGCAATCAAGCGGGAACTGTTTTAAGTTATTATTTATCAAAAAGTGGCTCTGTGTTTTCTTTTGCATTCGTAATTCTTATTTTTGCGTATGGGAAAGGCCTCCTGCACAAGTTTTTATCTCAAAAGTTATTTATTCTGCTTGGGGAAATAAGTTTTGCTCTTTATCTTGTCCATATGAGTGTTCTCGTATGGTTTCAGAAAAATTTAACTGTTTTTTCCGGATATTCGACAACGAAACAAGCAGTTATTTTTTGGGGCATCTCACTTTTAACTGCGTGGTTTTTACATCGACTGATAGAATTGCCTTGCAGAAAATTAATCGTCGATTGGTACAAAACTCGTACTTTCTCTTACTCGGTTTTTAGTAACTCTTTGTTCTTTAATGCTTTGTTTGTAATTGTGCTTTTTTCTTTTATGAAGGTTTTGGCACCACTCTAACTTTTGGTGTATTTCACTCTTAGGTAGGGTGAAATGTGTTGATGTTAGCCTTAGCTGGCTTGAACTGGCTTTTGTGAGTTAACATTCCTGATACTTAAGCCCGAAAGCACGCGATCTTTCGGGTGTTCACACCTGACAGGAGTAAGTAATGTCTAAGCAACAAATCGGCGTTGTTGGTATGGCCGTGATGGGGCGCAATCTGGCGCTTAACATCGAAAGCCGTGGCTATACCGTTTCCGTTTTCAACCGCTCCCGCGATAAGACCGAAGAAGTAATTGCCGAGAATCCGGGCAAGAAACTGGTTCCGTATTACACCGTGAAAGAGTTTGTTGAATCCTTAGAAACTCCCCGTCGCATCCTGTTGATGGTGAAAGCGGGTGCTGGCACAGATGCCGCTATTGACTCCCTGAAACCTTATCTGGAAAAAGGCGACATCATCATTGATGGCGGTAATACCTTCTTCCATGACACCATTCGTCGTAACCGCGAACTCTCTGCTGAGGGCTTTAACTTTATTGGTACCGGTGTTTCAGGCGGTGAAGAAGGCGCGCTAAAAGGCCCATCCATCATGCCTGGCGGTCAGAAAGATGCTTACGAACTGGTCGCACCGATCCTGACCAAAATTGCAGCCGTTGCCGAAGATGGTGAGCCATGTGTGACCTATATCGGTGCTGATGGTGCGGGCCATTACGTTAAAATGGTTCACAATGGTATCGAATATGGCGACATGCAATTGATTGCAGAAGCTTATTCATTACTGAAAGGCGGCCTGAATCTGTCTAACGAAGAGCTGGCTACCACTTTCAGCGAGTGGAATAAAGGTGAGCTGAGCAGCTACCTTATCGACATTACCAAGGACATCTTCACCAAGAAAGATGAAGACGGTAACTATCTGGTCGATGTGATCCTGGACGAGGCGGCCAACAAAGGTACCGGTAAATGGACCAGCCAGAGTTCCCTGGATCTCGGCGAACCGCTTTCCCTGATCACTGAATCCGTATTTGCACGTTATATCTCTTCGCTGAAAGAGCAGCGCGTTGCTGCGTCTAAAGTTCTGAGCGGCCCACAGGCACAGCCTGCTGGTGACAAAGTTCAGTTTATCGAGAAAGTCCGTCGCGCACTGTACCTCGGTAAAATCGTCTCTTATGCACAGGGCTTCTCTCAGTTGCGTGCCGCGTCTGATGAATACAATTGGGATTTAAACTACGGCGAAATCGCGAAAATTTTCCGCGCAGGCTGCATCATCCGTGCCCAGTTCCTGCAGAAAATTACCGATGCATATGCAGAAACGCCGGCAATCGCTAACCTGCTGTTGGCACCGTACTTTAAGAAAATTGCTGATGAGTATCAGCAGGCACTGCGCGATGTTGTAGCTTATGCTGTGCAAAATGGTATTCCGGTTCCGACCTTTGCCGCTGCGGTTGCCTATTACGATAGCTACCGTGCTGCGGTACTGCCAGCCAACCTGATTCAGGCTCAACGTGATTATTTTGGCGCGCATACTTATAAACGTACTGATAAAGAGGGCGTGTTCCACACCGAGTGGTTGGATTAATCTGAAATAGCCAACAGCAAAATGTAGGCCCGGAGCGCTCCTCCGGGCTTTTTTATTTTCTAAAGGCGGGTTTCAGTCAGGTCTGATAGGCGCCGTTGTAGAAAACCACGATATACTGACGATAAGCTGACTCGATACGCCATTTATGCAGGCGACGTGTTCACCCTCAAATGTTTAACCGGAAGAAGTTGCAGAGCGAATGAAAATAACAATCTCAGGAACAGGCTACGTTGGCTTATCGAACGGTATTCTGATTGCGCAGCATCATGAAGTGGTCGCACTGGATATCGTGCAGGCTAAAGTCGATATGCTGAATCAGAAAAAATCGCCGATCGTTGATAAAGAAATTGAAGAGTATCTGGCGACAAAAGAGCTGAATTTTCGCGCCACCACGGATAAGCAAGATGCCTATCGGGGCGCCGATTATGTCATCATTGCCACCCCGACTGATTACGACCCGAAAACCAACTACTTCAATACCTCCAGTGTTGAGTCGGTCATCCGCGATGTGCACGAAATCAACCCCGATGCGGTGATGATTATCAAGTCTACCATCCCGGTGGGGTTCACTCAGTCCATCAAAGATGAGCTCGGTATCGACAATGTCATCTTCTCGCCGGAGTTCTTGCGCGAAGGTAAGGCGCTTTACGACAACCTGCACCCGTCACGTATTGTCATTGGCGAACGTTCCGCACGCGCAGAGCGGTTTGCGGGCCTGCTGCAGGAAGGGGCTATCAAGAAAGATATCCCAACGCTGTTCACCGATTCCACCGAAGCCGAAGCCATCAAGCTGTTCGCCAATACCTATCTGGCAATGCGCGTGGCCTATTTCAACGAGCTGGACAGCTATGCCGAAGCGCTGGGGCTGAATACGCGCCAGATCATTGAAGGGGTTTGCCTTGACCCGCGTATTGGCAATCACTACAACAACCCGTCATTTGGCTATGGCGGTTACTGTCTGCCAAAAGATACCAAGCAATTGCTGGCGAACTACCAGTCGGTGCCGAATAACATTATTGCGGCTATCGTGGATGCGAACCGCACGCGCAAAGACTTCATTGCTGACTCCATTCTTTCCCGTAAACCGAAGGTGGTGGGTGTCTACCGTCTTATTATGAAGAGCGGTTCGGATAACTTCCGCGCATCCTCTATTCAGGGGATTATGAAGCGTATCAAGGCGAAGGGTGTACAGGTCATCATTTATGAACCAGTAATGCAGGAAGACGAGTTCTTCCACTCTCGCGTTGTCCGCGACCTGGAAGCTTTCAAGAAAGAATCGGATGTGATTATTTCAAACCGTATGGCGCCGGAGCTGGCGGATGTTGAAGCCAAAGTTTATACCCGCGATCTGTTCGGTAACGACTAAGCACAGAAATGAAAACGGCCCGTCAGGGCCGTTTTTTACGCCTTGTAATACGACTTGTACCACTCGACAAATTTCTTCACGCCTTCTTTAACCGATGTCTGCGGTTTAAAACCGATGGTGTCATACAACGGCTGTGTATCGGCACTGGTTTCCAGCACATCTCCCGCCTGAATCGGCATCATATTCTTCTGCGCTTCAATACCCAGCGCCTCTTCCAGCGCTGTGATGTAATCCATCAACTCGACCGGCGAGCTATTGCCGATGTTGTAGATATGATAAGGCGCTGAACTCGTGGCCGGGGAGCCACTTTCAACGGTCCAGTTCGGGTCAGCCTGCGGAATCACATCCTGCATGCGGATAATGGCTTCAACAATATCATCCACATAGGTAAAGTCGCGTTTCATCTTGCCGTAGTTATAGACATCAATGCTTTTGCCTTCGAGCATGGCTTTCGTGAATTTAAACAACGCCATGTCCGGGCGTCCCCACGGGCCATAAACCGTAAAGAAGCGCAGTCCCGTGGTCGGCAAACCATAAAGATGTGAATAGGTATGCGACATCAGCTCATTGGCTTTTTTGGTTGCGGCGTAAAGCGATACCGGGTGATCAACCGAATCTTCTGTAGAGAAAGGCATCTTGCGGTTCAGGCCGTAAACAGAACTGGAGGAGGCATACAGCAAATGCTGAACCTTATTGTGGCGGCAGCCTTCCAGCACGTTCAGATGACCAATCAGGTTAGCTTCGGCGTAAACATGTGGGTTTTCCAGTGAATAACGTACGCCCGCCTGAGCGGCAAGATGGATAACGCGGTCGAACTTCTCTTCGGCAAATAACTGTGCCATCCCTTCACGGTCTGCCAGGTCCAGTTTCACAAAGCGAAAGTTTTCGTTTGCCAGTAAGTTCAGGCGTGCTTCTTTCAGGCTGACTTCATAATAATCATTAAGGTTATCTATCCCTGTGACCTGATGGCCCGCCTGTAACAGACGTTCGCTGACGTGAAAGCCGATAAAGCCGGCTGCGCCGGTGACCAAAAATTTCATCTTCAACCTCAATGTCTGGTGATGCAAAACATGCAGCGCGGCAGGAGCGGCGCTGAACCATGAGGCGGATCATACCTGTTGAGAAGCAGAATGATAACTGTTAATTCAGTGGGGAAGAGGGGGAGTGTGGGCACTCCCCATAGCAATTACTGGTGACGCTTACGCAGATTTTCGATAACTGTGGTCAGATCCAGGTTCTGATCCTGCAACAAGACCAGCAGGTGATACATCAAGTCTGACGCTTCATTGGTCAGTTCTTCGCGATCGTGAACGGTGGCCGCCAGTGCGGTCTCCACGCCTTCTTCACCCACCTTTTGCGCGATACGCTTGGTGCCGCTGGCATACAGCTTAGCGGTATATGAGCTGGCCGGGTCTGCCGTTTTGCGTTCGGCGAGCAGTTGTTCCAGTTGGTAGAGGAAAAGCCACTGATGGGCATTGTCGCCAAAGCAACTGGACGTTCCCGTGTGGCAGGTTGGACCAATGGGGTTCGCCAGTACCAGCAGGGTATCGTTATCACAGTCCGGCGCAATATTCACCACATTCAGAAAATGGCCAGAACTTTCGCCTTTGGTCCACAAACGTCCTTTGGTCCGCGAGAAGAAGGTGACTTTGCCACTTTCCAGCGTTTTCGCCAGCGCGTCCTTGTTCATATACCCCAGCATCAATACTTCGCCGGAGACCGCGTGTTGCACCACGGCGGGCAGCAGTCCGTCGGTTTTTTCCCAGTCCAGTTGGGCCAGTTGCAGCTCTGTTAACATACCCTTATCTCCACGCCCTGGCCTGCCAGGTACGTTTTTAACTCACCAATATTGATAATTTGCTTATGGAACACCGATGCCGCCAGCGCGCCGTCGACGTTGGCGTCGCGGAAGGCCGCAAGGAAGTGTTCCATTGTCCCCGCGCCACCGGAAGCGATAAGCGGGACGTGGCAAACCTCGCGCACTTTTTTCAGTTGCTCAAGGTCATAACCGTTACGCACGCCGTCCTGGTTCATCATGTTAAGCACGATCTCGCCAGCTCCGCGTTTCTGCACTTCCTGCACCCAGTCCAGCGTCTCCCAGGTGGTCACGCGTGTGTGGCTTTCATCACCGGTATACTGATTGACGTGGTACTTGCCGGTCGACGCATCAAACCAGGTATCGATACCCACCACAATACACTGCACGCCAAAACGATCGGCGAGGCGGGTGATAAGCTCGGGATCCGCCAGCGCCGGGGAGTTGATGGAAATCTTATCCGCGCCGAAAGAGAGAATTTTGTGCGCATCGTCAGCAGACTTGATCCCGCCCGCCACACAGAACGGAATGTCGATCACTTCCGCGACGCGAGAGACCCAGCTTTTATCGACCACGCGCCCGTCACTGGAGGCGGTGATATCATAAAAAACCAGTTCGTCTGCGCCTTCTTCGGCGTAGCGTTTCGCCAGAGGCACGATGTCACCGATGATTTCGTGATTACGAAACTGAACGCCTTTCACCACCTGACCATCGCGTACGTCGAGACAAGGAATTATCCGTTTTGCCAGCATTGGATGGCCTCCGTTACAGTAAATTTACCTTCCAGCAGCGCGCGACCCACGATCACGCCTTTCACGCCTGTTCCACGCAGCGCCGCAATATCATTGATATCGCCGATACCACCGGAAGACTGAAACGCAACCTGCGGATATCGCGCGCACACTTCTTCATACAGCGACACGTTCGAACCTGCCAGCGTACCATCGCGGGAGATATCGGTGCACAGCACATGCCTGAGGCCAACCGGGAGATAGGTTTCTACCAGTTCTTCCAGCGAGACGCCGGAATCTTCCTGCCAGCCGCTTACCGCCACCTGTTTATTGCCTGCGGCATCAATACGTACATCCAGCGCCAGGACCAGCGCATCGGCACCAAAACGCTCGAACCACCCTTTAACGACCTCAGGTGATTTCACGGCTGTTGAACCAACGACCACACGGGCGACACCGGCATCAAGCAGCGCGGCGACATCCTCTTCGGTACGTACACCGCCGCCGACCTGTACCGGCACATTCACCCCGGCAACCAGTGTTTTCAGCAATGGGATCTGGCGACGCGCCGGATCTTTCGCACCGGTTAAATCCACCAGATGCAGCACTTGCGCACCCTGGGCGGCATAATCCTGCAGGCGTGGCAACGGGTCGGTGCCGTAGTCGCGCTGCTGACCATAATCCCCCTGGTGCAGGCGCACTACCGTTCCATCAATTAAATCTAAAGCCGGAATAATCATCACATCTCCAGAAAGTTTTTCAGCAGTTGTGCACCCGCGCGCCCTGAACGTTCCGGATGGAATTGCACGCCAAAGAAATTGTCTTTTTGCACCGCAGCAGTAAACGGCGTGCCGTACTGACACTGGGCGATGGTGTAAGGGTTAACCGGCATGGCGTAGCTATGGACAAAATAGAAGTACGCGCCGTCATCTATCCCCTGAAACAGGCGATTGCCTGCTTTTGGATAGACTTGGTTCCAGCCCATGTGCGGCAGTGGTAAACCGACATCTTCCATTTTCGGCACGTCCTGATCGATGATACCCAGTAAATCCACGCCACTGTTCTCTTCGCTGAAACGCCCCAGTAACTGCATACCCAGGCAGATGCCCAGCACCGGCTGGGTGCAGGCTTTTACCAGTTCAATCAGGTCGCGTTCGCGCAATTGATCCATGGCGGCCTGCGCCGTGCCTACGCCGGGCAGAAACAGTTTGTCGGCGCGCAGCACCACGTCCGGATCGCGGCTCACCAGCGGCTCGTAGCCGTGACGCGAAATGGCCGATTTCACAGAGTTGAGGTTAGCGCACCCGGTATCCAGGATAACGACATTCATCACAACACTCCTTTCGAGGAGGGAAGGGTATCGCCTTCGACGCGAATGGCCTGGCGCAGCGTACGACCAAAGACTTTAAACAGGCTCTCCACGCGGTGGTGATCGTTTTTCCCTTTGGTTTTCAAATGCAGCGTCACACCCATGGTGTAAGAAAGAGAACTAAAGAAGTGCTCAACCATCTCGGTGCTCAAATCCCCCACGCGCTGATAGGTAAACTCAGCTTTATATTCCAGGTGCGGACGCCCGGAAATATCCAGCGCACAGCGTGCCAGGCATTCGTCCATCGGCAGCACAAAACCGAAACGGTTGATACCGCGCTTGTCGCCCAGCGCCAGCTTCAACGCTTCGCCTAACGCCAGACCGGTATCTTCAACCGTATGGTGATCGTCAATGTAGAGATCGCCTTTGACGTCGATTTCCATGCGAAAGCCGCCGTGAGTGGCAATTTGATCGAGCATATGATCAAAGAAGCCCACGCCGGTGCGGATTTTGCTGCCGCCTTCGCGATCCAGCCACACTTTGACGTCAATCTGCGTCTCTTTGGTTTTGCGCTCAACGTGGGCGTAACGATCGCGTTTGGTCAACTGCTCGCCAATGGCTGCCCAGTTCAGGGTTTCACGGTTGTAACGCAGCCCGGCAATGCCCATGTTGGCCGCCAGTTCAATATCCGTTGCGCGATCGCCAATGACGTAGCTGTTCGCTTTATCCAGCGCTTGCTCAACCAGCCAGCGCTCAACCATTTTTACTTTCGGTTTGCGGCAATCACACTCGTCGCCCGGGAAGTGCGGGCAAATCAACACCTCTTCAAACACCACACCCTGAGAGGTGAAAATTTGCATCATCAGGTTATGCGGGCCATCAAAATCGGCCTGCGGGAAGCTGCTGGTGCCCAGACCATCCTGATTAGTGATCATCACCAGTTTAAAACCGGCTTTTTGGAGTGCGAGCAGAACCGGAATCGCGTCCGGTTCAAAGGCCAGCTTGTCAAAACGATCGACCTGATAATCAGATGGCGGCTCGGAAATCAGGGTTCCATCACGGTCAATAAAAAGGTACTTCTGGCTCATACAGACTCCGCACGTAAAGCGTCGATGACGCGCTGGCTCTCTTCGCGGGTGCCGATAGTGATACGCAGGCAGCCGCTTAAGGTCGGTTGTTTATTTTGGTCACGCAGGATAATGCCCTGATCCCATAGAGATTTAAAGACAGCGCTGGAGGCTTTGAAGCGTACCAGAATGTAGTTGGTCTCTGAATCAAACACCGTCTCCACGCAGGGAATGTCACGAAGTGATGTTGACAGATATTCGCGCTCGGCCACGATCTGTGCGACACGCTCACGCATCGCCACAATTCCTTCCGGGCTCAGGGCCTGGGCCGCGATATCCGCCACCGGTGTAGAGAGTGGATAGGGGGCAATCACTTTCATCAGCAGGTTGATCACCTCTTCATTTGCCAGGGTGAAGCCACAACGCAGGCCTGCCAGCGCAAAGGCTTTGGACAGCGTGCGCAGTATCACCAGGTGTGGATACTCTTCAAGCCAGCCCGCCAGCGTCGCCTGAGGGCAAAATTCAATATACGCTTCGTCGGCCACTACGAGCGCTTTGCCGCGCGTCATCTCCAGCACGGCGCGAATGTCCTGCGGATTAATGATTTGACCGGTGGGGTTGTTCGGGCTGCAGACATACACCAGTTTGACATTCTCAAGCTGGTCGGCAATGTTTTGCAGATCCAGTTGCCAGCCGTCCAGTGTCAGGGCCGTGCGGTACTCAACGCCAAAAGTTTCTGCGCTGACGCTGTACATACCGTAGGTCGGCGGGCAGAACAGAATAGCGTCTTTACCCGGTTCGCAGAACGCGCGGATAAGGAGTTCAATACCTTCATCAGCGCCGCGACTCACCAGAACTTGTTCCGGCTTAAGCCCGGCATACTGCGCATACCCTTCGATAACCGCTTTTGGCTGGCATTCCGGGTAGCGGTTCAGCGTTTGCTGAGTGAAATTAAATTCCACTGCCGTCGGGAATTCGTTGGCGTTCAACCAGACATCGCCCTTACCGCCAAGACGACGGGCAGACTGATACGGGGTCAGGGCACGTACGTTGGCGCGAGCCAGTTCCTCAATACTCATGCTTGCTCCTTAAGGGCGTTAACACGCAGGGTGACGGCATTTTTGTGGGCGGTGAGCAGTTCAGCGGCCGCCAGCGTTTCAATAGTAGAGGCGAGAGACGCGAAGCCTTCGCGCGATAATTCCTGGACGGTCATCCGTTTCTGGAAATCGGCCAGCCCCAGGCTGGAGCAGGTTGCGGTATAACCGTATGTTGGCAGGACGTGGTTGGTGCCGGAGGCATAATCACCAGCGGACTCGGGTGACCAGTCGCCCAAAAAGACCGAGCCGGCGCTGGTGATATCATCCACCAGGTCACGCGCACTACGGGTCTGAATAATCAAATGCTCCGGACCATACTGGTTAGAGATTTGTACGCATTGTGCCAGGTCTTTCGCCACAATCAGGCGGCTGGCGGAGAGCGCTTTACGCGCCGTTTCCGCGCGAGGCAGGTCGGCTAACTGACGATCAACGGCGTCGGCAACGGCGCGGGCCATGTCGGCATCCGGCGTCAGCAGGATCACCTGCGAGTCCGGGCCGTGTTCCGCCTGCGACAACAGATCGGAGGCGACAAAATCAGGCGTGGCGCCGCTGTCGGCAATCACCAGCACTTCTGACGGGCCCGCTGGCATATCGATAGCAGCACCATCCAGACGCTGGCTTACCTGACGCTTGGCCTCGGTCACGAAGGCGTTGCCGGGTCCAAAGATTTTGTCGACTTTTGGCACTGATTCCGTGCCAAATGCCAGAGCTGCAATCGCTTGCGCGCCCCCCACTTTAAAGACTTCCTGTACACCGCAGAGTTGCGCCGCATAGAGAATTTCATCCGCAATAGGGGGAGGGGAGCAGAGCACCACTTTTTTGCAGCCTGCAATGCGTGCCGGAGTGGCCAGCATCAGTACGGTGGAAAACAGCGGGGCGGAACCACCTGGGATATACAACCCGACGGAGGCGATAGGGCGGGTGACCTGCTGGCAACGCACGCCTGGTAGTGTTTCGACATCAACCGTTTGCAGTTTCTGTGCGATGTGGAACGTGTCGATATTCTTAACCGCCACGGCCATCGCCTGTTTGATGTCGTCACCGAGACGGGCGCTGGCATCGGCAATTTCCTGCGCGGTCACTTTCAGCGCGGTAACGTCAGTTTTATCAAATTTCGCACTGTACTCACGCAGGGCGTTATCGCCATTGCTTTTCACGTTGTCGAGGATCTCCACAACGGTACGGGTGATACTTTCTGAGGCGGAGATCGCCGGGCGCATCAGCAGCTCGCGTTGCTGTTCAGGGCTGCAACTGTTCCAGTCGATGATAGTGTTAAAGCTCATAATCGTTTTCCTTTATAGGCAGGGTGGCGCTTTCGCTTATCCGGCCTGGATGTCCAGGCCCGGCAGACATAGCGCCACCGGGCGAATCGTAAGGTGGATTACTCCATCATCTTCTCGATTGGCAGCACCAGAATAGAACTGGCGCCCAGCGCTTTCAGTTTTTCCATCGTTTCCCAGAACAGGGTTTCGCTGCTCACCATATGCATGGCGACACGTTGCTGATCGCCAGCCAGCGGCAGAATGGTCGGACGTTCGGCGCCCGGCAGCAGAGAAATCACTTCATCCAGACGCTCGGTTGGCGCGTGCATCATGATGTATTTTGATTCACGCGCCTGAATCACGCCCTGAATACGGGTCAGCAATTTATCGACCAGCTCTTGTTTGCCATCCAGCAGGTCGCCGTCACGTTGAATCAGGCAGGCTTTGGAGCGGTAAATCACTTCCACTTCGCGCAGACCATTCGCTTCAAGGGTGGCACCGGTGGAGACCAGATCACAGATGGCATCCGCCAGACCGGCACGTGGGGCCACTTCAACAGAACCGTTCAGCAGGCAGGACTTGAAGGCGACGCCTTTCTGGTCGAGATAGCGTTTGAGCAGGTGCGGATAAGAGGTGGCAATACGTTTGCCGTCGAGTGACGCCGGGCCTTTCCACTCTTCATCGGCGTTGGTCGCCAGTGACAGGCGGCAACTCCCGAAATCAAGGCGGCGCAGGGTGAAATAACGCGGGTCTTCCCCCTGTGCGCGGCGGGTCAGCAACTCTTCTTCCAGGACGTTTTCGCCCACAATACCCAGGTCGACCACGCCGTCCATGACCAGCCCCGGAATGTCGTCATCACGCACGCGCAGAATATCAATCGGCATATTTTCGGCCAGGGCAATCAGACGCTGTGTGTGCAGGTTGATTTTAATGCCGCAACGGGCCAGTAATTCGCGTGAGTCATCGCTCAGGCGGCCTGATTTCTGAATAGCTATGCGTAAACGGGTATTGTCTAACATTCTGTTTTCCTCATTATCCTGCTGAATTTGGTCCAAAAAAAAGCCCCCGGAAGATTATCTTCCGGGGGCTTTCTCTTGCGTTCATGCACCACTGGAAGATCCAAACGTCTTCCAGCACACATCGCCTGAAAGACTAGTCAGGATGATGGTGATGATGGTGAAGTTTAAATTGAACGCCTGTCATAAAATTCTCGATGAATGTTTATTCATTTGATGTCGTTTAACCTAAACCACTTTCACCACCAAAGGCAAGGGCTTTTTTTAATCATTAAATCATTTCATATTGGCTCTATGAATTGTCAGTTTCGTCGGGCTGGCGTAGCCTTAAAATGGAATCTGCGAAATGTCGGGAGAGACACATGAAAAAGGTCGCTATTGTCGGGTTAGGATGGTTGGGCATGCCGCTGGCGCTGTCATTAACGGCGCGTGGATGGCAGGTCACCGGCAGCAAAACCACTCAGGATGGCGTGGAGGCGGCTCGTATGTGCGGCATTGAAAGCTACGTGCTGAAACTCGAACCGGAGTTGTTCTGCGAGCCAGACGATCTGGATGAATTAATGAATGTCGACGCGCTGGTTATCACTTTGCCCGCCAGACGCAGTGGTCCTGGCGAGGCTTTCTACCTGCAGGCGATGCAGGAAATTGTTGATAGCGCGCTGGCCTATCATATCCCGCGCATCATTTTTACCAGCTCCACCTCGGTGTATGGCGACACCAGCGGCACAGTAAAAGAAAACTCACCGCGTAATCCGTCAACGGCGAGTGGACGAGTCCTGAAAGAGCTTGAGGACTGGCTGCATAATTTGCCGGGGACATCGGTGGATATTCTGCGTCTGGCAGGGCTGGTAGGGCCGGCCCGCCATCCGGGGCGTTTTTTTGCCGGGAAGACGGCGCCAGACGGGCAACAGGGGGTCAACCTGGTCCATCTGGAGGATGTTATTTCCGCCATCACGTTGCTGCTTCAGGCGCCGAAGGGCGGGCATATCTATAATTTATGTGCACCTGAGCACCCGGCGCGAGCGCAGTTTTACCCGGCCATGGCGCGCAAGCTTGGCCTGCCTGAGCCACAATTCCTCGACTCTGCGCCCGGCGAAAAAGGGAAAGTGGTTGACGGTAACCGCATTTGCCACGAACTGGGATTTGAGTATGAATATCCGAATCCGATGACCATGCCACTGGACTGATTTTAAACAGTTTAATGCCGTTAACACGGGGGAAATCTGTCATTTCCCTGAAACAGTGCAGAAACATTTTAGCAAAAAGTGCTATTAATTTGCTCTGCTTCAAAGTGAATTATTTAAATTCAGTAAGTTAGGTGTTACCGCTTTGTGAGCGCCATCGCACAGGCTTGTCAAAACGCCTCACTTTGGTGCAAAATATGTCGCTGCAAAAAATTGAAACTAACCGACGTTAATAAGACGTCGGTTATTTTTTTGCACTTTAGAAACGTCATTCAATCCAAGAGGCCGGGCTTCGTACCGGATAGATATTTACTAAAAACCGACAGTCGTTGTCGCTGAGGAATATAAAGAAATGGGGCAATCTTTTGCTTACGCGCTGGCGTTCACCGTAAAAGGGGATAACTATGTCGCATAACGCTACTCCAAAGACCTCTCGCGTGGAATTACGTAAAACACTTACGTTGATTCCGGTTGTTATGATGGGCCTCGCCTATATGCAGCCTATGACGCTGTTCGATACGTTTGGTATCGTCTCTGGCTTGACCGACGGCCATGTTGCAACGGCGTATGCCTTTGCGCTGGTCGCCATTCTCTTTACGGCGCTGAGCTACGGTAAACTGGTTCGCCGTTTCCCGTCTGCGGGCTCCGCATACACCTACGCCCAGAAATCCATTAGCCCGGCGGTTGGCTTTATGGTGGGTTGGTCTTCGCTGCTGGACTACCTGTTCATGCCGATGATCAACATTCTGTTGGCGAAAATCTATTTTGAAGCGCTGGTGCCTTCTATTCCATCGTGGATCTTTGTTGTCGCGCTGGTGGCCTTTATGACCATCTCTAATCTGCGCAGTATCAAGACTGTGGCCAACTTCAATACCCTGATTGTGATTCTGCAGATGGGCATTGTGGCCGTTATCGTTGGTCTGATCATTTACGGCGTCTCTCATGGTGAAGGCGCAGGTACGTTAACCAGCACGCGTCCGTTCTGGTCCGAAGGCGCACACGTGGTGCCGATGATTACCGGTGCGACTATCCTGTGCTTCTCGTTCCTCGGCTTCGACGGTATCTCTTCTCTGTCAGAAGAGACCAAAGATGCAGAGCGCGTGATTCCGAAGGCTATTTTCCTGACGGCGTTGATTGGCGGCCTGGTATTTATCGTTGCCTCTTACTTCCTGCAACTGTACTTCCCGGATATCTCTCGCTTTAAAGATCCGGATGCGTCTCAGCCGGAAATCATGCTGTATGTGGCGGGTAAAACCTTCCAGTGGGGCGTGCTGATTTTCTCCAGCGTGACCGTTCTGGCATCTGGTATGGCGGCACATGCGGGCGTTTCGCGTCTGATGTACGTGATGGGCCGTGATGGCGTCTTCCCGAGCCGTTTCTTTGGTTATGTACACCCGAAATGGCGTACTCCGGCGTGGAACGTGCTACTGGTTGGCGCGATTGCACTGCTGGCGATTAAATTCGACCTGGTGACGGCGACAGCGTTGATTAACTTCGGGGCACTGGTGGCGTTTACCTTCGTTAACCTGTCAGTGATTTCGCAGTTCTGGATTCGTGAAAAGCGTAACAAGACGCTGAAAGATCACTTCAACTATCTGGTACTGCCGGTCTGTGGCGCGCTGACCGTAGGCGCACTGTGGATTAACCTGGAGCAGAGCTCAATGATTCTGGGCCTGATCTGGGGGGGGATCGGTCTGGTCTATCTGGCCTGCGTGACGAAAAGTTTCCGCAACCCGGTGCCACAGTACGAAGATATTGCGCAGTAACGAATGACTGAATAAAAAAACCGGAGGCCATGGCCTCCGGTTTTTTTTGCCCGCACTCTGGCGGCTACACAATCTCCTGGGCGTACTGCCAGAGCGATTTCAGCAGTGCCAGCTTCGCTTTATCGTCGGCATACTGCTGGGACAGCATCTGTAGCTCATCGGCGTAGACCTGCAAAAACTCAGGCGTAAACACCTGACGGCGATGCTCCAGCCAGCGCTGTTGTTCGTCATAATCGAGCGTTCCGGGGAAGTTACGCGCCCGGTAGTTAAACAGCAATTTCTCGATTCGCTTATCGACAAAGGTGATATCCAGCGCCGGGAGATTACGTGGCTCGGTTTCCAGCAGAATGCTCATTGCCGCACGATCTGCGTCGCTGAAAAAACCGTTATAAAGTTGTGCGTCTACATTCTCAGAGGGCACAAACGGCTCGGCTTCTGCAAAGATAGCCAGTACTTTTTCGCGTACCTGCGGGTTATTGCGCAGAACGTTCAGGTTATCCAGACACTGTTTGCGGTCAATCCCCAGCCGTTCAGCATCCTCAGGACGCAGCGTTTTCGCCTGTGCCAGGATAGGGCATTTATTCAAATGTACCAGCTTCACCGGCACGGCGGCGTTGTCACCTAACTCGGCTTTTGCGGTATACAAGCGCTCGCGCAGCGCGTCAGCATCCAGTTCCAGCAACGGCGACATATCGCCCGCGAGGTCCACCATGATCACGGCATTGCGGTTTTCCGGGTGCCAGGCCAGCGGAGCCACCCAACTGGTATTGCCGCGCCAGGCGCCAAACATGCCGGAAACATGCACCAGCGGCGTCATCTGCGGGACATCAATCAGGGCCGCCAGTTTATGTTTATTACGGTGGCTCAGCAGATAATCAAACAGCCTCGGCTGGTGGGTTTTCACCAGTTGCGCCATGGCGATAGTGGCGTAAACGTCGGCCATGGCATCGTGGGCATTGCTGTGTTCAATACCGTTCGCTTTTGTCAGATGCTCAAGGCGGAAACTCGGCAGCCCATCGTCATTCTCCGGCCAGTTGATACCGTCCGGGCGCAGGGCATAGCAGGCACGCATCACATCCAACAAATCCCAGCGCGAGTTGTTGTTTTGCCAGCTCCAGGCATAGGGATCGTAAAAGTTGCGATAGAAGATATTCCGCGTCACTTCGTCGTCGAAGCGGACGTTGTTATAGCCGAGTACGCAGGTTTTGGGGACGGTGAACAGATCATGGATGCGACGGGCAAAGTCAGCTTCATTGACGCCATTCGCTCTGGCGTGCTGTGGCGTAATGCCGGTAATCAGCACGGCCTCTGGCTGAGGCAAATAGTCATCTGCCGGTTTACAGTAAAAGACTTCCGGCTCGCCAATGATGTTGAAATCGGCGTCGGTACGAATCGCAGCAAACTGTGCGGGGCGATCCAGCGAGGGGCTGGTACCGAACGTTTCGTAGTCATGGAAGAGGAATGTGCTCTGTATTTCTTCGTTTTGTGCTGGTTTCATTCGTCCATCTTTGATTTCATATGTTAATGAAATTTATTGATATTTAGCTGTTTAATGTCTTTTTGTGTCTTCTTTTGTACACGCTTGCATATTGTCGATTGCCTTTGTACATGCCATATTGAGTACATTGTTAGTACATAACTGCAAGAATATGTGAGTACAAAAAATAGAATGGCTATAAGTGACACCAAACTACGCTCTCTCTATGGTAAACCATATTCAGGGCCTTCTGAAATTACTGATTCTGATGGGCTCGGAATCCGCATTACCCCTAAAGGGGTTATCAGTTTCCAGTTCCGCTTCCGGTGGGATGGAAAGCAACACCGGCTAGGTCTGGGACGCTACCCAGCCATGACCCTTCGCGATGCGAGGAACATGGTTGCAGATTTAAGAGAATCGGTCGATAAGGGGTTAGATCCACGCCTTCTGTCCGGTACAGCCAAAACAAAGTCAAAACCCACGGTAAAAGACTGCATTAATTATTGGCAGGAAAATTACGTGGAAATTGCGCTGCGAGAGAAGACAAAGGCGCTTTATAAATCCACAGTCATTAAGCATATGAGTGATGCTTTTGCGGGGGTGCCGATTGAGGATATCCCGGTCAGGTTGTGGGTTGAGCGATTCACAGAGGAAGAAAGGATTAATCCACGCCGCGCCAGGCAATTACTGGTCCAGCTGCGATCGGCAATCGGTTGGTGTACTCGACGGCAGTTCATCAGCACAACAGAGCTTATGCTTATCCAGCCTAAGGACGTTGGGGTAAAGCCGGCAGTAGGTGAGGTTACGCTCAGTTATAACCAGTTAGCGAAAGTCTGGCTGGCCATAGAGCGTAGCCGCGGTTCCACTTCAAACCGGTTGCTGCATCAGTTGCTAATGTTGTACGGGGCGAGAAACAGTGAAATGCGACTGGCAGTGAAAAGCGAATTTAACCGGGAAGAGGGCACGTGGACCGTACCAGCGGAGAAGAGCAAAACCAACAAGCTCATTCGCAGGCCACTCTTTGACGCCGCCGATGACCTGCTTAAGAAAGCCGAAATGACCTACGGGAACATACTTTTCCCAGGTCCTGATCTGAAAAAGTCGATGACCATTGCCGGCGCAAACAGATTTTTGGGCAGGATCGAATCTTCACTTGGCATAGGTGAGTTTTCTGCACACGACTTTCGCCGTACATTGGCTACTCGATTGTCAGAAGAGGGCGTTGCCCCGCACGTAATTGAGAAGATGCTGGGGCATGAGTTGGGCGGCGTACTTTCTGTTTACAATAAGCATGACTGGATTGCTGAACAGAAAGCCGCCTATGAGCTTTACGCCGAAAAAATATTCTGGCACATCAAGAAGCTCGCGGGTTAATTCCGCCTTTAAGGATCCAATCCTCGATCTCTGCCTTAAGGTACTGTTTGGGATGGGTCCTGATTGGTTTGGGGAAATTATGATATTCGGTGTACTTCCAGATTGTGGCTCTAGAGCTTACCTTAAGAATCCCCATCACTTCTTTTTCAGTAATCATTTCAATATCAGCCATACCCACCTCACACCTTTTTAGTGAAACCAGCGCTGATCACGCTTTTTGCGATGGCAGCCGGATCTGCTTCATGCAGTTCATCGTCTTCGCCCAGCACCGCTTTCATCAGCTCATTTTGCAGAACACTGTCATAATCTCGCGGCCAGAAGTCTTTCGGCATACCAAGCGAGTTACAGTAAAAAAAGACGCTAATCGTTATCTTTGCGGCTTCTTCTGCAGTCCGTTCCGGCTGGCGATAGCCAGCCTCCCATATTGCATCTGTCATAGCCGAAGGATCGCCGTTAGCTGCCTTAATCAGGGTCACGAGTTCGAATACATTTACTTTGCTCACTCTGACGTCTCCCCATCGGTTTTACTGACGTAACCTTCCCAGCCGCCGTAGCTGTTAACCATTTCGCCCAAACGGGAAAAGCAGGCATTTATCCAGCGGATACCGCGTGGTGTCAGAACCGGAACCGTTCCCCAGTCGACGAAGCTGGAATTACTCCGGTGCATATACCTGATAAGGTCCAGGATATTGATGTAATGCGCACGACGGCGTTCCATGTCCCATCCCTTATCAATGAGGTAAGAATCAATAAAACCCTGTAGCGCTGGCTGGTTTAGCGAAATATCACCGTACTGGTGGCGGTAAACAGGGCGACGGTGGAGGCTGACCAGGTGAAACAGATATGCATCGCATACCCATGTCAGCGCCTGCTGGTGAGCCAGCTGTAATGAGTTAGCGGGCTGCCAGAATGGTTTATTCACCACGACATACCTCCGGCTCGTTGCGCTGGTTCCAGTTCCGGATAGCACCTTCCTTGCAGTCCGGAAGCTGTGAGGCATTGCAGCAACCGCAGTTCACAAACCAGGTGCTTTCGCCATCAAATTCCCGCAATGTTTCAACGAGGCTTACGTGTGGGTTGCCGCAGAAAGGGCATGGCTTAAGCAGATCATCACGGTTTGTTGTTTCAGTGGCCAGCGGGCACAGGTAAGGAACAACTGACATGATGGTCAGATTTTCTTTGCTGATGTGGAGAGGTGCGGCTTTAGCCGTGGCCAACTCAATCGCTTGCTCAACTCCGGAGGCGTCGACCTCGTATTTAAGCGGGTAACGGTCGCCGTCCGGATAGTTGGCAATAAAAGTGACTTCATAGGTTGATCCAGTCATTATTTTGCCTCCGGTGTATAAAGCGCTTTGTCATGGCTGTATTCGCCATTCCAGGTTTTTTTCATCGGCAACTCACCTTTCATGTACAACTGGTAAAGCCGGTGGCAGCCTTTCTCCAGCAGCGTCGGAGTAAATTTCGTAAAAGCGTCCTTACCGTGCGGTGTTATTTGTGTCTGGTCTTCCGTCAGATACTTATCGCGGGCATAGGAGGCGACGCGCCAGCGTGGGTCTTTCTCCGGATCGCGTTGTTCGTTGAACACCCAGTCGCGCTCGAAGGCCCACCACATCATCATTTTGTTGATGTTGACGCCGTTCAGGGCTTTGCAGAATGCCGGAATGGTCATGCCTTTGGTGAAGTGCTTCTCCAGGCTTTCAACGGTGGCATTGAGGGTTTTGTTTTCCAGCGCTGCCGCTTCCGCACGTTCTTCCGCCTCAATCACCATCAACGCTAATTCTTTACGGCTGATAGCGACCTGGATTGACGGAGCAGGGATAGCGTCACGCTGGGTAAAGTAAAACTCCACGAGATATTCGTGATATCCCCATGCCTGATCGGTATCAACGATTTTCGACATGCGGGCCGCGCCGCGCTCAGTCCAGAGAATCAACTGGCTTGTATGTTTACTAACCAGGTGGCTCTTAGGTACTAGGTTCTTAAATTCCTTTAATTCTGAACCAGTTAAGAGAAAGTGGTGCTTGCCTTCTTCAAAACGATCCAGATTACGTGACAGGTTTTTGCGAATATTAACCTCATCCGTACCGTACCCCGCCGCCATCTGCTCAGTGGTCACCACACGCTGACCGCGATACTCAATGTGTTGCAGGTCACGTGCTGCGACAGTCGCTAATTCAGTTTTCATTGACATTGCTGCCTCTCCTTAATGCGCCATTGGTTTAACTGGCAGGTCTTTACCCGCACGAAGGCGACCTGCAACATCGGTGAATATTTCGTCCAGGAATTCGTTAAACCATGACTGCCCGTTCTCGCTCAGGCGCTGGTCATTGGCGTGGTAGAACTGGTAAACAGCGATATAGCGATCCGCTGGTTTGTACCGGATAAGGTCTTCCTCCACGTACTTAATCAAAACGTTCTCGATAAGTTCTCTCGTAAGACCCAGGGCTGTCCCGCCCTCCCGGAATACATAGTCACCTTCACGAAACCCAAAGCGTTTACCACATTCAATGAGGTACAGAAGCGCTACGGAACCGCGCATGTGAGCACAAACGGATTCAGCCCATTCCTGCTGTTCTGCGGTGGTCAGCGAGCTATTACCGTAACGATTTTCATCCAGCATCCATGACGGAACGCTGCAGCCATCCCGTTCGCTCAGATCTTTTAGCCGGGCAACCAGGCGTTTAATTTTTGCTTTTTCGATATCGTTCATTTTCTGTCCTTAACTTTTGAGTAGCGCTCATGACTCATTACTTCCCAGCTTTGGCCGCCGTCGCGTGACAGCAGCCGCCAGCGTCGGTTAACCCGAAGGCTCAGATTTCCTGAGCGATGCATGCGGCAAGGGTGAACCCGTCTGTTTCTGTACTGGCGTAGAACGAAAACCGCCTGTTCATGCA
>OKPX01000173.1_pt1 | contig 38681 bp, 40 predicted proteins | sample 1613911 | NCBI WGS metagenome assembly OKPX01 (sample SAMN04436892, study PRJEB24849) | human gut metagenome | biome: human gut; feature: NICU; material: stool | host: Homo sapiens | place: USA: Saint Louis, MO | collected 2012-02-03 | reverse complement strand
TGAAAACCAGTATTATCAACGGCTCGGAAGTGTCTAGATTATCCGTGGCGATTCAGAGTTCTCTGCTATTACTCTGTATAGGGTTCTCAAAGCTCGTGCTGCCCAGAACTGGGGAATTTGCGGGCACCTGAACTTCCCCTTTTTTGCAGAATGTGTGTCTGTAACAACAGTGGAAGAGTAAACAGATAGGTGAAAAAGTGGGCAACTCGTTGAAGAATGAACTTGGGAAGACAATTGGTTGTGGAGTGGTCAGTGCTAGAGGTTGCTGATATATTGATATCAACAACTTGGTATATCTTTCTTAACAGAATCATCGAGTATGGTTTTAACCTGTTAAAGCCCTAAGATAGTCCGGCTACCGCAGCCCTCTAAGTCTTATAAAGCATTCTCAGTCATTCAGATTTACAATATCTCAGAAAAAGTAAAGACTATTGAGAATGTACCTTTATGTGTGCTGTTCACCGCTACCTTAGATGAGGGATCATTTTTGGTTAAATGACACTCAGAATGTTACTTTTAAGTACCGTTTATCTCCGAGGTCCTTAAGATAAAAGTACTACTTATGGTCGCGTAAATGTCAAACAAGGTTTAATGGGAAACTATGGAAATCGATATTGAACAAATAATAAATCGTATTGAGGAGCTTAAAAATGCGAATGAAGCTCAGACTGTTGAAAATTTGTTACCTGACATATTGCTCCCGCTTTTCAAAAGTGAAGGATATGAGTCGATTCATAGAAATGTCCGGCTAAAACCTTTGCCAAGTAACTCTATTAATGAATGGGACATGATTATAAGCAAAGGTGCAAATGCAGACTTTCATAAAGACTCGATTGGTGTTGAAGTAAAAGTATATAGAAACAGAAAAGTCGATACAGACATTGTTAATCAAATAATTAATAAAGCCAAACTTTCAGATCTGAAAAGAAGTTTTATTTTCAGCCCAAATGGGTTTTCTGATAGTGCATTAAATTTAGCTTCTAACCATCCTCAAGAGCTTGAACTTTATGACTTTACATCTTTGAGAGACTGGGTTTATACGTTAAAAAATCAAGACCAAAATATCGAACATGAAATTAATTTTATTATTAAAACTGCTTCTAAAGCATTTATTGAGGCCATTGCTAAAAACCCCAAAGCTCTTGACAGCTTAGAATGGCGTGACTTAGAGAGGCTTTTGGCGGAAACTTTTGTAGGGATAGGTTTTTCGGTAACCTTAACACCGTCAAGTAAAGATGGTGGTAAAGATATAATTATTCAGCATGAAATGGAAGGCAAGATTAAAAGCTATATTGTTGAAGTTAAACATTGGAGATGTGGTAATAAAGTAGGTTCAAATTTAGTTGATTCTTTTTTCAAAATAGTTGTTGAAGAAAAACATGAAGCAGGCATTTTTATTGCAACTAATGGCTATACAAATACTGCATTTGAATCTTTAACTAAAATTGAGAGAAAAAAAATAAAGTTTGGAGATGAATCAAAAATAGTTTCTCTCTGTAAAACTTACCTCCGTGTGCAAAATGGTCTTTGGTCGCCAGAGATGAACATATCTGATATGTTATTCGAGAGTACTATTTAGCTTAATTTACAATCTACCCTTCATGGAAGGGTAGATTGTAAAAATTGATTTTAAATCTCAATCAGACAATTTAACCACATCTGAAACTTTCATATTCTTCAAATGACTATTCTTATTAATGAAGAAATGGAATTGCCTGATAAAATCAATCGTGCTGGCTTTAAGAGCCAATGGCCTGTCAGTATCTTTTATCTGACTGGACTCCCTCATTTCGCTTTCTTCGTCATCGTCTGTATATAGTAGTCTGGATAACCTGTCGTCAGAGACACGGATTTTTTTAACGGCTGCCCACACCAGGATATCCAGCATAGGTATTACACGATAACTGATGAGTTTCTTGATAGTTCCGTATCCAAAACGAACAGATTCCAATGGGTTTTCATCAATACCCTTAACTTTACGCCATTGCGGTAATGCAGCTTTAAGTGACTCTGCAATCTCTTCGTCTGTGCCACTTGCCAAATCAATCTCGATCATGACTGTTTGTGTAAACTGATCTGGCATAATGTCTGAAAGTGATTCCTCTCGAAGCTCTGCGTTTATAGAATAATTGTCACCTTCATGCCAAAGAAAACCTCCACGTTGCATTGCAATAATGCTCGTTTCAGCAAGGCGATCCAGGGTTGTTAGAAAAAAATGGGGAGGCTGGAAAAGTTTGTTAGCAGGAGTCATGTATCCCAGTTGCCCTTCTTCGATTAAAAAAGGGTAGCCGCTGAAAATCTTTGAGAAGTAACCCATAAGAGTTCTACTCTCAAACTCTTCCCGATACTCCTTAAAGAACAAGTTTCGGGCCCATATCTCATGGTAGAACTGGATCAATGAGAGGTCTTCAAATTTACGATATGTATCAATCTTAAACCAACTCTTGATGTCTTTTGTATGCTCTGGTGACCAATTGTTCAAAATTCATTCTCCACCTATGCTTGTACTGCCCTACGGGTACAATTCAGTTATGTTGAAAAACTACCGTATACACTAATCGGTGGAAAGCAGATCCTGCTTACGTAGTTCAGCTACCAACTGGGAGTTGAACTGAGGATTTGTTATCTTTTGATACAATTTGCCAATCAGCTAATCGTGAGAACTCATACCATTAAGATTTATGGTTCCTTTTTAGAACCACCCATAAAAATAAAAATAAAAATAAATATATAAATCAGTGAATTGAATAACTAATCACAGGGACGCCAGCAAAATTCTCCATCGGTGATTACCAGAGTCATCCGATGAAGTCCTGAAAGCCCGCACGGCGCAAGCCCTGCGGGCTTTTTTGTTGTATATGACCCGTCCTGAATAGCGTTGACACGTTCCATTCGTTTAGCAAAACTTCTCCCAGCGCCTTGTCTGTTCCACCGCAGGGGAGAAAAGAATGCATATTGCCGAAAGCGCGCTGGCGAGCCGCGTCCCTGTCTGGTATGCATTATCGGAGCTTTTCACGGGGCGGGAACTCCAGGATTATGACTATCGATGGATGGCTCAGGTAATAAAGGAATCCGGGCTTAGCCGGGAAACGATCTTCGTGATCCTGGATGAGGAGGTTGCCCCAGCCCTCCAGGCTAATATTATTTATAACCCAACACCGGTAATGGAAGGTTGGTCAGTAGAAGATATTAAAAAACTTGTAGCTGAGTATATAAAGAAAAAACCGACAATCATCGAGCGGATCATTCCGGCCCGCTTGCTATTAAAACAGCGTCGGAAGCACATTCAGTATGAGCTAAACAGACTTCTTGTCGAGCTGGATAAATGCACTTAGCAAAAAGCGTGAAGAGAAGACACCTGCAGTTGGTATTTCTTAAAGCGCTATTTCACACGCTTAGCTTGCCGCTTATCAAGTACAATGCATCTTCCTGACGCAACTGGTTGGCCTGAACAAACTGTGCGACATGATTTTGAATTCGCGACAAAGCGCACAAATCTTTCTCATTCTATTTCGGATATAAGCAAAGCGTGACGGTCAATTACCGGGAGTAAGGGTATTGAGAAGAAAAAAGACCCGTTGCGAAAGGGGTTTTCAGAGATGACTACCCATAAAATTGATAAGGATGAGGGAAGTGGTTATGCTTTTACTGAGCAGCGAAATACTCTACTTAGAAAAAAAAGAGTAATGACACTAAAAGACAGACATTTCCATTCATAATTTGCTATAAATTATTTTGCATCGGCGGTATATATATTGTGTCCACCTGAGAAACAAAAGTGATACGCTCGTTTGGTTTCCAGGAACCATTCGCAAAGAAGCAATTCGAAACACCACCAAATTCAAGTAAAAGGATCTGCAAATGTCAGAAGCACTGAAAGCCTTAAACAACATTCGCACACTGCGTGCTCAAACGCGTGAAGTTAGCCTGGAATATCTTGAAGATATTCTCGAAAAGTTCACGGTCATCGTTGAAGAACGCCGCGAAGAAGAAGCCTCTCAGCGTAAGGAACTCGAAGATAAACAGGCAAAACTCGAAGCGTTTCGTGTGAAACTTCTTGAGGAAGGCATTGACCCGGCAGAGCTCATCTCCTCCTTAAAAGGACAAGCGACAAAAACCAAATCGACCCGTGAACCTCGCCCGGCGAAATACAAATATATCGACGAAGACGGCAGCGAAAAAACCTGGACAGGCCAGGGCCGCACGCCTAAAGCGATTACCTCCGCGCTTGAGAAAGGGAAAAAACTGGAAGATTTCGCAATCTAATATCCAGCTATGGGGGGAGGCACGCTCCCCCGCAATGCTATGAAAAGTTTTATATAGTGAAACCCGCCCACCCTGCCGATAACATAAGATGATTGACCATCAACTACAGAATAATCTTAAGCACATGACAGAGAATTAAAACACACCGTCATATTCTCCCTTGTACTACTGCGCTTTATCGCACTCGCCTGATATTCACATCCCCGTCGCAGCAAGTCGGTTTAGCTAAATGTAATCCTTTACTCTCTATTACAATAAAACCATCCGCGTCTAATATAAGCAGCAGAGCCTGATAAACAGATGTTCAGGTTACCAGGCCAAACCGGGCCAATAACATCCCAGGTCGGTTCCCGAAAGGCCGGATCATTAAAATTAATACCCGTTGCAATATACTTTTGAAACGCAACGGCCCGGCATCAAGCCGATGCTGACACCCGACTATCAAATAACCAGGCAGGATAAAATGGCAACCAGCCACAAAAGTCTTCCTTGCTACCCATACCTGGCGCATCGTGAAAAAGCTCCGCATTTAAATCGCTTTTTCACTGAGGAAAATTTTTTACCCCAGGCGAAACTTTCCCGCGACATCCAGCGAACTGTCTATGAGCGTTAAATTCCCTAACCCCATGGAGCGCAACATGACACCGATGAAAAAACTCTTTTTGAGCCTTACCTCTGCCGTACTTCTTAGCGTCTCAATGCCGATGTTCAATGCCCAGGCCGCATTGCCAACCGGTGCACAGGCCCCCGATTTTCAATTGCAGGGCGCACTGGCGGGCAAGCCTTTGACGTTCTCACTGAAACAAGCCCTACAAAAAGGCCCGGTCGTGCTCTATTTTTTCCCGGCGGCATTCAGTAAAGGCTGCACCATCGAAGCCCACGCCTTTGCCGAAGCCACGGATGACTTCAAAAAACTGGGCGCGACCGTCATTGGCGTGACCGCAGGTAATGTGGACCAGGTGGATGAGTTCTCTAAACTGGAGTGCCGCGATAAGTTCACCGTCACGGCTGACCCTGGCGCAAAAGTCGCCTCTGAGTACCAGACGCTGATGCAGATGAATGGCAAAACCCTTTCTGACCGTACCTCATTTGTTATCGCGCCGGACGGTAAGATCCTGCTGAGCTACACTGACAGAAACCCGGAAACGCATATTCAGAAAACGATGGATGCGGTGAAACAGTACGCAAATTCGCACTCGTAAAAGGCGGACGTCACCCCCCCCATTAGCCATCAGAGACTCACTATGTTAACCGCAATGCTGGCCGCCTTCGCAGGCGGCATTATCCTTAATTTTATGCCCTGCGTTTTCCCGATAATCTCGCTTAAGGCGCTGGGGCTGGTTCGCCATTCGCACAGTACGGTGCAGACGCGCAAAGAAGGGCTTGGCTTCTTACTCGGCACGGTTGTCACCATGCTGATACTGGCCGCGGTTTTGTTAGCCCTACGCGCGGGTGGTACCGCCGTCGGTTGGGGGTTTCAGCTCCAGTCGCCGCTGGTGATTGCCTGCCTCGCACTGGTTATTCTGGGCGCTGCGCTGAATTTACTTGGCGTGTTTGAAGTGGGTCTGTCGATGCAGCGCGCCGGGGAAATTTCCGTTGAGCGCGGTGCGTTTGTCCGGGCAGCGCTAACCGGGGCGCTGTCGATCATTGTGGCAACCCCCTGTGCCGCCCCGTTTATGGCAGGCGCTATTGGCTATGCGCTGGTGCAACCACCTGCCGTGGCGCTGGTTATCTTCTTTGCACTCGCACTCGGTTTCGCCGCGCCATTCACTCTTATCTCCCTCTTCCCGGCGTTGGGAAAATGGCTACCGCGCCCCGGCGCCTGGATGAATACGCTAAAACGTGGCCTGGCGTTTCCGATGTTCGGCGCCTTCGGCTGGCTGGTATGGGTGCTGGCTCAGCAGGCAGGTACCACCGCGCTCGCCGCGATTCTGGCGGCCGCTGTAGTGTTGAGTTTCGCCGCCTGGCTCTATGGTATGGCGCAGCAACGGCGCTTTGCCGGTAAGCGACATCTCGCGTTGTTTGCAGTCACCGCTGCGCTGATTCTGGCAGGGATTGTTCCGCTGCCGTCGGTAATCAAAAATGGCGCCCTGCTTGAGACGACGGCACATGTCGAAGAGGTAAAATGGTCGCCGCAGAATGTGGCGGATAATCGTGGCCACGGCAAAGCGATTTTCGTCAATTTCACCGCATCCTGGTGTATCACTTGTCAGGTAAACGAGAAGACATCGCTGTCTACGCAGGCCGTGAAAGAGGCGCTGGCGCGCACGGGCACACTTTATATGGTGGCAGACTCAACCAAATTTAATGCCGATATCGATGACACGATGAACGCCCTGGGTCAGGGCAGCCTGCCGCTGTATGTGGTCTATCCGGCAGATGGCAGCGAACCGAAAATTTTGCCGCAGGTGCTCACCCCGTCGATAGTGGTCAACGCCCTGACACAGGCCAGCGGTAAAAAGACATGAGGCCGTAAGTAAGGCGGAATATGGAAAAACATGAGGCAACACGTGAGCAATGGCCGCAATTGATGGCGCTTGCCCAGGCCGGCGATCAGGCGGCCTACACGCAGTTGCTAAAGGCGTTGGTACCGGTTATCCGCTCGCTGGTACGTAAGCAGGTTGACGATGACATGCTGGTTGAAGATGTCATTCAGGATGTGCTGCTGACCGTGCACAGGGTACGTCACACCTACGATCCCGCTTCGCCTTTTTTACCGTGGCTGATGGCTATTGCCCATGCCCGTTCGGTTGATGCGCTACGCCGTCGTGGCCGTCATCGCCAGCGCGAGCAAGACGACAGCGAGGCGTCTGAGTACGCAAGCGAAGACCGTTATCTGGCCGAACAACACCAGTCGAGGGAAGAACTCGCCATGCTGTTAAACCAGCTTCCGGCGCGCCAGCGGCAGGTAATTGAACATGTACACCTGCACGAAATGACCCTTTCAGAAACCGCGACGCACAATAACCTGACGGTGGCGGCCGTTAAGTCTCTGCTGCATCGCGCATTAAGTAACCTTCGTCGGTTAGGAGCGCATCATGGCCGATCATGATCTTTTTATTGAGCAGTTAAGTCGTACTATCGAGCCCGTAAAACGTCCGTGGCAGCCAGGATGGCGGGTTGTAGCGTGGATCGTGATGGCATTGCCCTGTGGGGCGCTGGCCAGTTTTCTGGTGCACCGGACCTTTACCGACTGGTCTCAGACAGGCGCTGCGTGGGTTATCTTGCAGCTATTTCTGACCTTTATTACCGGCGCGCTGGCTATCCGTAATGCCTTTTTGCTGAGCATTGCCGGGCAGCAATCCCTGAGCTGGAAATGGTTTACGCCGCTGGTTAGCCTCTGGCTCGCACTTTCCTTTGCCAATATGCAGTTGCATCACCACCTCCCGGTACAAGGCAGCGAGGCGGGAACAAATTGTTATCTCTTTATGGTTGTGGTGAGCGTGCCGATGATGGCGATCGTGATTGGTTATCTACGCCGTACCCGCACGTTATTTCCCGCCCGGAGCCTGGCAGCCGCCGGGGCTGGCGTCGCCTGCATGGCGCTGACATTACTGGCCCTTTGCCACCCAACCCATGTGAGTGCGCTGGATTTTCTGATGCATCTCAGCGCCACGGCAACGATCATCCTTGGCACCATGCTGTTGGGCTATAAATGGGTGTCGCTGCCCCACCATTAGACGTATACCGTTCCCTTTGCTGGATAACACGCAGAGCGCACGCGGTTTTGCGTACCGTCCCAACATTCACTGATAACAGCAGGTAAAACTCTCCTCTGGGTCAAATGAGTGATATATTTTCACGCATTAACCCAAGGAGACGTCATGTCGGAATTTGATTCAATCGCGCAGGAGCTTCAGCGCCAGGCCGAAGCAGAAGACAAACGGCAACGAGAAGACGACAACGCATTGCTGGGCCGGGTACTGGAAATCTACGGACAAAAGTATGTGGCGGAACAGTTACGCAAACTGGGTCAAAACGAATGGAGTCGTGAAAGATTAAACCGGCGGGTCAACGGCAAAGGCACCCCTGCGCCATTGACCGCCGCCGAGGAAGCCTTACTGCGCAAAATGCTTCCTTCGCCGCCTGCGCACCATCCGCATTATCAATTCCGCTTTATCGACTTGTTCGCCGGTATTGGCGGTATCCGCAATGGTTTTGAAGCCATTGGCGGACAGTGTGTCTTTACCAGTGAATGGAATAAAAATGCGGTGCGGACTTACAAAGCTAACTGGTACAACGACGAAAGCAGCCATTGTTTTAATCAGGATATTCGCGAAGTTACGCTGAGCGGTAAACCGGACGTCACCGACGCGCAGGCCTATGCGCATATCGACGCACAGATCCCCGATCATGACGTCCTGTTGGCAGGATTTCCGTGCCAGCCGTTCAGCTTAGCCGGGGTGAGTAAAAAGAATGCCCTCGGTCGCGCCCATGGTTTTGAATGCGAAGCGCAAGGCACGCTCTTTTTCGATGTCGCGCGGATTATTAAAGCCAAACGCCCGGCTATCTTTGTGCTGGAAAATGTCAAAAACCTGAAAAGCCACGATCAGGGGAAGACCTTTACCGTGATCATGAATACCCTTGATGAACTGGGGTACGACGTGGCCGACGCCGAAGCGACCGGTAAAGATGACCCGAAGATTGTAGATGGCAAACACTTTCTGCCCCAGCACCGCGAACGTATTGTTCTGGTGGGTTTTCGCCGCGATTTACAGCTAAAGCAAGATTTTACCCTGCGTAATATCGACCGCTTCTATCCGCGCAGCAGACCGACCTTCGGTGAGCTCCTTGAGCCCACTGTTGATGCGAAGTATGTGCTGTCGCCCAAACTGTGGGATTACCTTTTCCATTATGCGAAGAAGCACGCGGCGAAAGGCAACGGTTTTGGATTTGGACTGGTTGATCCCACGAATGCAGCCAGCGTGGCACGAACCTTATCTGCCCGCTATCACAAAGATGGCTCAGAAATTCTGGTTGATCGCGGCTGGGATAAAGCGCTGGGTGAAAGCAACTTTAGCGACGCCGCCAACCAGCAGCGTCGTCCGCGCAGGCTAACGCCACGCGAATGCGCGCGCCTGATGGGTTTTGAGAAACCTGGCGAAAAACCGTTTCGCATTCCGGTGTCGGACACACAGGCCTATCGTCAGTTTGGTAACTCCGTGGTGGTGCCGGTGTTTGCTGCGGTCGCCCGGCTGCTGGAGCCCTGTATATTGCGCGCTGTCACTCTCAGGAAGGGGCAACCCACGCGTTGATATGGTCGAGCAAATGAGCAACATAGCGAGTGAGCTTAGGTAACGGACGGCGCTGCTGGCGATAAAGCAGCCACACCTGGCGCGGCTGTGGCGCAAAGTCCGTTAACACGCGTACCAGTTTGCCGCCTGCCAGCTCATCGGTCAGTAAGATCTCCGGCTGGAGTAATAACCCCGCTCCCGCAACAGCGGCAAGGCGCAATGCCTGCCCGTCATTACAACGAAATACCGGGTCTCGCCGCCAGGACATGTCACCGTCCGTTCCCGGTAGTTTCCATTCGTTATTCGCGTTCCAGACCATGTGCGACAGGCAGCGATGATGCTGTAAATCATCCGGCGTACGTGGCTCACCGTGCCGCGCCAGGTAATCGGGTGAAGCACAAATCACCATGCGATAAAGGCATAGTGGCTTTGCAACCACGTCATCGTTGTGTAACCCACCAATGCGGATCGCCAGATCGAATCCTTCATCAACCAGATCAACCCGTCGGTTGCTCAGATCCAGTTCGACGCGTACCTGCGGATGCGCATTAAGAAAGGCGGCAGTCAGCGGAGCCACTACGCAGGCGCCAAACGTCGTGGAGGCACTTACCCGCAACGTACCGGCGGGAGTATCGCGCAGTCGTTCAATGGAGGTATCCGCCATATGTACCTGCTCAAGCACCCGGCGTGCCTCTTCATAATAGACACGCCCGGCATCCGTCAGACTTTGTCGCCGGGTATTGCGCTCCACCAGCCTTGCGCCAAGCTGCTCCTCCAGCGCACCGATGTATTTCCCCACCATCACCGCCGACAGATTCAATTGACTTGCCGCCTGGGTGAAACTGCCGCAATCCGCAACGGTAATGAACACTTCCATACTGCGCAGCTTATCCATATTGCTAACCCACAGTTAGTAATCAATTAACGTTTAGCTCATTTATCTTATAAATAATTAGCGGAAGAATAGCCACTACTGCAACAGAGGAGCATAACGATGAAAATTTTACTGATTGGCGCAAGTGGTACCGTAGGTCGGGCGGTTGAGCAGGAGCTGAGCCAGGGTCAGCATGACATTATCCGCGCAGGGCGCACCAGTGGTGATGTCCATGTTGATATCACGTCCGATGAGAGCGTGGCAGCACTGTTTGAAAATGTGGGGAGAGTCGATGCTATCGTCGCCACCACCGGCAATCTTTTCTTTGGGCCGCTGGAGAAAATGACCAGCCGGGATTTTGCAATTGGCCTGCAGGATAAATTGCTCGGTCAGGTACGTCTGGCGTTGACAGGGCAACATTACCTGAACGAGGGTGGCTCAATTACGCTAACCAGCGGGATTGTTGGCCAGGAGCCTATCGCGCAAGGGGTCAATGCCACGACGGTCAACGCGGCGCTGGAAGGTTTTGTGAAGGCAGCGGCGTGCGAACTGAAACACGGGCAGCGTATAAATGTCGTTAGCCCGACCATGCTGAGTGAATCGCAAGAAGCTTACGGCTCCTTCTTTCCGGGGTTTGAGAGCGTGCCAGCCGCGCGGGTGGCGCTGGCTTATCGCCGCAGTATTGAAGGCGTGCAGACAGGGCGCGTCTATACCGTGGGCTATTAATCGCCCCTCATCCGTCAATGAGGGGCAGCGGATTAGACATCCGTTTTCAGGCCCGTGACAAAACTCTGCCACTGCTCCTGTAGTGCGCTGATATGGCCTTGCTCAATTTCACGGATGTAGGGTAACGAGCGATTTTTCGCAACCCAGTTGTTGATTGAAGAGAACCAGGCATCACTGTCTGTGGTACTGGCGGTGAGGCTCAGCATTGCATTGCGGACTGTCTGGGAAGAGTGCGTTCCTTCTGCCAGTTGTGCGAGGGCATCCTGATGATGCTGTGCCTGGTCGCGATCCCCCAGGCTTTCCGCCAGTCTGCTCGCCTGAGTGAGGACCACTTTGGTCATCTGATCGGCCTGTGAAGATTTATCACTAATAAACTGAGCGACAAATGCGCTGGCCTCAGTCTGGTAATCCGTTGCCACATACTTCTGTACCACCAGATTCAGCTTGGCTTGTGTTAAGGCCAGATCCATCGCATTGGTGGTGTAATCCCCGTTTTGAGTTGGGGATGTCAGGGCTTTATGCAGTGCGTCAGCCATCTCATCGGCGTTAACCGTGGCGTTCTGGAAAGAGGCCTGAAAACTGACCGCGTCGTTGGCGGTGGCGGGATCGGAATAGAAATCACTGGCAAGGCTCGGTCCCGTTGGCATACGCGCTATCGCCTGGTTACGCAGGTTGAGCACTTCGCGGGCGCTCGCGTCTATCTCCTCCTGAGTCGGCGGCGTTAAGTTATCCCTCGCTTGCGCCATCGCTTCCGGCGACAGACTGACCTCAACGGAATCAACGGGATCAACGTTTTTCCCCGTCACGGCATGCACCGTTTCCAAACGGGTAGTGGCAGGCATGTCCCTCAACGAGGCAGCCGAACTTACATCCTTAATGCTCATATCTTCTCCTTAGAATTGATGCCAAACGTATTTTTTATCGTCTCAATGGCGAAGAACTTTACGGACTCGCACAACAAAACGGAGAAAATATCAGGTTAACAATCAGTTATAAAAACATAAGGGCGAAAGCTCTCGCCCTTCGCCACTTAGTCACGTGACTGAACCCAAAAAGCGTGAATCAGGCCAGGGAAATAGCCAAGCAACGTCAGAATTACGTTGAGAATGAAAGCCCAGCCAAAGCCTTTACCAATGAGTACGCCCAGCGGGGGAAGAATAATCGTAAAAATAATACGCCAGAAACCCATAACTTCTCCATTGCGATAAAAATGCAGGTGATTGTTAAAAAAGGAATTTAATGTAAAAGCTTAGCCACTTTACGGAACACCGCCAGCCGGGCCTTGCGCTTTTACCCTCTTTTACGCAAAACAACATTTCATCAATAGCAGTCATCATCCGGCCCAACTGTACCTTGCGAGCAGTTCGCGCTAAGGTTTAATGACCAGGAAATAAGGAGGACAATATGATTACTGTTGGTGATGTAGTGCAGCCGCGTATTGGCGGACCGAAGTTAAAAGTCATTGAAGTGCATGAGGACCAAATCGTTGCCGTACCGGTGCATAATGACGCGGCAGAGAAAATTACCCTTAAAGCTGCGGACGTGTCTCTTTATAAAGAAGACGGCGATTTCGGCGTCTGCTAATTCCTTTTTGCGGTGAGCATTTCTCACCGCAACTTATCTGTATTTCCCCACCCTTCATCACCTTTCTTTATGCAAAGAATTCGCATATTTACCCAATCAAAGAAACAGCATTTAACGCTGGTAAAAGCGTTTGTATAGCATAAAAAATGCTACTGATTGAATTATGAACATCAGGGAAGGATTGTTCGCTAAAAGTACGCTTTGCTACGGTAAGTCATTTTGTGAATAACATCACAACTCATCCATAAGTTAATGATATCAAATGCTTTTACTGCCCCTCCCAACAAAAATAACGAAATGCGTAAAAAACAGGCAAAGGCAGAGCAATTTATCCAGAAAAAGAAAATAAATAAAAATTATTAGCTAGTTGTTAGTTTATATCCAGACATATAATCTAGCACCATCAAATGTGCCACAGCAAACCGCTAGTTACCGTCCGGTATCAGCTTATTTTCTCTTTTCAAGGAGCAGTACCATGTTCTCTTCGCAGTCCCGCCTGCGTCATGCCGTAGCAGACACCTTTGCAATGGTTGTCTATTGTTCGGTAGTGAACATGCTCATTGAAATATTCCTCTCTGGAATGACCTTCGAGCAGTCACTTTCATCACGTCTGGTTGCTATTCCGGTCAACATTATTATTGCCTGGCCTTATGGTCTGTATCGCGATGCGATCATGCGTTATGCCCGCCGTATTAGCCCGAAAAGCGGAATGCGAACACTGGCGGATGTTGTGGCCTATGTCACCTTCCAGTCACCGGTATATGTCGCTATTTTGCTGACTGTCGGCGCCGACTGGCATCAAATTGTCGCAGCGGTGAGTTCAAATGCGGTACTGTCGATGCTGATGGGTGCGCTGTACGGCTACTTCCTGGATTACTGCCGCCGTCTGTTTGGCGTGAGCTTTCAGCAGGCGAAAGCCTGAGGGTAGAGTGACAGGCCTGCGCCTGTCACTGCTTATTGAAACTCGCCGAACAGGCCCGATAAAAAACGCTCAAGCGCCAGCCGGGAACTGAAACCGTGTGGAATACCGTAATGTTCCTGCGCGTCCCCGCCTAAATATAACGGGAAGTTTTGATAGTGATCGCACGTCTTGATTTCCGAGGCGGGCTCCGCAAGGGACAGACTTCGTTCTTTTAGCGTGGGGTGAATGATCAGCGCCGTACGGCCCATGCGCGCCTCTCGATTTACATACACATAATTGTCACCACGGCGGTAACCATAAGCTTTCGTCGTCGCAACATCCATTCTAAAACCCACTTTCTCAAGAACGCGTGCCACCTCATCGGGTCGTAAATACATATATTTTCCTCGTCATCTTTTTACTGCACCGCAACCTTACATTACTCAGCATTAGCAACGCTTTCAGAAAAGTCCATAAACGAGGGCAAATGCCGTTTCGGTGATTAGCGGCACAAAATTATGGTCTAAACTAAAATTCACATCGAAAACAAAGGAGGATCCGATGTTTAACAGACCTAATCGCAGTGATGTAGATGATGGCGTTCAGGATATCCAGAATGATGTTCATAAACTGGCCGATAGCCTGGAAGATGTACTCAAGTCTCTGGGTAGCGATGCAAAAGACGAAGCGGATACCGCGCGTCGTAAAGCGCAGGCGCTGTTAAGAGAGACTCGGGCGCGTCTGCATGGTCGGACACCAGCACATCAGGCAGCGCGTGACGCGGTAAGCTGTGCGGGTACCTATGTGAAAGAGAATCCGGTCTATGCACTGGGGGCAGTTGCCGCCGTCGGGATTTTCCTGGGTGCGCTGATTTGTAACCGCCGTTAACCCCGTTTACTCTCCCCTCCTCAACCCCGGACGTGATGCACGTGCGGGGTTTTTTATTGCCTGCTGGCCTGTTTTACGCATATACAGCCCCCTCCTCGTTGCGCTCATCAAACAGGAAAAACCAATCTCAATTTCCTATATGTTGTGTGGTTGAAACTTTTATCAACTACATCTAGTATTCCTTTTAGTAACGAACACACGACTGACGCGAACCTTCGCGTCGTTCTCTTATTTTAAATGGAAACACGAATCATGCGCATTACTATTTACACTCAAAATGACTGTGTACAGTGCCACGCCACAAAACGGGCAATGGAAAGCCGCGGCCTTGAATTCGAAATGGTGAATGTCGATCTGGTACCGGACGCTGCAGATGAACTGCGCGCAATGGGTTTTCGTCAGTTACCGGTCGTGGTTGCAGGTGAAACCCAATGGTCTGGCTTCCGCCCGGATATGATCAACCGCCTGCACACCGCACCGCGTGTGGCCAGCGCATGAGCACCCTCGTCTACTTCTCCAGCAGCTCGGAAAACACGCAGCGGTTTATTGAGCGACTGGGGATATCGGCGGTGCGTATTCCACTCAATGAGCGTGAGCGCATCCGGGTAGACGAACCCTACATTCTTGTTGTTCCCAGTTATGGCGGCGGCGGTACGGCAGGTGCCGTGCCACGTCAGGTCATCCGCTTTTTAAACGATCAGCATAACCGTGCGCTGATTCGCGGCGTGATCGCCTCCGGCAATCGCAATTTTGGCGAAGCCTACGGGCGAGCCGGAGATGTGATCTCGCAGAAATGCGGCGTGCCGTATCTCTACCGTTTTGAGCTGATGGGAACCCAGCAGGACATTGAAAACGTGCGTAAAGGAGTGAGCGAATTTTGGCAACGACAACCGCAGAGCGCGTAATGCAAGCCGCACCGGATTACCATGCGCTGAACGCCATGCTGAATCTGTACGATAAAGCAGGCCGCATCCAGTTCGACAAAGACCACCAGGCGGTAGACGCGTTCTACAGCAACCATGTTCTGCCCAATAGCATGACATTCGCCAGCCAGGATGAGCGCCTTAACTATCTGGTGCAGGAAGAGTATTACGATGAAAGCGTGCTGGCGCGTTATGATCGCGCTTTCGTGGTCGACCTTTTTGCTCACGCCCATGCCAGCGGTTTCCGTTTCCAGACGTTCCTTGGCGCATGGAAGTACTACACCAGCTATACGCTGAAAACCTTCGACGGCAAACGTTATCTTGAGCATTTCGAAGACCGCGTGTGCATGGTCGCGCTTACCCTCGCCCAGGGAGATAAAACCCTGGCGCAGCAGTTGACCGATGAGATCCTGGCTGGTCGCTTCCAGCCAGCAACACCGACCTTCCTCAACTGCGGCAAAAAGCAGCGCGGCGAGCTGGTCTCCTGCTTCCTGTTACGTATTGAAGACAATATGGAATCCATTGGCCGCGCGGTGAACTCAGCGTTGCAGTTGTCCAAACGCGGCGGTGGCGTGGCCTTTTTGCTCTCAAATCTGCGCGAGGCCGGTGCGCCGATTAAACGCATTGAGAACCAGTCGTCGGGTGTGATTCCGGTGATGAAGATGCTGGAAGATGCCTTCTCTTATGCAAACCAGCTAGGCGCGCGCCAGGGAGCGGGTGCCGTTTATCTCAACGCGCACCACCCGGATATTTTGCGTTTTCTCGATACCAAACGGGAAAACGCCGACGAAAAAATTCGTATTAAAACGCTCTCACTGGGTGTGGTGATCCCGGATATCACTTTCCGTCTGGCAAAAGACAATGCTGACATGGCGCTGTTTTCACCCTATGACGTGGAGCGCCTGTACGGCAAACCCTTCGGTGATATCGCAGTAAGCGAGATGTATGAACAACTGGTTGCCGATGACCGCGTACGTAAGAAATACATCAACGCACGCGATTTCTTCCAGACGCTGGCGGAAATCCAGTTCGAATCAGGCTATCCGTACATCATGTTTGAAGATACGGTGAACCGCGCCAATCCCATTGCCGGGCGTATCAATATGAGCAACCTGTGCTCCGAGATTTTGCAGGTGAATAGCCCGTCCACGCTGGATGAAAACCTGGACTACGCGGATATTGGCCACGATATCTCTTGCAATCTCGGCTCGCTCAATATCGCCCATACCATGGATTCGCCTGACTTTGGCCGCACGGTGGAAACGGCGGTGCGTGGCCTGAGCGCGGTCTCAAACATGAGCCACATCCGCTCGGTTCCCTCGGTAGAAGCGGGGAATGCGGCATCGCACGCTATTGGCCTGGGGCAGATGAACCTGCACGGCTATCTGGCGCGTGAAGGCATTGCCTACGGCAGTGAAGAGGGGCTGGATTTCACCAACTTCTATTTTTACACCATCACCTGGCACGCGCTGAATACCTCAATGATGATGGCCCGCGAACGCAACCAGCGTTTTACAGGCTTCGAACAGTCGCGCTATGCCAGCGGGGAATTTTTCAATCAGTACCTGGAAAAGAACTGGCAGCCAAAAACAGAGAAAGTCCGTGCGCTCTTTGCCCGAAGCGGCATCACCCTCCCTGACCGCAATATGTGGGAGCAGTTGCGTGAGAGCGTGATGCGCTACGGCATTTACAACCAGAACCTGCAGGCGGTTCCGCCCACCGGGTCTATTTCTTACATCAATCACGCCACGTCGAGTATTCACCCTATCGTGTCGAAAATTGAGATTCGCAAGGAAGGCAAAACCGGGCGCGTTTACTACCCTGCCCCGTTTATGACCAACGAAAACCTGGCGTTTTATCAGGATGCCTATGAAATCGGGCCGGAGAAGATCATCGACACCTACGCTGAGGCCACGCGTCATGTGGATCAGGGGTTGTCATTGACGCTGTTCTTCCCGGACACCGCCACCACGCGCGACATTAATAGAGCGCAGATTTATGCGTGGAAGAAAGGTATCAAAACGCTGTACTACATCCGCCTGCGCCAACTGGCGCTGGAAGGGACTGAAATCGAGGGTTGCGTGTCCTGCGCGCTGTAAGGAGAAAAGGATGAAACCACTATCACGCGTGAGCGCCGTCAACTGGAACAAGATTCAGGATGATAAAGATCTTGAGGTCTGGAACCGCCTGACCAGTAACTTCTGGCTACCGGAAAAAATACCGCTGTCGAACGATATCCCCGCCTGGCAGACGCTGAGCCACGCGGAACAGCAACTGACGATCCGCGTTTTTACCGGGCTGACGCTGCTCGATACCATTCAGAATACCGTGGGTGCGCCGACATTAATGGCCGATGCGCTGACGCCTCATGAAGAGGCGGTCTTATCGAACGTCAGCTTTATGGAAGCGGTGCATGCTCGCTCTTACAGCTCGATTTTCTCCACGCTGTGCCAGACGAAAGATGTGGATGCGGCCTACGCCTGGAGTGAAGAGAACAGCGCGTTGCAGCGTAAGGCACAGCTCATTCTGGAGTATTACCGTGCCGATGATCCGCTGAAGAAGAAAATTGCCAGCGTCTTCCTGGAGTCGTTTTTGTTCTATTCCGGCTTCTGGCTGCCGATGTACTGGTCCAGCCGCGGCAAACTGACCAATACGGCGGATCTGATTCGTTTGATCATTCGCGACGAGGCGGTTCACGGCTATTACATTGGCTATAAGTATCAGAAAGGGCTGGAAAAAGTCAGCAGTGAAAAGCGTGAAGAATTAAAAAATTTCGCGCTGGAGTTGATGATGGATCTCTACGATAACGAAGTGACCTACACCGAGGACTTATATGCGGAGTCGGGTTGGGCCGAAGATGTGAAAGCCTTCCTCTGTTACAACGCCAATAAAGCGCTAATGAACCTGGGCTATGAGCCCTTGTTCCCGACGGAAATGGCAGAAGTAAACCCGGCAATTCTCGCTGCCCTCTCACCGGGAGCGGATGAAAACCATGACTTCTTCTCGGGTTCCGGTTCGTCTTATGTGATGGGCAAAGCGGTGGAAACCGAGGATGAGGACTGGGATTTTTAATCTTCCAGTAAGCAGGAATATCCCCGGCGGCGCTGCGCTTACCGGGGCTACGGTTTTGTCACCCGGATAAGGCGTTTACGCCGCCATCCGGGACTCTCGCATATCAAATATAATTCCTTACAATCTCGCCGAATATTCCCCCCTATTTCCGGCGTCATTCCCTCGTCATATTCTTCTGAAACAACGTGCGTCATATCAAAATTCAACAGCAAAACGAGAAAAATCTCATAAAAATTCAATCACCGCTCAGCCCTTATCTCATGGGAAATTCAGGCGATTTTACACTTGCAAAATTCCACCAATACAAGTCATGAGGGTTGTCACAGAATCTCAGTATGCTAGGGTATACGCGGTCAATTATTCGCATCAGGTAACATATCGACATAAATAAATAACAGGAAACGTTCTATTGCATGGCAATTAAATTAGAAGTTAAAAACCTATATAAAGTATTTGGCGAGCATCCGCAGCGAGCTTTCAAATATATTGAAAAGGGATTTTCGAAAGAACAAATTCTGGAAAAAACAGGGCTATCGCTTGGCGTTAAAGACGCCAGTCTGGCCATTGAAGAAGGCGAGATATTTGTCATCATGGGATTATCCGGTTCGGGTAAGTCCACAATGGTACGCCTTCTCAATCGCCTGATTGAACCCACCCGCGGACAGGTACTGATTGATGGCGTGGATATCGCCAAAATATCAGATGCCGAACTCCGTGAGGTGCGCAGGAAAAAGATTGCGATGGTCTTCCAGTCATTCGCGCTAATGCCGCATATGACAGTGTTAAATAACACTGCGTTTGGCATGGAATTAGCGGGCGCGAGCGCCAGTGAGCGTCAGGAAAAAGCCTTAGACGCATTGCGTCAGGTCGGGCTGGAGAATTATGCCCACGCTTATCCGGATGAACTCTCTGGTGGTATGCGCCAGCGCGTAGGTCTCGCTCGCGCATTAGCGATTAATCCCGATATCTTATTAATGGACGAAGCCTTCTCGGCGCTCGATCCATTAATTCGTACCGAGATGCAGGATGAACTGGTGAAATTACAGTCGCGCCATCAACGCACTGTGGTCTTTATTTCCCACGATCTGGATGAAGCAATGCGTATTGGCGATCGGATTGCCATTATGCAAAACGGCGAAGTTGTTCAGGTCGGAACACCGGATGAAATTCTGAATAATCCGGCGAATGATTATGTGCGAACCTTCTTCCGTGGCGTGGATATTAGCCAGGTATTCAGCGCAAAAGATATTGCCCGCCGCACGCCGGTCGGCCTTATTCGCAGAACGCCAGGTTTTGGCCCACGTTCAGCGCTGAAGATGTTGCAGGATGAAGACCGTGAATATGGTTATGTGATTGAACGCGGTAATAAATTTGTTGGCATTGTCTCCATCGACTCTCTGAAAACGGCGCTAAGCCAGAATCAGGGGATCGATGCGGCGTTAATCGACTCCCCGCTTGCCGTGGACGCGGAAACGCCGCTCAGCGAGTTGCTCTCTCATGTTGGCCAGGCACCCTGCGCGGTACCGGTGGTCGGTGAAGAACAACAATACGTCGGCATCATCTCCAAACGGATGCTGCTACAGGCTTTAGATCGCGAGGGAGCAAACAATGGCTGATCAAAATAACCCGTGGGAGAGCGCACCGGCAACCGACAGCGCGGCACAATCGGCTGATGCATGGGGATCATCACCCGCCCCCGCACCAACGGATGGCGGCGGTGCCGACTGGCTCGCCAATGCCCCGGCACCTGCGCCGGAGCATTTTAATATTATGGATCCCTTCCATAAGACGCTGATCCCTCTGGATAGCTGGGTCACACAGGGGATCGACTGGGTGGTGACGCACTTCCGCCCGGTGTTCCAGGGCATCCGTGTCCCGGTGGATTACATCTTAAGCGCCTTCCAGCAATTGCTGTTGGGGATGCCTGCACCGGTCGCGATCATCGTCTTTTCACTGATCGCCTGGCAGATTAGCAGCGCAGGAATGGGCGTCGCGGCACTGGTGTCACTGATTTTGATCGGTGCCATTGGCGCCTGGTCGCAGGCGATGGTCACGCTGGCACTGGTGCTGACCGCCCTGCTGTTTTGCATCATTATCGGGCTACCGCTTGGCATCTGGCTGGCGCGCAGTGAACGTGCGGCGAAGATCATCCGTCCGTTGCTCGACGCCATGCAGACAACGCCTGCGTTTGTCTACCTGGTGCCGATTGTGATGCTGTTTGGTATCGGCAATGTGCCGGGCGTGGTGGTGACGATTATTTTCGCCCTGCCGCCGGTGGTGCGTTTGACCATCCTGGGTATTAACCAGGTGCCGGAAGATTTAATTGAAGCATCACGTTCATTTGGCGCCAGCCCGCGCCAGATGTTGTTCAAAGTACAGTTACCACTGGCCATGCCCACCATTATGGCGGGGATCAACCAGACGCTTATGCTTGCCCTCTCCATGGTAGTGATCGCATCGATGATCGCCGTCGGTGGACTTGGTCAGATGGTACTTCGCGGTATTGGCCGTCTCGATATGGGGCTGGCAACCGTCGGTGGCGTGGGGATTGTTATCCTCGCCATCATCCTCGACCGCCTGACACAGGCGATGGGTCGCGATGCCCGCAGCCGGGGTAATCGTCGCTGGTACAGCACCGGCCCACTTGGGTTGATTACTCGCCCGTTCATTAAATAACGATGTAGCTCGCCCGGAGACACGCGCTCCGGGCCTACTGAGTCCTACCTAAAATTGAAGGAATAACAACGATGCGACAGAACATTATTCTCGCCACAGCGTTTGCCACCCTTGTCTCCACCAGCGCATTTGCGGCCGACCTGCCCGGCAAAGGCATCACCGTACAACCTTTCCAGAGCACTATCTCTGAAGAAACATTCCAGACCCTGCTGGTCAGCCGTGGGCTGGAAAAACTCGGCTATACCGTCAACAAGCCCAGCGAAGTGGACTACAACGTCGGTTACACCTCACTGGCGGCGGGCGATGTGACCTTTACCGCCGTGAACTGGCAACCACTGCATGATGATATGTACGCGGCGGCCGGCGGAGATAAAAAGTTCTACCGCGAGGGGGATTTCGTTACCGGCGCAGCGCAGGGGTATCTGATCGATAAGAAGACCGCTGAGAAGTACAACATTAAAAGCATCGATCAACTTAAAGATCCCAACATTGCCAAACTGTTTGATACCAACGGCGACGGGAAAGCAGACCTGACAGGATGTACGCCGGGCTGGGGCTGTGAAGCGGTGATCAACCACCAGATTGACGCCTTTGGCCTGAGTAAATCCGTGGTGCATAACCAGGGCAATTACGCGGCGATGATGGCCGATACCATTACTCGCTTTAAAGAAGGCAAACCGGTGCTCTATTACACCTGGACGCCGTACTGGGTTAGTGACGTACTGAAACCGGGGAAAGATGTGGTCTGGCTGCAGGTGCCATTCTCTTCTCTGCCGGGCGAGCAGAAAAATATCGACACCAAACTGCCTAACGGTATGAACTACGGCTTCCCGGTGAACACAATGCACATTGTCGCCAATAAAGCCTGGGCCGAGAAAAACCCGGCGGCGGCGAAACTGTTTTCCGTAATGAAGCTGCCGATTTCTGATATCAATGCGCAGAATGCGATGATGCACGCCGGTCACGCCTCCGAAGCGGATATTCAGGGTCATGTTGATGGTTGGATCAAAGCCCACCAGCAGCAGTTTGACGGTTGGGTGAAAGAGGCGCTGGCCGCGCAGAAGTAAGGGTTTGGCTTTTAGTCGCCCTTCCCCTCGGTTTTCTCCCTCTCCCCGTGGGAAAGGAATCCCACAAAATAATACGAGCACTATCGGTCCCCTCGCCCCTGCGGGGTGAGGGCAATAAACCGCACAAATTCTTAACCGCACTAAGCGACACGCGATCCCTCCCACCTTTTTCTCTTCATTAGTTATTATTGATATCCACGAAAATAATCAGCTAATGAATCAGTCACAGAAAAATGACCAAACAACATCAAGGGCTTAGCCCGGCGCTGATCGCGCTCATGTCCGTCGCCACCGGTCTATCCGTCGCCAGTAACTATTACGCGCAGCCGCTGCTCGATGCGATTGCCCGCGCCTTCGCGCTTTCTCCCAATCAGGCTGGCTTTATTGTCACCGCGGCCCAACTCGGCTATGCCGCAGGCTTGCTGTTCCTGGTTCCCCTGGGGGATATGTTTGAGCGCAGACGGCTTATCGTCTCCATGACCCTGCTGGCTGCGGGGGGCATGTTGATCACGGCCAGCAGCACCACGCTTGGGATGATGGTTCTTGGAACCGCGCTGACGGGCCTTTTCTCAGTGGTGGCGCAAATCCTCGTTCCGCTGGCCGCCACCCTTGCCGCGCCGGAAAAAAGAGGCAAAGTCATCGGCACCATAATGAGTGGCCTGCTGCTTGGCATTCTGCTGGCGCGAACCGTTGCCGGATTGCTGGCAAGCCTCGGCGGCTGGCGCACGGTCTACTGGGTAGCCAGCGTGCTGATGGTTATCATGGCGATTGCACTATGGCGTGGTCTGCCAAAGGTCAAACAGGACAATCACCTGAATTACCCACAGCTTCTGGGATCGATCTTCACCCTGTTTGCCAAAGAGAGAGTACTGCGCACCCGTGCCCTGCTGGGCTGCCTCTCCTTCGCCAATTTCAGCATTCTCTGGACCTCGATGGCCTTCCTGCTCGCCTCGCCACCCTTTAACTTCTCAGAGGGAGTGATCGGGCTGTTTGGCCTGGTAGGCGCCGCAGGCGCACTGGGCGCGCGTCCTTTTGGTAGCCTGGCGGACAAAGGCAAAGCTCACCTGACCACCACCGTCTCACTGGGGTTACTGCTTCTCTCCTGGCTGGCGATTGCCTGGGGCCAAAGCTCGGTGCTGGCGCTGATCGTCGGAATTCTGGTACTGGATTTGACCGTACAGGGTGTCCACATCACCAACCAGACCGTCATTTATCGTCTCAAACCCGAAGCCCGTAACCGCCTGACCGCCGGTTATATGACCAGTTATTTCGTCGGTGGCGCGGCCGGATCCCTTATCTCCGCATCGGCATGGCAACATGCAGGCTGGACCGGGGTGAGTATTGCAGGTGGCAGTTTCGCTGCCCTTAACCTGTTGGTCTGGTGGCGAGGCTATCAGCCCCCGCAAAAAGCAGAATAAAATCCCGCCCACGCCAGGTCGCAACACCAAAAAACCGGGGTGTTAAGGTGCCCCTGAGTCTGATATGGTTATGCGACTTATTTATCCCGGTGATTTTAACGTGGGTGATATTTAACAAATACTATGGATAGTAGAGATACAACAACCGACCCCTTCCCCGTTGCACTTGCAACCTTTCCGGAAGGGTTCAGAAACCGTCTTCCTGACGTATTACGTTACGTTCCTGTGGCATTCCCATTCGGCCTGAATGCCACGAAGCCAGATTTTTCGCCACCCGGCGAGTTCATCTCCCGCGTCACTCTGTTCTCCATCCCCGCCGCGCCCCTTACGGGCTGCGTTAACGTTTTATTTATCTTTCTGGGGCTGCGTTTCTGGAAAACGCGCAGCCTGATTCTTGCTGGATTATTGCGCGCGCTCGCTTACGGAATCGTCTGGAAATTACTGACAGTCCCATAACTAAAGCAAATTTATTAGAGAAAATAATACATTTACTTTATTTGTCACTGTCGTTACTATATCGACTGCAATTAATGAGGTTATGCCCAAATGGATAGTTCGTTTACGCCCATTGAACAAATGCTTAAATTCCGCGCCAGCCGCTATGAAGATTTCCCGTTCCAGGAAATTCTGCTCACCCGCCTGTGTATGCACATGCAGGGCAAACTGCTGGAAAACCGCAACAAAATGCTGAAAGCTCAAGGGATTAACGAAACATTATTTATGGCGTTAATCACCCTGGAGTCGCAGGAAAATCACAGTATTCAGCCATCGGAACTGAGCAGCGCGCTAGGCTCTTCCCGCACCAATGCGACCCGTATCGCCGATGAACTGGAAAAACGCGGCTGGATTGAACGCCGTGAAAGCGACAATGACCGTCGCTGCCTGCATCTGCAGTTGACCGATAAAGGACATGAATTCCTGCGTCAGGTTCTGCCACCGCAGCACAACTGTCTGCACCAACTCTGGTCTTCGCTGACTACCGCTGAAAAAGACCAACTCGAGCACATCACACGCAAGTTGCTCACTCGCCTGGATCAAATGGACGAAGACGGCACCATCCTTGAGGCGCTGCGCTAACGCTGAGATCCGCTCGAACATCCAGATTGAATAAGAATTCCGTCAGGCCGGCACGTCACACTGCTGGCCTTTCTGACAAAACAGGTCGGCCTTGCCGATATGAAATAATAAGATCGTGGAGAAAAGCATGAGCGCAAATGCGGAGAGTCAAACCCCGCAGCAACCGGTCAAAAAGAAAGGCAAACGCAAAGGCGCCCTTCTGCTGTTGACCTTGCTCTTTATTGTTATTGCCGTGGCATATGGGATTTATTGGTTTTTAGTACTGCGTCATTTTGAGGAAACCGATGACGCCTACGTGGCAGGGAACCAGGTTCAAATCATGGCGCAGGTATCCGGCAGCGTGACGAAAGTCTGGGCTGACAACACCGACTACGTCAAACAAGGGGATGTGCTGGTCACCCTCGATGCTACCGATGCCCAACAGGCATTTGAAAAAGCGCAGACCGCGCTGGCCTCAAGCGTTCGCCAGACGCGTCAGTTGATGATCAACGGCAAGCAGCTTCAGGCAAGCATCGAACTGCAACGTACCGCTCTGGCTCAGGCGCAAACGGATTTAAATCGCCGTGTGCCGCTGGGCAACGCCAACTTAATTGGCCGTGAAGAGCTGCAACATGCGCGTGATGCTGTCGCCACCGCACAGGCGCAGTTGGATGTTGCTATTCAGCAATATAACGCCAATCAGGCGATGATCCTGGATACCCGTCTGGAAGATCAGCCTGCGGTAAAACAGGCCGCCGCTGAACTGCGTAACGCCTGGCTTGCGCTGCAACGTACCAAAATTGTCAGTCCGATCACCGGTTATGTCTCTCGCCGTGCCGTTCAGCCTGGCGCGCAGATAAGCCCGACAACCTCACTGATGGCCGTCGTACCGGCCACGGGTTTGTGGGTGGACGCAAACTTCAAAGAAACTCAGCTTGCGCATATGCGTATCGGCCAGACAGCTACCGTCGTCAGCGATCTTTACGGTGATGAAGTGAAATACACCGGCAAAGTGGTGGGTCTGGATATGGGTACAGGTAGCGCCTTCTCTCTGCTTCCGGCCCAGAACGCCACCGGTAACTGGATCAAAGTGGTTCAGCGCCTGCCGGTACGTATCGAACTCGATGCAAAACAGTTGAGCGATCACCCGTTGCGTATTGGCCTCTCTACGCTGGTCAATGTTGATACCACCAACCGTGACGGCCAGGTACTGTCTAGCCAGGTTCGCACCAGCCCGGCCTATGAGAGCAACGCACGTGAGCTTGACCTGAAACCGGTCAATACCCTGATTGAAAATATCGTGAAGGCCAACGCGGGTTAATCCGAGGTACGCGTAATGCAACAGAGAAAACCGCTGGAAGGAGCGCAACTGGTCATTATGACCATTGCGCTGTCACTGGCGACCTTCATGCAGGTGCTGGATTCCACCATTGCTAACGTCGCGATCCCAACGATTGCCGGCAACCTTGGCTCTTCCCTGAGCCAGGGTACCTGGGTTATCACCTCTTTCGGGGTGGCAAACGCCATCTCGATTCCGATAACCGGCTGGCTGGCGAAGCGTGTGGGTGAGGTCAAACTGTTCCTCTGGTCTACGGTCGCTTTTGCTATTGCCTCCTGGGCATGCGGTGTCTCCAATAGCCTGAGCATGCTGATCTTCTTCCGCGTCATTCAGGGGATTGTCGCCGGGCCGTTGATTCCACTCTCCCAGAGTCTGTTGCTGAGTAACTACCCGCCCGCTAAACGTTCCATTGCGCTGGCGCTGTGGTCGATGACGGTGATCGTAGCCCCCATTTGCGGCCCGATCCTCGGCGGTTATATCAGTGATAACTACCACTGGGGCTGGATCTTCTTTATCAACGTCCCTATCGGCGTACTGGTCGTACTGCTGACTCTGCAATCGCTGCGTGGCCGTGAAACACGCACCGAACAGCGCCGTATCGACGGTGTGGGCCTGGCGTTACTTGTGATTGGTATCGGTAGCCTGCAGGTGATGCTCGACCAGGGTAAAGAGCTGGACTGGTTCAACTCCCGCGAGATCATCATCCTGACCATTGTCGCCGTGGTGGCGATAAGCTTTCTTGTGGTGTGGGAGTTGACGGATGAGAACCCGATAGTTGACCTGTCGCTCTTTAAGTCGCGGAATTTTACCATCGGCTGTTTGTGTATCAGTCTCGCCTATATGCTCTATTTCGGCGCGATTGTTCTGTTGCCGCAGCTATTGCAGGAAGTTTACGGCTACACCGCGACATGGGCGGGGCTCGCCTCTGCGCCAGTTGGGGTGATCCCGGTCCTGCTGTCGCCGATCATTGGTCGTTTTGCCCATAAGCTCGATATGCGCAGGCTGGTTACATTCAGCTTTATTATGTACGCCGTCTGCTTCTACTGGCGTGCATATACCTTTGAGCCGGGAATGGATTTTGGCGCTTCCGCGTGGCCGCAATTTATTCAGGGTTTCGCCGTGGCCTGCTTCTTTATGCCACTGACGACGATTACCCTGTCCGGTCTGCCGCCGGAACGTCTGGCGGCGGCGTCGAGCCTGTCGAACTTTGCCCGAACGCTGGCAGGTTCCATCGGGACATCGATCACCACCACCATGTGGACCAACCGGGAATCGATGCATCACGCGCAACTGACCGAGTCAGTAAACCCTTACAACCCGAACGCGCAGGAAATGTATAACCAGCTGCAGGGGCTGGGGATGTCACAGCAGCAGGCATCCGGCTGGATAGCCCAGCAAATCACCAATCAGGGGCTGATTATTTCCGCCAATGAGATTTTCTGGATGTCGGCCGCGGTATTCCTGGTCTTGCTGGGCCTTGTGTGGTTTGCCAGACCGCCGTTTGGTGCTGGCGGCGGTGGTGGTGGTGCGCACTAGGCACCGCTCATTCCGGCAGAAAAAAGCTTTCACCTGAGGGATCTTCGGATCCCTTTTTTATGCCCGCACTCGCAGGTGGTTGTTTTATCATCATAACGCGTGTATCTTTACGCCCGCCCCGAAATCTTCCATTCACCCTAACCGGTTCTGAGCAACGCGCTCAGGTTGTTTATCCCTCTGACGTCGTCCACCCCTTTTGCGGGTGATTGTTAACCTCACATTTTTAACCCACTCAACCTGGCATTCGCACGCCGCGCGGGCGAACAATAATTATACAAAAAGTAATGGATTATCATGAATTCACAACGAAAATACGGGAGAACCTGGCACTATCCTTTCTCCCCTGGCACCACCAGCGATGACCGCATCAATGCCGATTACTGGCGTGATGTGCAATCTATCGCGTCGCTGGTCCATACGGAAAAGCTGGACGGTGAGAATAACTGCCTGAACCGCTATGGCGTTTTTGCGCGCTCGCACGCTGCGCCTACCCAATCCGCATGGACACATAAGATTCGCCAGCGCTGGCAATTGCTGAAAAACGATCTCGGCGATCTCGAACTCTTTGGTGAGAATCTTTACGCCGTCCATTCCATTGAGTATCACGCGCTGGAGCACGATTTCTTCCTCTTTGCGATCCGCTGCCGGGACGTCTGGTTAAGCTGGGAGGAGGTCAAATTTTATGCTTCGCTCTTTGATTTTCCTTGCGTACCAGAGATGAAAGGCCCACAACCAGGGAATGATGAAAAGGCGTGGCAGCGTGAGTTTCTGGCGCTCACAACCGGCAGTGGCGCATTTGCGCCCTGGGATACCCAGACCGGCAAGCCGTGTACGCTCGAAGGTGTGGTCACCCGCAACAGTGAAGAATTTCCTGTTGATGAATTTGCGCATAATGTCTTCAAGTTTGTGCGCAAAAATCATGTGAAAACCACCGAGCACTGGAAGCGCAACTGGCAACGCGCTCGTATGGCGTATGAGTTTGCGGCAGGAGGCAAGCGATGATCTGGCAGCTAAGCGAAGACAAAAACTGGGCCACTTTACGCCAGCGTTTTAACTGGGTGGAAGAGATGCATCAGGTTCCACAGGATCCCTTTCACCATGCGGAAGGCAATGTGGGGATCCACACCGAGATGGTCCTCAATGCGTTGACGGAAATGGATGCGTATCAGCAACTGCCACGCCAGCAGCAGGAAATCATGTGGGCCGCGGCGCTCCTGCACGATGTCGAAAAGCGCAGTACCACGCACCAGGACGATGACGGACGTATCCACTCGCCTGGCCATGCCCGCAAAGGTGAGCTCACTGCACGGCAAATTTTGTGGCGTGACATCCCGACGCCATTTGCCCTGCGCGAGCAGATTGCAGCGCTGGTGCGTCTGCATGGCCTCCCCTTATGGCTGCTGGAACGTCCGTCGCCTGAGCGCTTACTGCTGAGCGCTGCGATGCGAATTGACACTCGGCTTCTGGCATTGCTCGCGCGTGCCGACATGGAGGGGCGTCATTGCGAGGACAAACAGGAAATGCTTGATCGCATTGCTTTGTTTGAGCTCTTTTGTCAGGAGCAGCACTGCTGGGGGCAAGCGCGCCCCTTTGTATCCGATACCGCACGCTGGCATTACCTGACGCATGAGAACAGCCCGGCAGATTTCGTGCCCTGGGACACGGAGTCCTTCGAGGTGACCTTGCTTAGCGCGCTGCCCGGAATGGGGAAAGATCGCTATATCAGCGAACATTGCAAAGGGTTGGCCGTCATAAGCCTGGATGATATTCGCAGGCGACTGGGCGTAAGCCCCGCCGATCGCTCAGCAACCGGGCAAGTCGTACAATTGGCGAAAGAGGAAGCGCGCGTGCTTTTGCGGCAAAAAACGCCCTTCGTGTGGAATGCAACAAACATCAGTCGGCAACTGCGAACTCAGCTTATCAGTCTGTTCACGGCTTACGGGGCGAGGGTAAAAATTGTTTATCTGGAAGTGCCCTGGCCGCAATGGAAAACGCAGAATGCCAATCGCCAGCATGCCGTACCGGAAGAGGTCATTCTGCGCATGTCGTCCAGGCTTGAGGTTCCTCAGTCCGATGAAGCACATTGCGTTGAGTACCGGGTCACGGATGCATAACCTAAGCGCCTCCAGTCAGGAGGCGCTTCTTTTGTTATTTCACGATGCCAAGAATTTCGAGGGTTATCTCTGAGGCCACGCCTGGTGGCACAGAACCGGGTATCCCCTGTTCACCATAGGCAAGTTCACTGGGGACAGTGATCCTGACCTTGCCTCCATTGCCAACACGCAGAACACCTTGCTGCATTAATTCCGGAAGCTTACTCACCATACCAATTCGTACTTCGCCGACAGAGATGCTCTTTCCGGTACTGATTTTCTCATCAAGACGGAAACGAACCGTATCGCTTGCGGTTAACAGCGGTGTTTTGCCTCTATTTATGACCTGGTAAACCACGCCGTTATGGGTCCGCTCAGCTCCTTTGACTTTCGCAGCCTGCGCAACAAACTGGATGCTCTGTTTTTTGTTACGCACCCTTTCTCGCTCGTTCGCCGCACTCACCTGCTGATCAAAACGAGTAAGAGTCTGACCAACTTCGTCTTCGCTCAGTTGCATCGTGTTGGCGAGCTTATCTTTGAACCCCTGCTGGAAGGCCAAAGGTAAGAACTTGTGCCCGGCATTCTCCAGTACTTTGAATTCGTAGAGAACCTTAACCGCGTAATACGCACCGTAGGCATAGTTTATTTTTGCCTCCTCAGACTTGTGCTTTTTCAGTGAGTAGGCAGACTGCTTTGCTTTAACCAGTTCAAGGGAAGTCGCATCGTGTTCTTTCTGTAATGTTGACAGACTGTCCAGCGCCTGCTTTTTCTCTTCGTCGGCTTTTTTGGCCTGCTGCTCAAGTTTAGCAAGACGTGCGAACTGTTCTGCGATCTTGTCTTTGGCTGTATTAAGCTGAGCGAGCTGTTCGCTGTTTTGTTTACTGGCTTGCTCAAGTTGAGTAGTCAGCGCTTTATCGCTGTCGGACAGCTTCGCCAGTTGCTGCTCCAGCAGCGCTTTCTGGCTGGTGGCCTCTTTCAGGCTCTGTTCGAGTGCGGCGGTGCGCGCGGTATTCGCCTGCGCGGTTTTCTCCAGTTCGGCGATATTCTTGCCAAGCGTCGTGGTTTTCTCATTCGCTGCCGCAAGCTGGGTGCGCAGCTTTTCAGCCTCCGCCCGCTGCATCGCCAGCGCTTTATCGCTGCCAGACTGCTTCGCCAGTTGCTGCTCCAGCAACGCCTTCTGGCTGGTGGCCTCATTGGCAGCCAGCTGAAGGCGGGTCATCAGCGTCTGTAATTCTTCTGCTCGCGCGGTCAGCACGCCAACCTGTTTTTCATAGCGACGCGCATTTTCAGCCAACTGTTTCTCACTCGCTATTAGCTGCTGGTGTAGCTGTTTATTTTCATCTCTGAACGCTTCGTCCTGTTCCGTTAACAGGCCTGGCTGTCGATTTTTGAGTGATTCATTCTGCTTACGAAGTGCCTGCAACTCACGCTGCATAGAACTGAGCTTTCGTTTAAGGTTACTGAGTTCCGATTGTTGCGCGGCACTCTTTTTGACGCCTGCGGTACTTTGTACCTGCGTTGCAGGTGCAGAAGGCGTTATCAGAGGAACAGCAGGCGTAGTACTTTGCGATTTTTCACCCGCATTTTTAAACAGAATATTCGGTTCGGGTGCCAGCATCCCTTCTTGCTGAAGCCGTTCAATTAATAACGTTGAGTCAGCCTTAACCATATCTGAGAAAATCACACCCGACATTATTACAGCAACAGATAATAATTTTCTCATAATTTATTCAATTCATTTGCACGCCTTGACATATTGGCAAACACGGCGCTACGCACACGAGCACAAACAATATCAACCTTATTATTTAGCTCAAGCTTAAAGATCTCAGAAGAATTCCCATCTATAAGAGATTGATTCTTTTTATATATGGCATAATTATTATTGATAACACTGAATTGTTGCTGGTACTTTTTGAAGGATGCGTTATCGAGTGACTTCAATGCCGTAAACATTTGATAGCACTGAACTTCATTCTGCTTTCCCGATATTGAAGTCAGAGGTATCGATGATTTTTTCGCTGAACACCCTGCCAGCAGTAGTGCGAGTGTCATTATTATTAATCTGACGTGTGATGACCGCATAATAGCCTCATACCTGAGCATAATATCCCCTGTAAATGCATCCATAATATGAATACATTCATTCCCGTTTGGTTATCAACCACAAAATAAGAAAAATAGAACCTACCACGACAGAAAGGAAATGACAATAAGCAGAAATTAAACAGATGGTTAGCAATCCGAATCTTGTCAATAAAATCATTCAGAGAAAACATTTAAAGCCGAATAATATTTATAATAAAAATACACCAATCGCAGAATACAATTCATGAATGGTGTAATAAACAAAGTATGCGTACAGGTTTCAGGGATTTTACCCCGGTTATTGACAGCCAGATTGTCCGTTTCTCAGTAGTTTCTGTCCGCTGCGCTAAAGCATCGTTTCTCGTCTGCCGCCAGGATAATTCATAGACAAAAGGAGAAGACAATGCTTAAAAACCCTGCACAAAAATACCGCCCCTATACGCCGATTTCGTTACCCGATCGTCGCTGGCCTGAAAAGCAACAAATCCACGCGCCACGCTGGCTCTCTACAGACCTGCGCGATGGCAACCAGGCACTGGCAGAGCCAATGGACAGTGAGCGTAAGTTGCAATTCTGGGATCTGCTTCTCGCCTGCGGTTTCAAAGAGATCGAAGTAGCATTCCCGTCTGCATCACAAACCGATTTTAACTTTGTACGCCAGTTGATTGAAGAAAACCGCATTCCCCAGGATGTCACTATCCAGGTATTGACCCAGGCGCGCGAGGATCTGATTCACCGAACCTTCGCTTCATTGACGGGAGCGCACAGCGCCACCATTCACCTCTACAATGCGACGGCACCGCTGTTTCGCAAGCTGGTGTTTGGCATGGAAAAGGCCGACGTGATCGCCCTTGCGGTACGTTCTACACGGCTCATTCGTCAACTTTGCGAACAGCATCCACAGACCCGCTGGCAATACGAGTATTCCCCGGAAACCTTCTGTTTTACCGAACCAGAATTTGCGCTGGAAATCTGTGAAGCTGTAGCCGATGTATGGGAACCTGGAACGGAACGACCCATGATCATTAATCTGCCCGCAACGGTGGAAGTGAACACCCCCAACGTTTACGCCGATCAGATTGAATATTTCTGCCGCAACTTTAGCCGTCGCGAGGCGGTGAGTATCAGCGTGCATCCGCATAACGATCGCGGAACTGGCGTGGCAAGTGCTGAGCTGGCGCTGCTGGCAGGTGCCGATCGCGTTGAAGGCTGTCTGTTCGGTAATGGCGAACGCACCGGCAATGTTTGTCTGGTTACGCTGGCGATGAACCTTTATAGCCAGGGTATCTCCCCGGAACTCGATTTCAGCAATATGCAGCAGGTGGTCGATGTGGTGGAAAACTGTAATCAGTTGCCCGTTCACCCACGTCACCCGTGGGCCGGGCGCCTGGCTTATACCGCTTTTTCTGGATCGCATCAGGATGCGATTAAAAAAGGCTTCGATGCCCGCAAAGCTGACGAGCGCTGGGAGATGCCCTATTTGCCCGTCGATCCGCAGGACATTGGTTGTACCTACGAAGCGGTGATCCGCGTGAACAGCCAGTCCGGTAAGAGCGGTAGCGCGTGGCTGATTGAGCAAAATCATGGGCTGAAATTACCCCGCGCGTTACAGCAGGATTTTAGCCAGCATGTGCAGCGCGAAACGGACAGCCACGGTAAAGAGATGACGCAAAATGCGCTGTGGCAGCTCTTCCGCCAGCGCTACGGTCTGGTTGCGCAGCCTGCGCTGGCCCTGGTGGATTATAAAAGCGAAAGCCGTCAGGATGGTCAGTTACATTTGCAGGCCACATTACTGCTACAGGGGATCCATCGTAAAATCGAAGGTCAGGGCAATGGATTACTGTCTGCCGCCGCCGGCGCGCTAAGCCAGTTGCTTAAGAAGCCTTTCAGTATTAAGGATTATCACGAACATACGCTCGGAGAACGTAGCGACAGCCGCTCTGTGGCCTACATTCACTGTCTGTATCCGGACGGTAGTGGAAGCTGGGGGGTGGGTATCGATAATGATGTTGCGAGGGCATCTTTACAGGCGTTACTGAATGCGCTGAGCTGACATCACTCATTTTCCGGTGCGCGGAAATAATCGCTGGGTGATATCCCCATCACCCGGCGAAACATCGCCGTAAATGCACTATGGCTGCCGTATCCCAGATCCAGCGCGACACGCAGCACTGAGTGACCTTGCGCAAGCCTGACCAGCGCTTCCATCAGCTTTGCCTGCCGAACCCATTCGCCATAAGTTAGCGCCGTTTGCCGTTGAAAATGGCGGTTAAGGGTCTTTTCACTCATGCCGATCAGCGCCGCCGCCTGTGCGCTGCTCCAGGGCTGGGCTATCGACTCGCGAATGCGCAGACACAGATTTTTCAGCACCTCACTCTCCGGCTCCGGCAAGAAAAAGGGCAGCACGCGCATACCGCGGATTTCATCGAGTATCAGCTCATAAACGTGCTCATCACGACTGGCCGGCGCATATTTTTCGGCAAGAGAAAACGAGGCGACAATCAGCTCGCGTAGCAGCGGTGTGATTTGCACAATCTGGCAGGAGGCGGGTAAATCCGCGCGGGCAAGTGGGTCAATAAACAGCGTGCGTGCGGCAACTTTGCCCGTAATGCGAATCGCATGTTGCGTTCCGGCAGGCAACCAGACGCCGCGCCCTGGCGGTACAACCCAACTACCTGATGCCGTGTCCACCCGGACGACGCCACTTAAGATATGCAGCAATTGGGCGCACTCATGCTGATGCCACGGCTCGCTTTCTCCGTGTTCATAATCATGGGCAAAGGGGACCAGAGGGCGATGGGTAAAGGAGAAGGTTAAGGCAGTAGACATCGCTTAACCTCCTTTGCCCATCCCTCTCCCGTTGGGAGAGGGAACATTCGCACTAGATGTGCAGTTCCTGCAGTTTCTCTTTCGGCAGCGCCAGCTCTTCATTGCTATTTACACGCACGTCTTTTTCGAGAATATGGCGCGCAATGTCCTGCGCTTCGCTCAGAGAGTGCATCTGATATGTGCCGCACTGATAGACGTTAAGTTCCGGAATCTGATTCTGGTTCTGCACTTTCAGGACGTCAGCCATCGCCGCTTTCCAGGCATCGGCCACACGTTGCTCATCAGGCGTACCGATCAGGCTCATATAGAAGCCAGTACGGCACCCCATCGGGGAGATGTCGATAATCTCCACGCCATTCCCGTTCAGATGATCACGCATGAAACCTGCGAACAGGTGCTCCAGCGTATGGATACCTTTTTCCGGCATAACTTCTTTGTTAGGCACGCAGAAACGCAGGTCAAAAACGGTAATGGCGTCGCCATGGGGAGTGTTCATGCTCTTTGCAACACGAACCGCAGGCGCTTCCATACGGGTATGATCGACAGTGAAGCTATCCAACAATGGCATTTAGTCACCTCCGCAGTGATTTTTTTTAAAATAAAATGAACTCTTCATTCAGATGCGAGTCTGAGTATATGAAAGACGCGCATTTGTTATCATCATCCCTGTTTTCAGAGATGAATATTTTGGCCACAGTAATGTGGCCTTTTTCTTTTCTGTCAGGCGTGTCTCGCGACCAGCGCCTCGAATGTTTCAGTGTCCGACGCTTCAACGTCTTTCTGGCGCGCCCAGGATACATCGCACTCTTTTCTGAAATCCTCTTCGCGCAAAATTTCCAGCGGTTCTTCACGCAACATAGAACGATACTCTTCTGAGAGCGCTTTGCCCGTACCGCCAATACCTTTATCAAGCATAGAACGCAAAATGCGCGCCGAGAATGTCAGTTCCGGGTTGTCAAAACAGGCCAGAAGTTCATCGCAAACCTGCTCATAATCGTTGCCGCCATACAGTCCATCAAGCGTCTGCGCGACACGTTTAAGGTCACGGAACAGATCTTTCCCGACTTGTGGTAGTGGGAATTGCGCCGTTTCGCAGCCCATTCCCAGCGTCAGGCCTGGTTTACGCCCTTCCAGAATCACGCGATTCCAATTTTTACGCGTACACAGAAGCTCATCGCTACTCATTTCCGGTGCATCCGCCAGCACACACCAGACCATAAACAGATCGAGGAAACGGATCTGCTGCTCATCCACGCCAATCGGGGTGAACGGATTGATGTCCAGCGAACGCACTTCAATATATTCAATTCCGCCGCGCAACAGCGCATCTGACGGCGATTCACCGCTACGCGTTACGCGTTTCGGGCGAATCGGGGCATAAAGTTCGTTTTCAATCTGCAGGATATTAGTATTGATCTGCAGGTACTTACCGTCTTTTTTCAGACCAATCTTCGCGTATTCCTCAGAGGGCGTTTTAATCGCGCGTTTCAGCGCCACGACATAATCAGACAGGTTGTTAAAGGTGATACCAAGATTGCTTTGTGACTTATTGGTATACCCCAGATCACTTAAACGCAGCGAAGTGGCATACGGCAGATAATACATGCCGCCAGGGGTTTTCTCGAAAGGCAGCGTCGAAGGTTTGCCCTGCAGAAAAGAGGGGCAAATCGCCGGGGACGCGCCAAACAGATACGGAATGACCCAACCAAAACGGTAATAGTTACGGATCAGACGGAAGTAACCGTCAGAAACGGATTCTTTATCAGTTTCCCCACATTTGGCTTCCCAAAAGGCCATCGGCAGCGAAAAATTGTAATGCACGCCTGAAATGGTCTGCATCAACGCGCCATAGCGGTTTTTCAAGCCTTCACGGTACAGTGTTTTCAGACGACCAATATTTGACGAGCCATACTGCGCCAGTTCGATATCCTGGCCGTTTTCGATATAGCACGGCATGCTGAGCGGCCACATGCGCTCATCGCCTATTTCACGAGCAGCAAAGCGGTGAATATCACGCATGATGGTCAGCATATGCTGAATATCACCGTCTACCGGAGTAATAAACTCCAGCAATGCTTCGGCAAAATCTGTCGTAATCCATTTATGGGTCAACGCGGAACCAAGGGCGTGCGGATGGCCGGTGGTTGCCAGCGTGCCATCTGCCTTGACGCGCAGCGTTTCGCGCTCAAGACCACGTTGAATCCCCTTTAGAGCCTGAGGATTTTTTTCCAGCCAGGACAATGCCTGTGATACGTCCGGGATCAAATTGACCTCCCGCCTGTAATATTCATTTTATTAAGCATAATTGTAATGGTTGACGATTAAAGGTCACTCACTCAGTCCAATTAGTGCCACCACGTCATCCCCTGGAGCGTTGCCATCGCGACAATCACATAGCGCAACGCTTTCCCAAGGCACAAAAAAAACACGACCGGCCCCCAGGGAATGCGCATCCATCCCGCCAGCAGGCACAGCAAATCGCCGATTACAGGCATCCAGCTTAATAACAGTGTGGCTGCACCATAGCGTCTTAGCCAACCTGTTGCTTTTTCTTGCCAGCGCGACTTTTCACGCATTGGAAAGAAACGCCCAAGAATAACGTTAGTCAACCCTCCAAGGCTATTACCCATTGTTGCTATTAATACGAGTAACCACGGCTGACTAAGGCCGGAAAGCAGCATAGCAATCAGCACCACCTCTGAGTTACCTGGAAGCAAGGTGGCGCTAAGAAAACTGCTGGCAAACAGTGAAACAAGAGAAAGCGCTTCACTCACAACAGGCGCACATCCACAGCTTCCATCCCGGCCGCGCGTGCCGCCTGCAGGCCAAAGTCCGCATCCTCAAAAACCACGCATCTTTCCGGTGCGACACCCATTTTTTCCGCACAGAGCAAAAAAGTATCAGGCGCCGGTTTATGGTTTTTTACATGATCGGCTGCAACCACGGCAGCGAAATAGTGACGCAGACCAAGATGGGATAACAGTGCTTCGGCGATCGCGCTTTCGCTCCCCGTCCCGACCGATAACGGACGGCGACCATACCACTCTTTGACAACATCAATCAGCGGTAGCGGACGAACGGTATCCAGAAGCATCGCTTTTACCGCTTCTGTTTTTTCACGTGCGAGCGCATAAGGGTCAAGATCGGCCTGATTGAGTTCAATTACCGACTGGGCGATGCGCCAGGTAGGAGAACCGTTCAGCGCAATCATCGCCTGTATATCGTAACGCAGACCATAATGCCCCAGCACCTCATGCCAGGCTTTACGGTGAGTCGGTTCGGTATCCAGGATGGTGCCATCCATATCGAAAATCAGACCATCGTAACGTTCGTACATCGTGTTCTCATCGAGCGGATAACAAAACGTTACTTTATCGTAAACAAAGATTTTTGTCGCTGCCGGACGTAGAGACAACAAAGACGCCCTGGGGCGTCTTTGTGTTTTGCGGAAGATTATTTGATCCTCAAATCGTTCTCGACCACCCGCACGCCCGGAACCCGGCGAGCGACCTCCACCGCGCGCTTAGCACTTTCAGCCGAGGAGACAAAACCACTCAGTTGCACACGCCCTTTAAAGGTTTCAACGCTGATTTCCGAAGATTTAATGTTTTTATCATTGAAGAGCGCGGTTTTGACTTTAGTTGTCACGACGGTGTCGTCTATATAGCCGCCGGTGCTTTCCTTTTTAGATGAGCCCGCACAACCGCTCAGGGTCAGTGCGACAAGTAACATTGCGCAAAACGCAGAAATAGCTTTGTACCCTTTCATGATATCTCTCCTTGCCTTCGCCTTACTCAATTTACATCGTTACGAGCAGATAAATTATAGAGGAAAGAATAACCTGCCAATAAAAATCTGTCAGGGAAGGAAAAAGCATACGTGAAAAATGTGTACGAATGATAAGAAGACGGAGAAGATGGTGCATTCAGGAGGATGACTCACTACGTTCGCCCTACGGGCCGTTGCTGACGCAACGTTATCCTCCCTGGTGCTGGCGATTAACTCGCAGCCCATGAAACAACAATAGTGACGTTATTTCGGAGAAGATGGTGCATCCAGGAGGATTCGAACCTCCGACCGCTCGGTTCGTAGCCGAGTACTCTATCCAGCT